>Ga0272444_10004795_pt1 | contig 11828 bp, 10 predicted proteins | sample SSMForm13_FD_201033 | JGI IMG/M metagenome (GOLD analysis project Ga0272444, IMG submission 201033) | Marine sediment archaeal communities from Little Sippewissett salt marsh, Falmouth, MA, United States - SSM-Form-13 | ecosystem: Environmental > Aquatic > Marine > Wetlands > Sediment ... | reverse complement strand
GCCTCACGCTCTCGGATCAGCGGCGGTGTAGGAGCCCCAGGCCAAAGAGGTCCAGACCCGAAAACAGCCAGGGGAACTTGAGTTCAGTCTCGTATGGGCCTTGTTGGACGAGTTTCGAACTTCTGGCGCCCATTTTCAAGGGCTTGAAGAGGCTATTCTGGTGGGAGGTGCGTGGGGGGGGGTGCGCCCAGGGTTCGACGAAATCTGGAATCAGATGTAAATCGCACAGGAGTGCGGTGGAGAAGCTGCACCAGGTGGACTACCTAGTCTAGGAACTGGCCAAACAGATCCAGCGCGTCCGACCGAGAGGCACACCTAGACCCGTGCGCCAGCGTCGCTGCATCTTGAGACATGAGCGGCAGACTCCACCTATCCCAAACGACTAGGGGTCTCTCGACCTCAGGTTCCGTGCTGGTTCAGCGAGTTCATTCCTATTCAATGCGCCTCCTTGCAAGTGCAGCACAAGCCCTCCCGATGACAGCACATCTGCGGCGAAGCCCTTAATTGCGTCACAGCTGTGCTGAGTGTGCCTTGTTAGATTGCTGACAGTGCCTAGAAGAATGTCTACGATAAGGTCATCGCCTTCATGGACAACAATCCGTGGGTCGACGGTGACGGCCGGAAGCCCGAGGTTGATCGCATTACGGTAGAAGATTCGGGCGAAGGATGTTGCCAGGATAACCTGTATTCCAGCAGACTTGAGAGACCGAGGGGCGTGCTCTCTGCTGGACCCACAGCCGAAATTCCGCCCCGCAACGAGAATCTTGTATGCCCCCAGCCGAGAGGGTAGGGAAGCTTCGATCCCTTCAAGCGCATGCTCTGCCATGGCGGTTTCCTCGGTGAGCTCGATGTAGCGCGAGGGATAGATGCGATCGGTATCGATGTTGTCGCCAACGCACAGTGCCTTTCCCCGAATTGTCCGAATCATCTGGCCTCCAAGTATGGCGGTGCAATCTCCCCGGTAAGTGCACTGGCTGCAACCGTTGCAGGTGAAGCCAGGTAGATTTGCGCTTCAGTGCTCCCCATTCGCCCAGGGAAGTTGCGGCTAGCAGCGGATATACAGACTTCCCCTGGAGATAGGATCCCCTGATGGATCCCGAGGCATGGCCCACAGCCGGGGTTGATGATTGTTCCTCCGGCTTGCACGATGCATTCGATGGTTCCTTCTCGGATCGCCTGAAGATATACCGATTGTGACGCGGGGCTCACGATCAGACGGACCCCTTCTGCTACAGTCTCCCCCCTCAGTTGCTCCGCGGCGATAGCGAGATCTTCGGTCGAACCTCCTGTGCAGCCCCCAATATAGGCTTGATCGATCCGAATTCCGGCAACGTCTTCCACATCTACCACAGCATCCACAGCACCCGGAAGCGCAACCTGTGGGGCTAACCCGGTGACATCGAGGGGGACGGTTGCCGCATACACGAAGTCTGGGTCGGTCTTGGCGATCCAAGTGGTGCGTGGACAGTCAGTTTCACCTACTTGGCGCACTTGCTCATCGCCTTGCTCGATGTATGCTGCCTTTGCCCCCATTTCGACACTCATGTTAGCGAGCACAGCCCGCTGCTCAAGGGACAGCTGCTGTACGGCTGATCCAGTGAACTCGATGGCCTTGTAAACGGCTCCGTCGGCTCCAAGTCTCTGAATGACGTGAAGGATGATGTCCTTTGCCAACACGGCCCTTGTGGGAGTTCCCTCGATCCTGACGCGCAACACCTCGGGGACCCTTATCCAGGTCTTTCCGGTAAGCAGAATCGCTGCCATGTCCGTCGCTCCTACGCCAGTGGAGAAGGCCCCATAGGCGCCGTGAGTTGTCGTGTGTGAATCGGTGATGACTATGGTTGAACCGGGAGCGACAAGGCCGTGGTCCAAGAGCACACGATGACACACGCCCTCATGAACACCGTACAGCTTCTCGATGCCCTGTTTCTGACAGAATGCCCGCATTTCGCGTTGATTGGCAGCAGCTTGGATCGTGGACGGAGGAGAGTAATGGTCGAAGAAGAAGACAATCTTTTGGGGATCCCAGACTCTCTTCCCGCCCATTTTCCGGAACTCTTCGATAACCTGAACATAGAGGTCGTTGACTCCGGCGATATCGATATCGACGGTAATCAGATCACCAGCCGAAACACTCTCTTGATCCGAGTGCTGCGCAAGGATGTGCTCAAGGGCATGCAATGGCTTCTCCTTCCGGATCGTCGCTATGACTAATGGTAGGCACGGTAATTGACCCCTGAGGCATGCATGCTATGTTGTGGCCTGCGCGCAGTTCGTCCTGCAGCAACTTATCGAGTCGAGAAGGTGGACAGGCCTCCAGGCGTATGCCACGAAGGATTGCCGCTGCGAGATCTGAGACGACGACAATCCGATAGTCCTGTTGGATCCGCGCGAAGCTAGCAGCCTTGTGAAAACCCAGTCTGTAGTTCTGTCTCGCGTATTCAATAATATCTTCAGGCCTATCGAAAGATTTCATGAGATCGTAAAATGCGCGAGGGCCAATACCGTTTCTGCACTTCGAAACCAGCACAATGGTTCCCCCCTGCTTCGTGGCAAGCGATGCGTTATACAAAGCCTTTTGTGCTTGATAGAGGTCTATATCCATCGGGTAGTGAGCACATGTGATGACCGTATCGCTCTTCTGCTCCAGCGGGATGGCGTAGGTTGAGTAAGCGAGCTTTGCCGCCTGCGCATGGCAGGCCTCCAGCTCTCCACAGAAGATGTCAAGGATTTCATTACCTGCGTCCAACACCATGTTGATCGTAAGGATTGGAGCGTCCAGCATCGCGACCGCATCCATCATGTCGAGGTGAACAGGGTTTCCGCTCAACCGTAAGATCTCGGCGCCTTGCTCGAAATATAGGGCATGGTTGGCTTCGATGGTTCCAAAGGAGGCAACCCCAGGGAGAATCCCCTTGCGACCTCCAGTATATCCAGCGAAGTAGTGGGGCTCAACGGACCCAATGATCAGGATGCGCTCGTAATCGAAGACTCTCGCGTTGATCGACACCGGCGTCCCGCGTGGAGTGGTTCCCAAATCGATGCATGGCGAGTCCGTCGCACTGTGTGCCGAAACACGGTCTCTCGCTACTGTGTTACCGGTGATCCAACGGATTTCATCGTCCGATGGCTGATCGTGGGCGCCCGTCGCAATGAGAAGATCGCCTTTCAGCCTACAGTTTTCGACCACATCGCGAGTCCGCGTGGGTCGAGTCGCATCATTGACCAAGCACAGCGTGTTTCTGTCAGCGTATTTCTCCAGCCTAGGATCATCTGCTAAAAGGTTCATCGCATCACGTCGCGGGGTCGTTGTGGGCAGTTCAACCCTCTGAATCTGCACGATGGGAACGTGGATGCTGAGCTGCGACGTCCCGTATGGCAGAGTCAACATATACTCACTCCTTGACGCATGCTGTGGTTTCGCTCATAGCGCTGCGAACTCGCAAGGCAATCCTCCACTCCAAGCATTCGAAGCGTCCACATCTGGGCCACTTCCTTCCCGATGTGTAATCTGCTCTATCACGCTGATGATTGCTCTGCCATTGCCCCACGCGATATCATACTTCCGCATCGTCCTCTGGCAGCTTCCATCAGAGCGCAGGCGGCTCCGGCCGATATCGTCTTGGCGCCACAGTTCAATGTGCCCTTCACATATCCATCCCCCTGGCTGGACTTACCTGTATCATCTCACTACCCTGCTCAGTCGCCGAAGTAGGTTCGCTTCGGGTCGCTTTCGAGAACGCTTGCGATTATCCCGCCTCCGTGCACGGCCTCGTTGTGTGGCCCAAAGAGCAGAGTGCGGATAAAACCCTGCACGGGCGCTGTAATTTCCTCTACTACATCTCCATATACATTCCGTATGAGCGCAAACGGTTCTCCCGTTTCGATCCAATCTCCAGCTCCTTTGCTGAAGTGGACCAACCCCCCGCGCTTCGAGAAGATTAGCCGGCGCCCGTATGCACCCGGTTCGACCTTCAACCCTGGCAGCGATACGATTGTCCCCTCCATCATCCCTAGGTGGCATAACACATTCTTCGTGCCCATGACTCCTATCTCAATGGACCTTCTATCCAGATACCCGTGTGCAAGCAGCTCAACGAGCATCGCTGGCTTTCCATGGAGCTGAGCGTTGTAGGTGGGCCATCCGGGCGCCTTGGCTATCTCGCAGAGAGGCAAGCCGAATGCCTCTCCCATGTCAATCGAATCCTCGAGAACGCGTCTATCAGGACACACGGTCAGCGGTATGAACTCCACAGCCGGATAGTAATTGCTATGATAGTTGATGTAATAGTCGCACTGGAGAATCCCGTCATGGAAGATGCGGTATGCTGCCTGAGCATTCACACCACCGTCTGGATTCCCCGGGAAGGCCACATTGAGGTCAAGAACGCTGGTTCCCTCATAGATGGGAGTCCAGTTCTGCCCCGCCTGAAAGGCAAATGGATTGAGTACGGGACACGCAACAATTGTACCATTCAGCTCTTCAGGGTTAACTTCCTCTCGCATGATGCGCCGGATTACCTCCACGCCCGGAATCTCGTTGCCGTGCACAGCTGCGTCGAGCCAGAGAACGGGCCCGTCCTGTAGGCCATTCATTACCATGAGTGGGATGGAAACAGAAGTACCATCCCTCAGCTCTCCTACAGTAAGGCTTCCGCGCTCCAGTTTCCCGGGTTGCACTTCCATCCCGGCTATTCGGAAACTCCCCATGTCTACTCCTTCCCTCGTTCTAGACTCCATTTTCAGAACGCTACGACCAGACGCTGTTTTGCAGACGGGGTTGCCTAGCGCCCAAGGCACCGGCCGATTGCAGACTTATCTTTGGGTTCCGAGAACACTCCTCTCTCCAGGAACTCCTCGATTACTTTCAGCGGAGCCCTTTCCGTCAGTGCTTCAGGAGCAGCAGGAGGGCTGTTGTCTAGATACTGGTTGATGGGGTAGATGGCCTCCTTGTATACTTCACGCCAGACCTCAGTTCTCAGCAATGGCAGGAAGTTCCTGCCGCAGTCGAGACGACGTTCTCTCAGCTCCTCGATGTTGATGAGTCCATTGCATCGACCCTCACCTGGAAACGCACTCTCACCAAGAAGAATCCCTTCGTAGTTGAAAATCTGTGCCCCGCCTGGCCAATAGGTCTTCGGCCTCTTGTCTGACTGGACGCACCCGATCGTTGGCGCTACCAGGTAGCACATGTTCTCGTTCGCCCGCACCTTGTTCTCGGCTTTCCACATGGCGATGGGCTCAGAGACCCCTGGGTCAGGGCAAGCTGTCGGCCTCAGCAACACCTCAGCGCCGTTGAGCGCAAGTGCACGGGATGTTTCGGGGAAGTGGCCGTCCATGCAGATGAAAGCGCCCAGGTTTCCAATCTCCGTTTCTACCACCGGGAAGAAGATGTCAAGGAGGGATTTGCCTTCACCATACTCCTCGATGTAGTAGTCGTACATATCATGCGGGCTGAGCACCATCGAGACAGGTAGCGAAGGGTTGAACTTCCTATATTTGTAGATGAGATCGCCAGTAGGCCCAATGATGAATGCTGTGTTAAAGAAGCGATCAGGCCACTTCGGATCATATTCGGTCGCTGCTCCACAGAAGTAGATGCCCTTCTTTGCGCAAACCTCTGCGATTCGGTTTGTCTCTTCCCCAGGAATCGTAATCAGGATCTCGCTCTTGAAATCTTCGAAGTTCGCAAGACCGTGCCAAGCCTGCAAGAAGAACTCCGGGAACACAACCAACCTCACCGGTGCGTAAGGCCATCTCCAGCCAGAACGAGTGTATCGGCATGCATTCTCAAGCAACACGAGTGCCCGATCCACATTCTGCCTGATCTGCTCTCGTCTCGTAACCTGAATGACCTCAGGCTGTACCGCCACTGCGGTATAGCTCCCTATGCTCTCCATCGTATCGCCTCCTCTTCCTCTGGCGGCTTAACCGATGTGCAGAACTAATACCTGCTCCTTTCTGGTCGTGGATTGACACAGATATAGGATAACTGCTCTATTCGCCCCATATCTCATCAGATGTCATGTTATGCTTCCGCTCTACGCCTTTCTATCCTCTGCGTCTGCATCGCTTGAGGACCTACGGAATCCGACACAGATGTGTCTCAATCACCTACTCACCCACTCCCCGAAGGCAGCGGTCCACAGCAGACTTGTCTTTGGGCTCCGTGAACACTCCTCTCTCCAGGAACTCCTCGATTACCTTCAGTGGCGCCCGTTCCTTCAATCCCTCTCGGGTGGCAGGGGGACTCTTGTCGAGATACTGGTTGATAGGGTAGATTGGGTCTTTGTACATCTCACGCCAGACTTCATTCCTCAGCAACGGGAGGTAGTTCCTGCCGCAGTCGAGACGACGTTCTCTCAGCTCCTCGATGTTGATGACTCCATTGCATCGACCCTCACCTGGAAACGCACTCTCACCAAGAAGAATCCCTTCGTAGTTGAAAATCTGTGCCCCGCCCGGCCAGTAGGTCTTCGGGCGTTCGTCTGACTGTACATACCCGATCGTTGGCGCTACCAGGTAGCACATGTTCTCGTTCGCCCGCACCTTGTTCTCGGCTTTCCACATGGCGATGGGCTCAGAGACCCCTGGGTCAGGGCAAGCTGTCGGCCTTAGCAACACCTCAGCGCCGTTGAGCGCAAGTGCACGGGATGTCTCAGGGAAGTGGCCGTCCATGCATATGAAAGCGCCCAGGTTTCCAATCTCCGTTTCTACCACCGGGAAGAAGATGTCAAGGAAGGATTTGCCTTTACCATACTCCTCGATGTAGTAATCGTACATATCATGTGGACTGACCTCCAAATCAAAAGGTAGAGCAGTGTTGAATTTCCTATATTTATAGATGAGATCGCCATCAGGCCCAATGATGAATGCTGTGTTAAAGAAGCGATCAGGCCACTTCGGATCATATTCGGTCGCTGCTCCACAGAAGTAGATGCCCTTCTTTGCGCAAACCTCTGCGATTCGGTTTGTCTCTTCTCCAGGAATCGCAATCAGGATTTCACTCTTGAGATCATCGAAGTTGACACCGCTATGAAAGGCCTGCAAGAAGCACTCCGGAAAGACGACCAACTTCACTGGTGCATAAGGCCATCTCCAACCAGAACGAGTGTATCGGCATGCATTCTCAAGTAACACGAGTGCCCGATCCACATTCTGCCTGATCTGCTCTCGTCTCGTAACCTGAATGACCTCAGGCTGCACCGCCACCGCAGTGTAGCTCCCTATGCTGTCCATCGCATCATCTCCTTCTCGTTTACCGGAGTACTAAACAGCAATCGACATGTCCGCTTTCAGTGCGCATCATAGCTCGAGTTCTCGCCCCACCTCCTCTAGGCCCAGTTCCTCCAAGATCTTCCTTGTCGGTGCCCCGGTGCTGTTATCCCAACCATGCAATGCGTAATACTCATCCTTCATTTTCTCCAGTTCCGCTGGGTCATTTCGCATGCCTGCTGATGGGCCCTCGCACGTCGGCTCATTCATGACCCTCCATGGCAACCGGTCATCTTCACGTGTCATACCCAACCGCACGTTGAAGCACTTCTCCAGAGTGACGATTCTTCTCCCTATTTGCATGAGTTCTTCTGCGGCGTATGCCTTCCCTGTTCCGCATGAGTACAATTCTGCCAGCGTTTCTGGCGTAAGCCCATAAGCATACGTTGTCGTGAATGAGCATATGCCCAAGGCATCACACATAGCATAAATGTCTTCATGCCATCGTATGATCTCTGCTCTTTTCTCGCAACTCAGAGGGGTTGCATACTCAGCACTTCCTGTGATTCGCCTAATGGCGTCAACTGCCTCTGGCGTCCCCCCGCATTCTGCTGCAGCCTGGGTGTGGAGATGATCGGATCCTCGTGGATTCACGGCAAAACCAAGCGCGTAAGCCTTGGACACTCGCGTATCGACCATTGTCTGCTCCAGCCCCTTCGCATGAACTGCCCACTTCCAGCTTTCTCCTCCTATTGTCTGCGAGGCAACGCGTACTCCTTCAGCCAACACGTCTCCGAATCCCTTCCGCGCGGCAATCATCTCAATCAGCGGAACTAGTGCGTCGGTGTTACCAAAACGAGGTTCAAGATCCTCAAGCTCCTCCTTCCCTATGGCACCTCTCTCATACGCTTCCATTGTCCACTGAATTACTGACCCTGTTGACGCGGTATCCAACCCAAGGATGTTGCAAAGCTCATTCGCTTTGAGGACTGTCCTCACATCAAGAACGGCTGTTCCCGTCCCCAGAGCAGCCAGAGTCTCAAACTCAGGCCCCCCTGAGAATGAATCCGTGTCTTGCCCCTCAGCCACTTCACAGTAGCGATGGCACGAAATCGAGCACGCCGAACAGCCTTTCCGCCCCTTGAGATATCCTGCCTGTACAAGGTTCTGCCCCGTAAGACATGACGCGCCCTCAATATGGTTTCTTTGAAAATTATATGTGGGAAGACGGCAGAGCTCATTGCTTCGACCGAGGATGCCTGCGACGCCATACTTGTACAGTGTCTGCGCTCGTGTATCCTGCGAGAGGGCGATTCGCATCTTGCGAGCCAAGGCACGGAACCTCTCGGGCTCAGCCACACTAATGGAACCCGTCCCTCCCACAACAATGGCCTTCAGTCTCTTGGATCCCAGCACTGCTCCAATGCCACCTCGGCCGGCAGCACTGTAGATGTCACTCATTACACTCGCGAATTTCACCCCCTTTTCCCCAGCGGGGCCAATGATGAGCGTGCTTACATCGTGGCCATAGTCGCCCTTCACGACCGCTTCCGTCTCGCGAACGTCACGTCCCCACAAATCGGGACGTTCTATGAGTTCAGCAACGCCGTCTCGAATTACTAGCACGACGGGCTTCTGTGATACTCCCGTGAGAAGCAGTTCATCGAAACCTGCGAATTTCAGCGCCAGACTGAAGTGCCCCCCTACACTGCCTTTTAGGTAGATCCCCGTAGCCGGACTCTTAGTCGTAAGCGTTGTCCTCCCGGAAGAAGGTGCGGTCGTTCCGCTTAGGGCGCCAGCTCCGACAATCACGTAGTTCTCACCGCCAAGAGGGTCCGCGCTAGCGTCGACAAGGTCATATAGGTGCTTCGCATTGATTCCTCTGGCTCCCACATAAGATGAGACTAGCTCCTCGGACAATGGCGCTTGCTCTACTCGCCGGTCACCCAAGTCAACCGTTACAGTTCTGCCTGCGTAGCAATGCACTTCACACCTCCTCCAGGACGATCGCCCGCGGTAGACAGACCTCTACACACTGAGGGCTGCCTCCGCAGAGATCGCAGACCGTCGCTTCCTGCAGCAAGGGATGAAGCGCAATCCCTCCGTACGGGCATGCATGAGCGCACAGGCCACAGGCGGTGCAGCTTTCACTCCTGATGCGGATGGCTCCAGTCGTACTATCTCGCACTATTGCGCTGCTCGGGCACGCTGCTATGCATGGATGATCGTCACATTGTCTGCATACCCGCGGAGAGAATAGCCATTTGGACTCCTCCTGCTCTATCCAGATTCTTGCGCTTGAAAGACTGAAGGCATGATCGTGTGCAGCCGCGCATTCGAGCATGCAAGCCCTGCAGCCCGTACATTTCTCCTTGTCAACCGCAAGTCGTATCATGCCAGACACCTCCTCTTGTCATGGCCCGTATAGCTAAGCGCCTCGACACACATGCAGTCGTTTTCCCGAGCACCAGCTATCAATCGCGCTCACGGCCAGTGCAGCGCTTGCCCGAAACTCCTGAATTCTGCGTCCCCACAGTTTCCCCTCCTACGATGCACAAGTGAGAGCTAGCTGAGTCCTTGCGCTGCGCTCTCAGGTCGGATGCATGCTACCAGGTGCCCTTCGCCACTCTCCTTGAGTTCTGGTTCTGTCTCTCTACACTCGGGCCCGGCCCAATCACACCTGGGGTGGAAGCTGCAACCAGGCGGAGGATTCAGCGGACTTGGAACTTCTCCTTTGAGAACTATCCGATCAGTTTCTTCCTGCTGTGGGTTCGCGCTCACAACAGACGAGAGGAGGGCACGAGTGTACGGATGAGCAGGGGCACGGAGGATTGCGTTCGTTGGGCCCATTTCGACGAATTTCCCAAGGTACATCACGCCAGTGTAAGCGCACATATATTGCATTACGCCCATATCATGCGTGATGAACATGTATGCTAGACTTAGCGTCTTGTGTGCTGAACGCAGAATGTTGAGTATCTGGGCCTGCACGAGAAGGTCCAGCGCGGCCGTTGGCTCATCCAGCACAATAAAGGCGGGAGATGTGATCAGCGCCCTTGCGATTCCGACCCTCTGCTTCTGTCCTCCGCTTAGCTCGTGGGGGTAGCGATGCAAGTGTATGTCACCAAGCCCCACCTGCTCTAGTGTCCTAATCGTGCGGTTACGAGCATCCCGCGGCTTGCGATCGTCGATAGTCTCTAGCGGCTCCGAAACCAGATCAGCCACTGTCATCCGCGGATTCAGAGATCCTTCTGGATCTTGAAAGACGAGCTGAACGTCTCGTCGCGCTGTTCTGAGATCTTTCTTCCGTAACCCTGAGAGATTCACGCCATTCAACGTCAGCTCTCCTGCCGAAGGCCTGATCAACCCTACACACAAGCGCCCCAGTGTCGTCTTCCCGCAACCGCTCTCGCCTACAAGACCGAAACTGTCTCCCACGTGGATTGTGAATGACACGCCATCGACCGCTTTCACAGAAGCCTTCCGCACAATGCTGCTCTTATGTTCGTAGTACTTCCTTACATGGACTGCCCGTAGCAACTCTCTCATGCCCATCATCTCCGGCTATCTTCTTCCGCTATGCCAAGTGACATGCCACGGCATGTCTTTCCTCTACATATCTGAGTCGCGGAATCTCTCGCCCGCAAATATCCATTGCACAAGGGCAGCGAGGATGAAACCGGCAACCTGAAGGTGGCTCTACTAGATTCGGGACATTACCAGGCAGTGTCCGTAGCGGTGCCCCTACATCTGCAATATCCGGAAGAGCCCCGAGCAACGCCTTTGTATATGGGTGGTAGTTCTCCATGAATATCCTGCTCCGCGCGGCTATCTCCACTACATTCCCGGCGTACATAACGGCAACATCGTCACACATGTCCCATACGGCTCCGAGGTCGTGAGTAATTAGCAACAATGTAAGACCCGTCCTTGACTGGAGATGTCGCAGGAGATCAAAGATTTGTGCCTGAATGGTTACATCCAGTGCTGTTGTCGGCTCATCTAGGATTAAAAGCGATGGATCGCACGACATCGCCATCGCTATCATGCAGCGCTGCGCCATCCCGCCACTCAGTTGAATCGGGTACGACTTCGCGATCCTCTCCTGATCAGGAAGCTCAACGCTTTGCAAAGCCTCTAGAACACGCTTTTGCATCGCCTTCCTATTGGTGTTCCAGTGCAGCCGTATCGCCTCACGGATTTGATCGCCGATCTTCATCGTTGGGTTCAGACTTGTTTGCGGATCCTGAAAGACCATGGAAATCTGCTTCCCTCGTACCTTTTGCATCTCCCTTTCAGGGAGTTTCAGGAGGTCAACGCCGTCATAGCAGATGCTTCCCCGCACTATCTCAGCGGTCTTCGCTGGCAGAATGCGCAAGATCGACATAGCTGTCACTGATTTTCCACATCCCGTTTCGCCCACGAGTCCCAGCGTTCCTGTCCGATTCAGGTCGAAGCCAACACCTGCAATCGCTTGGACTTCGCCAGAGTAGGTATAGAACCGCACATGCAGGTCCCTGACTGTGAGAAGTGCATCGTCGGGCATCTTACCTCCTGAGCCGGGGATCCAATACATCGCGCAATCCATCCCCCAAGAACATGAACCCCACCAT
>Ga0272444_10004793_pt1 | contig 11832 bp, 12 predicted proteins | sample SSMForm13_FD_201033 | JGI IMG/M metagenome (GOLD analysis project Ga0272444, IMG submission 201033) | Marine sediment archaeal communities from Little Sippewissett salt marsh, Falmouth, MA, United States - SSM-Form-13 | ecosystem: Environmental > Aquatic > Marine > Wetlands > Sediment ... | reverse complement strand
CAAGTTCAGGGGCGGGACGATCAAACGGTTTAAATTCCCCATTCGGACCACTCCGGAGGGGGAAGCCAAACCCGACGGCGGTTATGCCGTAGGACCCGGAGCGCTCGATGATCAACTTCTGTTCACGGAACCGGCATCTTTGAAAGCCGATAAACTCTGGACACTCGGAGACTAAAGGGGGTGATGAATCATGCAGGAATTCAAAACCGTCGAGGTGAATACCGATCTTCTGATTATCGGCCCGGGCATGGCCGGATCGGGGGCTTGTGTGGAAGGCGCCCATTGGGCCAAGGAAAATGATCTCAAGGTCACCGTGGTCGATAAGGCCGCCATGGAACGCAGCGGTGCGGTGGGAATGGGGCTTTCAGCCATCAATCAATATCAGGGGGAAAACTCCCCCGTCGATTACCTCAGCTACGTGCGGCAGGATCTCATGGGTCTTTGCCGGGACGATCTGGTCATGGACATATCGCGTCATGTCAACGGTACGGTCCACATGTTCGAGGGATACGGACTACCGATCTGGACCGATCCGGATGGAAACTATGTGCATGAAGGCCGCTGGCAGTTGATGATCAATGGTGAATCCTACAAAGCCATCGTGGCCGAAGCCGGCAAAAATGCGGTAGGCATGGACAATATCATCGAACGGGTATTCGTCGTTCGCCTGCTGCTCGACAAGAACGATAAAACCAAGGTGGCCGGGGCCATCGGCTTCAGTGTGCGGGATCCCGAAATATATGTGTTCAAATTCAAAGCCTGCATCGTGGCCGCCGGCGGGGCCGTTCACGTCTTCAGACCGCGGTCCACCGGAGAGGGTCTCGGCAGAGCCTGGTATCCGCCCTGGAACGCCGGGTCCAGTTCCTACCTGACCACCACGGCCGGGGCAGAGATGACCTCACAGGAGGTCGTCTTCATTCCGGCCAGATACAAGGACGGCTATGGCCCTGTGGGGGCATGGTTCCTGCTGTTCAAAGCCTCCGCAACTTCGGCCACCGGCTTCAATTACATGGCCGAAGGATTGGCCGAAGGCGGCGAACTGCACAACTGGCCGCCTTACGGTACGGTCAAGCCGATCCCCACCTGCCTGAGAAACCACCTGATGATGGTGGAAATGTACAAGAAGGGCGATGGTCCCATCTTTATTCATACGGACAAGGCGATTGCCAAGCTGGCCGAAAAGGCGCCGGATCAAAAAGCGTATAAGAAGGAACTCAAGAAGCTTGAGGCCGAGGCATGGGAGGATTTTCTCGACATGACCATCAGCCAGGCGGTCTTGTGGGCGGCAAAAGACGTCTTTCCAGAGGAAGGGCCGTCCGAAATCATGCCCTCCGAACCCTACTTCATCGGCTCCCACTCAGGGGCCTCCGGGGCCTGGTGCAGCGGCCCCGAGGATATCCAGACCGATGAATCGAAAAATGAATACTTCTGGGGCTACAACCGCATGACCACGGTCAAGGGACTGTTTGCGGCCGGAGACGGCGTTGGCGTTTCCAGTCACAAGTTCTCTTCCGGATCGTTCACGGAAGGCCGCATCGCGGCCAAAGCGGCCATAAAATATTGTGTGGAAAACCCGGATATGCCCGAGGCGGATCCGGCAGAAGTGGAAAAACTCAAAGAGCAGATAGTGCTTCCGCTCAAACACTATGAAGAGCACAAAGACTATACCACCCTGGGCACGACCACCAAGAAATACGATCTGCCGGTAGAAGAGGTCAATCCCAATTACATTACACCCAAAATGGCGATTTTCCGCCTCAACAAGATCATGGATGAATATGTGGCCGGCTGGGGCTCCTGTTACAACTGCAGCGCGACCACTCTGAACATCGCACTCGATCTGCTCAAAATGCTCAAACAAGATCTAAACCAGCTCGCTGCGCGAAATCTGCACGAACTGATGCGGTGTTGGGAAAACATTCATCGGGTCCAGATCGCCGAAGCCCATACCCGGCACAAGCTGTTCCGCGAGGAAACACGATGGCCGGGGTATTATTATCGTACGGATTTTCCGAAAATAGACGACAAAGAATGGGCCAAGGTGTTTGTAAACTCTGTTTACGATGCCGAAAAAGATGAGTTTAACATGGTTACCAGGCCCATCATCCACCTCGTGGACATCACAGAGGTCGTGGGCATGTAACCTGCCTGCACCACAATGCCGGGTGCCGGGCGACGGCACCCGGCATGATTATCCTTTTTATAAGGGTGATGCTGTATGAGTTCACCCAAATTGAAGGAGTTGAAAATGACGGACCCGGACAGGCGCGTAAAAACAGTTGAGCGGGTGAAAGAGATCTTTGTCGCGGTTTTCCCCATACCGGTCAATGATGACCGGTTGGCGGAGGTCATATTGGCCGGCTATCGTAAAGATCCCGACATACCGCACATGTCGCAGGTCCGGGCAACCGTCGAGACCCATGCGGAAGCGGTACAGGATCTGGTGGAGCTTTGCGATGAAATCGTCGACGACCAGGAAGAGATAGAGTCCTATCGACTGCTGAAATTCGATGAAGACGGGATTCATGTTCTGAACCCCAATGATTTTCGGATATTTACGCAACGATATGAAAATGTCCAATGGGGCTTCTGCTGACATGAATTCCGGCTTAGTGATGCCTGTGTAATGCCATACAGACATCCTCCAAAGGCAGCCGCACGGGTCTGGCCCACTTGTGCGGCTGCCCTTCTGTTTGCGGCTTGTGCTCGCGAAGCTGCTTCACACGGACCCCACGGATCATCCGGACCCTTCTGCGGAGGGACGCAACATGAGCGTTAAAGGTGACGACGTTGCCCGAAAAAACTGGTTCGATCTGGGCTACCAAAAGGGATCTGAATTTGCCCGCTGCGAGGCGGACTATGACGAATTGGCCGCCGTCTACCGGGCCGGAGAGATTCCGGTCCAGTGGGATTTATATCGCGCTCACATTTTGAATCAACACCTTCAGGAGAGGGGATTCGATTTCAAGGCGTATACGGCCGGCTTTGCGCAGGCATGCATTGAAGCGTTTGAAGAAATATAGGATTTTACCGGGGAGAAGAGTGACCGTCTATGAATACCGACACCACCACAAAAATGGAGGCCATGTCCGAAGCGGACCTCGAACCTGTTTTGCAGCTCCTTCAAGGCGCTGATCCCGACCTGATTGCCCGCAAGGCCGGCATCAGCCGGCAACGGCTTTTTCAAATCCGGGATGATCTGCTGGCGCAAGTCGACCGCGAAAGGGCCGAGGCGGCGGATACAGGGCCCCATAAAGTCGGAAGAAACGAGCCCTGTCCCTGCGGTTCGGGCAAAAAATACAAGCATTGCTGCCTGAACCGGCATCAGGACGGCCGAACGCACGCGCATACGGCGGAAACGCAAGCGCCTCAGAAAAGAGAAGCGGAGCAGGCGCGGCTGATCAAGCGCATCGAAACGGCATTCGGCCTGCTCGGTGCACGGCAGTATGATCGAGCGATCGACCAGGCATCAAGCCTGCTCGATCACTATCCGAACGAGGACAGGTTGCACGACATCCTGGCTACCAGCCTCCTATACTCGGGGGAATATGAGGCGGCCATCGACATCTGCAGGCGGCGCCTGACCGCGGCCGAATCGGAAAAATCCTATTTTATCCGGCATGGGCGCTACCGTGATGCAGAAATCGATCAGCCGGCCCTGTCCTACTACTATCCGCCGCTGACCTGGCTGCAGAAATGCTGGATCGCCCTGAAATTCAGAGAATATCAGACCCGCTGTCCGACCGAAGAAAACCCAACCCTAAAGGGGCTGGTCAAGAAACTGGAAAGCGCCGATGATCGGACCCTCTTTCCGGAAAAGCACCTGCAGGGCCTCGAACTGCGGCGCGGCGCCCTGCAAGAACCCCTGGATCAGCTCAAACGCATCGGCCCGCAAGTGATCCCCTATCTTATGCCTGTGGCCTGCAAATATTGCTGGGCCGGTCTTTTCGTGCCTGAAATTCTATCGGCTTATGAGACCGTCGAAGCGCTCCAGGGCCTCATCGACATCTCCATGTTCGGGTTCGCCTATGCATCCGGCGCCAGCCTTCATTGCCTGGAGAAGCGCGGAGAGGCCGCCATTGCGCAGATCCAGGAGGCCCTTTCAACGGACAGGGAATTCGATCCCATCAAGACCGGTATCGTATCGGTTCTGGGCAATATTCAAACCCCCTTCGCTTATGAGGTGCTGCTGGAGCTTCTTGAGCACGAGAGCCCCCACATCGTCAATTGGGCCGGCGATGCTTTGGGAAAATTCAAGCGCGTCGAGGCGCTGCCGGCAATGGCGGCGGCAAGCGAAAGAATCGGGGGACAGCAGATGATCGAAAGGGCGATCCGGAAGCTGAAAGATTTGGAGTGCTCGTCTTAAACGGATGCCGTCTGCACGGCGCGGGATTTCGATCTCAGAGTCCGGGCCTCGGGACTCAGCTTGGGTCGGCGAGCATGGCCTTGAATCCTGAAAATTGAGACGATTGGCGGATATAGCGCTTGACCAGGTCCAGGGTCTCTTGGTCCCGGCAGACAATCTGGCGGCACTCGCATTTGCGGCTGCACTTTTCACAGAAGTAGTCATCGTTCAGGCTGTTGCCGCAGGCGCAGTAAGGTTTCATCATGAGTGAGCCGTTTTCAAGAGTTGCTTCGTAGTAATCCCGCGGGGTGGTGTCCTTTTCAACGATCTGGGTCATGAGTGCCCCTTTCATTGGCAGCAGATTCCGGGTGCCCCCTGCAGCGTGAAGAAGAAACACGGCAAGGAATGTACGTATGGCGTGGGTGCATTTAACATTATTTCTTTACAAAGGAGGTCTGACATGGCAGAAGACATCAGCCAACCTGAAGGACGACAGCAGTTTGTTTGGGTAAAAGACAAGGCCGGAAACGAATATGCCTGCCCGGTGGATGTGCTGAAAAAACCGGAAGAGTTGACCGACTCGGAAAAAGAGAGCTGCATCGAAGACGCCTCTGTTCAGCAACCTCATGCCGGCGGCTAGCGGCAATCGTTCATCAGGCACCATATCGATTCGGTCCATCCCGATGTGAGCGCAGCCAATTGAAGCCTCACCGCAGCAGGCGGGTTCAACGGTTGAGGTCGGTTTTAACCTGTTATTTGCCCTCCGGCGTTGTTTAGCGTCGGGGGGTATTTCTATGCAACGAGATAGCGCCATGACAGCCAAGGAAACGCCGAAGTGTCCGCACTGCGGCCAGGAAATGAAAAAATGGCGGGTTCCCATCGCTTCAACCTGGTCCAATGAATTTTTTTTCGTATGTTTCAATGACGACTGTCCTTACTTTGTTAAGGGCTGGGATCGGCTGTGGGAGCAGCAGGCGACCCGGGCGTCGTATCGCTGCCGCATGGATCCCGACAGCGGCAAATTTGCCCCGCTGCCGGTTTGGTCCGTGGACGCCCTGAAGGACGATATTATCGAGCGTTAAATCGCATTCGCCCGGCTGAAATGGTCTTTGATGTCAAAGGCCTTTTCGCCGAACAATGAGAATTTGAGCCATCGGAAGGCAAACAGCATCAATTCGACATCGTCTGTCTGAATCCGATTCAGAACATCTTCCCCGATATCAAATCTGTCCCGAAACGTACTGTTGAAGATGAAGTATCGAAACGCATCGAGGTCATAGCAGGCCATGTAAAACATCTTCAGATGCCGGTCGCCGAATGGCTTGAGGCGCCTCAGCGGCTGCGCTGTGGTGATGTCCATGAACAAATCGTTCATGGTGTTGTATTGGGCCATCCCCTGGTCCGACAGCCACTCCTGAACCGTCCACTGCCTGTCTTGCTTCAGCCCCAGACAGTGGGATTCCTTTACCAGGAAATATTGCTCCCCCACCCGACAGTTGGCATACATCTTCGAAGCTGCCCGCCCCAGGGGATAGAGACGGCAGGCGGCGGGGCGATCGTCGTACAGCTTACATCCCTCAGGACTCACGAAAGGGCAGCGACGCATGTCGTCGTCGCCCATCCTGAGTCTGACCAGCGGAAGCCCCGACGTCCCATCCACAAAGTCGTCGGTGAAGCGGTCTAAAAATTGATCCGAGGCAAGATGCAGTCTGTTTTTCAGGCGGAGGATGTCGTAGGGCGTCAGCACCAAGTTGAGATTGGCACAGCACTTTGTGAAGCACGGCATCCCTTGATGACAGTCGAAGTGAAATCTGCGGCCGCCCAAGGGGTGCATTACCGATTTGCGCGTCATTCGATCCCCAGCTCCTGTTTCTTGGTCGCCATTACTTCCGGTTTGACGGAGAGCACCTGCTGGGCCAAAAGACCGTATTCGAGCCATTTGACGGCAAAACGGAAGAGGGCCACATCGTCCGTCTTGATGCGTTCGATCTCTTGCGGATCCACCTCGAAGCGCTCCAGAAATGTACTTTCTGTTACAAAGCGTCGAAACCGATCCAGGTCGTAGCTGGCCATGAAATACATTTCCTGAATTTTTTTGTTCGTGATCTTCTCTTTTGTCAAGCGTTCGTTGGCGGTCACTGTCTTGAATAAATTTTCCATTTCATGGTAGACCGGGATGCCCTGATCTTCAATCCAGGTCGACAGGGTCCAGCTTTTCCGGGCTTGAAGACCGCGGCAAAAGGAGAGGTCCATCACCGAATAATAGGATTTGTTGGCCTTTTCGGTTAGTTTGGTGCTTTCGGGCTGCAGGGGATACATGCGGCAGGCCCAGGGACGGTCGGCGTAGACGGTGCACCCCCGCTGGCTGACAAACGGGCAGCTCTTCTCGGCATCGGCCTGCATCTTCAGGGTCACAACCGGAAAACCGCTGTCGCTGAGCATGGCGGCCGTGTACTTCGCCAAAAAGTCCGAAGAGGATATGGATAGGGCGTTTTTCAGCCGCAGGATGTCATAGGGCGTCAGATAAATGGTGACGTCGCGGCAGCAGCGGGTAAAACAATCCAAACCGGGGCGGCACTCAAATTGAAAAACGTCTTGGGGACGCAGAACGGTCAATCTTTTTTTTTGTCTTTCTTCGTTTTGTGTCATCGTTGTCTTTGCTCCGTGAGTTCTGCTCGAGGCCATAGGCGATGATCTTGCGGCGGAGGGTGTTTTTATTGATGCCAAGCTCTCGGGCGGTGACAGCCTTTTTCCAGTTGTTGCGCTGCAAACCTTGCAGAATCGCATTTTTTTCTATGTCTTTGAGCGTTAAGCCCTTCTGAGCGAACGTAGCGTTGATTTCGCTGAGCAGCTTTTCGGGCAGATGGCGCAAACCGATCAGCGTCTCTTCGCAGAGGATGAAGGCGCGCTCGACGACATTTTCGAGCTCGCGGATGTTGCCGGGCCAGTCATAGAGTACCAGGGCCGCCATGGCTTCCTGACTCAATCCCATAATATTTTTACCCTTTTCGCGATTGAAGCGCTCGATGAAATGATCGACGAGAAGGGGAATATCCTCTTTGCGCTCGGCCAGGGTGGGCAGAGTCAACTTGATCACATTCACTCGAAAATAGAGATCTTCTCTGAATTTTTGTTCCTCAACCAGTTGATCGAGGTTGTGATGGGACGCCACAACGACCCTGGCGTTGGTTTTGGCCGCTTTCACCGATCCCAGCGGCTCGTAAATCTTATCCTCCAGGACGCGCAGCAGGCGAACCTGCAGGGCCCCGGAGACATCCCCGATTTCGTCCAAAAAAATCGTGCCGTTTTGGGCGCGCTGGAAACGGCCCGGTTTGTCCATCTTGGCGTCCGTGAATGCCCCGGCCTTGTAGCCAAACAACTCCGATTCGATGAGGGTATCGGGGATGGCGCCGCAATTGACCGGCACAAACGGTCCTTTTCTTTGGGGGCTGAACTTATGGAGAGCCTTGGCGAGCAGTTCTTTGCCGGTGCCCGTGGCGCCCTCGATCAAGACGGTGCAGTCGCTGGCGGCAATCAATTTGAGGGTTGAAAATATTTCGAGCATTTTCAGATTTCTGCTCACCATATTTTCGAATATATGATGTTTATGAAAGGATTTGTGCAGTTTGCTGAGGTTGGACAAATCGCGGAAGGTTTCGACGCCTCCGATGATGCGGCCTGCGCAATCCCGCAAAATCGTGGCATTCACGCAGATGGGGATGCGTTTCGAATCCGGGCGAATCATGTAGACCGGAACATTGAAAACCGGCTTGTTGCCCTTGAAAGCCTTGCGAATTATACAATCCGTCTCGCAGACGTTGGTGCTGAAGACCTCCAGACATGGCCGGCCGATGGCCTCGGCTCTGGGAATTCCCGTAATTTTTTCGGCCGCTCGGTTAAAAGAGGTTATGCGCCATTGCAGATCAACCGTAAAGACGCCTTCTTCGATACTGTCGAAAATAATATGGCAGCTTTGCTTTATGAAATCCTGAGGGAGGTTCATATATTTCCCGAATATGCCGCTGTCCAGTGACGCCCTATATCCGTTTCGACACAGCGCCGTTCGATCATGCTCTTCTGCATCGTTTGAACATGGCCTAAATACAGGATCCGGATCTTGTTGTCAACCTCCATTTCGAAAGCAGCCTTCGGAAAAAATTAGATATTTTAAGCAACAGAAAAATTCGGATTGCTCCTGACTTTGCCTTGTCTTGCCGCCGAATGACGGTTGTGATCGCGTTGTACCCATATCGAGCGCTAAGGGTCGCGCCGTTCAAGGTTCAGCGGCTGTCGCTCGATACTTCCGGGCATCATGCCCGGTGACGGATGGGTGACCCAGATTCACCTGTTTCTCCAATTGCGTGAAACGTGATATTGGTATGGATGTGCCCGGTTCAGCTTTTGGAAAAGAACCGCTTGGTTTATTTTGAAAAACCTCAACAGAAACCCGGAACCACTGTCGAAAAAGGGAGCATGACCCATGGCGGGGTTTGGCGAATACGATCGATACGACGGCCTGGGATTGGCGGAGCTGGTGCGCAAGGGAAAGGTGTCCGCCCGGGAACTGTGCGAGGAGGCGATCGGTCGGATCGACCGCATCAACCCCAAGATCAATGCGGTGGTGGCCAAGATGTACGGCCTGGGCCGGAGCGACGCGGCCGCCGCTTTGCCCGACGGGCCCTTTTGCGGCGTACCGCTGTTGATCAAAGACCTGCACTATGCCTATGCCGGGGTGCCCCTGACCTCGGGCTGCAAGGCCCTCAAGGATTTCGTGCCCCAGCAGGACAACGAAATCGTACGGCGGCTCAAGCAAAGCGGCGTGGTGATCCTCGGCAAGACCAATTTGCCGGAATTCGGATTGCTGGGATTTACCGAACCCCGGCTGTTCGGTCCCTGCCGCAACCCCTGGCATTTGGATCATATCCCCGGAGGCTCCAGCGGCGGTTCGGCCGCGGCGGTGGCGGCCGGCATGGTACCCATGGCCACGGGGGGCGACGGCGGTGGATCGATTCGCATTCCGGCCGCCTACTGCGGGCTTTTCGGTTTCAAGCCGAGCCGCGGCCGCGTTCCCACCGGTCCGGAACAGGGGCAGATCTGGCAGGGCGCCGTGCAAAACCACGTCATTACCCGTTCGGTCCGGGACTGCGCCGCCATGTTGGACCTCCTTCAGGGGGCGGATCCCGGGGCGCCCTATGAAATCCGCCCGCCGGAAGACGCCTACCTCAAAGAGGCGGGTACCGACCCGGGCAGACTGCGGATCGCGGTTTGCACCGAATCTCCCATCGGGACAGCGGTCCATCCGGAGTGCGCGCATGCCGTAGAAATGACGGCGCGATTGCTGATGGATTTGGGGCATCGGGTCGAAGAGGACCGGCCCGACATTGACGGAAAAGGTTTGGCCCGGAGCTACCTGGCCATGTATTTCGGCGAAGTGGCGGCCGACATTCAACGGTTGGAGACCGTATTGGGCCGCAGGGCCCGTCCCGCCGATGTGGAACCCATGACCTGGACCTTGGGCCTTCTGGGCCGAACTTTTTCGGCGGGTTATCTGGTCCGGGCTCTGCGCCGCTGGAACATGGCCGCGCGATCGATGGGCCGCTTCTTTCAATCCTATGATCTGTTCATGACCCCTACCACGGCCGATCCGCCGGCCAAAATCGGCGAACTGCAGCCCAGACTGCACGAGCTCGCGGTGATGAAAACGGTCAACGCCCTGAACTTGGGCCGGCTGCTCAAGGCGTCGGGAATCGTTGACCGGTTGGCCGAACAAAGCTTGAAACGCACCCCCTTTACCCAATTGGCCAATCTCTGCGGCCTGCCGGCCATGTCCGTACCGCTGTATTGGAGCGCCGGGAATCTGCCCCTGGGGGTCCAGTTTGTCGGCCCCTTCGGCCGTGAGGCGCGCCTCTTTCGCCTGGCCGGGCAACTGGAGGAGGCCCGGCCCTGGTTCGATCGCCGGCCGGTCCTATGGGTCAATTAGAACCATAATGGTGCAGTGATCCTGGCTTTTTGGGGCGTGTATATGTGTGACATTCCATAACAGGAGGCTACAATGAACTACAAGGAAATCGTCGACAAGAGACGGGCCGTCAATTTCTTCGACACCGATCGGCAGGTACCCGAGGAGCTGCTCAGACAGATGATCGATCTGGCGGCCAAGGCGCCCTCCAGCTTCAATTTGCAGCCTTGGAATTTGATGGTGTTACAGGATGCGGAGGCCAAGGCACGACTGCGCAAGCTGGCCTGGGATCAGCCCAAGGTGACCGAGGCGCCGGTGACGTTGATCGTTCTGGCGGACACTTCAGGCTGGCGGGAGGGACACGGGATCGTGGAAAAAAACTGGAGCGAGATGCTGGCGGCCGGCATGATGAAGCCCGAGCAGCGCGATTGGTTTCTGGGAGCCGCCGCATCTCTCTATGGATGGAGCACCGATGCCAGCATTGCCTTTGCCGTCAAAAACACCGGTTTCTTCGCCATGGCCCTGATGTATGCCGCCACCAGTCTGGGACTCGAAACCCACCCCATGGACGGTTTCGACCACGAGGCGGTGCGCAAGGCATTCAACATTCCCGACAGCTACTGGGTTCCTCTGCTGCTGGCGGTCGGTTATCTGCGCCCCGGCATCGAGGTCATGCCCCCCAAATGGCGCAAAGGCTGCGATGAGATTGTGGTGGATTTCTGAAGCCGCCACGGGATCATGGCGTCTCTTATGGGGTCGACGGGATCGGCCGCAGGCCAAACGAATTTCGCGACATTTGAACGGACCTCGGGGTGGGGCACCTCGAAAGCCCTCAGTCTCGCGGACCACCGCCGTCTTTTTCTTCGTCCACCTGCACGACCCGGACGGTGCCGGGCAGATCCAGGTGAACGTCCCGCTGCGGGAAGGGAATTTCGATCCCGTTGGCCTGGAGGGTGTCCCAAACCCGCAACAGCACCTCGCTGGTGATATTGGCCACTCCGTTTTGGGGATCTTCGATCCAGAAGCGCAGCTGCAGATCCACCGAATTGTCACCGAACCCCACCAGCAGGCAGCGGGGCTCCGGAAAAGTCAAGAGCCGTTTGATGCCCCTGACGGCCTGCAGGGTCAGATTGATGACCCGGTGCGGGTCGGCGTTGTAGGATACGCCGATGGGCACCCGGATGCGGATGCGGCGCGATGAATAGGACCAATTGATGACCTGCTGGGTGATGAGGTCTTCGTTGGGGATCAGGTATTCTTTTTCATCCCGGGTGATCACCGATACGCAGCGCCCCCCCATGTGCTTGACCCAGCCGTACACATCGCCCAGCTGCACCACATCTCCGGGTTTAATCGATTTGTCCGACAGCAGGATCAGGCCGCTGATGAAGTTGCCGACCACTTTTTGCAGTCCAAATCCGACACCGACACCAACGGCGCCGGAGAATACCGCCAGGGCCATCAAATCGATGCCCACACTGTTCAAGGCGACCAACGTGACCAGGACAAACATGGTGATGTTGATGAT
>Ga0272444_10004791_pt1 | contig 11833 bp, 10 predicted proteins | sample SSMForm13_FD_201033 | JGI IMG/M metagenome (GOLD analysis project Ga0272444, IMG submission 201033) | Marine sediment archaeal communities from Little Sippewissett salt marsh, Falmouth, MA, United States - SSM-Form-13 | ecosystem: Environmental > Aquatic > Marine > Wetlands > Sediment ... | reverse complement strand
GAAATCCTGCAGAGAATGTTTTTGACAATCGTGAAAGATAGCCGCAAGCTGTCTGAGAAGTTCAGTTTCTACACAAGGCTTTGATATCAGTCCCTGCATTCCCGCTTTCTTTGTTTTGCCGCGAACGATGTAATACGAACCTGCTGAATAGGCCACTATCGGCACAAGGATGTTTTCGCTGCCTGCCTTGCCGTTCCTGATGTTTTCCACCGCCTCATACCCGTTCATGACAGGCATTTTAAGGTTCATAATCACAAAATCAAATCGGTGAGCTGAAAGCTTTTCAAGCCCCTCCCTGCCGTTTCCTGCTTCTTCAACGATCGCATCCAGATCAGCGAGAATCTCCCTTACGACAGCCCTGTCTGCCGGCTCGTCATCGACAACAAGAATACGTTTCTCTTCAAAAAGCGCCTTGTTGGATGCGATAAGCTCTTCACGGTTGCTGCGGATATCATACCCGGAGATGACGGGAAACGTAAGAATGAATTCTGTGTATTCTCCCTCAACGGAGTCACAGGTGATATCCCCTTTAAACGATTCCATCACCCGCTTGCAGTAGGCAAGACCTAAACCTGTCCCGCCTTTCCTTCCCGAAGTGAAATACGCATCGAACAGCTTGGGAAGGTTTTCAGGAGGAATTCCGGGCCCTGTATCTTTCACTTTCACCCTGTTCCATTGCACCCCTTTCTCCAGTGATATATAAATTCTTGCGTCAGGACAGGATTTGAGATAATACAATGCGTTCATTATCAGGTTGAACAGGACAAAAACATAGATCGTCTCATCAACCCTGAAGACAAAGTCCTCATCTCTGCTGAAAAGAACTTTTTCACGCTCCTTCCTGGATTCAAAACCGTACTCATCGATCGCTTTCTGCGTAACAATTGCAGCAGATGCATAGGCAAATCCGCTCTTGTCTATCGGTTTTTCCCTGACTTGATCGAGAATCATGGTGATCACCTGAGAACCACGTTTCACCGCCACTTTGCTCTTGGCGACATTCTTGTAGAGTTTGTCAAGAGTATCGTCATTGATCGGAATGGACAAACTGCCGGGCCGATAAGCGGGCAGGCTCTGCTCGATAGCTTCAAGGTTGTAGCGAACCTGACCGAGAGGATTACGCATTTCATGTGCTATACTTCCCGAGAGAGCCTGTAAAGCAGAGTTCTTTTCCAGCGCTATCTGTCCCCTCTTGTTACTATAACTGAAGACATATCCGGCCGCCACGGTGAAGAAAATCACAATCGAGTAGAGGGAAATATCAAAGTCCGGATTGAGACGAATATCAGGGGTAGTCAGGACGAAGAATGCAATCCCGCACATCACACCGACAAGAAGATCAAAAAGAAACATCAGCCAGTTAGGGACATACGTGATCAGAACGAAAATCATGAAGATTTCCCAATAGAGCCAGAGTTCATGAAAATCGTTCTTCAGCAGATAAACGGTGAATATAAACGGGAGGACAAATATTATTGAAAAATGCCAGTAGAATGGGAAATATTTCTTTGCAAATGTCAAGGAGCTTGTTCCAAAAAAGAAAGAAATAAACGAAAGACTGGAAGCTATGATTCGCAGTGCAAAACTTTCATAAGGGAGATGAAAGTGATATTTAAACAAAAAATAGAAAACAAAATGCGCCGGTGCACCGAGCAGTGCAGCGCTGAGGATATTGAATCTTGATATCTGGGTTCCTTCCCAGAAACATTTTTTTATATATGCTCTTATCTTCACTCACTCCGGCCCTTCATTGCAATATCTACCGTCTCGGCTGATGCACGAAAACAAGCTTCAATAGATGCGCCACGACGGTAATCGCCAGTAAAAAACAACCCCTTGAAAAATCTGTTGCAGTCATCAATTTTTTCAAGCGTCTGGTAGTGATAGGGCGAATATGCGCACAACCCGGGAGAAATATATTTATAGATAAAATCCTGACGAATGTTCTGTCGAATAGAGAAATATGGTTCGATGATTTTCTCTCCGAGAAAAACAACCTCCTCAGAAGACGACTCTTTCGTCACCAGAGACCTGGCCGCTTTTCCGCTGAAGGTGTATCTGACGATATCAAGATCATGAATGCCGTAGGCACCAGCATTACTTAGAGGAGAAGAACTGTCGAACACCATTGCACGCTGCGTATCAGGAAAAACAGCGTCACGATAGCACACAATGGCAACCGCAACAGGATAATACCTTATATTTCCCAGCAATGCGGCAAGCTCCGGCAGTAAATCACTTACTAAAGCAATCGCCTGTACTGCCGGGAGAGCAACGATTACTGTGTTGTATTCCGCACGGGAGGTTTTATTCTCGTGAGAATAATAAATAGTAGTTCCCCCGTTATGCGGCTCAATAGTTATAACATGATGTTCGGTAAGCAGGTTAACCGATTTCGACTTTGCCTGAAATCGATCAAGCAAGGTATGCATGCCCTGCTTGATCTGCTCATAACTGTCAAGTACAAGGGCTAGATTAGACCCGAAATTTCCAGGATAGCACTCCTGCGGCTCGGCCCCGTTCATTCTTACTGTCACGGGACGTATAAGATGATCAGTACAGCGTTTCGGAAAAAAAGAGGCAAGAGTCGCTTCATCGAACCGGTCTGCAATCCTGTTGAAGTAGGTAGTATTGAGAAACCCCTGTGAGGCATCCTTATCGACTGCCTTCATGAGCGGCAAAAGCCTCTTTATTCCCCCGATCCCTGCAAGCGAAACCACTCTCAAGATATTAAAAAACCGCTTCTTTTCCTTGCTGAGCTTTACAACGTTTCCGTTTATAACCTGGGAGGTATTGAATCCAAAATACTCAAATTCCATTCCCCCGAGTTCTGATACGAACTCCCGGAATCTATTATACTTGCGTCCAATGTTTTTCCCGCCGAAATCCAGATATCGCCCATCTATGCAATCACTTCCAATCCTCCCGCCAAGACGATTACCTGTCTCATATAAATCAACATCGACACCATATTTCTGGAGATAAAAAGCTGCTGCGATACCCGATATTCCTCCCCCAACAACTGCCGCTTTATTCATTCACTATTAATTTATGCCGCTGCCTGTATCTTGGAAGCAAATCGCCGCCTGTTCCTCTCAGAAAGCTTCTTGCTTATAGAACGATGCCTGCCATATCGATCTTTATCCAGAAAAGCCACTGCGCCCAACGTTGAATCTGCACACAATTTACCCCACTGAAAAACCTGACAAATCACATAACCTTCTTTGTCTTTTTGCGATTCAGGGACTGTATAAGAAGTGTATGCTCGAATTATTACAGGAGCATCATGTTCTATATAATTATAAAAGTTCGTACAATAAGACATGAGGGTCATCGCCCCTGTTTTTGGGAGATTACCCATCAGATGAGTGGTCGCTAATGCAGCCTGTCTCATTGCTTCAAGAAGCAGCATGCCCTGAACATGATCGGACTCATGATCAAATCTGATTTCCATTGAGTACCTTAACATATTATAGTACGAAAGTCTTCCTTCAAAATGCGGCTCTGAAAGAAGCGCATTTTCCGGATTACTTTTATGAATAAAATATGGATCAATCACACTTGGAACAACATCTTCATCCTTTACCGCAAGAGGACTTTCGAGCAGTCCGGAAAGATCGAGCGGAAGTTTGCGAAGGAGGGAGGAGAGATTTTCAGCATCAGTTTCATCAAGGAGATCACGAGCGAGAGGCTCATGTATTTCTTCAAGTTTTTGTAACCGTTCATCAGAAGTGAAGAGGTATTCCGGAGAGAGATACATCTCACATGCTCCCCCCAAAAGCCCGTAATAGAGCATAACTTCTTTCATCGAGTTGACAGTGATGACGTTCCTGGCCTGATGACCGTCCGGCAATGCATCGTCGTCAAAAACAAGCGTATAGTTTGTTTCACCCGGAACAGCACACAGAAATCCTTTGCTCTCGCGGCTCCTTTGAACATTCCGTTCAAGTTGCTCGCGTTCTGCGACATCAAAATACAGTGGCTCCCGTATTAAATTCTGAATCTGCGACGAAACACTTTGCGTAAACATCACTACCTCCTTCAAGATTTATTGAAACTTACAACAAACTGCTGACATCCCGGTCATTAACAATTGTTAATATACACCAAAAATAACGTTACCACACAATAAAAATCTGTGTAAGTTAATGCTATTCCCTTATTAATTAGAATCATACGATACTGTGCAGGCACAGTTGTCCCTTTAGCTGATTCAGAGTCGTGAAAATCAGCGTGCCATCCTTCCCTCGACGTATTCTCAAAAACTATGACGTAATAACTATCATCGATACATGAAGATTTCCATCGCCATTACGACCACATCAGGAAAATTCATGCATTCAGGAAAAAATGAGCCAAGAGGAACTGCAATAGCCGAAAATCGTCAAGAAACCGTCGCGAAACGAGCACAAACAACGGAGGGCATGGAACATCGCTGTCCCGAAAGTATTGGGGAGCACATCTCCCGCTCTCAACCGGTCAGCATATACCCCATTTCTTTATTTTACTTATCAAAACAGCACTGTCAACAGGCTTGAGCATATAGTCATCCATGCCTGCTTCAAGAGCATTCCTGATATCCTCCTCGTCAGACTCACCGCTGAGACCGATAATAGGGACATTGCTATTGCATCCGAAATCACTGCCGCGAATATAGCGCGTTGTTTCGATACCATCAAGTTCCGGCATCTGAATATCCATCAATATCAAACTGCAATCGTCCTGCATCAGCTTTTCTATCGCGCTTTTTCCGCTTACAGCTTCAACAATACCGATGTTATGTTTTTCAAGAATGCTTCTCAGCACAAGCCTGTTAAATGAAGAATCATCAACAAGCAAGACATTGACACCGGAGAAATCACTCTGCGATATACAACTCTCACCATTCAGCGCTGAAGCAAGAAGAGTGATCAATTCAGATTCAACAATAGGCTTGGAAACAAATCCCTGCATTCCTACTTTTTCCGTTTTGCCGCGGGCAATATAATCCGGAACCGCGGTATGCCCGATCATAGGAAGGTTTTTGGCATAAGAACCCGCTTTCCCGCTCCTGATTGCTTCCGCAGCTTCGTAACCATTCATCACCGGCATGTTCAGATTCATCAGTATTGCATCATACCGCTTTTTCAGCAGCATATCGATCGCATCTTTTCCATTATCAGCTTCTTCAATACTCACATTGTAAGGAGAAAGGTATGCTTTAACCTGCTCCCTGTCATCGACTTCATCATCTACCAGTAAAAGACGCTTGCCGGAGAATACATCACTATATTTTGTAACCATTGATTGCCTGAACTCAAGAAGCTCCGGCTGACTGACAACAGGGAAATCCAGACAAAACTCCGTATACTCACCCTCTACCGAATCACAGCTGATATCGCCTCCAAAAGCCTTCATCACCCGTTTGCAATAGGCAAGACCAAGACCTGTCCCTCCCTTTTTTCCGGAAGTAAAATATGCTTCAAACAGTTTGCCGATATTCTCAGACGGTATGCCCGGGCCAGTATCCCTCACATACACCCGATTGAAAGAGTCCCCTTTTTCAATCCTGACGGAAATTCCGGCCTCCGGATAGTTTTTGATAAAATAATATGCGTTCATAATGAGGTTGAACAGCACAAAAACATACATGGTTTCATCTGCCTTGATGAGAAAATCCCCCTTGCATTCCAAAGAGAGTTTTTGACGATCATGATCGTCCTCGTAACCATATTCATCAAGAGCCTTACGCGTAATCACTTCAATCGAGAGAAAAGAAAACCCGCTTTTATCTATAGGCTTGTCTTTAACTTCGTCAAGAATCATGTTGATAACCTGAACCCCTCTGTTCACCGCTATCTGTCCCTGTGCGACTCTCAGATAGATATTATCGAGCGCCTGGGCAGTAATAATTTCATAGACCTTGTCGGCATGATGTATCGGCAGTTGTTCCAGAATACTCTGGAAACTGAATTTCACCTGACCAAGGGGATTGCGCATTTCATGAGCTATACTCCCGGCAAGAGCCTGAAGAGCCGAATTTTTTTCCTGCGCCACAATACCTTTCCGGTTACTGTAGCTGAACACATACCCCGCGACTATTGAAAAGACAACGAGAAGCGCGTAAGGGGCAATATCAAACTGAGGATTGAGAACGACAAACGGAGGCGTCAGCAGAGAAAAAATCACAGCCGCAACCACACCGACACATAAATCAAAAAGAAACATCAGCAAGTTCGGCACAAAGGAGATCAAAACAAAAATCATGAAAATCTCCCAGTAAAGCCATGCCTCATGAAAATTGTTCTTAAGCACCATTACAGTAAGAATAAATGGCAGAACGAAGATCAGCAGGGTGTGCCAGTAGACAGGGAAAAACCTGCCAAGAAAATCAGGATTCTTCAGTTTGAAGAGAACACCGAGACACAAGACTACCGCCATTAAACGAAGGATGATACTATCATACTCAAGCCGGAAAATGTACTTGTATGCCACATAAAATGAAAGGTGAGCCGGCGCTCCAAGTGCCGCGGCAGCCATCACATTGAATCGTGAAACCTGAGTTCCCCGACTGAACGACGTTTTGATGAACCTCACAATACTCATTCGCACCCTCCCCGCAACGACCTTTCAGCAACAGGTATGCTTTCTTCGCCTGCTGATCGAGTCATATTGACGGAACAACAAAAAGAAAAACAGTGCATGTCGGCATAAAAATGCCCATAACACTGACAAGGGGTAGAAATTGTAACCATTGCAGAATACACGATTTTCTAATGGGGGAAACGTGTAGTTTGATACTATGCAAAATAGTAAATTTGCTTTATTTAAGCACATCGAGATGATGGAATAACAAAAAAATTAAAAAAATCCGCTAACAGAATCTTCTCTACACCGCATCATACGAGCTGAATCTCTACAAAGACGGCTGTCGATAATTTTTCCGTACGCGTAACTTTGTCATCGACGACAGTTTTTGCTCGCAAAACTTCATGATGTTTTGAGTTTTTCGTATTTTTGGCTTTTCCACAAATCAAATCATCCAGAAGCATGAGTCAGACAGATCTACTGAATATTGTACACCGTCCAAGAAGACTTCGCAGAACACCTGCAATAAGAAATCTTGTTCAGGAACATACCCTTACAAAAAATGACCTTGTTTTTCCTCTCTTTGTCTGCCCCGGTACCAACGTGGTTGAAGAGGTTTCCTCAATGCCCAACAGTTTCCGCTATTCCATAGACAATGCAGTTAAAGAGTGTAAAGAGCTCTGGGATCTGGGCATCCAGGCCATCGATCTGTTTGGCATTCCTGAAGAAAAAACCGAAGACGGACGTGAAGCCTATAACGACGAAGGCATCATCCAGCGGGCTATCAGGGCGATAAAAGATGCTGTTCCCGACCTGTACATCATGACCGATGTCGCTCTTGACCCGTTTACCCCTTTCGGCCATGACGGCCTTGTCAAAGATGGCATTATTCTGAACGACGAGACCGTAGATGTGCTCTGCAAGATGTCGATATCCCATGCGAAGGCAGGTGCGGATATGGTTTCTCCAAGCGATATGATGGACGGACGTATCGGTGCTATCCGTGAAGCGCTGGACGACTCAGGACATTCAGATGTAGGCATTCTCTCTTACGCCGCCAAATACTCCTCAAGCTTTTACGGCCCCTTCCGTGACGCCCTCCACTCAGCACCGCAGTTCGGCGACAAATCCACATACCAGATGGATCCGGCCAATAGCGATGAAGGAATGAAAGAGATTGAGCTTGATATTATGGAAGGTGCGGACATCGTTATGATCAAGCCCGGACTTGCCTATCTGGATATCGTCTACAGAACAAAGGAACGATTCGATGTACCGGTTGCAGTCTACCATGTTTCCGGAGAATACTCGATGGTCATGGCTGCTGCGGAAAAGGGATGGATAGACGGCGACAGGGTCATGATGGAATCCCTGGTCGCGATGAAACGGGCCGGCGCCGATCTTATCTTCACCTATTATGCAAAGGAAGCAGCTAAAAAGCTCTCCTGACGGCAAATCACCTGACTCATTTCATCTTTCCGGCTGCAGCCCTGCAGCCGGTTTCTCTCCAGGACAAAACTATGATCAGATACTTTACAGCCGGTGAATCTCACGGCCCTGCGCTTTCCGCTATCGTTGAAGGACTTCCTGCTGGATTGACAATCACCCCTGAAGATATCAATAGAGAGCTTGCCCGTCGGCAGCAGGGGTACGGCAGAGGCGGACGCATGAAAATCGAAACAGATAAAGCCGACGTACTTTCCGGCATCCGTTTCGGTAAAACCATAGGATCTCCGGTAACACTTCAGGTAGAAAACCGGGACTGGAAGAACTGGACGGTAAAAATGGCCCGGTTTGAAACACCTGCCGAAGAGATATCTGCGATTACCATCCCGAGACCCGGTCACGCGGATCTTACAGGAATGATCAAATACGGCTTCCAAGATATCCGTCCTGTCATAGAACGGGCGTCAGCCCGTGAAACCGCAGCACGTGTCGCGGCATGCGCGCTTGCAAAAGTTTTCCTCCGTTCGGCAGGCATCCAGATCGGCAGTTATGTCTCCTCAATAGGAGCAGCGGGTGAAACCGCACCCTCACCGCGTCTTCAGGAATTGCTCGATGCGGGAGCAGAAACACTGGCAGAGGAAGCTGACAGCTCCTCAGTACGAATGCTCGAAAAAGAACACGAAGCACGCGCCGTTGCGGCTATCGACAAGGCCAAAGAAGAGGGCGACACGCTCGGCGGCATTATTGAACTCTTCATCACCGGTGTTCCTATGGGGCTCGGATCATATGTGCAGCACGACCGCCGGCTTGACGCGGAACTTGCCGCCGCGCTCATCTCAATCCAGGCCGTAAAGGGTGTTGAAATCGGTACGGCGTTTGAAAACGCCCGAAAACCGGGATCTCAGGTACACGATGCTTTGTTCCTGTGCAAAGGCGATGGCCCCGAGAGAAAAACCAACCGCGCAGGAGGAATTGAAGGGAGCATGACAAACGGGCAGGTTATTCACCTCAGAGCAGCAATGAAACCGATCGCCACACTGATGTCTCCGCTGCAATCATTCGATATACGCTCGCTTGATGCTCACCTTTCTCACATAGAACGCAGTGACACCTGCGCGGTACCGGCGTGCAGCGTTATTGCCGAAGCCGTTGTCGCACCGGTGATCGCAAACGCTTTGCTGAGGAAAACCGGAGGAGATCATCTTGAGGAAATCCTCGAAAGACTTGAAGCGTACAAAGCTGACATAGCAAAAAATTTCCAGCCCTGACCATGGAACAGCATCAGTCCTGTCGGGGCTTTTCATTCAGACTCTGGTTCATATCAAGAGAAGGCTCTGCGACCTCTGTCCTGCCGACAATCTGCGCGGGAACACCCGCGACGGTGTAATGCGGTGGGACATTTTCCAACACGACACTGCCGGCCCCGACCTTCGCGCCTTCCCCGATTTCAACATTGCCGAGAATTTTCGCGCCAGCTCCGATCAGCACCGAGCGTCTTACCTTAGGATGCCGGTCTCCGGTTTCCTTGCCCGTACCTCCAAGCGTCACCTCATGCAGTATAGACACATTGTCCTCAACCACCGCTGTCTCTCCTATTACCAGACTTGTCGCGTGATCGAGCAGAATTCCCTTTCCAATTTTCGCGGCGGGATGAATATCGACAGCGAAAACCTCCGACATTCTGTTCTGTAGCAGATAGGCCATCGGTCTGCGCCCGTTTTTCCAGAGCCAATGAGATAAACGATATGCCTGAAGCGCCTGATAGCCTTTCAGAAAAAGCATTACCTCGAAATAGTTAACCGCAGCCGGGTCCCTTTCAAGGGTTGCCGCAAGATCGAACACAGCCATATCCACAGACTCCGGGCTCTCTTTATAAAATTCCTCGAAAAGAGTCTGCAGCACCTGGGGAGGAAAATGTTTTGAGGCAAGCTTGACTGAAAGCAGCATTGAAAGCGCTGAAGAAAACCTTTCAAAACCAAGAATATGCTGCTCCAGAAAGTGCTTCATGCATGGTTCGCGCTCACTCTCCCGCTCAACTTCCGAACGTATAATGGGCCATATCTCTTCTGCGGTCATATTTGCTTGGGTGTAACGTGTTGCTTGGTATTCCATCTCCCCACAATAAAAGCTTTTATCCGCAGAAAGTTTCAACATTCCGGCTTTCCGCCGCAGGAATGAACGTCACAAGCAAAGAAACTAACGAGTAACCGGTAGAGAGAGGCTCCCGAGCCGGCAACGCAGGCCAGACAGATCAGCACTTCAACGCTTCAACAGCTCAACAACTCCCTAACGTTCTCACCTGGATAATATCCTCCCAGCATGTCGTGTAACGCTGCGAGAACTTTTCCTGACGCTGCTTCCATCCTGACTGTGAAATAACGTCTCCATCATTATTGGACAGCACAACAACCGGACGCCCGTGAAGTGCCGGATTGAACACTCGTTCACAGGAGACGTAGAAGTTATTGCAGTCCATAAGGGCAAACATCGTCCGGAACCTCCCTATCGGGCTTTATGGATAACATACGTCACGATGCCCCATACGATAAATTCGTTCTCTCCTGTAACGGGAATCGGCTCGAACTCTTCATTGGCCGGCATCAGACTCATCCTGCCACCCTGCTTCCCGATACGCTTGACCGTAAATTCACCGTCGAGAAAACAGACGGCAATATCACCTTCTTTGGGGTCCAGCGACTTGTCGATAACCAGGATATCTCCCTCGTCTATTCCAGCGTCAACCATCGAGTATCCCTTGACCCGGCCGTAAAACGTGGCACTTGGATGACGAATCAGCTCTTTGTTCAGATCCAGTTTCAGCTCGAGATGATCTTCAGCCGGTGACGGAAACCCGGCGGAAATTTCCGACGAGGCAAGCGGCAATTCGAGCTCCGTCATCAGATCGGCAGAATAAAAATCAATCGAAGGACTATTACAAATTTTCATCAGTTTCATCATACGCTCCAGCGTTACGCTATCATTTTTTCACTATACGCATAATCCCCGTAACAGGCAATTGATTCCATACGCTATGTGAAGTAACAAGTGACGCCGCCCGATCAATCGGGCCTGGTGACAAGTGATGAGAAAGTAGGAAAGCAGGGCGAGTTACTGTCACTGGACAGTTCTCCAGTTACTGAGTTCGTTGAGTCGGGCAGGCACAGGGGCCTGCCCCTACGGTTGCTGACTGCATACTGAATACTGTCGACTTTCTTCTCATCTCTTGTCTCTAACTTGCCACTACGCCCCTTTGTTGGCGAAATCCTTTTTTTTCCGTACACTTCGCAATTCCGAAATACACTATCATACCCAGGATTGTTGATGATGATTATATCACGAAAAATCGAGATCGATTACGGCCATACACTGCCCAACAGCTTTTCGTTCTGTAACCAGTTGCATGGGCACAGAGGCACAGTGATAGCTACGGTTGAGGGAAGCATCATCAACGAGGAAGGGGATCCACAGGAAGGCATGGTGATGGACTTCAAGTTCCTTAACGACATCATGATGCAGCACATTCATGACGTGCTCGACCACGGCTTCGCCGTCTGGAAAAACGACCATGAAGACCTTGCATTTATCACGAAACGCAACAAGCGCGTCGTCATTACCGACGAACCGCCGACCGCAGAGAGCCTGGCGAAATGGGCTTTCAACCAGATCCAGCCTCACCTGCCGGAAAACGTCACGCTGAAGAATCTCCGCTGGTACGAGACCCCGAACAACTGGGCGGATTTCACAGGCGACCTGTAGCAAAGAGAAAAAGGGTGTCTCAGAAGCCTGTCACCTATGGTTCAAACCGCATAAAAAAGCTCAA
>Ga0272444_10004790_pt1 | contig 11836 bp, 10 predicted proteins | sample SSMForm13_FD_201033 | JGI IMG/M metagenome (GOLD analysis project Ga0272444, IMG submission 201033) | Marine sediment archaeal communities from Little Sippewissett salt marsh, Falmouth, MA, United States - SSM-Form-13 | ecosystem: Environmental > Aquatic > Marine > Wetlands > Sediment ... | reverse complement strand
ATATTGGTAAGATCGGCATCAAGGACCGGGTCCTGCTCAAAGACGGACCGTTCGATCCGGAAGAACGAGCGGAAATGAACAATCATCCGGTCAAGAGCCGAACCATACTCGAAAAATTCCATTTCCCCAAGCGCCTCCGTCAGGTTCCCGTCGTCGCAGCATATCACCACGAAAAGGTGGATGGTAGTGGATATCCGTACGGGTTGACCGGAGATGAACTCCCCCTAGGCTCTAAGATCTTAGCTGTGGCCGATGTGTTTGATGCGTTGACATCACGAAGGGATTATCCAAAGTACTGTAACGGTGAAACGATGGGATTCGAAGGGATGCCCCTCGATAAGGTCATCCATATTCTGAAGGCGGATAGCGGCAGCCACTTCGATCACGGGGTCGTATCTGCCTTTCTTAAGTGTCTGCCTCAGGCCCTGAGGCAATACCGTGGATCCCACTTCAGCCAGGCATATGTCGATGAGACGATTCGGATGCTCGAGATTCAAGACCCGGGCGATGAGGGGGGATAATGGGAACCATGGCCATCCCCTTGTTGCCCGGGCGACCCACGAGGTCTTTAATGTGATCGGAAGGGAGGGGTTTTTAGGGCTTAGGAAGCACCAGATTCTCTTGATCGATCTGGGAATGATAGGTGGCGTATTTGCTTTTCTTCTCTGCTATTTTGAACCGACGCTTCTTTTTTCAAAGACCATTACCACTGGAGGGGACACCGGGTCCCACTATTATACGGCCGCATACTTAAGAGACTACCTCCTGCCGCGGGGGAAGATATCCGGGTGGTGCCAGGGAAACCTGGCCGGGTTTCCCATGCTGCAGAATTATTTTCCCCTTCCGTTTCTCTTGATGGCCCTCCTGTCGGCGGTCATTCCTTTAGAGATCTCTTTTAAACTGATCACAGTCCTGGGGACATTTCTTCTTCCGGTCTGCACCTATCTCTATTTTCGACTTTTGAAACAGCCGTTCCCGGTTCCGGCAATAGGAGCCGTTTTCACCCTCCCGTTTCTGTTTATGGAAGGGAATTCCATGTGGGGGGGGAATATACCCAGCACCCTTGCGGGCACGTTCTGCTACAGTCTCGGCTTCGCCCTGACGATTCTGTGGCTGGGTCAGCTCTACCGGGTCATGACCGAGCGGCGGGGACGGTTGACATGTGCCATCCTGCTTGCGTTGATAGGGATGTGTCACGGATACACCCTTTTGTTCGCTGTTTTCACATCTATTTTTTTTCTGTTCACTCGTAAACAGATTGCTCAAAACCTCAGGACGCTCCTTCACATTCATGTGCTGGGGTTCTTTCTGATGGCCTTTTGGCTCATACCGCTCCTGGCATTTCTCCCTTATACCACCCGGTTCAGTATCCTCTGGATTTTTTTTGACCTGAAACAGATCGGTCGAGAGATTTTTCCAGTGATCCTGTACCCTTTTATCGGTCTAGGCATTCTAGGCAGCATCTGGGCCGTGACACGGAAGTTTCGATCTCCGGAAAGAACAGCATTGAAACCCTGGGGATATGTCTGGTTTTCGGCCCTGTGCGGCGTGGCGCTTTACTGGATAGGATACAAGATCGGGGTGGTGGATATTCGGTTCCTCCCATTTCTGCAGTTCTTCCTGGTCATGGCGGGCGCATGGGTATTTCTTTGGATCGCCCCCTTCCGGAAATCCGCAGTCCTGTCGGCCCTGATGGCCCTGATGCTGACCTTCTTGTGGGTGGATGACCGGGAGACATTCATCCGGAACTGGATCCATTCCAACTACATGGGATTTGAAAGCCGTCGGTTGTGGGAGCCGTTCATGTCGGTCAACCGGTTCCTGAAAGGCACTCCCAACGATTCCAGGGTGGTCTATGAGCATAGCATGATTCATCAGGGTGCCGGCACGGTCCGGGCCTTTGAGTCGCTTCCCTTTTTTTCGGGCCGGTCTACCCTGGAGGGGGTCTACATCCAGGGGAGTCTCTCGGTCCCCTTCATCTTTTACCTCCAGTCTGAGATCTCGCAGAGGGCATCCACGCCCATCCCTGATTATTCCTATTCCCGGTTTAACCTGAAGAAGGGGGTTGAGCATCTGAGCCTGTTCAATGTGAGGGAGATCATCGCTGCGGAGCCGGAAACCCAGGACTCCATAAAGGCATCTAAGGCATTCCAATTCCGATACCGGTCGGGGCCCTATGAGGTCTATGAGCTGACGAGCGGTTCAGGAAAATACGTGACACCGGTCCGATACCGGCCGGTCTTGGTCTCAGAAGGGGATTGGCGGCGCCTCTTTTATCGATGGTTTCGATTGGGGGATCTTTCCGTACCGCTGGTTTTCAAGGAGGGGGCCGATGAGAAGGAGCGTCAGAGATTTCATGACCTGGCGGCGGTTGACGTGCAGTGCCTTCCCCGGGAACCGGTGTCCCCGGGGAGTGGGCTCGCCGAAACCGTCCGAGAAGAAGAGATCGTCATAGAAGGGGCCACGCCGGGAGAACCACTTCTGATCAAGGTCTCCTATCATCCCAACTGGAAGGTGGAGGGGGCCGACCGGATCTACCTGGCGTCTCCAGCATTCATGCTCATCTATCCAGAATCACGGAGGGTCCGGCTCTACTACGGCCGCACGTGGCCTGATTATGTGGGCGCTGTCATGACCGGCTTGGGCATTCTGTATATGCTCTTTTTCAACCGGACCACGCTGTGGCGCATTCAGGGCCGCCTCGCTGTCTGGTTCGACCGATACTTGCTCAAGGGAGCCCTGATCGCCATAGGCATTCTGTGCCTAGCCGCGGGATTTTATCTGGTGCGGCTATCCCCCGAATTCCCCGTGCTATCGTATAATAAAGGCATTGTGTTTTTCGGAAAGGAAGATTACCAATCGGCGAGATACCATTTCAAGGATGTCCTGGAACGCTTTCCCCAGACCCTGATCGTGGATCAGGCCGCGTACCACTACGCCATGTGTTCGTTCAGGGAGAAAAAGTGGGAGGATACGATCCGTGAACTGGCGTGGCTTCTGAAGGAATATCCGGAGTCGGGAAGGACGGCTGAGGTCCTTTACCACGTAGGCATATGCTATCTGAACCTGGGCAGAAACAAAGAGGCCCGGACATATTTTTCTCGGACGATTCAGGAATTTCCTAAAGAAGTCTGGGCCCGGTTTGCCGGAGATCGACTCAAAGAGATGGGGCCGCCATGATGTGTTCACAGGGTGTGACCGTGTTCGTGCCGGTATTCAATGAGGAAGCTTTACTGGCTTCCCATATCAAACGGCTGAATGCCTACCTGGAGGGCCTGGGTTTCCCATATGAAATCATCATCGGGAGCAACGGGTCTACGGATGGCACCATCCAGATTGCCCGGGGACTGTGTCGGCGCACCCCCCGCCTCCGTCTGTTTCACCTCCCCCGAAAGGGCGTGGGGAGGGCCTTTAAGGAAGGGGTCAGGATCAGTCGCTATGACCGAATCGTAACCGTGGACATGGACCTTTCCATCAATCTGGGTTTTGTCTCAGAGGCCTGCGGTCTGCTCGATCACTACGACATGGTGATCGGCTCCAAAATCGCCGGGAGCCAGAAACGGGCCTGGATCCGCAGGCTGGCAAGCATATCGTTTATCCGCCTTGCCAAGATCCTCCTTCGCATCCACTACCATGACTATTCCATTGCCGCAAAGGGATACCGAAAGGATATGTTACAGCGATACCTTCTTGATATGGATGATTTGACCTTTTATGTGGTTCAAATCGTTTGCTGGGCCAGCCGCGACGGGAGGCGGCTCACAGAGATACCGGTCCAATGCACGGACCTGCGCGAAAGCCGTTTTAACCTGATACACGAAGGCATCTACAAGTTCGGAAATCTATTTCGGCTGTGGCTGTGGGGGTCCAGAAAAAGACGAACATCGAATCACGCCAGGGCATGAAACGTTGAATCCCGCTGTCAGCGTGAAACATGAACAACTCCTGATGGTTTATGAGGGATGGCTGCGGGCGGACTCCTCTGCTCCGGACGTCGGCGACACTGAAGGAGGAACAGACCCGCAAATCCACCCGACTCAATAGACTCAATAAACCCAAGCAACTCAACGAACCGCAATCTCACACCATATCCGTATCCCCATAGGTCAGATACCAGTTCTTTGGAGCGCTCAGGAGGGGGGCCTCGATCGGGGAGAAACGCGCGCCGAAGTGCCATTTCCGGGGGTTTAGGAATCCCGGAACCGTTCTGAGGCCCACGCTCTTGAAAAAGGAAGGGTCTGGGGCCGTGAGAAGGCAGGTCATGAATTCTGCGCCCTCGGCCCGAAGGTAATCGCGGGCGAACCGAAAGAGGCGTCGGGTGGTGACGGGGTCCTGAATGGGGAATGGGAAGACATCGGTCAATGCCCCGAAGAAATGGCCCATGATGGTGAGGGTCCGGATGACCATGTACCCCAGGAGTCTTCGGCTCGACCGAACCGCAAAGGCCTGGTATCCGAATTCCGGGACGTCCATGTACCGCCAGTTCAGATAGGTGGTGTCCCGGACCTGGATAACGGGGGCCAGCCCCTGCTCTCTTTCCCAAAGGGCATCAAACTCTGTTTCAAATCCGGCTGCAGGCGGGATCGGCTCAACGTGAATTCCCGGAATGGGTTCCGCCGCACCGGCGCAATGCCTGCTCCCATCCGCCGGAGGGATCTTTGGATGCGGCATCTTCAGGGGGAAAAGCGAGCGGACCATAGCCAGGGGCCTGAGGGGGACCAGCCTCAGTGGAAAGGTGGTGATCAGGTGCCAGTCCAGGCGGCGGGTGAATCCGGGAAGGGAGACGGCATTGGGGAAGCCCCAGACCGTGGTGATGCCGAAATCCGATTCGATGCGCCGGTACACCTCGTGAGCCAGGCGGGTGAAAAGGCCCTGTCTGCGATAATCGGGGTGGATCATGGTATCGCAGGACAAGGCGAATCGGGTCTCCCTTCCCTCAACATGAAAACGGGTGGGGATCACCGCATACTGGCCCACAATGCGGTGGCGGTCTTCTGCAAGGACACAGACCGCTTTGCCTGCCGGGTTTCGGCGGAATTGCCAGCGCCAGGTGGCGGGTCGCAGCCGCACCGGGTCCAGGTCACCGAAAACATCCGCCCGAAGCCTTAAGATGGCCGCTTCGTCCCCTTCCCGATAGAGACGTATGTGGCAGGTGGGCATCATCCTTTAAGGAGCCTCAGGAAGAGCCTTCCCTGATGAAAACCGGGCCGGACCGCATCCTTCATGGAACGGAAGAGATAGGAGGGCCGAAGGTAAAATCTCAAATAGGCCTTTTTAAGCATCGATTTCAATGTCTTGAGATCGTGATGGACATGGTTGTAGTGGGGATACTGGTGAGCCGGAAAGGCCTCGGGGTCCAGATCAACTTCTTTGGCAAGCCGGGTGCCGGGAAAAGGGACGATGAGATGAAAGGAGGCATAGGTGGGGTTGAGCCGAAGGGCCAGTCGGATGGTGGATGCCATATCAGAGCGGGTCTCTCCTGGAAACCCGAAGTTCATGAACAGGGCGGTTCGAATACCGTTTTTCCGGGTCAGCGACATGGCCGTTACACAGTCGGATACGGTAATCCCCTTTCCGGTCTGTTTCAGGATGCGGGGGCTGCCGGCCTCTACCCCGAAATGGATGAGTTGGCACCCGGCCGCTTTCATCAGCCTCAGCAGGTTGTCGTCCACATCGGTCACCCGTGTCTGACAGCACCAATGAATCCCCATACGACGGCGAATCAGACCATGGCAAAATGAATGGACAAATCTCCGGTTAAGGGCAAATTCGAGGTCCATGAAATAGATGTTCTTGACACGGAATCGATCCTTGACATACGCCACTTCTTCGAGGAGGCGGTCCGGCGTTTTCTGCCGGAAGCGGTGTCCGTACATGCCGAGGTAACAGAAACTGCATCGCTGGGGACAGCCCCTGGAACCCTCCAGGATGGCAAAGTCTCTTCCCAGGAACTCGTAGAAGTAACGGTCCATGCTGAGAAGATGATAGGCCGGAAAAGGGAGTTGATCCAGGTCGTTCAGGAAGGCTCTCGGGGGGGATCGGATGAACCGGTGCCCGTTGAAAAAGGCGATGCCCGGGATATCGGCCGGGATATCAGGGGTTGTGTCGTTTCTAACGATGTCGAGGATGGTCTGTTCGGGTTCCCCCAGGATGGCGAGCCGGGCACGGCTCTGCGCCAGAATGGTCTGAGGGCGCTCTGTGACGTGCGCCCCCATGATATAGAGTCGTTGCCTCGGGATCTCTTGGAGGGTTTGAAAGAAGAAGCCGATGTCGAGGGAGGGACACTGCCACCGATCATAGGGGGTGGAGGTCACGAAGACCTTGTCAAACCCATAGGCGCGTGCCCCTACGGCCCGGGGGGAGAGGTGCTCGATATTGTTGTCCAGTATCTGAACGGTAAATCCCTCCTGCTGTAGCATGGCAGCGGCTATGGCCAGATCCAGCGGTTGCCAGATGCGTTTGAACTGGGGCTGCTTCTGCCGTCCGATGCCAATCCAGTCCGGATTGATAAGCAATATGGTATCCGGTCGTGTCATTGCTCCGCATGAAAGGAGGTGGTTAGGATGCCCCGAGCAGCCAGGGCCTGTTTCAATGCAGGATCGGTTAACAGATCCAGATCTCGTTTCCAGTCATATCTCCAGTGACGGTATTTTCGGGAGGTGTACCCGTCACCGATTCCAGGATGGAGGATGACCTCCACCGGGAGATGGGGGGCCTCCCCAGATTGGATTGTACTCAAGATCTTCAACAACGCATCCCTCTTCAATCTTCCGCCGGCCGTGATAAACCCTACGGAAGGGACGATCCTAACCTGAAGAGGAAGCGATCGGAAGGCAAAAAACAAGCGGGTCCAGAGGGCAAGGCCGGTCCACTCGAGGAGCCGTCTGAGCTCGATCTTCAGCGAAATCGGGTCGTGAACCGATCCCCGCACAAAGGGGATTCTGTAGCTCCTGGCGATCTTAAAATAGACGGTCAGGAGTCCCGGAAAAAGGTGCACAAACTGGTGGCTGTCCAGATGACTGACGGGGATTCCGCCATCGAGCGCCGTTTCCACCTGGGCGCGCCACTCGGCCTCAACCTCCCGATAATCCATGCGTCCGGTGATGATCTGTTTGAGGACGCAGGCCATTGACGGAAGCCGGTCGCCCTTTGGGATAATGGATGAGAGCCTTTCGGGCTTAAGGACCGGCCGTTCATCGCAAAGGGTCAGATGAACACCTGTGTCGAGCGAGGGGTGGTCCCCCGCCAGGGAGATCGCCTCTTGAACGGCTTCCCCGCTTGCCATAAGGGAGGTGCTGGTGAGGAGGCCCTCCTGGTAAGCGTGGATGATGCCCTGGTTTACTCCCGGGGTCAACCCAAAATCATCACCGTGAAATATCACTTTCATGGGGACCCTGTGATTTTTTCCGGCGTTCTTTGAGAAAGACGATGATAAGGAATGCGGCCAAGGCGGCGGCGAGGGCCATCCATATCCATCTGAACCTTCGAAACAGGCTTTCATCTTTGGCAACAGTGACCAGGGCCCTGGCCACCCGGGTATGGTGTTTTTTCCCTGAGTCGTATTCAAAAAAACAGAAGATCGGATAAATGGCCCCAGGGAGTGCCGAGAAGTTGTGGATATGGAAGTCCAGGCCCTGGTCGGACCGCTGATCGATCCGAAAGGTCTTCCGGGGTTGGGGCGACGACAATTCCTTGGGAAGGACCAGGGTGGCAGTCCCCTGCTCCGATTGCGTTCCCAGGTTCTTTATGTTCAGATGGAGTGTTCCCCTTCGATTCAGGGTGATATCTTGAGTGGTGACGGCCAGGTCCGGGTTAACGACGTCGCCCACGTGGAAGGTCATCCCTGAGAGGGCAGAGAAGGGATACTGATTGGCGTCATGAAAGTCGACGCGAACGGTCATCGGATACCGGCCTTCTCTCACCCCTGCGACATCTCTTTCAAAAGAGACCCGTTTGGACTGTCCTGGATCGAGGTTTGGTACAACCGGCGAGGCCTCCTGTTTGTCCAAGACGTCCAGATGAACCTGCACGTCATAGGCGGGGGCCGTTCCTTTATTGGTAAATAGGACCTTTGTATTCAGCCGATCACCTGAAACCGAGACACTTGTCTCGGTCTCTATCTGGAGGATGTCCGCAGCGATAGCCGGGATGCTGCATGAAACCATCCAGCAGAACAGGATCCCGAAAAGGCCGGGTCGGTCAATGAATCGTAATGTCATGGTGTCAGATCTCCCGGTTAGTGTCGAGGCTGCGACGGGTTTCTCCTAGATAGCGCCTCGATATGGGATGTATACCAGAACTGACGGGCTTTTTGAATGTAAATCTGAAGTAGCAGTTCATGCGTCTGTAAATGGCGGAGGCAGGTGTCTCTATCCCCCGCCCGAGGCAGGACAACTATAATCTTACGCAACATTCGAGGGCCGCCCCCGGGCTCTGAATACCTGTCATGGAAAGGCAGCGGGACCCAACGTCATATGGCCGGGGGTTATTGGCTTCCGGCTCGTGGAGCTCCAGCTCGGAGAGGGCTGGGTATAGACGGATCCTTAAATTCAGGCTGCCGTTCCCAAGAGCGGTATCAGGTTTTTGTGCCGCCTTGGGCGTGAGAAATAGACACCCGCCGGTCGGGTACATCACCATACATCTTATCAGAAAGCTCACGTCTTACACTCTCAAAGGGGCTTTCTGAACTTGAAAATGGGAGGCGTCTTGTTATAAACTTTCATTTTGCCTTACAGCCCTCAACCGGTACCGGCGGGTTTCGGACCGGCAGCATGAGATCGTGGAATGAACAAAGACATTGCGGCATCATTATTTTTGGAAAACGGCTTCAAGAGGCTCGAAGAGCGGCTGGGATATACGTTCCGGAACCCCGAGTTGCTTGTCAGGGCCCTCTGTCACGCGTCCTTTGTGAATGAACAGATTGATTTGAACCTGGAAGACAATGAACGGCTCGAGTTCTTGGGGGATGCTGTGCTCGATCTGGCCATCAGTGATCTCCTGATGGGCCATTTTGAGAAGGCGAGAGAGGGGGATTTGTCCAAGTACAGGGCCATGCTGGTGGACGAGGCGGGCCTCTATGAGGTGGCGCGGAGCCTCGGGTTAGGCGATTATCTCCTTCTCGGCAAGGGCGAAGAACAGAGTCTCGGCAGGGAAAAGCCGTCCATTCTTGCCGATACGACGGAGGCCCTGATCGGAGCCGTTTATCTGGATTTGGGTTTCGACCGGACCATGGATTTGATTGAGGATCTATTTTCGACGTTGCTCGCGCGCGTAGGAAGCCAGGACCTGGTTCATGATTTCAAGAGCCTCTTGCAGGAGTACACGCAACAGGTCTTTAAGGCCCTGCCGAGATATCGGCTCGTCAGGGAGATCGGCCCGGCCCATGACCGGCTATTCCAGGTGGCACTGGCCCTCAAGGGGGAAACCCTGGCAGAGGGGGAAGGGCGGAGCAAGAAGGAGGCGGAACAGAATGCGGCCCGTGAGGCATATCTCCTGCTCAAGGAGCAGGGGCCAAATGAATGAACATCGAATCACACCGAGGCGTGAAACGTCCAATCCCGCTTTCAGCGGGATCTACGCTTCGCTCCGACGAACATTGAATGAAAGGAAGAACGACGAACATCCAAACAAACAGGCCCCTCATTATTCCGATTTTTATTCCGCATAACGGCTGTCCGCATCGGTGCGTGTTTTGTGATCAGGAAGGGATCACCGCGCAGTCGGCCCGGCCCATGGATCCGCATGGCGTGACGGACATTTTGGAGTTGGCCATCCGTGCGAATGCGTTTGATTCGGCCCGGCATGCAGAGGTTGCCTTTTACGGCGGCACCTTCACAGGGCTCCCTGTGGATCGGATGAAACAGCTTCTGCATGCGGTGGCCCCCTACATTGAAGATCACCTGATCCAGTCGATACGGGTATCGACCCGACCCGATTTCATAGACCCCGGGCGCCTGCGCATCCTTAAGTCCTCCCATGTCCATACGGTGGAATTGGGGGTTCAATCCATGGATGACCGCGTCCTAACCATGGCTCGAAGAGGGCATCTGTCCTCGGATGTGACACGGGCCGTGGGGCTGCTGAAGGCATGGGGGTTCAACGTGGGTGTTCAGCTGATGCCGGGCCTCCCGGGCGATTCACGGAAAACCTTTCAAAAGACCATTGATAGGGTGATTTCCTTGGCGCCTGATATGGTCCGTCTGTACCCTGCACTGGTCATCGCGGGAACAGGCCTAGCGCGCATGTACGAAGCCGGGACCTTTCACCCCCTGACGCTTGAGGAGGCCGTGGCGTGGTGCGTGGACAGTACGATGCAATTGGAGGCACGGGAGATCCCGGTCATCCGGATCGGTCTCATGAGTTCCCCGACACTGCTTGAGGCCGGGCGTATTGTTGCAGGCCCCTGGCATCCCGCCTTCGGCTTCCTGGTCCGGTCAGCGATCCATTATCGTGTCATGGAACCGGAACTACCCGCTTCCGGCACGGTCCGGCGGCTCCGGATATTCGTCCCGCCCAAGGAGATACCGCTTGTCAGAGGTCACAGAAATCAAGGGGTTCGAAGGATTGAACAGAGGACCTGCGCAGAAGTTGTGGGAATTGAGCCGGATGAAACGGTTCCCCCAGGAAGGGTAAGGATCGAGAAGACATGAACTTTCTCTCCGGGTACATAGGGATCATCGGCCCTCCCAATGTGGGCAAGTCGACGCTCTTGAACCGAATTGTCGGCAGAAAGGTGGCGATTGTATCGCCCAAACCTCAGACGACACGGAACCGCATCATCGGGGTCTATAACGAGGCATCTGTCCAGATGGTGTTTCTCGATACGCCAGGCATCCACGCGACCCGCACGCCGCTTCACAAAAGCATGGTTGCATCGGCAATTGCGGCATTTCATGAGGTCGATATCCTGCTGGTCATGGTGGAGGCCGGCCTCAGGGAGCATTCCGGAATTCCACCTATTTTCAAGAACCTGAAGGGAATAAAGACGCCGTGTGTTCTTCTCATCAACAAGGTGGATAAGGTGTCAAAGGAAATGCTCCTTCCCATCATTGCCGATTACGGCAGCCGTCACCCGTTTTCCGCGGTGATACCCATTTCCGCTCTGACGGGTGATGGCATCGATCGGCTGGTGGATGACCTCAGATCCCGGCTGCGACCCGGTCCCCGGTTTTTCCCCGAAGACATGGATACGGATCAGTCCGAGAGCTTCCTGATATCCGAGGTGATTAGGGAAAAAATCTACCTACATATGCGGCAGGAATTGCCTTATGCATCTGCGGTTACCGTGGATGAGATCCAAGATATGGCGCACAGGAACTTGATGGCCATCTCCGCCCGGATTCATGTGGAGTCCGCGTCTCAGAAGGGCATGTTCATCGGGCGCGGTGGCAAAATGATTCAGATGATCGGCCGATCGGCCCGTCTGGAACTGGAGAGGCTCTTCGGTGTGCAGATCTATATGGATTTGAGCGTGCGGGTGGAAAAAAACTGGACAAAGGATACCCGGGCGCTGAGTCGGTTCGGGTATTAACCACGGCCCTGATGCACGGGCATCCCAAGAAGATACCCTTGGTGTGCTGTTTCGAATTCACCGGCTCAGGTTGGCACTAAAAAAGCCAGCCCCGCAAGGCGGGGCTGGCTTTTTTAGGAGGAAAGAGTAATTGAGTGACTCTGTGGCTTTGTGAATATGCAAAGAGCTTGCCAAAAAATGAAGGAAAGAGCGGGAAATTTTCAACATGCTGGTTTCAAAGGATATTTTCCTTTTGTCAGGGATGAGGTGTTTTTCATGGATTTGTCAAAGAAGTACAAAATTTTGTACCGATCCACGGCCAAAAAT
>Ga0272444_10004789_pt1 | contig 11836 bp, 9 predicted proteins | sample SSMForm13_FD_201033 | JGI IMG/M metagenome (GOLD analysis project Ga0272444, IMG submission 201033) | Marine sediment archaeal communities from Little Sippewissett salt marsh, Falmouth, MA, United States - SSM-Form-13 | ecosystem: Environmental > Aquatic > Marine > Wetlands > Sediment ... | reverse complement strand
GTCATGAGCTGCGAGAACCGCGAGACCAGCTGGCAGCGGATCGCCTACTCCCGGTCCGAGGACGGCGGAATGAGCTACACGGCCTTTGCCAACGTGGACACGGTCATGTGTATCGCCCAGACCGTGGCCGCCTCGCCGGTCTCCAACAAGGTCGGCCTGGCCTATCCCAGGACCCAGTTTGATCCGGTCAACTTAGGACCTTATGACGGCTTACTGGTTTCACAGCTCAACAACGGCATCGCCCTGATCGAATCCGATGACGGCGTCACCTGGGACTTCAACGACGAGCAGGATCTCACCAACTATGTCGAGCCGGACTCAAGCTACTATCCCGATTCCGCCTACGCCAACGGCGACACGCTCAGAGCCTATTGCGATGTCAGCCTGCTGTATGATTACGACGACTATGCCCATGCCGCCTTCACCACCCGCTACCTGGGCTTCGACGCCCGCCTGGCGGCCCATCCGGACAGTTTCGCCATCGATGGCATGTCCCTGGACGCCTCCATCATCTGGCACTGGAGCGAGCAGTACGATACGCTCACAGTGATCGCCGAGGGATGGTACGACGTCGGCGATCCCGACGCGGGGACCAACGAGTACCGCGGCGCCGGCGCCTGGCGCAGCACCGTGGACCGGCCCTCCCTGGGCATCGATCAGGAGACGGGCTTTCTCTATTGCGTCTACCTAAAAAACCCCGAGGGCGACACCTCCGGCGGCCCCATTCCCAGCCACGGATTCGGCAACGGCGAGGTCTTCTGCTCGGTATCCACCGACGGCGGCCTGAACTGGTCGCAGGGCACCAACTTGACCAACACCCCGAGTGTCAACGCGTTCCCTGGCAATTGCATGGACGAGGATTATCCCTCTCTGGCCCGGGCGGTCAACGACACTCTGCATGTGTTCTACGTCGAGGACAAGGACGCCGGCGGCGTGGTCATGACGGCTCCGCAGGAGGGCACCTGGACCGAGAACCCGGTTAAGTACCTCAAGGTGCCGGCCGATCTGGTGCCCCCGGGACCGCCCCATATGAATAACTACAATTTCCACGTGGTTCCCGGAAGCGGCAGCGCCGTGCAGGAGCCCACCCTGGTGGACGTCACCGTGCCCGGCGCCTACGCCCTGCATCAGAACTACCCCAACCCGTTCAATCCCGAGACCACCATCCGCTTCGATCTGGCCCAGGACGGCCCGGTGAGGATCGAGGTTTACAACATCACCGGACAGCTGGTCCGGCGCCTGGTGGAGGCAGATCGTCAGGCCGGCAGCTACGAGGTGGGCTGGAACGGCCGCAACGACGACCGGCAGCTGGTCCCCAGCGGGATCTATTTCTGCCGCCTGACGGCCGGGGCCTTCACCGAGGTCCGAAAGATGGCCTTGATCAAGTAACGACAGCGCTCATTCGCAACCGGAAAAGCCCTCCCGGATAATCCGGGAGGGCTTTTTATGGTAACCTATCATATCTGGCACGCCGTAAATTTTACTGTAGCATTTCTCGACTTCTCCTCAACTGATCAAATCTATTTCTATCGCGGAATATTTTCACGTCCATCTTCTCTTCTATGTTTGGCATCTTTCATTCTGTGATGTTCATTTCTTCTCGTATCCTCCAAACTCCTCCACCAACCGCTCCACCCCCCCGCGGATCTCGTCTCTTGCCGCCCGGTAGACCTCCATGGGCCGGTCATGGGGATCCTCGATGACCCATTGACGAAGCTGCCCCTTGAATCCGGAGGGACAGAGATCGTCGGATGCGGCACAGAGGGCGATGACGATATCCTGATCGGCGACATCGACCGCCTTCAGCCCCTTGGGCTCTTGAGCGGAAATGTCCACGCTCATCGCCCGCATGGCCACAATGGCCTGAGGATCCACCCGCCAGTGCGGCATCATCCCGGCGCTGGAGACCTGAAAACGATCCCCGCCCAGCTTGCGCAGGAAACCTTCGGCCATCTGGCTGCGGGCGGCGTTGCCCACGCAGACGAACAGCACCTTAATAGGATGCATCTTGCCCTCTTTCATCTCACCCCCGATCTGCCCGGGAGGTCAGATTTAAAAAACATCGCCCCACTGCTCATCGAAGTAATCTATCTTGTGCAGAGGCATGACCACGCTGGAGGCAATATTGGAGAGATGCGCACAGATCCTTTTGAGATGTCGTGCCAGAAGGGTGTAGAGAACCGCCTCCCGGCAGCTCAAGTTGTCCTTCATCAGCTCGACCAGCACCGAATCGCATTCCTTGGCCAGGCTTCTGCTCTTCTCCACGGCCTTATGCCCCAACTCCTTGTCTGAATTTCGGAAGGCCTCTACCGTGGGCGCGAAGAGCGCTTCCGTCTCTTGAAGAATTTTGCTGAAGCGCTCCTTATATCTCCCCGAGCCAAGCTGGCCCCCCATTTCCTCCGCCAATTGATACATGTTCTTGCAGATGTCGCCGATGCGTTCGGCATCTTTTGAGATGCTCATCAAGATGAGGCTGATGGGCACATCCGAGCCGGGCGAAAAGGACAAATGCTCCACCAGCTGCTTGCGGATCTTCCGCTGGATATGATTGATCGTCCGATCTGTTTCATAGATCAAGGTGTGCTGTTCCGCAGAGAGGTCGCTCTTCCCCGCCAGAATATCCACAGTGGGCCGGTACATATGAACGGCCTCGGCCAGCATCTGCTCCATCTCGGAGATCATTTGATTAAGCAGGGGCCGTTGCCTCAGTGATTCGATGAGTTTTTTGAACATTCTGCACCCCCTAGAATACTTTGCTTAATAATATCATCAAAACCGGCAACACGAAAAACACACCGATAATAAAGAAGAACGCATTTCTCTTCGCTCTGGCGGCGGCGTCGCCAAGCCGCGTGGCCAGGAATATGGGAACGCGCCTTATCGGGCGCAGTGGATAGACGAGTAAAATCCCGCAGATATTGAACAGAAGGTGCACCAGGGCGATGGTCAAACCCCTGACGTCTCCGGCCAGCGAAGCCAACAATGCCGTGACGGTGGTGCCTAAATTTGCGCCCAGGGCGATGGGAAAAACCTGTTCCAGACGAACGATGCCCGCGCCGGCCAGGGGCACCAGCAACGAGGTGGTCACCGAACTGCTCTGGACCGTGGCCGTCACCGCGCACCCCAGCGCCATGCCGGCGATGCCGCTTTTGCCCATGAATCTATCTAAAACCACCTCCGCCCTTTTCAGGGCCAGTCCCTTGGCATATCTGACGATGAAGTACAGAGAGAAGAACAGCAACGCGATCCCCAGGATGGCCACCATCAGAGCGGCATGACCCGGGGCGATTTTTTCAGCCGTGGAGACGGCCAGATGAACGGCCGGTCCAACGACCTTTTTCACCGGGCTGGCGAAGGTCAAACCCTCGGTGCCGACCAGAAATGAGGTCAGCGCCTGGGCGGACCGGCGCAGAAACCCGGTGGCCAGCTCAAGGGGAAAAAGAATCACCACGGTCAAAAGGTTAAAAAAGTCGTGCACCGTGCCGGCGGCCATGGCCCTGCGAAATTCTTCCTTTCGGGTCACGTGCCCCAGCGAGACGATGGTGCTGGTCACCGCGGTGCCGATGTTGGCTCCCATGATGATGGGAACGGCATTCTCGATGGTAAGAACACCGGCAGCCACGAAGCCGACCACGGTGCTGGTCGTGGTCGAGGAGCTCTGGATGATGCTGGTGGCCAGGATGCCGATGAACAGGCCGACGAAGGGGTTCGATGTGGTGCTGATCAGCTGCTCGGCGAACCCGCCGCCGAACATCTTAAAGCCGGTCCCCAGCAGCTTGACGCTGACCAGGAAAAGGTAGAGAAAGGCCAGAAATCCGACCAGGCGTCCGGCCGACCAGATGAATCTTCGCGGGCTCAAATCAGGCGCCATAGCTTCCACCGCCATCCGGGGTTATCGTCATTCCGACCGAGATCAGAGTCTCACCGGGCTGGTTTATTGATCATCATAAGTTTCCAAAGGTATTGGCTCGGGTTCCTGCTCGACCTTCTCTTCGATGACGAGTGAGTCTTTTTTCCGGCCGGAGATATTGCACCTGGCAGTCACCTCGATCTGGTCCCCGGGTTTTGCGTCTATAATCCTATATTCCACGATCTGCACCTTTGAATCCGTCTGAGACCGGAATTTCTGCTCGACGATCTCCTCCCCGTTGAGCTGCACCACGATTCTGTCGATGAAGTGCTCAGAGCTATCCCTGACCGTATGGAAGGCCGCAATCTCGAGCCGCCCTTGGTCCAGGTCGAACTCCAGCTCGATCTCACCCGGAGGGTGTCCCCAGGCGGAGCCGCTTTGAATCACCGCTGACAGAGTTAACATGACTATAACGCGCCACATGGAAACCTCCTTGATCCGTTTCGCCGCCATATAAATACGCCACAGAGGGTGCTGCCGTCGCGCCGTGATGCGCCGCACCTCCTGTGGCTTGAGGAGTGCTGGAGGCCTGCGGGTGAACAAGGCTCTTGACCTCCATGAGCATTCAATATATTCGTTTGTCCGAATGGAGATGGTATTCTCAGGAGCGGAGAGAGAGGGATTCGAACCCTCGGAGGAGCTTTTGACCCCTCACACGATTTCCAGTCGTGCACCTTCGACCAGCTCGGTCATCTCTCCGGAGTGCTTTATCGTGGATCGTTGTGCAGATGTGGTGGTCGATCCGATATTCGAGATCGTAAGATCCTGGATCCGTCATCGAGGATCCGATGATATCAGCGGAGAGGGAGGGATTCGAACCCTCGGTACCCAAAGGGTACAACGGTTTTCGAGACCGTCCCGATAAACCAGGCTCCGGCACCTCTCCATTACGATGATGGTTCCGGCCCTTGGCCCTCTTTGAGTTCTCCGCGCCGCAATTGCCGAAAAAAGGCCTGCAGAAGCCGGGAGGCTTCATCGGCCAGAACTCCCTCGGTGACCTCGACACGGTGATTCAAACGAGCGTTCTGCACGATATTGAGAACGGAGCCGCAGGCGCCGGTCTTGGGATCCCGCGCTCCGAAGACGAGACGCTTCATCCGGGACAGCACCAGGGCGCCGGCGCACATGGAACAGGGTTCAACGGTCACGTAGATGCTGGCCCCCTCGAGCCGCCAGGATTTCACCGCTGAAGCGGCCGCTCCGATGGCTAAAATCTCAGCGTGCGCGGTTGGATCCTGCAGACCCTCGATCCGGTTATGACCCCTGCCGATGATGCGGCCATCCCGGATCACCACGGCCCCGACGGGCACCTCATCCTCATTATAGGCGCTCCGGGCTTCCGCCAGGGCGTGCTGCATCCACCGTTCATCCTCGGTCACGAACCCCGCTCCCCAATAAAAACAGGCGCGCCCAGGAGGAGTCGAACCCCCAACCCCCTGATCCGTAGTCAGGTACTCTATCCAGTTGAGCTATGGGCGCGCGAGAGTAGCGCCAACGGGAATTGAACCCGTGTCTCCGCCTTGAGAGGGCGGTGTCCTAGACCCCTAGACGATGGCGCCGTATGAGCTGGGGTGCAGGGATTCGAACCCCGATACCATGATCCAGAGTCATGTGTCCTGCCGTTGGACGACACCCCAATATATCAGTTTTTTTTCTCGATCTTCTTCCAGGTGTCCCGCAATGATACGGTCCGGTTGAACACCGGATGCTGCTCCGTCGAATCGCTGTCGACCGTGAAATACCCCTGCCGGAGAAACTGAAAGCGGTCGCCGGGCCGGGCTTCGGCCAGGCAGGGCTCCAATTTACACGCGGTCATGACCTTCAACGAATCGGGGTGAAGCGATGTTTTGAAATCTCCGCCTTCTTCCACATCGAGAGGATCCTGCTTGAGGAACAGGTGTTCGTACAGCCGAACCTCGGCATCGACCGCCTGACCGGCCGAAACCCAGTGCAGGGTACCCTTCACCTTCCGGCCGTCCTCCGTCCACCCCCCCCGGGAAGCCGGGTCGTAGGTACAGTGCAGCTCGACGACCTGGCCCGTTTTAGGATCCTTCACGACCCCGTTACAGATGATATAATATGCGTGCTTCAGACGAACCTCCCGTCCCGGGGCCAGGCGGAAATATTTCTTCGGAGGATCCTCGCGAAAATCTTCCCGTTCGATATAGATCTCCCGGGAGAATGGAATCCGGCGGTTTCCGGCGGACTCATCCTCCGGATTGTTGACCGCCTCCAGCTGTTCGATCTCCCCCTGCGGATAGTTATCGATGACCACCTTCAGGGGGTCGAGAACGGCCATCACCCGCTGCGAAATCTTGTTCAGATGCTCCCGGAGGCAGTGCTCCAGCAGGGCGATGTCCACGATACTGTCGCGCTTGGCCAAACCGATGCGATCGCAGAAATCCCTGATCGACTCGGGCGTGTAGCCGCGACGGCGCAGCCCGCTCAGGGTCGGCATGCGGGGATCGTCCCACCCGGAAACATGTCCCCCTTCCACCAGCTGGAGGAGCATTCTTTTGCTCAGCACGGTGTAGGTCAGGTTCAGACGGGCGAACTCGATCTGCCGCGGGTGATGAATGCCCAGCTCGTCAAGGAACCAGTCATACAGCGGGCGATGATCCTCGAAGCCCAGATCGCAGAGCGAGTGCGTAATTCCCTCGATGGAGTCCGACTGGCCGTGGGTGAAATCGTACGTCGGGTAGATACACCACCGGTCGGCGGTTCGATAGTGCCTGGCTCGCAGTATCCGGTACATGACCGGATCGCGCATGTTCATGTTCCCGGATGCCATGTCGATCCTGGCTCGCAGCACCCGGCTGCCGTCAGGGAATTCACCGGCCCGCATGCTTTCAAAGAGCTTCAGATTCTCCTCCGCCGAACGGTCCCGGTAGGGGCTCTCCCTGCCGGGCTCGGTCAGCGTGCCCCGGTACTGGCGGATCTCTTCGGCACTGAGATCATCCACATAGGCCTTGCCCTTGTTGATCAGCCGCACCGCATAATCATAGAGCTGCTCATAGTAGTCCGAGGCAAAGTAGAGCCGATCCTGCCAGTCGAAGCCCAGCCAGTGGATGTCCCTGACGATGGCCTCGACATACTCCATGCTCTCCTTGGCCGGATTGCTGTCGTCCATGCGCAGGTTGTACAGACCACTGTAATCATCGGCTATGCCGTAGCTGATGCAGATAGCCTTGGCGTGTCCGATGTGCAGGTAGCCGTTCGGCTCCGGGGGAAAGCGGGTGTGCACACGCCCGCCATAGGCGCCCTTTTCGTTGTCCTGCTCGATGATATCGCGGATGAAATCCGATTGTTTTTCGGCATCCGGCCTGGTCGTTTCTGTCATCTATATTCACCCTGTGCAGTGTCTTGTCTTACTATCCCGGGGACATCAATCTTTCTGTCCGAAAAGATGACGATATTCTTTTTCCAGCTCCTTGAGCCTCTTGCCCGAGAGCCCCCCCAAAACCTCGATGGCGCGCCGCAGGCGCATCCGGACCATATCGGAGCCCAGGAGCTCCATAGAGCCGAACAGGGGCGTCCACACCGCACGCCCGCTGAGCGCCACGAAGCAGGGAGCCGTCAGATCACGAAGCTTGAGACCCAGTTTTTCGGACAGACGCCGAAACAGCCGTTCCAACGTTTCGGCGGTGAACTCTTTCGTTCGCTCCAGCTCCCAGAGCAATATCTGCAAAATAGCGGCCAGTTCCGGGGGAGTTTTGCCCTTCATCTGCAGATCCTGCGGATCCACGGACACCTGATCGACGAAAAAGGCGTCCGTCAGCCGTCCCCAGTCGGCCAGGGTCTCCAGGCGCGGCTGGACCAGGGGCACGATGCGGCCGATCCGGTCGCGGTTCAGAGCCCATTTTTCCAGTTCGTCCTGCAGCGTTTCCGGCGTGTACTCTTCCCTGATATAGCGGCCGTTGAGCCAGCGCAGCTTATCGATGTCAAAGACCGGTCCCCCCAGAGAGATTCTGTCCAGCTCCAGCTGGTGGATCATCTGTTCCAGGGAAAACTTGTCCTGTCCCTCGGGCATGGCCCAGCCCATCATCCCGAGGTAGTTCAGCAACGCCTCCGGCAGAAAGCCGGCGCGCCGGTAGTATTCGATGGAGGTCGGGTTCTTCCGCTTGGAGAGCTTGGACTTATCCTTGTTTCGCAACAGCGGGAGGTGACAGAAAACGGGCAGCTCCCAGCCCAGGTACTGATACAGCTTGATGTGCTTGGGAACGGAGTTGATCCACTCCTCTCCCCGGATGACATGGGTGATGCCCATGAGATGGTCATCGACCACCACGGCCAGATGGTAGGTGGGAAAGCCGTCGGACTTGAGGATGATCTGGTCGTCCACCAGGGCCCACTCTTTACGGATCTCGCCGCGCAGCAGATCCTCGAATGAACACTCTCCCTCCAGGGGTGCCTTCATCCGGACCACGAAGGATTCTCCGCCGGCCGCCCGCTTGTCCGACTCCTCCGGCTCGATCCGGCGGCAGTGTCGATCGTAACCCGTCTCCGCACCCTGGCGCGACCGGATACGCTCCAGCCGCTCCCGGTCACAGAAACAGCGGTAGGCATGACCATCCTGCAACAATCGGTCTATGTGCCGGCGATAGATCTCCAGCCGTTCGCTCTGGCGATAGGGCCCGTGAGGCCCTCCGACATCGGGGCCCTCGTCCCACTGAAGGCCCAGCCATTTCAAAGAACTGATGATGGCCCGTTCATATTCAGGAACGGACCGGGCCTGGTCGGTGTCCTCGATGCGCAGGATGAACGACCCGCCCCGCCCTTTGGCGAAGGCATAATTGAACAGCGCCTGGTAGGCAGTCCCCACATGGGGATCCCCGGTCGGCGATGGGGCGATGCGAGTTCGGACCTTCTCCGCCATGCCCGCTTCACTCCATCTCCGCCGGCATCGCCGGCGGTGGCGGGCTCGCCGGGGGCCGGGCCTCAAGGTGCAGCTCGACGCCCCCAAAACCCCGGGCCATGAAATTGTATATGCCGGCGAACAGGGCCATCATCAGGGAGCCGAAAACGGCATAGAAGATGGCCAGAAAGAAGATGGCGAAGATGCCCAGGACACCGCCGAAGAGCCCGGCCATGCCGCCGAAATCACCGGCCGGTCCCAGGTCCATCATCTGCCCCATGAACATGAAGAATATGAAATAGAAGACCCCGATGATCAGACCGAGGATGGCGAAGATGACGAAGGCCACCTTCATCACCGACCACACTTGAATCCTGCGGATTTCGTAAATCATGTCCACCCCTCGACAGGGTATCCTGTAAGAAGAACGCGGCCTGCGGATTTATAGAAAAGCGGAGAGGGAGGGATTCGAACCCTCGGTGGGCTTAAGACCCACAACACCTTAGCAGGGTGCCGCCTTCAGCCAGCTCGGCCACCTCTCCGGAATTCGCCTACAATCTGTCTCTGCCGGCAAACGTTCCGACGAACTTTCATTGTCCAGGATAAAAATATGGCGGAGGGTGAGGGATTCGAACCCCCATGGGCCGAAGCCCGGCGGATTTCAAGTCCGCTGCCTTACCAGTTAGGACTAACCCTCCCCCTCAAGGCCCTAAAATTTCCTAGCCTTATAATTTATAGGCTTTTTTCGGCGAAGTCAAGATATATTCACAGACCTGCCGCCGTGGCGGCCATCCGGCCGGTCAGGGCACCATTCTGGCCATCAGGCTCCATTTCAGCTCGATGGCCGTCTCCGGGCACAGCTCATGGCAGCACAGGCAGCTGATGCACCTGCGAGCCTCGAACCTGGGCGTCGGACGGCCCTGGGACAGGGCTCCCGTCGGGCAGCTTCGCACACAGGTGTTGCAGTTGGTGCATCGCCCCGCCACGATCCGCGGGCGGGTGTAGATGAATCGCCGCAGCAGATGGACCAGCGCGGTGGGCACCAGCCGGGTCAGATCCGATCTCGGCCGCGCAAAGGGCTCGATCCCCATCTCCCGGGGATCGTCGCCCAGAAGTCGAATGTGCGCCAGATCCGCCGTGCCCAGATCTCGCCCGGCCGCCAGTTGGCTGGTGCGGATCTCCCCGGGTGAGAATCCAACGATCGTGGCGGCCACCGCGTCCACAGCCACACCGTCCCGTCCGGCCAGCAGCAACCCCACCGGCCTCATTCTGCCCGCTGCCGGTCCGTCGCCGTCCATGCCTTCGACCGCGTCCATCAGGGTCACCGCGGGCACGACCAGCGAAAAGATGTCCACCAGGGCCCGGCAGAAAGGCTCCACCTTGGGATGTTCCAGATGGGTCTCCCGTTTGCGAAAGCCCGGCACCACCCCGAACATGTTCTTCACCGCCCCGGTGAACAGCGTCAGGCTGTGGGTCTTGAGCTTGGGGACGTTGACGATCAGGTCGACTTCCCGGGCCGCCTTGGCGATATAGTAGATCTGCCCGTTCACGGACGCGCGGTGAGAGCCGCCGGCCTCGAAATTGACCAGCGGCGCCCCGGTCCGCTCCGAGACCTGACGCATGCCGGTTTCCGACCAGACCCGCCCGATGTCATCCCGGGTCGATCCGGGACTGTCGCCGATCAGGGGCCGGCCGCCGGCCGCCTGAACCGCCTCGATGACGGCGGCCACCACCTCGGGATGCGTGGTGGTGGCCCGCTCCGGCGTTCTCGCCGTCAACAGATTGGGCTTGACCAGAACACGGTTTCCCGTTTTGATGATCGCGTTCAACCCGCCGATGAGGTCGAAAGCCCGCCGCACCGCCCGACCGACACCGTCACGGTCATAGGCTGGACAGCCGACCACAGCTACCGTGCTGGGCATCTTCGCTCCCGTTAAAAGATCCTGTGAACGCGGACCGTGACCGCCAGAGGCTCGTCACGATCGTCCAGCCGGCGGGTCAGGTTGATACGCAGGCGGTCGTCGGCTCCGGTGGAGAACGCAATGCCGACGCTGGTCTTGAGCCCATCGGCCCGCAGCTGATCGAACCCGGCGGTCAGGGACCCGGTGTCGTTGCCGGACCAGGCCAGACCGACATCGTAAAAGGGGATGATCTGGTAATCCTCCATCCGCCCCGATGACAGCCGGCCGACGCCGACGCGATACTCCAGATTGCCCAGGACCATGCGGTTGAGATCCCTGAACTCCTTATGCTTATAACCCCTCAAAGACCCCAGCCCGCCCAGGTCGAAGGCCATCTGGACCGGCAGAGTTCCCGCGGATGAGCCCATCCGAAAGCGAACATCGAGGTTTTCGTGCCGGGTCAGATACAGATACCGCCGGACGTCCAGCAGGAGGCGCTCAAAATCGAAATCCCCGCCGAATTCCCCCCCGGCCTTTTCGTAGACGCCCTCGATGAGAAATCCGCCGGCCGGTTCCATGAAATCATCCCGGGTGTCATACCCCAGCCGGACCAGGAGGCTGTGGATCGCTCCCTCCATCACCGGCGGATTGTCCCGGAATTTCTTGTCGCCGCCGAATAGGCTCCAGTTGGTATTCCGCTTCAGGGATTCATGATCATCCGTAAGATAGGCCAGTTCCATCGTCAGGCGCCGGTTGAGGTCCGTGGTGAGATGCAGGCTGGTCCCGGTAAGACGATAATAATCCATGAAGTCCTCGCGAAAGAAAAGAGCGGCCGCGCTGTTCTCAACGGTGGGCAGGAGCCATTCATCCTCCGTATGGGTCAGATCGTAGTTGCGAATGCCCAGGGTCAGGCGGACCGCCCCCAGCTGAAGCCATCTTTCCACACCGAGCTCATATCGCCAGGCTTCCCCCTTGAAGGCGTATCCGCCTCGGGCGAAGAAGCGCAACGAGGCCGGACGCTTCCAGTCCGTATCCAGACCCAGCTGCAGGTAGAGTCCGTCCACCCGGTTGTAGCGCATGCTCAACCCGCTCTCCAGCCGGCCGCGGCGGCCTTCCTGGGAATCGATGATCAGCTGATGCCTGACGCCGACCGGGTTCTGCTCCGGCGTC
>Ga0272444_10004787_pt1 | contig 11843 bp, 7 predicted proteins | sample SSMForm13_FD_201033 | JGI IMG/M metagenome (GOLD analysis project Ga0272444, IMG submission 201033) | Marine sediment archaeal communities from Little Sippewissett salt marsh, Falmouth, MA, United States - SSM-Form-13 | ecosystem: Environmental > Aquatic > Marine > Wetlands > Sediment ... | reverse complement strand
AATTGAGCCATTACATTGCCACTCTTGCCTCGGCGATGAAGGCTTCCAAAACGGCGGGTTCATCCGTGAATACTTCTTTTCCAAAAGTTTCGACGTGAAAAGCAATCGCCGATTTCACATCACTGAGTGCCTCTTCGTAGGTATCGCCCTCGCCCACGACGACCCCCTTCAGTCCAAGGGGATATGCGACATACACATCGGGATGCTTCTCTACTATGATTTTAAGCTGCTTCAACATGGCGTCCTCCCCTACAATCCCTAAAAAGCAAAGTCATTATCACCCATAATTCCAATTTTGGCAACCTCATTCGGTAGTTGATGTAACCAGGATCCACACCGGCATAACGTCCGCGACAAAATAACTTCCGCGGCTACCGCAGGAACAACCGCCACCCCGCCCAGATCGACCCCGGAAGGAGATCGAGCGCGCCGGATGCCTCGGCGACGGGCGTGAAGCCGCAGGCGGCGCAGTTGACCTCGCCACGGCTCTTGACGTAGCACCCGCGAGTAACGGAACCGTCGGGATCGACGTTGACCAGGATATCGTCATGGCAGGTCCATCCGCCGTTTACCATGGCCATCAGCCTCCCGGAAGAATTCAGGATCGGGAACCCCCGTTTCTTGAGGTCGAGCAGGATCTCCACCGCCCGCCGCCGCTGATCGGGGGAGAGAGACAGGTCCTCTTCTCCCTGGTTGTAGGGGTAGAAGAACTGAAACGTCATCCCCTTCACCGCGGGCATATCGCGGACCCACTGTGCCAGACCCTCGATGTCGTCCAGGTTTCTCCGGTTCAGCGTGCAGTGGACAAATATCCGTTCGTGATCCGCCCGTTCCAGGTTCTCCCTGATCCGGTCGAAGGAACCGCTCCGCAGATCATCGTGGGTTTCCTTGAGACCATCTACACTGACCCAGATGATATGCGCAGGAACGTCCAGCGGCAGGGTCCCGTTTGTCGTCACCGCCACGCGGAGAAACCGCTTCCGGGCCTCGCGGATCAGATCATGAATACGGTAAGAACCGTCGCGCCAGAGCAGCGGTTCCCCGCCCTCGAACACCACGATGCGGGTCCCCAGACGCCTGAGGTTATCCATTGCTTCGCGAGCCGCCGCCCACGTCATCTGCCCCTGCTGGTCCAGCCGGTGAAAGGGACAGGCCCGGCACGCCAGATTGCAGCGGTATGTCACCTTGAAACTTGCCAAGAGGGGGACGGATTGCCGTCCCAGTTTTCGCCGCAGGTAAAAACCCGCGAGATCGAGGGGCCATGGCAGGGGCATGTGATCGCGTATCCTTCACGTTATGTGCGGATGCACGCTAGCACAATCCGATCACATCATCAATCGACAGTTGTATCCCTTTTATGTTGGCATGTTGCGTTTTTTTAACGCCGACTCACATGAAAAAAGAGAGCATGGGTGCGGAGCGTACCCTGCCATAAGACTAAAGACAGGTGGGTAACCCTGCATAGGAATACGGATAACAATTTCAATTCACACATTATGTGAATATCAACTTATAAGATATACTTTTTGAAGGATGTTTCTTATCAAGCACGCAAGCTTTGTACAAATTTGTTTCAAAAGCTTTCAGGCACCAGACCGAGTTTATTAATTGTCTCGTTTACATCTTTGAGCTCATCATGAACTCGCAGAACTTCTTCATAATTCCAACACCGCAGACGCCTGTGGAGATCCCCAACATTCTCAACATGTTTTTGAATTGTTTCGAGTTGCGGTTCATCAGAAACAGCTACAACACCTTGAACGGCGGGGTTGTTGAGCGACTTGAGCAGATTCAAGATAAGACTGTCCAGACTCCCTTTGGTCTGAACCTCAAAGACATACACAATTCGTCCCATGTTTCCGATTGTCGCTTCCCATATTGCGTCCACTTTCGATCCGCTGGCTATCTTTATCTCCGTGGATGCCTTGAACCCTAGCCAACTGCCGATATCGGCTATCTTGTCTCGGATTTCGTTGTGTATGAATTTAGCTTCTTTTGAATCCTCTAATACTTCCAATTCTGTTTTTTCTTCACTCTTTTCCTTTTGGAACATTCGACTCAAATTTTTTTCAACCTGCAGTTCATCCCAGATAAAATAGTCCACCGTAAGTAAATTGGGGTTTTCTACACCTTGTTCCTCAAGGGCTATCGCAATGTCGCTGGTTACTTTCGATAATTCGGAGTACTTCTTTCCCGTCATCTGATAGTCATAACGCGGCAAACCTTGAACACTCAGATAGTTCAGACCAACGTAGGCACGCCTGTTCCAAAGCATGCAATTCTTCGGGTGTGTGTGACAGAGGATTTCACTCATCATCGCCGGTCCCATTCCCTTTATTTCGCCCCTGAAGCGATCCCACCTTTTCTCGATTGAATTGCCACTCCAGACAAGATCTGCGAGATGTTTTTTTAAATTATCAAACCCGTTGTCACTTATGAGACGATCGACGGCATAATGTTTATTCCCCCAGATCAGCATCGCCCAGAGGATTCTTAAATATTCAAACAGGTCCTCCTCTTCCATGTCCATTATCTTTTCAGGGTGATACGATTGGTAAAAGGCAATCCGTTCCTCTCTTTCGGCCAGATCCCTTTCATGTTTATCAAGATCACTCTTCAAATCGTCAAGATAATGCTCAATATGTTTCTTCAGTAACTCGTTGTCCATTATGCCCCCTGCTTTTTCGTGATGATTCTCATCTCAGCACTATCACTCGTATTTTAATTCACGATACTCATCAGTTTTGCATAGTCACTGACGACGTCATATTTGACCTGATCTGTGGTGATGCCGACAAAGAATTTACGTGCGCAATCGATTTTGTATTCTTCAATCTTCCTGAGTTCCATGGTCGACATTGAGCCTTTGGTCTCGGCGACGAAATAGATATGTTTGACCGTTCCTTCCTCGAAGGCGATGGCCCAGTCCGGATTGTAGTTTCCAACCGGAGTCGGTATGAAGAACCCCTTGGGAAGTTTTGCATAGACCACCACTTCAACGCTCTTGTCCAGTTCGGTCACGAACGCTTTTTCCGTCTTGGAATCAGTAAAGACATAATCATAAACATGATGCTGAGTCTTTATCGCCCTACTGAAATCCGGCTTTTTTTCTACAGTAAATATCTCATGAAGTTTGTGCTTCTCTTCAACCGGGCTGTAGGTAAGGTGCTCCACAACAACCGTTGCCTTCTGTTCGTTGATAATGCCGGCAGCTTTTTGCATGAAATCTTCCGGATTCTGGCGATATTGCGAGAAGATCGCCTTGCTCATATCTTTCAGAATTTCGGCAATGGTTCTGCGGGTTAGCTGGGTATCTTCAGCCAGCTTACCGATCAGATCGTATTTGACGGCAGAATGCACTGAATGGGAAAAATGTCCGGTCTCATTTTCTGTAACGTGAAAACTCTCTCCCTCTTGCAGTGCCTCGTACGTGACGGCATCATTCTGTTCACCCCGCTCAACAACATACTGCAGTTTGGAAACCCTTAATTCCTTCTCAAGAGCCGATACGCATTTTTTGATCAACTCGATGGTATCAAAGTGAACCGTATAGGCCGCTTTGCGGTTGATCTTGTCCCATAATGCCTTAAATTCGGCCTTTTCAATGTTTGCGTTCAGGGGGTTAGGCTTCGCCTTGCGCCCATCGTCAATTTCCGGGAGAGCGGCATCGCTGAAGACACTATCGATCAATTGCGTTATCTGTGGAGCATAAGGGGCCAGTTCAGGGGGTAAGGCAACCAGCGTGTTGTTCTTTTTGTCTTCATGGTAGGTAGCGGTAATGGCGTCGTTATCGTCGGTGTAATCGTTTTTAACAAGGTAGCGATAAATCTGTTTGGCAATCTGCGGCGTAACGGCAACATCGCCTTCCGGCGTCCTGAGGATTTTGCCGGTAAAGTATGCTTCATCAGCCTTGCGTGGTCTGTCAGAAAGAGACTCCGATATTTCTTTTTGGAGGCCGACCGTAAAATCCTTGTAACTTTCACTGGCAACAACGGTTAGGAGGTTGATATCGTGGATATTAGCCCCGCTGTCAATTCGATCACCCGCCTGGTTGACACAGAGGCGCAGGCCACGCCCCACTTCCTGACGTTTTCGAATACTGCTGTCGCTGTGCTTGAGGGTGCAGATAACAAAGACATTGGGGTTATCCCAGCCTTCGCTTAAAGCTGAATGAGAGAAGATAAAGCGAACCGGCTCGTCCAGGGAGAGCAGTCGTTCTTTATCTTTCAAAATCAGGTCATAGGCATCGACATCATCTGCTTCCGTACTCCGTGCCCCCACTGTTGGGTCAACCAGATGTTTGCTTTTCTTGTCGATGGAAAAGTATCCGTTATGGGTTTTCTCGGCCCTTATACCTTCAAGATATTTACGATAGGCCATATCCAGCAGGAGCGGTATTTCGTTCAACGCGTCCTGATATTCCTCTTCGAATATCCGGGCATACTCACCCGCCTGTTCAACCCCATCGTCATAGCGACGGTATTTTGCCACTTCGTCGATAAAGAAGAGCGAAAGCACTTTGATCCCCTGTGGGAAAAGGGCCTGTTCTTTTTCAAGATGCGCTTTTACCGCCTCACGGATCTGAATCCGGCGTAGCGTGGCCTCATTGACATCACCGGTGGCCTCACCTGCTTCCAGAGCCTCGCCATTGGTGAAGGCAACGGTATCGTTCACCGCATTGATATCTGAGATAACAAACCCCTTGTACTGGGAAAGGCCGCCGGAAAGGTCAAAGAGGTTGTCATTCTTCCCGAACTTACGCATAACTCGCTTAATACCATTCTGTTGTTTCACCTCAAACTCGATACGGGCCAGGGGTGAACTGGACGCCGAAATCTGAATGGATTCGAGATAGAGATAGGCATTCGTGCCGGTCAGACCTCTGACGGTAATACCGCGTACCGCAATTTTTTTGACCAGTTTCTGATTGTAGGCGTCTAGGGCATCGAGTCTATGAATTTTGTTGTGTTCGGTTTTGTGGGTGGCGGAATAACGCAGGATTGCCAGCGGCGAAAATTCCTTGAGCGATTCAAAAGTCCTGGCACCTTCCACTTTCTGCGGTTCATCGATAATCATAATCGGATGATTGCTCTTGATAACATCGATAGGTTTTCGCGACTGGAAATCATCCAACTCTTCATAAATGCGGCGGGCATCTTGGGCCCGTGAGTTAAATGCCTGGACGTTAATGATCATGACATTGATACCGCCATCGGAAGAGAACTGCTCCAGGTGATGAAGCTGCTTTGAATTATAGATGAAGAAGCGGGCGCGTTTACCGTACTGCTCCATGAAGTGTTCGGCGGTAATCTCAAAAGATTTATACACCCCTTCGCGAATCGCTATCGACGGCACTACAACGATGAACTTGGACCAGCCATAACGCTGGTTAAGCTCGAACATCGTCTTTATGTAGCAATAGGTTTTGCCGGTGCCGGTTTCCATCTCGATATCGAGATTGACCGCGCATACCTTGGTGCTGACCAGTGCTGTCGATTGCGGGAGATTCTGCCTCTGCTGTACGGTCTGGATGTTCGCAAGGAGCTGATCCTTTGTAAGAGCCAGTTCACGGTTTTTAAAACCGGACTGAGAAAAGTCAAGGCCGGATTGGATTTGACCCTTATTACTGTTGTTTCCGTTTTTACCGGGATCTATTCGATAGATGACCCTGTCGCTTTTCGGCTGTCCGGCAAAACATCCCACCACCGAATTAACGGCTTCGGTCTGAAATGCTTGCTTCTTGAATTTGAGTTTCATGGTTGTCCCCATCGCTTAGATAGATTTGACTTCAGTTGCCGGGGACAGAAGCTTGAATATCTGTTCCACATTGATCTTGACGCTGTCGCTGCCGAATGCGTCATCACGGAAGACGACCCGCAGCGGCTTATAGACGGCCAGCTTCTTGACCAGTTCCTCGGTTATGCCCGAGTCGAAGCAGGCAACCAGGGCATCGGTATCCACGATAAAGACGGTCTTCCCGTCGATGGTCTCTTTGGCCATGGGCAGAGACAGGTCAAGCCCCCAGTCGAGAAATACCTGGAACAAGAGATCTTCAGGACGGCGGTCAGGTTTAATATGATCCTTGAAAAGTTCCAGATTGTCCTGTGTCAGTTCGTCCGGTGTGTAATAAACATCCTTCATGTTGGAGGTGTCTACCTTGAATACACGGAAACCGACATCGAGATTTTCGGTGGTGATAGGGCTTTCTTCTTTGATCTTTTTGCCCGCCCGGCGGATACGCTCCTTGCCGATTTCGGCTATGGTTTTAAATCCCGCCTTGAACGCCTCCGAGTTTTCGTAACAGGGTTCTGGAAGCTGAACCATGATGAATTTGCGGTTACCGTTATCTTCGGCGTTGAGTTGCATGACAGCATGGGCTGTTACGCTGGAACCCGAAAAGAAATCTAGAATAATATCTTCATTTTCACAAACTTGTGGGACCAATGTGGCCAGCAAAGAAATAGGTTTTGAATAATCAAAGATATTTCCACCAAGAATTTCTTGAATTGTACGTGTTGCTTCTGTGTTCAATCCCACTTTATCTAACATCAACGTCGAAAATGGATTGTGATCGCTCTTGAGTTCACTTCGAAAGCGTTTTTGCATTGGCCTTTTTGTAGGATCTTTTGGAAAAACAACTCGACCCTCTGAAATCATTTTATTCATTGATTCTGGAATGAAAGACCAAACACGATTCGGATTGTATGGATAAACGTCTCCTGTTTTTGGGTCAACCAAATCGTATGCTTGGTGTGGACGCATTGCGGCAGTCATTCCAACCGTTAAATCTCCAAGTACCCAAGAACCGCGAGGATCTTTGTCTGGATTCGAATAGTTTTTGAAATCTTTTATATAACCAATAAACCCAGCAAAGCCACCTCTTTGATAAACAAGAACATAATCATGGTCAGCAGAAACATTATTGTCCGCCATTGCTGATGATGCACGCCGTTTCCAAATCAACTGAGCGACAAAATTTTCACCCCCAAAAATCTCATCACAAATCTTACGTGTGTTAGTTACTTCATTATCGTCAATTGAAATAAAAATCACTCCATCCTCACGCAAAAGCTTCTGTGCCAGCTTCAACCGGGGATAAATCATGTTTAACCAATCAGAGTGAAACCGCCCATTTGATATTTGGTTTTTTACATATTGTTGCTCATCAATAAGCTGGTTGCCTTCTTCATCTCGTTGTCCGCTAGATAAATCGTATTTATCCTTATCTGCCGCGAAGTTATCTTTGTAAATAAAATCATTCCCCGTGTTATAGGGCGGATCGATATAGATCATCTTGATCTTGTTCAGGTAAGTCTCCTGGAGCAGTTTGAGGGCGTCGAGGTTGTCCCCCTCGATAAAGATATTCTTTGTGTTTTCGAAATCAACGCTTTCCTCTTCGCAGGGTCGCAGTGTCTTGGCGATGGGGGCGTTGGCGGTGAGGATCGCCTCATTCTTGCCAGGCCAGCTCAAGGTGTATCGCTCCTGCGGCCCTTCCACCAGGGTGGCCGAAAGCTCTTGGCGCAGCAGGTCGAAATCCACGGCCCTTCGCACCGTCCCCTTTTCATCCCGGTCTTCGGTGATGCAATTGGGGAAGAGTTCAGCGATTTTTGCGATGTTCTCATCCACCAGATCGGGGCTCTGCATTTTCAGTTTGTCCATATCGATTCCTTTTTTTGTTTCAAATTATGCTTCGGTCAATACTGTCAACCGTGTGTTCAGGTCTCGCACCAAGGCGTTTAATTCCACCTTCCGGTTAAACTGCTTTTCACTCTTTATCTTTGTTTTCAGTGCCTGTAGATCACGATGACATTTGCGAATCATCTCGACCCGCCCCGCCAGTGCGTCCAGACTTTCGCCCTCCCGCCGTGTAAGATCAATATAGGCAAAAAGTATCTGTTCGTAAAGGCTTTTCATGTCGAGCGCCACGGGCAGAGGCATAGCCGGGACAATGTCATCCGTCCAATCGGTTTCAAAATAGGTCTCCGTCACCCACTTGCCGGAACTGTCAGTGGCCGGCCGCTTGTAGGCCGCCGTTCTCTTTACCTGCCCTTCATACAGCAACCGATAGAGGATGGGGTAAGGGATCGCTTTGTCAATTGCCATGAGAACAGTGTTGTCCAATTCCGGCTCTCTCAGAGTGATCTCAAACACCTGAATCTCGGTGAATCCGCTCCGCGCCGCGAGATTGGTGGTCTCGGGGGACAATTTATATTTCCAGACAATTTCGCTGATATGAGACACGAACCTGGCCTTGACCGACTTCGATGGCTTGGCGTTGTTATAAATCTTTACCTTTGGGATCGTCCGATTGTATTCAGCCTTTGCAGGGTAGATAAACACTGTCAGGCTGCCCCCCGCACGACCAGAAAGGCAATAAGCTCAAAATCATCCAGGCCGCTGATGGTATTCAGCAAGGCGGTGGTGCCGCCGCCGGTAAAAAGGCTGTCTATATCTTTTTCTTCTTTGAGACTGATCATGGAGTGGATAGATTGCTTCAGGAGATTGGAATATGTCGTCATTTTCCGGCCGTCCCGCGTTTCGCGGTTGAACGCTTTATAAAGGGAAGGTATCGGCTCGGAGCGGTCTTTACAGGCGGAACGGAGGTGGTCGAGGATCTTTTTAACCTCCGTATGGTTAATCAAGACCTCACCTTCGATGTTGATGTAAATTAGATAGTAGGGGTGCAGGCGGTTCTGCTGATTGATGTTTACGCCGTGGTTCGTGTTGCGCAATACGAAAATCACGCCGGGATGGATTTCCTTTTCCGGATCTGCACCAATGACCGCATGCATTCCTTTGGGAACACCCTCCAGAGTACCATTGGCTTTCACATAATTAACCAAGTCCATGCGGAAATCATTCAGCCCCAGGTCCGTAATCGATACACCTGTTTTTACATCCTCCAGATCAATGACTTCATCCTGGAGCCGCTGAAGCTGTTCCTTGCGGAATGCCAGATCGTTGGCTTCGGCACTGAGGGGATTGTCGTCACCGGTAGCAGTTACATCGGCAATGACCATGCGGCTTTCAACACGGGCCTTCAGGTTGATATAGTCATCCAGGGAGATGTCCGGCCAGAAATTAACGAGTTGAATCCGGGTATTTTTCGAGCCGATCCGGTCAATCCGACCGAAACGCTGAATGATGCGGACCGGATTCCAATGGATGTCGTAATTTACCACAAAATCACAATCCTGCAGGTTTTGCCCTTCTGAGATACAATCTGTACCGATCAGGACATCAATCTCCGCCGGCTCTTGCGGCATGATCAAATCCTTTTCCTTGGCAAGCGGGGAAAAGAGGGTAAGGAGCGATTGAAAATCGTAGCTGCGCCGAAGCGTTGACTTGCAACCGTCGCTGCCGGTGACTATTGCGGTATGCAGGTTGAATGTATCTTTAATATAGGGCGTCAGGTTATCGTAGAGATAACGAGCGGTGTCGGCAAAGGCGGTAAAGAGCAATATTTTTTTGTTACCAGGGTTGATCGGTTTCGTCTGCTTACGTGCAATCAGTTCTTTCAGACATTGCAGCTTTGCGTCATCGGGAGGGGTGATCTTCTGCATTTCAAAAAACAGTTCGGACAAGACTTCCAGATCGTTACTCAGATCAAACTCCCATGAATCAAGATCCATGTCAGCGAGATTTATCTGTACCTTTCCGCCCGTTACGGCATCATCGCTCCCTGGTGCTTCCATTTCGTCTTCATCTATATTTTCAAAAGCAGCTGAAAGATCTTCAAAGCTATCGGCTATACCGGTCTTCTTGAAACTTTTAATTTTGGCCAATGTCTTTTCATGCTTGTCCTGCAACATCTGCAAAGTGAGCCGAAACGCCTGCACCGAACTTTCCAGACGTTTCAGCAAATTGACTGTCATCAACGCCTGGAGGCTTTTTTCACGGTCGCTCTGTTTCAACCGCGAAAGACCGCCCTGTACCTCGGTATCATATAACTCTTCATATTTACCGAGACGACTGTCCAGGATATACCGGAATGGCGCATAGACCGCCATATTCAGGATAATCAGGCGGTTGAATATCTCGTTGAAGTTGATAACGTCGGTGCGATGGGTCAGCGGGCTGTGAAATGAGATGGGCTTGAGGCGTTCTGGAAAAGGCCCGATGTCCTTGATGTCATAAAATTTCTGGATGTGTTTGCGGGAGCGGGCAATGGTAACACTATCGAGCATCTCAAAGAAATCAAAATCCAGCGCATTCAGAATAGCCGCAGGCGTCCTCTCCTCAGGCGGCAACTTTGCCCATACATTGAACACCCCCTGAGCCCGGCGGAATATCTCGTTGATATCCTTTTCAGTGCGCAATTTCTTGTCCAGTTTGTCAGAGTCGCCCTCGTAGGCGAGGGCAAGCTGGTTACGCAGATCATTGAACCGGTTATTGACAGGGGTGGCCGAAAGCATCAGGACCTTCGTCTTTACACCAGCCTTGATAATCTTGTTCATCAGTTTTTGATAGCGGGTTTCCCTGTCTTTGAACGCCTCATTATTCCGGAAATTATGCGATTCATCAATAACAACGAGATCAAAATTACCCCAGTTTATCCGGTCGAGCCGAACACCAAGCGAATAGCCACGATTTCGCTGTAGATCGGTATGACACAGGACTGTATAGTTAAAGCGGTCCTGTGCAAAAATATTCGTTACCAGATTCTGATTATAATTTTGCCAGTTATCCGCTATTTTCTTGGGGCACAGAACCAGTACGGACTTGTTACGCAGCTCATAATATTTTACTACGGCCAGAGCGGTGAAGGTTTTGCCCAAACCGACGCTATCAGCTAGGATGCAACCGTTATAACTTTCCAGTTTATTAATGATGCCAACGGCGGCATCCCTCTGGAAGTTAAACAGCTTATTCCAAATCAAGCTATCTTTATAGCCCGTGAGATCATTGGGCATGACATCCTCGGAAATATCTTCGAGAAATTCGTTAAAGATATTAAAGAGAATCAAAAAGTAAACGGATTCAGGGGAGTTTTCTGTATAAACAGCGGCGATGTGTTCGCTAACCCGATCCGTTATATCGTCCACTTTATCGTGATCATGCCATATCTGATCAAACAGCTTCAGATACGTTGTCGTCATGGCAGTATCGGTTAACTTGTTGACAAAATTGGATACCGCATCCCCCCTCTGATAACCCAGGTCCACTGCGGTAAAACCGCTCAGGGGGGTATAGGCGATTGTGGTCTGATCATCTTCAACGCAAGCGAATTGTTGCATCGGGGCATTGGACCGATTTGACCGAAATCGAACTTTACGACTAATCCACTCGGCACACTCTTTGGCTATGGCCCGTTGAGTGAGTTCGTTCTTTAAACGAATTTCAAACTCGGAGCCATACAAGTTACTCTCCCGGTTGAGCTTGGGAATATGGAACTCCCTTCTTTCTTTATTGAGCTTGTCTGTGACCTGGTTTGGTATAAATGTTGGTGATGTAAAAAGGAAATTTAGGGAATCAATCTGTTCCAGTTCTGTTTTCAGAGCTTCGTATGCATAAATGGAGAAACAAGAGGCAGCAATTTTCAGCTTCATGTTAGGACGAAGTACTTTTTTAAGGTCATCACCTAAGAGGCTGTTTATGTTGTCAATTATTTCCATTTTGATATCCGCAAGATCGAGGCCCTCAAATAATTACCGAGATTCTTTCGACTACTTCTAATCATTTGAGAATTATGGAAGGAAATCTACACGTTCTGGTTGTACATGTCAAACACAGACTTCGGTAAGCAGATAGATTTAATGTAAAGTTAAGATTTTTTATCAAGACTTTGCACATTTCGAACAGGATTCAATGATATGGCCCAATCAGCATACGTGAAGGCTTGT
>Ga0272444_10004786_pt1 | contig 11843 bp, 7 predicted proteins | sample SSMForm13_FD_201033 | JGI IMG/M metagenome (GOLD analysis project Ga0272444, IMG submission 201033) | Marine sediment archaeal communities from Little Sippewissett salt marsh, Falmouth, MA, United States - SSM-Form-13 | ecosystem: Environmental > Aquatic > Marine > Wetlands > Sediment ... | reverse complement strand
ATAGGATATTATGCATTTTTGGAAATTCTGAAACAGCATGTATCAGCACAACATGTTAATATTTAAGGCTGCAAATCCTATTTCCAACAGTATTTTGATCTGAAAGATATTGAAAGGAGGTCTCTATGAGTAAAAAAGAAGTTGTTGAAACATCTGAAGCTCAAATAGCAGTGCACTGGAAGGAAGAGGATTACTATTATCCTTCCCCTGAATTCATTGGCCAGGCAAACCTGACTGATCCTGCAATTTTCGAAAGATTCAGTCTAGATAACTTTCCAGACTACTACACTGAATTTGCTGAACTTCTTACGTGGTACAAATACTGGGATGAAGTCTTGGATACCAGTGACCCGCCATGCTGGAAGTGGTTTAAAGGGGGAAAACTCAATGCAAGTTACAACTGTATTGACCGCCACCTTGAAAAAAACAAAAACAAGACTGCTATTCATTTTGTCCCTGAGATTGAAGGGGAAAGAGTTGACCATATAACCTATCAGGAACTCTATGTGAGGGTAAATGAATTTGCCGCACTTCTCCGTGATTTTGCCGGACTGAAAAAGGGGGACAGGGTAACAGTGCATATGCCCATGTCAGCCGAACTCCCCATTACTATGCTGGCTTGCGCAAGGTTGGGAGTTATTCATTCAGTTGTATTTGGAGGTTTTTCTGCCAATGCCTGTGCTGACAGGGTTGTTGATTCCAACAGCAGGGTTCTTATCACCATGGATGCCTACTATCGAAGCGGAAAACTGCTGAACCACAAGGCCAATGCTGATGAAACTGTGGCAATATCAAAAGATGGCGGACAGGTTGTTGATAAAGTCCTTGTGTGGCAGCGCTATCCGGGAAAATCCTCAACTGAAACTCCCATGGTTGAGGGCAGAGACTATTTTGTCAATGATTTGATTAAAGATTATTCCGGTAAGCGTGTTGAACCGGAACAAATGCTGTCCGAAGATCCACTATTTCTCATGTACACCAGCGGAACGACTGGAAAGCCCAAGGGTTGTCAGCACAGCACAGGGGGTTATCTTTCATATGTAACAGCCATGTCCAAATACATTCAGGATATTCATCCTGAGGATGTCTACTGGTGCATGGCTGACATAGGATGGATTACCGGACATTCTTTTATTGTATATGGCCCCCTGGCTCTTTGTGCTTCCAGTGTTATTTTCGAAGGTGTACCCACATATCCTGATGCAGGACGATCGTGGAGAATAGCTCAGGAGCTTGACGTAAACATATTCCATACAGCACCCACAGCTATCCGTGCCCTAAGAAAGATCGGGCCTGATGAACCTGCAAAATACGAATATCATTTCAAACATATGACTACAGTTGGTGAACCCATAGAGCCGGAAGTTTGGAAATGGTATGAATCTGCTGTGGGCAAAGGCAAAGCCATTATTGTTGACACATGGTGGCAGACGGAGACTGGAGGATTTCTCTGCAGTACCGTACCTGCTTTAAAACCCATGAAACCTGGAAGCGCAGGACCTGGGGTCCCGGGCATCCATCCCATTATTTATGACGACGAAGGGAATGAGGTTACCCAACCTGGCATTGCGGGAAACATCTGTATTCAGAACCCGTGGCCCGGCATATTTCAGACCATATGGGGTGACAGGGAAAGATTCGTTGACACATATTTTGCCAGGTACTGCAAAAATCCAGACAGCAAAGATTGGAGAGACTGGCCTTATCTTGCTGGAGATGCTGCCACCAGGTCAGAAGATGGTTATTACAGAATTCTTGGCAGAATCGATGATGTCATCAATGTTTCAGGGCACCGTCTCGGAACCAAGGAAATTGAGTCTGCTGCCCTTGTCGTGCCACAGGTGGCAGAATCGGCAGTTGTGCCCGTTGCCCACGATATCAAGGGCAAGGAGCCTGATCTTTATATTGCCCTGAAACCCGGCATTGAAGCCACAGAAGAACTCGCAAAGAAAATATCCGATGCCGTGTGTGATCAAATCGGCAAAATCGCGAAACCAAGAAGAGTGTGGCTTGTTCCAGATATGCCCAAAACCCGTTCCGGAAAGATCATGAGAAGGGTTCTTGGGGCAATCTCAAACAAGAGTGATGTAGGGGATGTCATGACCCTGGCTAATCCTGAGGTCGTGGAAATAATCAAGAAAATGGTTGGAAAAGAGTAGCGGGAAGTATGGAGTAGATCGCTGAGTGCTGAGAGCTTCCATTCATAATGCCTATTTATGGATGGACACTTAAGTAGTGCACACTTGCTCACAAGTTTTAGGGCCAGGTTAACGCCTGGCCCTTAGCCCCTGCCAGAGCAGTGGGACGATCTGATTGAATGAGATTTTGGGATAACTGATACTTTACAAAAGGAGGAATTTTTTTAATGGAACTTATGAGGAGAATTAGAAAACACGGGATTATTTTAGCGGGTCTTTTATTGCTAACAGGTATCATGAACTGCGGTGGGGCCAGAAAACAAGCCCAAGCGCCGGAAGCCTTAATTAAAGACTATATTGCCAAGCACCAAACCATGGTAGATTTGTCTCTTGCGAACTTATATATAGAGAAAGAACAAAAGAGTATTACGGGAACAATCAACCTTGAGATTGAAAAAAGAAAACACGAAGGTACGTTGCAGAAAATGCAACACGCCTCTTTTGATTTTTCCAGTTTAAAGATAAACCTCGTGGACCAAAAAGTGGAATATGTTGATGATGAACCAAAAGATTTTCTAAAAGTTGCTACAAGCGGCAGTATCATCATGAAGACTGAAGAAAACTCAAAAAACATTCCAATTGATGAGGTTATTATCCTGGAGAAGGAAGGCAAATCCTGGAAAGTCACAGAAACGATCCATCCTTGGGGTTAAGTAAGAACCCGAGCCTAGTCTTTTCTGATTTCAGAATAGCCGGAAGCATTTGCAGCCGGCTATTTTTTTGGAAACACCTTTATTTCTCGTCTAATATCCGCCGAATTTACCGAAAAATTTTGGTCGGGCCGAGAGGATTTGAGCCTTCGACCCCCTGGGCCCCATGAGGAGAAATAGACCCTCGACAACACCCTGAAAGCATTTAACCTATTGTTTTTATGTCGGTTATTCGTTATGAACAATAGAACCCAAAGGGCCCCAAGAGTCAATTTCTGTCACATTTTTGTCACGAATTTTACGGCTAGGTTAAAATCTGGCTTTTTTTCTGTTGGCAAGCACTCTCTACCAACAGCCCGCCGTTGTCAGTTCCCTGATCGATTTGAAACCGAAAAACCCAACCCTATTGTCCGTTCCGGCTCCGGACCAGGGAATGACATCTGATTGCAGGGGGTTTTCATCCGACAAGTCCAGCGTTGACATCTAACGGCATCCCGATGTATTTTACGAAATATACCAGAATGCCCCGACCTTTGGTCGGGGAGTTTCACTTTATTGATTTAACAACATGTGCCCTTGAGACATCCCAAAATTCAGTTGGAGGGGCCTATGGGACTGACAAAGGCTCCATGCATCTCCCCTTGACAAATGTAACTTGTGACACTGTTCGTTGATTGAAGACCCTGCAGCAAGCTGCAGGGAATCTTCGACCGTAAGGAATAATACTAATTTTATATACGCTCGCTAACCCCGCAGCTTGCTGCGGGGTTAGCGAGCGCTTAATCGGTTCAAAAAAATCGCCAAAAGAGTAATGGAGCGATGGCCAAGATATCTCTGAACGACTGGCAGTCAGCGGTTGTTACACCGGAAACGGTGATCAAAAAGATCAGGCCGGGTATGAGTATTTTCCTAGGCACCGCCGTGGCCGAACCGCGCACCATGGTTCGACACCTGATGACCTCTGATGCCAGAAATCTGGAAGATCTCGAACTGATTCAACTCGTCAGTGTCGGAGACGCCGTTTCACTGCAGACACTTCAAACCCGGAATTTCCGCCTGAAAACATTTTTTCACGGCTGGGTGGCAGATGAAGCCATCGAAGAAGGCCTGGTGGATTTGATACCCAGTCGATTTGTTAAGATTCCCCAACGGATTGAATCCCTCCTGAGACCGATTGACGTAGCCATTGTTCAGGTTACACCTCCCAACGAAGCCGGATTCTGCAGCCTCGGTATTGCCGTTGACGTGGCCCGGGAAGCCCTGGATCAGGCCAGTATTCGTGTTGGTGAAATCAACACGATGATCCCGCGCACCTTTGGCGACACCTTCGTTCAGGCAGCGGAATTTGATTTTCTGGTTGGTGCGACCGACCCCCCGATTTATTTCGACCGCTGGGAGGTAGATAGTACCTGGGACCAGGTGGCAAAGCATGTGGCCTCACTGATTGAAGACGGAAGCTGTCTGGCGTTTTCCATCGGTCCACTCTACGAGGCCCTCGCGAAAAGACTGACAGACAAGCATCATCTTGGAATACACTCGCCCATTTTCACGGATCCCTTAATGGATCTGATGATAGGAGGAACGGTCACCAATCGGCGCAAAGAAAATTTTCGCGGTAAGGCGTTGACGTCCTATGCCTTCGGCACCAAGGAATTGATGGCCTGGCTGGACAACAATCCGCTGGTTGAATTCCAGCGCATCAGCAGGGTATTTAATCCGGTAATAATTGGTAGTAATCCGCGTTTTGTCACCGTGGTTGCGGCCCGGAAAGTGGATTTGTATGGTCGTGTGGGACTATACAGCGGTAAAGGCAATGTGGCCGCAGGGCCAGCCGAGGTGATGGATTTCTTAAACGGCGCAGAATTGTCCGATGGCGGGCGCTCTATCTTTGCACTGACCAGTCGGGACCCCACCGGCGGTCCGAACATTTTGCTTTCCATCGCCGATCTACCCAATCAGTTCAATGCTATTGAATCCGTGGGGGCGGTGGTGACCGAATACGGCATCGCCTTTCTTGAAGGGCGCACTCTCAGGGAGCGGGCCCAGGCCCTGATCGACATTGCTCACCCGGATGACCGGGCCGCCCTGGTGGAGGCCGCCAAAGATAAAAAGATATTATATGGCGATCAAATCTTTCTGGCCGACAGCGGGCGCCTTTATCCGGCTGACATTGGGGCAACTCAAACCATCAAGGATGATCTCAGTATAAGATATCGACCCATCCGGCCGTCTGATGAAGAAGGCATGCGCCACCTGTTTTATCGGTTCTCGGATGAGGCCGTTTACGCCAGATATTTTCACTCCATAAGCAGCATGCCTCATGCAAAAATGCAGGAATATGTCAACGTGGACTGGAACCAGATTATGTCCATTGTCGGTTTGATCGGCGAAGAGGGCAAGGGCCGTATTATTGCCGAGGCGCGTTACATCAGAATCCCGGGCTACTCCTTTGCTGAAACGGTTTTCGTAGTGGACCAAGAGTATCAAAAATTGGGAATTGCTTCATTTCTCTATAAGATGCTCATCCGGCTGGCCATGGAAAGAGGAATCAAAGGATTTACGGCCGAGGTTTTGGCTTCTAACAGAGGCATGATGAAAGTATTTCACAAGGGGGATGTGCCGGTCCAGGCGCATCTGGAGAGCGGTGTCTATCACCTGGAAATTCCGTTTGACAAGCAGAGAAAAGAGTGAATGCAGTTGTTGAGGTGGCGGTTGGCGGTATAACGGCCTGTATGCGCTGCCATTTTCATGTCCGCGTCGCCACCTCTGTCCCACTGGATTGGATAACCGTTATGCACAGGCTTATGCCGACCGAGGGATTCTGAATGACAGGGCCGGACAGTATGAGGCCGCACTGCACGATTACAGAAAAGCACTCCAACTCAACCCTGAATTGGCCGAGGGCCCTGGATGGCTTTGGAGGTTTCTCCGAAATATTCCTGACCCCCTCCAACGATTGCCGATCAAGGAGATTGCCTGGAAAGGCAGTTCAAGAAGCCCGAAAGTGAGCGACTGCTTCGGGTGCCGGAATTAGATTGAAGCCTCCCCGCAGCAAGCTACAGGGAATCTTCACCGTAAGGATGAAACTTTGTAGATATACGCTCGCTATCCCCGCAGCAAGCTACAGGGAATGCGCACGCTCATGCGGTTCAAAACAAAGGATGTATGAGAAACAGGCAGCCTTTCTCACAAGTCCCTCCTTCGCGAGACTGCCATGATGGAACGCCTTTCCCGCCTTTGAACGGGATTTGGGGTGTTTTTCATCCAACAACCTGCCTCCTTGAATCTTTTCCATCATCTCGCTACGATCATTACGAGAAATCCGGGTTAGGCCCGCCGTCTCTACAGGCGTAACCCAAAAATGCCCTAAAAAAATGGGGGAAGTCCAGCTTGAATAGTGCTTGAATAGGAATCCGTATTCGTGCTAGTAAAAAAGTTTGCGGGTAGTGAGACGTCACCAGGGTCCTAGGCACCCTGGCAATAGAGGCCTGAAATGGTTCAGATTCCGTACAACAAGATCATCGACTTCTTTCGGGGCATTGTCCCCTTCAACGAGTTACCTCAAGAGGTGCTAGAGGGCCTGCCTAAGAAGGTATTAATCGACTATTTTCCCAGAGAGACGCTCATCCTTGAGCAAGATGGGCCTCCGTGTAAACATCTTTATGTCATCCAGACCGGCGCTGTGGAAAAGACTGTTCGCAAGGAGGGTGTGGACATTTTATTGGAATACACGACGGAAGGGGAATTCTTCGGCAGCGCCTCCTTGATCAATGGCACGGGCCCCGCATTTAACGTGCGCGCCCACGAGGACACCATATGTTATTTACTCCCTCAAGAAGTTTTCAATAACCTGATGCAAAACCACGTGGGGTTTCACGAATTCTTTGCCATCCGGGTAGCCAAACTTGCCTACAGACTGAAGAAAGCTCAGTCCGGGATCTTTGCGTCTCGCCAACCGTCGGATACCGTGGTTTTCCGATCAGAAGGATACCTCTTTAGCGTCACGGCCAGTGACCTAATCAAAAGGAAGCCGGTAACGTGTTCCCCCTACCATGAAGTGACATTTGTGGCCAAGTTGATGGCCCGTGAGGGGGTAGGTTCCGTTGCTGTTGTTGATGCCCGAAATCGCCCTATGGGTATTGTGACCAAGACCGACATGACCAATCGCATCCTCGCTGCTGGAAAGACAGGATCTGAACCGGTCAGGACCGTCATGAGTGGACCGGTCATCTCCGTTGCGCCAACAGAACCTGGCTTCAGTGTCCTGCTGAAGATGGCCAACTTCAATTGTCATCATGTCTGTGTCGTCCTGGGAGAGGTGCTCCTCGGGGTTATCTCACAACACGACTTCATGGCACTCCAAGGGTCCAGTCCCCTTGCGGTCATCAATGACATTGAAAAGCAGGCAACCGTCTCGGGGCTTGCGCGGTTGGTCGAGGCCATGGATCGTGCGGTGAAAGGTCTTCTGGGCTCTGGCGTATCTGCCAAAGACATCAGCGCCTTCATTTCTGAGTGCAATGACCGTCTCACACGCAGGGTCATTGCCTTGACGGAGGAAACCCTGCATCAAGAAGGGCTTGGCCCTCCCCCTGTGTCTTACTGCTGGCTCGCCTTGGGCAGTGAGGGCCGCAAAGAGCAGACCCTGCGGACAGATCAGGACAATGCAATCATCTATTCGGATCCCGAACATGGCTCGGATGAAGATGTGCAAGGGTATTTCCTTCGTCTGGCTGAGACGGTTGTCTCTGGTTTAGAAGCATGTGGCTTTCCGAAATGCCGTGGGGACATTATGGCAAGTAATCCGAGATGGTGCCAGCCAGAGACCGTGTGGCAACATTATTTTTCACGGTGGATCAACAAGGCCTCCCCTGAAGATTTGAGAAACTGTTCCATCTTCTTTGATTTCCGTCCCCTTACAGGCAATGCCATATTGGCCCAGAGACTACGGGTTTTCTTGAATGAGAACATCAAGAAAAACCGAGCCTTCTTGAGGCACCTAACCACCAACGCCCTATATAACGGGCCGCCCTTGGGCTTTCTCAGGACCCTGGTTCTTGAAAAAGGCGGTGATCATAAGGATGAGCTCAACTTGAAAATGAGCGGGCTCGTGCCTTTGGTGGATGCTCTGCGGGTGTTCAGTTTAAGTGTGCAAAGCAATGTCACCAACACCCTGAACCGCCTAGAACTGGTTAGGCGCAAACAACTACTCTCGCCGGATTTGGCAGACGATGTTAAAGAGGCGTTTGGCTTCATGATGCTTCTCAGGTTGAATCACCACTTGATGCAAAAGGCGAAGGGGGCAGAATCAAGTGATTATCTTGACCCAAAGGCCTTGCCTAAACTTCAGGAAAAATCTTTGGTTGAGGCCTTTCACGTTGTTCGAGATCTGCAAGGTGAATTGGAAGCGCGTTTTCCAGAAAGCTTATAGCGGTCCTCATGTCGGGACTCGCCCAGACAAGCTAAGAAAGCTGTTTGCTCAGCATACGGGGCGCGACGATATGCCGGATGCCCTTCGCAAACAACAGGATGTCAGAGACGCTTATCAGCCCGAGGCACTCATTTCAGAGGCCTCCCTTGTCGTCTTTGATACGGAAACGACGGGGCTGGACCTCGAAGGAGGTGACCGACTTCTTTCCCTTGGAGCGGTGAAGATCATAGGAGGGCGGATTCATCTGGGCAACGCCTTTTACGAGTTGATCGATCCGAAACGCACCATCCCGACCTCTTCGATCTTCATCCACGGCATCACGCCTGGCATTGCCAGCGACAGGCCGCACATCTCGGGGATTCTGTTGAAGTTCTTGGACTATATTGGGTGTGATGTCGTGGCGGCTCACCATGCCTCTTTTGACATGAAATTCCTAAATCACGCCATGCAAGGATGTTTTGGATTTCCCATACAGAACCGAGTCATTGATACGGCGTTGGTGGCTGCCTGGATTCGGCGTCTGGAAGATGTGGAACTCATAGATGCTGAAAGCGGCACTGATACTGGCTTTGACGCGGTAGCCAGGCACTTTGGGATCACCACACAGGATCGTCACACCGCCTTCGGTGATGCCCTGTCAACAGCCTTGCTTTTTCAACGTCTTCTTCATATATTGAACAAAAACGGTGTCAGGACCCTGAGACAACTTGCTAGACTTGCTGGTGTCTCATAACTGAACAACAGCGCAGGCATTGACGGCTAACACGAGATGACGCTTTCTCAAAGAGACCAACGGCTTCTAAGTGCCGAGCGTCTCAAAGTCACAAGCAGAATGGCGGGCGAGATGGCCCATGAACTCAATACCCCTCTTGGCGGCATCATCATGTATAGCCATCTCTTGTTAGAAGATATCCCTGAAGACGACCCGAACCGAGAAAAAATCGTCAAAATTAACAAACTAGCCCACCGATGTAAAATCATTGTCCAGGGGCTGCGCGATTTTTCATACCAGGAGGACCCGCATCCAAGGCCGGTTCAGGTAAACACCATCATCCATAATGTGATCGGGTTCTTGGAGGATCATGTTCTTCTTAGAGACGTTTCCATTCACAGGTCCTTTGCTTCTGACCTACCCAAGGTCCCTGGAGACGAAAATAAACTGGAACAAGTCTTTATCAACCTGATCATCAACGCTGCCCAGGCCATGGAAGGAAGAGGTGCCCTGACCCTGCGCACCGAGTTTGCCCCTGCTACAAACAGGGTGCGAATTGAGTGTTCGGACACGGGCTGTGGGATCGACGACCAAGATCTTGTCAGGATTTTTGAACCCTTTTTTACAACCAAGAAACAAGGCAAGGGAACCGGTCTAGGCCTTTCTATCTGCCACGGTATCGTGCAAAAGCACGGTGGCACCATAACGATTGAAAGTTCAAAGGGGCAGGGGTCCACATTCACCATCTTATTGCCCGTGGCAGAGGAAGGCATTGACCGTGGACTGCGGATTGCGGACTCTGGCTTTAGGGCTGCGAATCGAAGATGCAAAGTGTAACATGGAAGCGAGTCGATGGATGCCGGTTATAACATCTTGGTAATAGACGATGATGCATTCATGCGGGACGCCTGTAACGAAACCCTCACCAGGCGTGGTCACAGCGTCACGCTGGCAGAAAGCGGTCGCAAGGCTTTGGTCCTGTTGGAAGAGTGGTCGTTTGATCTCATTTTGCTGGACCTAAAAATGCCGGACGAAGATGGCCTGTTCGTCCTGGCCAGGATCAAAGACTTGGACCCTGAGGCGATGGTCGTCATGATCACGGGGCACGGCTCCATCGAAACGGCTGTCCAGGCTATCAAACTGGGGGCCTTTGACTTTATTGCCAAGCCCTTCACGCCGCCAGAGCTCGTTGCCCTTGTGAACCGGGTGCTGAGAAATCGTCGCCTCACCATTGAAAATGTTGTTCTCAAGCAGGATCTTAAGCAAAAGCCGAGGCATACTGAAATCATCAGTCAAAGTCCTAGCATGGAAAAGGTGAAGGAGATGATCGCCATGGTCGCCCCTACGGACAGTACTGTATTGCTTCAAGGCGAAAGTGGCACGGGCAAGGGCCTCGCAGCCCGGAAGATCCATGAGATGAGTCTGCGGCATGAATATCCCTTCATATCCGTAGATTGTGGCACACTCGTGAAGACGCTTTTTGAGAGCGAGCTGTTTGGCCATGTTAAAGGGGCTTTTACCGGCGCAGATTCAACCCAACACGGAAAGTTTGAGATGGCCCGTGGAGGGACCCTTTTTTTTGATGAGATATCCAACATCAACTTGGAAATCCAGGCGAAGCTTCTCAAAGCGGTAGAGGAAAAGTGCGTCTCTAAGGTGGGAGATCACAAGGTCGTCAAAGTGGATGTCCGTCTGATCTCAGCGACGAACCGAGACCCTCAGGAGGCTATCGCCAAAGGGCTTTTTCGCGAAGACCTTTTCTTCCGGCTCAATGTGGTTTCCATCCATTTACCCCCTCTGAGAGATCGCAAAGAGGACGTCCCACTGCTGGTGGATCACTTCTTGAGGATCTTCAACCGAAAACAAGGAAAGTCAGTCGAAGGTTTTTCCGATGATGCCATGAATACACTTGCAGAATACACCTGGCCCGGTAATGTCCGCGAACTGGAAAACACTGTGGAACGCTTGGTCGTGTTTGCGCGAGATAAGACTATTACCCCACAGGATCTTATCTATTCCAACACCCTCTTTTCCGAAATGGTGGAGACAGAACCCACCAGTCTGGAGGAAATGGAGCGACAGCATGTTATGAAGGTGTTGGCCAGAGCAAATGGAAACAAATCGCGGGCCGCTCAGTTGCTCGGGATTGATCGCAAGACACTCAGGAATAAAATCAGAAAATATCAGATCTCGCCTTCTCAATAGCTTCCCAGAAGCCTCAGATAGTCCGTATTTTTTTCCAGAGCACTCACTATGTGTTTGAATGACTCCGACGCAACATCTGCTTCAAGGTCTACATAAAACATATACTCCCAAGGTTTTCCATGGATGGGACGCGATTCCAGCTTGACCAAATTGATGCCGTTCTCGGCGAATACTTTCAGGGTCTCATAGAGTGCCCCAGGCTGGTTACCCGTCGAGTAGATGAGAGAAGACTTGTGCCTTGGCCCGTTTTCAAGTGGCTCGGTGCCTATAACCACAAATCGGGTATAGTTTCTGGGATTGGTTTCAATCCCCTCCTCGATGACCTCCATTCCGTGGATGTCGGCTGCTTCTTGGCTGGCAATGGCCGCGTCCGTCACATCACCCTTTTCCTTAATCTGACTGACGGCGTTTGCCGTATCCTTCATCGAAACCAGCTCCCAGGAGTCATGGCGCTCCAGGAACTGCCGACATTGCTGGAATACCTGGGGATGAGAAAATACGCGCTCGATGGTTTCCACTTTGACCCCTGGATGGCCAATCAAGTGGTGCATGATGCGAAGTGTAATTTCCCCGACAATCCTCAAGTTGTATTCGAGGAGAAGGTCATAGTTTTCGTGTATGCTGCCGGTGAGAGAATTCTCTAAGGGTAC
>Ga0272444_10004785_pt1 | contig 11843 bp, 10 predicted proteins | sample SSMForm13_FD_201033 | JGI IMG/M metagenome (GOLD analysis project Ga0272444, IMG submission 201033) | Marine sediment archaeal communities from Little Sippewissett salt marsh, Falmouth, MA, United States - SSM-Form-13 | ecosystem: Environmental > Aquatic > Marine > Wetlands > Sediment ... | reverse complement strand
TGTCCATGCCGGCGCCCGAGTCCGACACCTCCAGCATGACCATGTCCTTTTTCAGGAACGTGCGTACGGAGACGGTGCCGCCGCCGGGCATGGCCTCGATGCTGTTGCGCAACATGCTGACAAGGCATTGCTTCACGGTCTCGCCCTCGCATTGGGCCATGGGCAGGCGCGGGTCCAGGTCCTGCACGAAGACGATGTCGCTGCGGCCGTAGCCCACGCGCATGAGTTCCACGGTCTGTTCGGCCTTGAGGTTCAGGTCGGCCATGCCCTGGGAGGAGCGCGATGGGCGGGCGAAGTTGAGCACGCTGGTGAGCATGTGTTCCAGCCGTCTGGCCTCGCCGGCGATGATGGCCAGCTTTTCCCGCTGGTCCTCGGTCAGGTTTTCCGATCGCAACAAGACGTTTGAGAAACCGCCGATGGCGCACAGGGGGTTGCGGATCTCATGGGCCAGATACGTGGACATTTCGCCGATGACGGCCAGTTTTTCCGATTGTTGCTGGTGCTTTTCGCGCCGGGTTCGGGAGGTGATGTCACGGCGCATGATGAGCACGTGCTCCAGCGTTCCCAGGGGCGAGAGAATGGGGTAGGCGTAGACCCGGTAGTAGCGCAGCAGTCCGTCCGAGCCCACGCGGGTCATCATGGCTTCGGCCTTTTCCTTGGTGCGCAGGGTCTCGAAGAAGGGGCAGGTCGGGTCGGGGCCGTCGCAGCAATGGCAGAGTTCCGGCTCGATTTTCTGAATCTTGTAGCAGGGCGAGCCCACGGCTTTTTCCTTGGACAGTCCGGCCCGCTCGAAGACATGGGTGTTGGCGTCCTCCACGTTTCCGTCCTTGTCCAGGACCATGATGTCGTCGCGTATCTCGTCGATGAGGGCCTCCAGCAGGGCCTTCTGGTGGTCCAGGGTGCGCTGGGTGTGCGTGCGGGCCTGGAGCATGGCGTGCAGGCTGCACAGGAAGACCGCTGCCGTGTGGTCCACCAGGGAGACCCCCGGGGGCAGGGCGCGGCGCAACTGGGTCACCCGATGGGACTTGCCCGTCAGCTCGATGACCAGATCGATTTCCGGGTGGGCGGCCATCATGTCCTCGAAGGTGGCGTGCACGGACACCGTGCCTTCGGATTGCAGGCGCTTGATGCGTTCCAGGTTGTAGTCGGGCTCGGCCACGGCCACCAGGCGTACCTCGGGGACGAAGTCGCGGTAGCCGGGGTTGTGGATGAACTCCATGATGGACATGAAGCCCGGTCCGGTGCCGACGATGCCGGCCTGGAATGCTTTTTCCCCTACCTGCCAGAGGCAGGCGTAGAATTCGTCATTGCTTTGATGCATGCGCGGATTCCTCGGCTGCGGTTTGCTGTGCCTCCAGTCGCCTGGCCATGGGGCCGAGCACGAACAGGGGGATGAAGGTGGTCACCACAACGGCCATGACCAGGGAGGCGTAAAGTTGGGGGTCCATGAGGCCGGCGGTGCGTCCCAGTTCCACGAAGACCAGGGCCACTTCGCCCCGGGGGATCATGCACACTCCCACCAGGGCCTTTTGCAGACCGGACATGCCCGTGGTCACGTAGCCGCTCAAAAACTTGCCGGCCACGCCCACGGCGATGAACATGCCCGAGGCCAGCCAGAACCAGGACGAACTCCAGTCCAGGGCCCGCAGGTCCATGCTCAGCCCGATGCGCACGAAGAAAAAGGGCGTGGCCAGGCGCACCAGGGGCCGGATGCGTTCCTTGAGCAGGGTCAGGAAGGCCCGGTCCATGACGCACCAGCGGCCCCATCTGACGCCCGGAATATGCGCTTCGCGTTGGATCATGATCAGCCCCGCCATGTAGGAACCCAGGATTTCGGGTACCTTGAGCATCTTGGAGAAGGCCGTGAACAGCAGCAGGATGGAGACGTGGATGCCCGGCAGCAGGCCGGGCACCAGGCGGTCGCGGTGCAGGTACTGGACGCCAAGGGTGAAATAGGCCGACAGGGCCGGGACCACAATCAGGATTACGGCCACCGAGGCCCCGATCTTGACCAGGGAGATCATGCTGAACTGGCCGTGGGCCGAGAGGTCGGTGAGCACGGCCAGCAGGAGGATGCCCAGGATGTCGTCCAGCACGGCCGCGCCCATGATGATGTCCGTGGGCGAGTGGCCGCCGTCGCGCGGTCCGGTGTTCACGTGATCCAGCATGCGGGCCGTGACTCCTATGCTCGTGGCGGCCATGGTTCCTCCCGCGAACAGGGCCGTGATCATGTCCAGGCCCAGTAGCCTGCACCCGACCAGGACGATGCCCGCCAGGGGCAGGAAGGCCCCGGCGATGGCCACCCGGATGGCGTTGGTCCCGGCCTCGAAGAGGTCCGAGAGATCGCTTTCCAGGCCGACTTCGAAGATGAACAGCATGATGCCCAGCTCGGCCATGAAGTCGATGATGGCCGATGGGGGCACGCAGTCCAGGACGCTGGGACCCAGGATGAGCCCGGCCACGACCTCCCCGAGTACCGATGGCAGTCCCAGGCGCGCGGACAACTCGCCCAGGGCCTTTGCCCCGGCCACGATGGCGAACAGGATGAGATAGAGCTCGACGTCGGCGGTGATCATGGCCGGACTTCCGGGTCAGGGCCTGATGGTCATCACCGGTACCGTGCTCTTCTTGACCACCTGCTCGGCCACCGAGCCGAACATGATGCGGTCGATGCCCTTGCGGCCATGGGTGCCCATGACCACCATGTCCACCTCTTCGGTCTTTACGGCCCGCAGGATGCCTTCGGCCGGATCGCCGGTGTCCACCAGGCCCATGGCGTCCACGTCGCTGAAGACCTGGGGCACGAAGGCCTCCATCTTTTCCCGCGCTCCCTGCACAATGGTTCCGACAAAGGTTTCGATGGCCTGTTCGGGCACCTGGAACAGGGCGTAGCGGTTCATGGTCGGGGCCACGTACAGGGCGATGACGCGGGCGTCGAAACGCCGGGCCAGGGCCTTGGCGTATTCGGCCACCTTGGCGCTGTTGGCCGAGAAGTCCACGGGACACAGGATGCGCTTGATTGTGACCATGGCGTACTCCTTGATGGTTATTGCCAGGGCATGGCCGGCGATCCGGAAACGGACCGGCCGGCTTCGGCCGCCAGCCGGCACAGGTCGGCCACGCGGCAGGAATATCCCCATTCGTTGTCGTACCAGGCCATGATCTTGGCCAGGTTGCCGCCGGAAACCGAAGTGAAGTCCCGCTCCACCACGCCCGAGCAGCTTTCCGCGATGAAGTCCGAGGATACCAGGGGGCGCTCGTTCCAGCCCAGGATGCCCCGCAGTTCGTTCTCGGCCTTGGACTTGAGCATCTCCCGCAGTTCCCGGGTATCCGTGGGACGCTTCAGCACGCAGGTGAAGTCCATCACGGACACCGTGGGCACGGGCACGCGCAGGGCGAAACCGTCGATGCGTCCGGCCAGGTCCGGGATGACCTTGCCAACCGCCTTGGCCGCGCCCGTGGTGGTGGGGATGATATTGCAGGCCGCGGCCCTGGCCCTGCGCAGGTCCTTGTGGGGCAGGTCCAGGATGCGCTGGTCGTTGGTGTAGGCGTGCACGGTGGTCATGGTCCCGGCGGTGATGCCGAAGGCGTCGTGCACGGCCTTGGCCACCGGCGCCAGGCAGTTGGTGGTGCACGAGGCGTTGGAGATGATGTGGTGACGCTTCGGATCGTAGTCGGCCTGGTTCACGCCCAGGACCACGGTCACGTCCTCGTCCTTGGCCGGCGCGGTGATGACCACCTTGCGCGCCCCGGCCCTGATGTGGGCCGCGGCCTGGGGACCGGTGCGGAAGATGCCCGTGGATTCCACCACCACGTCCACCCCCAGGTCCACCCAGGGCAAGTTGGAGGGATCGCGTTCGGCAAAGCTGCGCACGCTCCAGTGGCCGACGCGGATGATGTCGCCCCCGGGGCCGGACTCGACGGACACCGGGGCGTCGAATCGGCCGTAGCTGGTGTCGTAGGACAGCAGATGGGCGTTGGTGGCGGCGTCGAAAAGGTCGTTCACCGCGACGACTTCCAGATGCTCGGGATGCCGCTGGAGGGCCGCCTTGAGCACCTGGCGGCCGATGCGGCCGAAACCGTTGATGGCGATGCGGATGGGCTGCATGGTCAATCCTCGAAAAGTTGGAAGTCATAGGCGTGCGTCAGGTCGAACTCGGTCTTCAGGGCCTGGTGCAGCCAGGCGTTTTCCAGGGCCACGGCCGAGAGGTCGGCCGCCGCGGCCAGAAAACGGGCGTCGTCGTCGGTAAAGGCCGTGGGTTCGGCCGAGTAGACCCTGAGCACGCCGACCACGTCGCCGCTGCGCGCCTTGAGGGGCACCACAAGCATGGAGGCCACGCCCTCCTCGCGCAGGCGGTCCGGATACTGGATGCGCGGGTCGTCGGGCGCGCTGGCCACGTACACGGTCTTGCCGGCCACGGCCTCCACGTCGATGCGTGAGTGCTTGAGGTCCACGGGGCCTTTGCGGATATAGCCCTTGGACAGGCCGTGGAAGGCCTCGGGGACGAGTTGCCCGGTGCGCTTGTCCAGCAGGCGGATGGTGCAGGCCTTGACGCCCATGGCCTGGGCCGAATGGCGCACGATGCTTTCCAGGACAACGGCGGGGTCCAGGCTGGAATTGACCACCCGGGCCAACTCGTGCAGGGCCTGGAAATAGGAGCGGTCCTTGTTGCCGGATTCGCCGGCGGCCTTGCCGTCCATGGTGCCCTCCTTGGTTGCCGCGTCCGGGGAGGACCATTTGTCCCGTGCCGGTGGCGCGCTTGTTTCACCTGTCGTTGAGCAAGGACTGTGCCTTGGCGAGGCAGGATGGATGTTTGCGAGATTTTCACCCGCCAAGGACGTTGGTCTGAAATTATAATATCTATATATTGCAGAGCATTAAAAAGTCAAAGTCCAATAGTCGTCTTGGAATGACCCTTGCAGAATTGTTAGGGGCTGAGGCCCCTTTGCGCGATAATATGCGGCCTTGGGCCGCGCAACCCGGAGCGATAGATGAAGGTTCTCCTGGTGGATGACGAGGCCGAGTTCCTGAATCTCATGGCCAAGCGCATGGAGCGTCGGGGTTTTGAGGTGATCCGGGCCTCCGGCGGCGAGGACGCCCTGGTCGTGCTTGACGGCCCCGTCAAGATAGACGTGGTGGTTCTGGACGTGATGATGCCCGGCATGGACGGTCTGGAGGTGCTCCGGCGTATGCGCGCCATGGAGGACAGGCCCGAGGTCATCCTGCTCACCGGGCACGCCAGCACCGAGGCGGCCGTACAAGGTATGGAAATGGGCGCCTTCGACTACCTGGTCAAACCCGTGGCCTTGAACGACCTGTTGGCCATGCTTCAGGACGCCGGGCACCGCCGCGGCCTGGCAAGGCGGGGGTAGGACGGTCCATGCGTCTGCTGGAGAGCGTGGCCCGTTGGCTGGGCAGGCCCGACAGCGAGGAGCGCGAGGCGCGGGCCGCGGCCATGCGCGAGGCGCATCTGCGGCGCTGTCACAATTTCAAGCTCCTGGTGCAGGCCAACAACCGGGCCCTGGAGACCATGGCCGACATGGAGGAATGCCTGGCCGGGGGCAGGGTCTACGGCATGGCCGCGGTGCGGGCCATGTGCACCGGAGCGGCCTCGGAGGTCTTCCGCATGGTGCGCTGCCTGTGCGAGATCGCCCCGGGCCGCTACGAGACCCTGATCGAGAGTTTCAAGGACATACAGTCCAGGGTGGACGCCGTGATCCAGGCCCGGGCCGACGATTCGGCGCCGGGGCCCCTGTCCCTGTCCATCAACGGCATGGGCCTGGAGGACGTGGACGAGGTGGGGGGCAAGATGGCCGCCCTGGGCCAGGTGCGGCGCATGGGGCTGGCCGTGCCCGAGGGGTTCGCGGTCACGGCCACGGCCTTCAGGCGATTCATGGCCGAGGATGGGCTCCAGGAGGAGATCGATCGCCGCATCCAGTTGAGCCTGGGCGAGGCCGACGACGGCCGTCCGCCGGGTCTGGACCGGGTCTATGCCCTGTCCTCGGATCTGCAGCGCCTGGTCATGGCCGCGTGCGTGCCCCTTGAGGTGCATCGCGTGCTGGCGGACGGGGTCCGGGCCATGACCGACGCCCTGGGCCCGGACCTGCGTCTGGCCGTGCGTTCCTCGGCCGTGGGCGAGGACGCCCTGGGCGTGTCCTTTGCCGGCCAGTACCGGTCCGAACTGGGCGTGCCCCCGGAGGAGGTCCAGGAGGCCTGGGCCGAGGTGGTGGCGGCCAAGTACGGGGTCACGGCCATGGCCTACCGCCTGGCGCGCGGCATCCGCGACGAGGACGTGCCCATGAGCGTGGGCGTGCTGCGCATGGTGGACGCCCAGGCCTCGGGCGTGGCCTATTCCAGGGATCCCATGGAATTTCATTCCCCCGGCATCGTCATCAGGGCCGTGCCGGGATTGCCCAAGGGCGTGGTGGACGGCAGCGCGGACAGCGACGCCTATGTGGTGGAGCGGGGCGACCCCATGCGCATCGTGACCAGGCACGTGTCGGCCAAGGGCGAGGCCTGTTGGCTGGACCAGGTCCGGGGCGTGCGTTCGGTCGCCCTCCAGGGCGATATGGCCGCCGCGCCGTGCCTGGACGATGGGCGCGTTTTGGAGGTGGCCGCCCTGGCCGTGCGCCTGGAGGAGGCCTTCGGCCGTCCCCAGGACGTGGAATGGGCCCTGGATCGCCAGGGCGCGCTTTGGGTCCTCCAGAGCAGGCCCCTGGCCGAGGCCGAGCAGTCCGAACCCACCGAGGAGGGAGCCCCGCTGCCCCCGGGCGTGGACGAGTCGGCGGTGCTCCTGCGCGGCGGCGAGACCGCCTCGCCGGGCGCGGCCTCGGCCGAGGTCTTTGTGGTGGCCAAGGACGCTGACGCCTTGCGGTTTCCCGACGGGGCCGTGCTGGTGACGGATCAGGCCCTGCCCCGCTGGGCCCCGCTGCTGCCACGGGCCGTGGCCGTGGTCACCGCCCATGGGTCCCTGGCCGGGCATCTGGCCAACGTGGCCCGGGAGTACGGCCTGCCCGCTCTGCTGGGCGTCCCCGGGGCCGTGGAGGCCCTGGCCGGGGCCGGGCGCGTGACCGTGGACGCGGAACGTCGGGTGGTCTGTCGGGGCGAGGTGCCCCTGCTCCTGGCCGGTCGCTCCAGGCCGGTCAACCCCATGCAGGGCAGCCCGGTGCACGAGACCCTTGAGCAGGCGGCCGGGCATGTGGTGCCGCTCAACCTGCTGGATCCCGATGATCCCGGATTCGCGCCGGGCAATTGCCGCACCCTGCACGACATTACCCGCTATTGCCATGAAAAGGCCGTGATCGAGATGTTCGAGACCGGGCGCGACGGGGGCCTTGTCAGGCATTTCGCCAAGCGGCTGGTGGTGGACGTGCCCATGCAGTACTGGGTCATCGACCTGGGCGGGGGGCTGGGCGTCGAGGCCGAGTCCAAGACCGTGGCCCTGGACGAGGTGCGCTCGGATCCCATGATGGCCCTGTGGCGCGGCATGACCGCCGTGCCCTGGGCCGGGCCGCCGGCCCCGCCGGACGTGGGCAGTTTCCTGTCCGTGCTGGCCCAGTCCGCGTCCAATCCGGATATCGATCCGGCCATGGCCTCGGGATTCACGGCGCGCAACTATTTCATGGTTTCCCGGGACTTTTGCAGTCTCCAGGCCCGGTTCGGCTATCATTTCTGCACCGTGGAGGCCCTGGTGGGCGACCAGCCCGAGGCCAACTACGCCAGTTTCCGTTTCAAGGGCGGGGCGGCCGACCTGGACCGGCGCATCCTGCGGGCCCGTTTTGTGGAGGATCTCCTGGACGGCTACGGGTTCCGTTGCGAGGTGCGCCAGGATTCATTGGCCGCGCGCATGGAAGGCCGGGACCGCAAGTCCACGGAGGATGCCCTGGCCGTGCTCGGACACATGGTGGTGCACACCAGGCAGCTGGATTTGGTCATGGCCGATGAGGGCGAGCGCATGCGTCGATTCCAGGGCATCGTGGCCGATATCGCCCTGGGATTGGGCGTGACCTTCAACAAGGCGCGCAAATCTTTTGTCACGCAACCTTCCGGATCCGGGGGCGTTGCGTGATCTGCATGCAGTTGCGCAATTATTAGTCTTTTATTTCAGGCAATTATAATTTTTTTTCTTTTGGGAGGGTTGGAACAGGAATTGCTTTTCGGGCTTTGTGGCGCGGCGGTCCGGCGGTCCGTCCCCCGGGCCGCGCAGGCAGCGGGCCGCCCGCGCCACAATCTAGGCAAGGGAGGAGCAAATGGATCAACAGGGATACAGGGCATTGCGACTGCGCATGGCAGGGGCGATCGTGGCCTTTTCCCTGATTCCGCTATGCGTCCTGGGCTCCTTCATCTACTCCCGGTTCAGCATGACCTATGCGGAAAAGATCGAGGGCGGCCTGCGCATCATCGTGGGCAACAAGCGCACCGCCATCGACATGTTCCTGGAGGAGCGCATCGCCCAACTCAGGAACCTGGCCATGACCAACGATCTGGACCGCATGGGCGACAAGGAGTTCCTGAGCCGGGTCTTCGACGTGATTCAGTCCGGGTCCAAGTCCTTCATCGACCTGGGCGTCATCGATCAGGACGGCAGTCACGTGGCCTATGTGGGCCCCTACGAGCTGGGCGACGTGAACTACAGCGGCGAGGCCTGGTTCAACGAGGCCATGCTCCGGGGCGTGCATGTCTCCAACGTGTTCATGGGGTTCCGCAACTTTCCGCATATCATCATCGCCGTCACCCGCCGAGAGGGAGACCACACATGGATTCTGCGGGCGACCATAGACTCCGAGGTCTTTGACTCCCTGGTGCGCTCGGTGCAGCTCGGACTGGGGGGCGACGCCTTCCTGGTAGGCGCGGACGGGCGGCTGCAGACCACGGCCCGTTTCAACGGACCGGTGCTGACCCCCGTTCCCGCGCCCGTGGACCAGCTTTTTTCGGGTGAGCGCATCCAGAATCTGACCCTGGGCGGCCAGAAGGTCCTGGCCGGCCTGGCCTGGCTGAACCACGCTCCGTGGTTGCTGGTGGTCACCGAAGACCCGGGCGAGGCCATGTCGCCGTTGCTGCGTACCCAGTCAATGGTCATCGGTCTGGTCCTGGGCGGTTTGGCCGTCATCGTCACCGGGGCGCTCCTCGTCACGCGGGCCACCACGGCCAAGATCATGCGCGCGGACCAGGAAAAGGCCGCCCTGGACGCCTCTCTGGTCCAGTCGGGCAAGATGGCCGCCCTGGGCAAGTTGGCCGCCGGCATCGCCCACGAGGTGAACAACCCCTTGACCCTGATCCGCGAATCGGCCGGCTGGATCAAGGACCTGCTCACGGACGAGGACCCCGAGTCCATGGTCAATTACGACGAGATCGCCGAGGTGGTGGACAAGATCGAGCACCACGTGGACCGGGCCAAGACCGTCACCCACCGCATGCTCGGATTCGCCCGCCGCATGGAGCCCGTGCACGAGAAGGTGGACCTGGGGGCCGTGGCAGAGCAGACCATCGCCTTTCTGGAGACCGAGGCCAATTACCGGTGCATCGAGATCCTCCGCAAACTTGACCCGAATCTGCCGGTTATCCATTCGGATACGGCCCAGATTCAGCAGGTGTTGCTGAACATCCTTGAGAACGCCATCGACGCCGTGGACCGGGATGGCTGCATCGAGGTGACCACGGGCAAGGGCAAGGACGGATTTGTCTGGCTGTCCGTCGTGGATTCGGGACCGGGCATTCCGCCCGAGATACGGGATAAGCTCTACGACCCGTTCATGACCACCAAGCCGCCGGGCGAGGGCACGGGCCTGGGCCTGTCCATCGCCTACAGCATCGTGGGGAAGCTGGGCGGGACCATCGGCATGGAAAGCGAACCCGGCCACGGGGCCAAGTTCACTGTCCGGCTGCCGGTGGGGCAGGCCTGAGCGGCCGAGGAGGGGGACATGGAGACCACCAGGGTGCTTATCGTGGATGACGAAAAGGATTTCCTGGACCTGTTCATGAAGCGCATGGTCAGGCGCAACCTGGATGTGCACGCCGTGACCAGCGGCCCGGAGGCTCTGGAATACCTGGCGGCCAACGAGGTGGACGTGGTGGTCCTGGACGTCAAGATGCCCGGAATGGACGGCATCGAGACCCTGCGCGAGATCAAGAAGCGCCACCCCCATCTGGAAGTGATCATGCTCACCGGCCATGGGTCGGTGGATTCGGGCCTCAAGGGCATGAGCCTGGGGGCCTACGACTACGTCATGAAGCCGTTCACCATCGACGACCTGCTGGAACGCATCCAGAAGGCTCGCGAACGCGTGGACATCAACCGGGGCAAGGCCCGTTGACGGAGGGCGCCGTGCAAGGCGACCAACCCAATACGCACGTGCCGACTTGGCTGGCCTGGGTTCTCCCCCTGGCCGTGCCGATCGCCGCCGTCCTGGCCGGCCCATGGACCGCCACGGTGGCCGCTTTGGCGGCCTCCGCGGCCGCCTTTTCAGTGGTGTTCGCCCTGGGCCGGGCCCTGGAACGGGCCCGGGACCGGGCCGTGTCCATTCAGGACCAGCTCATCCAGTCCCAGAAGATGGCCTCCATCGGCCAACTGGCCTCGGGCATCGCCCACGAGGTGAACACGCCTCTCATGGTCATCGGCCAGGACGTGGAGCTGTTGGAAATGGTCCTGGCCGCCGGAAACATGCCGGAAAAGATGCACGCCGAGGCCGAGTCCTGCCTGGAGGGCATCCGCCGGCAGGTGGACCGTTGCGGCGAGATCACTCACAAGCTGCTGGGATTCGCGCGCAAGTCAGATACCGTTGCCCAGCGCATCGACGCCAACGCCCTGGTGGAGGACATGGTCATGCTCGTGGAGCGCGAGGCCAAGCGGCAGGGCATCGTCATGCAGCGCGAATACGGGCAGGTGCCCGAGGTGGACACCGATCCGCCGCTGTTGCGGCAGATCATTCTCAATTTGTTGAACAACGCGGCCCAGGCAGTGGGGCGGGACGGCGTGGTGCGCGTCTCGACCCGCAACGCCTCGGGACGGCTGGAGATAGCGGTCCAGGACACCGGGCCGGGCATCGAGCCCGAGGTCATGGACCGCCTCTTCGACCCCTTCTTCACAACCAAGCCGCCGGGCCAGGGCACGGGGTTGGGATTGTCGACGTCCCTGTACATCGCCAATCGGCTCGGCGGGACCATCACCGCCGCCAACGCCCCGAACGGCGGCGCTCTGTTCACGGTCCGCCTGCCATTGGATGCGGCGGCCCCAGCGGCGGCCAAGGCCGCCTGACAAGGAGGCTATCATGCCTACTCCCATCAAGGTGCTTGTCGTGGACGACGAGGACGAATTCCGCAACAACATGGTCAAGCTCCTGCATATGCAGGATAACATCGAGGCCGAAGGCGCGGAAAGCGGCGAAGTCGCCGTGACCATGGCCGGCGAGCGCGAGTACGACGTCATTTTGCTGGACGTGAAGATGCCCGGCTTGACGGCCATGGGCACCATGGAGCGTCTCAAGGAAATGAACTGCCCGGCCGAGGTGGTCATCCTGACCGGCCATGCGTCGGTGGACGACGCCGTGCAGCTCATGAATCTCGGGGCCTACGATTATATGCTCAAGCCCTGCTCGACGCGCGATATCGTGAAGAAGATCGCCTGGGCAGTGGAAAACAAGGTCGTTTCGTAGCCTTTCTTTCCTCCCGTGGTAGCGACGGCGGGGGGGGCTTCCCTCCACCTCCTCCCCCCCCCGCCGTCGCGCAAAACGTCCCGCTTTGCGCGTTGAGCATTTCCGGAGCTCTTTGGATGACTTGTCCATTACGCAAGGCATATTGGAGTGGTGTGATTTTCTGATATAAAATAGTATAATAAATTAATATG
>Ga0272444_10004784_pt1 | contig 11845 bp, 7 predicted proteins | sample SSMForm13_FD_201033 | JGI IMG/M metagenome (GOLD analysis project Ga0272444, IMG submission 201033) | Marine sediment archaeal communities from Little Sippewissett salt marsh, Falmouth, MA, United States - SSM-Form-13 | ecosystem: Environmental > Aquatic > Marine > Wetlands > Sediment ... | reverse complement strand
GAATCATCGCAAAAGTAGCCTCGGTATAAAACACTTTGGCCATAATTTGCGCCTCGAGATAATTCGCGATCCGAGGTTCGATAACATTCATGGGCTGTATGAATTGCTCATACTCAAGCGCCTTTGGCAGCATTTGCATTCGGGCCTGCAAACTCGCCTCGGGACTCGAGAGTTCCACCAATAGGTCGAACGCGTTGCGACCAGAGGCCGAAAGCCGATGCGCGGCAAGCGCCCACTCGGCCCGCGCATAAATCTGTTCGAAATACCCGTCTCCGCAATTCTGATAGACCGATTCCCAAGTCTTGAGCTTCGCGTCCAGCTCTTCGAACTTGCCGCTACGAGCCAACGCGTCCAAATACAACGTTCGAACGTGAAGATCGTCCGGATAGTCGGCGACTAACGCCGAAGCCAGATTGAGAAGTCGGCGACGGTCCAGCTCTTTCCGGCCGGTTTTTAGCGTATCAAGCATCGCTCTGAAATACTCGGGAATTCGCTTGTCGTCTACTCGATGAAGATACGAGGGATGAGGCGTCGGCAACGATTGATATTCCTCCTGCAAACCCATCGGTCGTAATCCCGTCAAATCCCAATCGCCGGGAGTGCTCGCAGAGGGGACAACCTCAAATCCCTCGGAATAATGATATTCTGAGGATTGAATCCGGATTCGCTTTCCGGCCCATTGGACCGTCCAACTCGTGTCCCGATCACTGCCGTACATCGACTGGCGAACTTGAAGAAATCCTTCGGCATTGGGCTCGATCACCAGGAACTCCCCGCCCCCGGCCATGAGAAAGATCCCAACGAGATCGGGAGCGTCTTTGGCGTGAACGAGTTTGTCTTGATCGATCTTCTGCTGTTCTGAATAATAACGCGATTGCCTTACCAGCGCGGGATCGTATTGGGCGCATGCCTCCTGCACGAGAAAGATCGTCGCACCAAGCAGCACAAGCATGAAACCGATGACATATTTTGTCCCCTTCATAATGGAAGCCTCCACTTGCTGATGGGAATCGGCATTATGAAGTCAAGCGTATCGTTTCTCGCAGTGTTCGTCAATCCACCCGCCTGTCAATTCCGGCAAGGAGAACAGTCCTGGAGCAGGACTTTAAGTGGGGGGGAATGAAGTATCCTCTCCCACGGGGAGAGGCGGGCTTTCCCCGTATGCTTCGGTGAGGGAATCGGTTGGGAAAATTCCCCTCACCCCATCCCTCTCCCAGAGGGCGAGGGTGTCTAATATCCTCTTCCCGCGTGCTTGTGCGCCTCAGGCGTAAGAGGCGGGCTTTCTTGGTTAGCTGCGGGGAGGCTGGCTACAGCGAAATGCCCAGGCGTTGCATAATCTGCTGCATATCGTCCCACACGAGGCGCTTGTCGTTGGGATTGCGCAGGAGGTACGCCGGGTGAAAGGTCGGCATCAGTGGAATGCCTTGGTACTCGCGCCATTGGCCGCGCAGGCGGGAAATCGGCGTCTTCGATTGAAGCAGGGTCTGCGCGGCGAACTTTCCCATCGCGCAGATCACCTTGGGCTGGATGATTCGAAGTTGCTCGATCAGGTAGGGCTCGCACGTAATAATCTCTTCGGGATTCGGATTGCGGTTTTCCGGGGGGCGACACTTGATGACGTTGCAGATGAAGACGTCGGTTCGTTCCAGGTGCATCGCCTTGAGAATCCGCGTGAGTAAGTGCCCCGCCTTGCCCACAAACGGCACCCCCTGCTTATCCTCCTGGTAGCCCGGCGCCTCGCCCACCAAGACCAAATCGGCATTCGAATTGCCGCCTCCGAAAACTGTTTGCGTTCGCCCCTGGTGCAGCCCGCACTTCGTGCAATCCTTAACCTGCGCCTGGAGCGCGGCCAGCTGCTTTGCCTTGGCCCCCGAATCCGGAGCCGAAGCGGTGGAATCAGCGGTCGCCGTTGGAGCTTTCGGCCGGGGCGGGATTTTCTCCGGCGGCTTCCAATACACCCGGTCCACACCCAACTGCTCGAGCTGCCTCAAGTAAGCGGCGAAGAGATCGCCGGTCGAAAGGTCTTGCTTCTCTTGGGCCATCGATCCTCGCGGAGTTAGAATGAAATGAGTCCGGCGCGGTCGCCGTCCGAGTAGCCGCCCGTGATGTTCCGCTGCAGGGCCAACGGCTGCTCCGTGTTGCGCATCGCTTCTTCCAGGTCAACTTTTTCGCTCTTGACGTGTGCGACCAGGCTCTGGAGAAACGACTGCATGCCCTTTTCCCGGTTCTGAATCGCCTGGCGCAGGTCGTTCGTCTTGCCTTGCAGGATCAGCTTCGAAACAATCGGAGTTCCCACCATCACTTCAATGGCCGGCACCCGGCCGGCGCCGTCCTTGCACTTCAGCAGCCGCTGCGAGATCACGCCCCGCAGGTTCAGCGACAACTGCATGCGAATCAGGTCCTGCTCGTCCGGCGGAAAATATTTCAGAATTCGGTCCACCGTCTGCATCGCGTCGGCGGTGTGAAGCGTGGAAAAGACCAGGTGTCCGGTTTCGGCCGCTTTCACGGCGGACAAAATCGTCTCTTTGTCGCGCATCTCGCCGATGAGAATCACGTCCGGGTCCTGCCGCAGCACGTGCTTGAGAGCGTCCTCGAAACTCGGTGTGTCAATGCCCAACTCCTGCTGATTGATAATGCTTTTCTTGTCCGAGTAAAGATATTCAATCGGGTCTTCGATGGTGACGATATGGACCTTGCGCGTCTGGTTGATGTGTTCGATCATGGCCGCCAAGGTCGTGGACTTGCCCGAGCCGGTCACTCCGGTGACGAGCACCAGCCCCCGGTCGTTCTCCGAAATTTCTTTGATCGCCGGAGGCAGGCCGAGCTCCTCAAAACAAGGAATATCAAACTGCACCACCCGCATCACAAGGCTGATCGCGTTGCGCTGATGAAAGACGTTCACCCGGAAACGCGCCAAGCCGGAGATGGAGTAGGAGAAATCGAGGCTGCCGATCGTGGAAAACCGGTCCTTCAAATGGGGAGGCGTTATGCTTTGCGCAATCTTCAGGGTGTCGTCCGCCATCAGCTTCTGATTGTTCATTGGCGTCAGCTGGCCGTGCCGGCGCATCATCGCCGGACTGCCGGCTTTAAGATGAAGATCGGAGGCGCTTTCTTTCACCAGTTGATGAAGCAGCGAATCCAGTTCCATGCCCGTTCCTCCTCCCGAATTCAAATGCTTGGATGGTTCACGAATTACTCGATATTCTGCACTTGCTCGCGCAGCTTTTCCACTTCGTTCTTCATTTCCAGGACCTGCTGGACAATGGCCAGTAGATCGGTTTTCGAGCCGATGGTATTGACCTCGCGAAGCATTTCCTGCAACAGGAAATCCATTTTCCGGCCCACGGAACGCTCCGCGGAAATCAGGGACGCGAACTGCTTGAGATGACTGCGCAGTCGAACCACCTCTTCGGTAATATCCGAGCGCTCGGACATCAACGCCACTTCCTGGATCAGCCGGCCTTCGTCAACCTTCACGTCCTCGAACAATTCCTTCAAGCGGGCCTGAATGCGCTCCCGGCAAAGCTGCACCACCTCGGCGCGAAGTTCGTCCACCTTGTCCGCGCAGCGTTCCACGTTCCCCAAACGCCCGGACAGCTCTTTCGCCAGGGCCTCTCCCTCGCGACGCCGCATGGCGCAGAAGCCGTCCAGCGCCTTGGCCAGAATCGGCTCCACTTCCGACCAGAGCTCGTCCGGCTCGATCGCGGGGTCCTCGAGGCACACCACCTCGGGAATGCGAAGCAGAAACTCCGTCGTCGGAGCGCCCACCAATCGAAATTGCGTTCTCAATTGCTCGGCCACCTGAAGGTAGGCCTCAGCCATCCGCTCGTTGACTTTCAACGAGCAGCCGGATGCGGCTCCGCCATTCAGCGTCAAGCCGCATTCCACGCGCCCGCGCTCCAGTCGCGACCGCACCGCCTCCTGCAATCGCGATTCCAGAATGAACAGAAAGCGGGGCGTTCGCACTTTCACGTCTAGAAATCGCCCATTCACACCCCGAAGTTCAATCTGAAGCTCTCCGAGCCGCGTTTGTCCCTTGGCCCGGTTGTACCCGGTCATGCTATGAATCATTGCTTGCCTCGTTCTACAGGATTGGGAGCCCGCCCGGAGCGATCACCCTTGAAAAGTAAATCACACACCGCTGAGAAGTCAATCACCGGCCTTCATCGAGATGAGCACTTTGCCGCTTCCGCGCGTTTCAGCCCGAACAAAAGCTTCGAGGCCCCGGTCGAGCGCATAACAAGCCTCGATCAAGGGCCGGGGATCGACTTTCCCCTGGCTGAGCAGACTCAGCGCGGGCCGGAACGGACCGCATCGCGACCCCACGACGGTGACTTCATCGATCACGGTCAAAGCCAGGTTCACCGCGGGTTGCTCTGCCGTCGTGCTCTTGAGAATAATCGTCCCGCGCGGCTCGATCCAACGTTGCGCCAGCGCGAATCCTTTGGAATTGCCCGTCGCTTCGACGACGACCGGAAACCGATCGCCGGCCGGCGCCGCTTCCTTCTTAAATCGGGCCCGCGCGCCGACCACGCGCTCGGCCCGCTCCGGATGACGGCCCACAAGGGTGACATCCATTCCAAAGGCGGCCAACACGAGCACCGCCAACAGCCCCAGCTTCCCATCGCCCAAAACCAGCACCGGCGTCGCCGGTTCAAGCGGAATCTGTTCCAGGATCTCCACCGCCGCCGCGACCGGTTCGACAAACACCGCCGCCTCATCGTCCAGGTCGTCCGGAAGGACAAACAGGTTGCCCGCCGGCAGCTGCAAATAGTCGGCGAACGCCCCGTCCCGTCCAAGAATGCCCAACACCGTTCGGCGAGGACAATGACGCCCCAGTCCCCGATGGCACCATTCGCACTGCCCGCACGCGGCGTTGATCTCCCCGACTACACGCCGCCCCACGAGGTCGGCGTCCGGGCCGGATTCCACCCGGCCGACAAACTCGTGTCCCGGAACTCCTTGAAAACCCATGTATCCCTTTTTGATCTCAAGGTCGGTATTACAGATTCCAGCAAGGCGGACCCGGACAATCGCCTCCCCTTCGACCGGTTCCGGGTCGGGATAGTCCGGCCGATACTCTAAACGTCGGTCAAAGTAGAGCGCTTGCATCGTCCTCGATCATGGCGGTTTCAGAGAAGCATCGCTTCAGCGATAAGATGATAGGGCAGTATAAGGTGCAAAGCGCATTCGGTCAACTGCATGAACGCTCGCCGCCACAGCGCCACCCTTGCCGAAATCGCCGACCCGGGCTATCCTTTAGGAAAACTTTTCTTGATCCAACTGCCCCGAGGACTTGCCGTCGTCGGGCAAGGAGTCGAAGGTAGCCCGATGATCCGTTGCACTTCTGCCGTTCTTATTATGTCTGCACTGCTTGCCGTTCTTTGCGTCACCCCGTCCGGGGCCGAGTCCAAGTGGTACGGGTACCACCTCGACCGGAAGCAGCCCCTGACGCTGGACCCGGCACGAATCGCCCTTCTCCAATCGCCAAAGCAAACCCGGACCGACGTCGCCGCTCAAGCAGCTCGACGGAAGAGTCTGGACGCAACGAACCTTCAGGCCTGGCCGATCGAAGGTTGGTGGATTGCGTCCACGGCCGAAGCGGTTCGCTCGGCAAGCGGAATTGAAGAAACCCTTGAGACTCTGGCCGGGGAAAACGCCTTTTCGTTCGTCTCTCCCGTGTTTCTCGGCGACGGTGGAGGCCCGATCATCATTACGCCGGAAATCCTTGTTGGCTTTCACGACGGCGTCTCCTCTGCCGGGGCGGAATCCATTCTGGGCGGCGCAACCGCGGCAACGATCGTCGACCGCCACTGGGCGAACATGCGGGGCGTCTATCGGCTTCGGCATGCTTCTCGAAACGGCTTCGAGGTTCTGGCCGCAGCGAACGCGCTGGCCGAGCGACCGGAAGTGCGGTTTGCCGAGCCGGACGTCATCTTCACGGGCCGTTCGACGCTGATGCCGAACGATCCCGGATTCACTGGGGATTATCTCTGGGGACTTCACAACACCTTCGAGGACGTCGATCTCGACGCACCCGAGGCCTGGAACCTGACCACTGGAGACGCTTCGGTCCTCGTCGCCGTGATCGACACGGGCGTGCAGCAGAATCACCCCGACCTGCATTTGACGGCGGGAACCGACACGACGGACGATGGTCCCGGCAATGGAGGACCGGTTAACGAGTTCGATAATCACGGAACGATGGTCGCTGGTTGCATCTCGGCCATCATCAACAACGCCTTAGGCACCGTGGGCATCGCCCCCGGATGCCGCGTCGCCTCGATCCGCGCCATGAAAGCCCAAAACGCCGAAGGCGCTTGGAGCACGAAAACCAGCTGGACCGTCAACGCCTTCTCCTGGGCCCAATCGCAAGGAGCCCGGATCACGAACAACAGCAACGGCTATGATATCAGCTCGAGTTTCACGAACGCCGTCACGCAAAAATACAATGAAACACGTGCCAACGGCATGGTTCACTTCTCCAGCGCCGGAAACGAGGGCGTCGCCGTCCTGCCCTTCCCTGCAAACATATCTTCAGTCAATGCGGTGGGAGCCGTGGATCCCTCCGGCGGACACTCCTTTTTCAGCAACACGGGCGAGGAAATGGCCTTCGCCGCTCCCGGCGTCAGCATCTATACCACGGATCGCACCGGCGGCGACGGACTCGGCCTTGGAGATTATGCGACGTCAGCCGGCACCTCCTTCTCTTCACCTTATACCGCCGGTGTGGCGGCCCTGCTGCTGTCCTACAAACCCTCACTGACGGCGGATCAGGTAGAAGAAGCGATGCAACAAAGCTGCGTCGACCTCGGCCAGCCCGGACGAGACTCGTATTTCGGCTGGGGCCTGGTCAATGCCTATAGCGCGCTACTTACGATTGCCGATCCAACGCCCACGCCTACTCCAAGCGACACACCAACGCTTTCGGGTTCGACCGAAGCGTTTCTGCTTTCAGTCTATTGGCAACAACAGCGCGAGGCACTGCCCACACCGCTAAATCCGGCCGACTTCGACCAAATCAATCGCGAAGATGACAGCGTGATCGATTGGAACGACGTGTACGAGGGGATTCAAGAACGGAACAGTGAATAGCATCCGAGGCTTGCTACTGCGTTTTTTAAAAGATTCCCTCACCAAGGCAAAAGAGAGAAGGGCGTGTGGCAGCTCCTCAACTTGTTGAGGGCTGCAAGGCAATCACACTCGCTCCCGCATCGCAGAAAATCAAAGGAAGCTGGGTGCCCCACCGCTTGCGGTGGGTTGGTAACAGGGATTCCCACTCCAAGGAGTGGGCCACCCGCCTGAAGCGTACAAGCCCAACGGGCGAGGATAGTTTCTCACCGAGCGCCTACCGCGTCCACCAGCTCCGAGATCTGATCCACGCGCGCCTGCCACGTTTCCCCGGCGACGGCATCCTGACGCTTTTCGATCCACTCCCAACTTTTCTCCTGCAGCGCCTTTTCAACTGCCGGAACAAACGCTTCGGCACTGTCTACCAAATGAACCACCTCATGATAAGGAGCGATCTCGGGCAAATTCGTCGAAACCACCGGCAGTCCGGCGGCCAGGTACTCGCGCAGTTTGATCGGATTGACGTTGATCGTCAGTTTGTTCACGACAAAAGGAATCAGCCCCACGTCAAATCCCTTGCAGTACCCCGGCAGGCTTTCGTAAGGCTTCTGCCCGAGAAAGTAAACGTTCGAAAGACCTTCGAGAAACGACGCGTCGCAGGACAACTTCCCGATGAGTACGATGGACCACTCCGAATGCGCCCGCGCCAGCACTTCCGCCACCTTCAAGTCGATCCATTCATGAATGAGGCCGTAGAAACCGATCCGGGGCCGGGGCAGCGAGCGGATATCCTCCGGCTCTTCGGTCGCACCGTCCAGCGCCCGGGAGAAATGATCGAAGTCGACCCCGTGGCGAATCAAGTGTGTATTCGGGTTGTGCCTGCGCTTGTCTTCATAGAGCTTTTCAGCCGTTGTGAGGACCACGTCCGCTTTTTGAATTAACCGCCGCTCCATATCCAGAATCGAGTCACGGTCGATAAACGAAAACTCACTCCACTCATCCACACAGTAGTAAATCAGCTTCTTCTCTCCCAGATTCCCGACCAGTTCGACCATCGTCGGCATAAAGGTCCACAACTGAATGTCCTTCATCCCAAGTTTGCGAAGGTAGTATCGGAGATAAAGCCGGAGTAACCAGGAATTCACCTTTCGGGCCCATTTCGATTCCGGCAGCGGCAGCACGATCGGCGTAAAAGCGTGCAAATGATCATTTTCCCGATCCAGACCGCGAAAAAAACTCTTGAGCTTGTTCAAAATCCGCGAGGCGTCTGACACCGTTACCGAAGGCCGCCGCAGGGCAATGGAATTGATCCAGAGAATCTTGTTGTCCCGCGACAACAGCTTCATCACCTGGTGCTTACTCGTCGGGTCCGAGCGAAAATCATTCGCAAAGCAGACAATCGATTGTCCTTTCAGCATTCTTTATGCTCCCCACTCCTTGTAGGCGTTTAAATCCTGCCAGCTCACCGATGGAAGATCGGTTAGAATGTTCGGTCTCTCGCCCGAGCACTGATCCAGGGAATACTTCTGCCCGTCAAAATCAAAGCCAAACGTTCCCGTGAAGTCGCCCGGAGCGTCCATCTGAAAAGCCTCGTTGACCACCAGGCGTCGGGCCCGGTAAAGGAAGATTCGCATCGGCCGCTTCGGGTCCTCTTCATCATACTCGCACAGCATCCACTGCGCGGCGGCCTCGACGCCGCACGACTTGATCCATAACCGCCCACCGCCGAACACCGCTCGGCAGGTCCCAAGACCGGCCTGCGCTTGCCAGCCGCTGCGCGCCGGTTGCATCGTCAGCGACAGGGGGCGCTTTCCCTTATCGGTTACCGCAAGCACGGTCACCTGGAGCCCGTTGCCGGCAAGCCTTTCGCCGCGAACGACCACCGGCGCTTGCTGCTGCTGCCCGTAATTCGGCGAGAACCACCCCTGCGGCTGGGGCGCGCTCTCGCCAACGATCCAGTTCAGATCGTAGGCGCCTCGATTCGGAAACAGGAGGTGCCCCTGAAGATCGCCGGGCAGGTCCCTCTCGACCCGGCGTTCCGCCGGAATCCACCGAGAGTCGCCGGGCGCAAGATGCCAGAAGGATTCCACACGCGACTCCCCCTCCCGCTCGATCTCGTCCAACACCACCGCCAGAAAGTACAAACCGTCGGGATTCGACACCGTGACCCAACGCCGATGCACCGCAGCAGGAGACAAACGCTGGTAGCCATCATGTTCGGCCACGATACAGCGCACCCCACCGGCCTTCGGCCAATCGACCCGGTGGCACTTCGCCTGGCTCCTCCAGGCAAACGGTCCGGCAGGAATCGATTGATCCTGCTCGTCGATCGTCAGCGTGTTGTGCCCTCGCGTTGCGCGATAATAATCCCGCCACTCCGCGGGCCCGTTGTAGGTATACGTTCCCGGATCAACCAACACCGGCTGATTGCCAACCGAGAGCAGGAGCTGCAGCATATCGCTATGGCCGTGCCCGGCTCGACCGACTCCCAGCGGCCCATAATCAAAGAGAAGATAGGTTTCCTGCCCACCGACGCGACCGCGGCAGATCGACCACTCCGGATTTTCGGTATCTTTCCCCGCAGTCGAGGCATCAGGCTCCAGATTTTGGTAGTGTTCGATTGCCTCGCTTTCAAAGAAATACGCCAGGAGATCCTCCTCGGAACCGGCTTGGTGTTTCCACTCGCCATGGCCGAACAACGCCGCGCCAAGCGCCAAGCGCCGCCGAAAGCCGAGCAGGTCACGCTCCGCCCAGCCGAAGACAACGCCGCCGTCAGCGTCGCCGACGTCCGGCATCCGCTCCGCCGGAGGAGCCGCAGAGGCCAACCAGCGAAACATTGCCTTCAGACGATCGCCCCAGACTGGAGAAAACTCGATCCCGTTGCGCAGCCCGAGGAGATAAACCCCGGCGCAAAAATCGATCATGTAATTATGATAGTAGACCGAGCGCTCGTAGTGCATGCCTTCAGCCGTAAGTTGACGATCCAACTCCCGCTCCAACAAGCGAAGTCCCTTCGCAAGCCAGTAAGAGGCGTCCGCGAGCTCGGGAAAGTGCATGCCGGCGTAGGCAAGAGCAGCCGCCTCGCCCACCAGGTGCGTGTTTCGAGTCAGGTAGTCCTCCAAGTACCGGTCCATGTGGCTCAGATGTTGATGGATGGACACCAGCGCGCAAGCCAGCGCATCTGCGGTCAATGCTTTCGATTCCCGCACGGCCTCCAGCGCCCAGCACCAAGCCATCACCCGGAGCCCCAGCTCCAGCGGGCCGGCCCAGTTCACGCCCCACCCGGGCGGATTCTGCTCAATCCAGGAGATCAGATGCGAGACAATCCGCTCGGCGTATCGCTCCTCTCCCGTCAACAAGTAGGCCTGGCCGAGCGGGTAGAAATGCTTGTGGCGGTTCAGCTCCCAAATGAACTTGACGTCCGGCGAACCCGAGGCGGCGGAGAAGTCGATCTTCCAGAACGGCTCGTCCGGCCACCGTTGACCGCTCTCCGGGTCCCGATGCCAATCGACAGGCTCAGGCAGTGAAAGCGGCTCGTCGCCTCGGACAAAATGCCGGTTGGCCATCGTCAAGTCAGCCCGCCTGAGAATCGCTTCGACTGTCCGCTCGCAAACCCATTTCCGATTCCTTTGAAATAACACAGCGGGTGTGACAACGCCTTCGCGCGTTCGATAATATTCAAGCAACGCTTCGAGAGATTCCTCTTCCCTTCCCGCTTGAAAACCGGCGCGAACCATGTCCAACCGGACGGGGGAGAGATTCAGGAGAGAGAATACTTCACTTGCGGACGGCGCATCGGGACGCGCGCGAAATCGCCGTCGGTCCACGGCCTCATAGACCTTTCGGCGAAGCAGAAACGCCACGTCGCGGGGATTGAGTTGAGCCAAAAGGCCAAATCGCCCGGAAAGGTTCTCGAAGTTCATGATTGCATCAATTCCGGCAGTTGTTCTTGCGACAAACCGGTCTCCAGCAGCACATCTCGATAAACCGCGAGAATCTGCCCCAGCCGCTCGAAAACCGTGTCGTCCAAACACTCCTCGGCGCCATACCGGTCCGGCTCCGCCAACACTTGCTCCAGCTTCGCCGTTAGATCGTCGAGACGGCCAACGTCGAACAGCACGCTTCCCTCAGGCCGAAACTCAGTTCGACTGACAACCGCAGGAACCCCTAACGCTAAAGCTTCACGCACCGAGGAGGCGTCTCCATCGAAGTCAGTCGAGCGCAGGAACACCGTTGATTGCTTCACCGTGGCCAAATAAGCCGGATGACTCAACGCACCGGCCAACAAAACCTGTTCGGTCAAGCCGCGCGCGTCGATCTCCGCTTGCACCGACTGCCCGCCCGATTCCGGACCGAGAAGAATCAGTCCCAACTGCGGGTGCTTGGGCAGTAAAGTCCGAATCGCCTCCAGACTGAGATCGATTCCATACTCCGGCCGGTAGGCCACGGCCGAGACCAGCACGGGCCGATGCGCCGAGATAAACTTCTGAACGCGATCGGGAATCTCCTCCCCTGCCGCCTCGACCTCGCCGGTATAAGGCGGGACGATGCACAGCCGGCGCTCCGGCACCCCCAACTTCTGAACCGTATCAAACGCGAGTGGATTGCGCACCATCACCCGCCGAAAACCCGAAAGCACCGAAAGCAATAATTGGCGGCGCCACCAGGACTGCCGCTGAACAAACGCCGGCATATCCCCCGAACCCAGCGTCAAGACGCTTCGCTTGCCCGCGAGTGAACCGGCCACGGCGGTCAGACCGGCCGTCAGCCAGCT
>Ga0272444_10004783_pt1 | contig 11846 bp, 7 predicted proteins | sample SSMForm13_FD_201033 | JGI IMG/M metagenome (GOLD analysis project Ga0272444, IMG submission 201033) | Marine sediment archaeal communities from Little Sippewissett salt marsh, Falmouth, MA, United States - SSM-Form-13 | ecosystem: Environmental > Aquatic > Marine > Wetlands > Sediment ... | reverse complement strand
GTAGTGCGGTTTCCCCACTCTCTGAGATGTCTGTTGCCAACCGGAGTCAGCCCGTAGATTTCCCGGACTTTACGAAGGGCAAGTGGAAGACGCGACCACCCATTGATTTCAGCGGCTAGTTGCGTGATAGGTAAACGGATGCTCCGCCTGGCTCTTTCTGATCTTCCAGAGGTCAAGGATCTGAAGAGCCTACCGCAGACAATCAGAAGGTGGCTCGGGCAGCAAATCTTGCGATTTGACCTCCCCTTAGCCCGCAAGCAGAAGTTTTCAGTTAGTCATCTTGGAGTTGAGAAGCTGAATTCACCCTCTACCGCTCCGCTAGCCAATTCGCCAAAAGCTCAGACTCCCGCACCGGATCAGGTCCACCCGCCTCAAGTCTCAGATTCACGGAGGATCCGTAAGCTTTCCTAGCGGCCTGCAGCGCCTCGTTGATCTCCGCCTGGCTCGCCAGGTAATTTCTTCCCGTGACCGGAGCTGAGAGAAACAGTGGAGTAGGATTCAGCTCCGCCGCAATATCTGCGATATCGGCTACCTCCAACAACCTGGACACCACAATGTCCGGGGGCACATAGTTGAAGTTGGACTCAAGCAGTGACAGGTAACTAATCAGGCCACCTCGAACCGCGACGGCATTGATGCCGGGATCGAAAAGAGCTGTCAGAAGCGCCAGGTGTGCCCCCAGTGGACTGGCTACATGCTGCATTTGAGGGGATACCGGTCTACCCAGCAGCTCATCGACCCAGATTGGTGTTTCGTTGACCGGGGCAAAAGAATCTCCCCAGAGCGATATTCGTTGACCATCGAGATCAGACCTGCTCCTCAGAAAGTCCAGAACGGTTCTTACGTCTTTCAGACGTCCACCCATTAGCGATTCGCCCAATTCCGCAAGTGAGACTGCGGGTTCATCGCCTCGGTTATACTGGCTAATGGCGGTTTCCCCGGTCCCTCGAACATCGAGAGCACAGACTGCAAAGCCCTGTCGCAAAAGCCGGCTAAGCTGCGGAGCGCGGTCTTTCAGAAACCGCGCCTTCCCTCCTTCGGCCAAAGCCACTACCACCGGGAAGTCAGCCTTCTGTTCTGGTCCAGGCTTCAGAAGAAGAAGAGGAACAAGGATGCCGGACTCAGATTGGAGGGTCAAAGCCTCGACCTTTGCACCGGTCACGCTTTCTTCCCACCCACGAAGGACCTCAATATGCTGGTCTGGATCAATGTTTCCCAGCACCTTCCTTAGCCCCGTCCTCAAGTGCTGCCTGCTCTGTTCCGGTGTCATCGCCCTTCGCTTCTCCCGTGTCATTTCCAGCAAGTCTGCTCCGATTTCGTGAGCGATCTGATGAAGGGCTTTTCTTTTCATCTGCTCCGAGACTTCTGCGGTGATACTGAGAACATCCTGGTCGGCAGGACGTCGCAACGATTCCTTATACTTGATCACTGGATAGTCGGGTAATCGTCGAGCGTCACTCAGGCCGGAATCCAAAGGAATGTCCTGATCTTCCTGCGAAGGATAGGGGATATCGAACCATCGTTCGAGTATGGGGTAAAGCGATTTCCTCTGCACTGTTCCCAGCATGTAGCAGTCGCCTCGCGGTATGAATTCCGTGGCACCCGCCCTGAGCAGTCCGATGCCTTGCGCACTGGACAGGTTTTCCTCTTTGCCATAAAGGGCATAGACCTTTTGATAGCGAGGCCATGCCGGTACCCACACTTCAGGATAGCCCGGTCCCTCTTCTCCCTCGTACCAGAATTCATGAGCATAGACGAGTTTTCTTGGAGCAAATGCGTTCACAATAAACCAGGGAGTGATCAAGTTGTTGACCAGGTTCCGTGTTCCCCATCCATACCAGTAGACTCGTCCAAAGTTGTAAATGATCTGCCCGTCTATCCTCTCCTCGAATAACCCCGCAGGGGCGGCACGACGTCCACCTCCCCAGGTAACGCTCCCAATGAGTATGACTCGGTCCATATCGATCGTGCCCAGTTCCTCAAACAGATCAACTGTTCTTTTCACGTCATACACGATCCATCCCTGCAGACTTTGTCCGACGAGTTCCAGCTGCTGTGATAGAAGGGACTCCGATTCATAAGCTTCTCTATAGAGTGGAGAGGTTTCGAGTCTCTCTCCATATCCGATGTGTTCCATGATCAAGACGGCCACACCCGTTCTGGCCCAGACCATCCCGCAGTCTTTCATCTCACCATGCGTTTTGGGGTAATGATGTGCCGGTAGAATGATCATTCCGGGCATTTTCTCTGGGGGATCCTCTGGCAGGTAGAGATTGGCAGCAATGTGAAAACCTGGCCGGCTCTGATAGCTAATATTGAGAATGCGATATCCGTTACCTCGATATATGCTGGTCACCTGGTAGTCGAGCTCGCAAGGTTGTGATGGAAACTCTCCGAGCGCTTCTCTCAGGACTGGCATGCGCTTGTCTCGAAATTCCTCCCAATCCTGCAAGCTCTCCACAGCATCCCATTCCTGGTGCTCGATCATAGCCAGCGCTTTCGTCATATGATCAATCTGCCGGCCGATCATATTGGTCACATCGTAGTAGCTGCGTTGGACCCGGGAGAGCGCGTAAGGGTTCAAATTCGCCAGATCAGCACTGGTGGGATCCGCGGGGCGCGGCCCTATCACTTTCTCCGGAGGGTCAATTGCTGACGGAGGGAGATCGGTTAAATGCAGAGAACGGAACCGGGCCGGTGCATTGAGAAAGGAAGCCTCCAGCACAGGAATCGTACTGATCTCAGCCGGCTCTCCAGGACGTTCCTGCCGGACTCGACCAATCAGGACTTTCCATTCGGAAGGTACTCCCTTCCCTCCCAGGGCTGCTGAAATCTCTGCTAGAGGGAGGTTCAGCCTCACCATCCAGCGGTCCTTTTCTTTGATGAAGTTCCCGGTGATTCCGGCATTGATCGATCCAGTGCTCGCACCGAAGGCTCGAGGGCCCGTGCTCAATGCATCACGAATGGCGCCAACGGGGTTGGCAAGAATTTCGACCGAAGAAGATCCAGAGAGAGCCAGATAGATGGCCACGTGATCGTCACTACTTACGTTGCCGTCTCTCGAGTCGATGTCTACGTTCAGCCGCCCGTCTTCGAAGTTTTCGAAGACCACCTGCATTGTTTCTCCGTCATGAACCCATTTCACTTGAGTTGGATACCCAGGGGCACGAGGATTGGGTTCATTGCGAGGTAATTGGAATCCAGGAACCGCTCGCCAATAAGGAGCGTCCCAGGAAATATCCAGCGCCGGCACTTTCTGTACCCTGCCGACCTCTAGAGGAGGGTCGTTATTGCCCCAGTTCGGAGGTTCCCTGACTGGTAAGGTCTTCGAGGAACCGGACTGATCCTTTTCCATTACGATCCCCGCTACTGCAGCCTGCCATTGAAATTCGGGAGAAAGAGGTCTGCGACTGCGGATCCTCTTGGCTGATAGGCTCATCTGCCCCTCACCACCAAACAAGAGAACGTCCGAAGCAGACACGGCCAACTCCACGCTCCAACCCTGGGAATTGACATTGGCCGCACTGATAATCTCCGATTCATTAACCAGAGTTGAGTCGCGTTCCACACGCATGGCTCCCCAAGGATTCACGGTTACGACAAGTCGTGAACCGCCTTCTGATGATAGATCGATGAGTTCAAAACGGATCCTGTCTTCCACTGCGGGCGAGGTTAAGGCGTATCTTTCCCAGGTTGGATTATCACCAATCGACCTGGCCATCACCTTGCCACCAGGCTCAGGCAACTTCGCCGCCAGGCAGAGCCACTCCCCTCGGACAGAATAGTAGAGGGTGCCACCTAGTTCCTGAGGGATACCTTCTTTCGAAGGCGCCAGTTCCTGGGTTTCCGCCTGATCCCAGAAAGCCTCCTTCAGTTGCCCATCCACAAGCCAACTAGAGGGCTGGGGCTGCCCTGAACTTGCACCAACGCTCAAACACAACATGCCAGCGACCAGCAAAACCTTAGGTCCCAAGTATTTGATCATTGCGACACTCCTGCCACTATGATTGGTCTATTCGCTCAGGTTAGCAATACCTGCGTTCGCTTTGATCGGAGATTGGGGACCGGGGACTGGGGACTGGTAAGAAACTCAGATTGGGTAAACGGTAAACGGTAAACGGGGTCTTGTCCTGATATCGGTTGACAGTGTGGAAAGGAAAGGACAAGGCCATGGGCACACAAATCATTCGCTGCAGCGAAGTGTTCAACTGCAAAGTCTGCGTGAGTATTCTCATTGACCTTGCTGCAAATGTGAACGGCTCACTTTAGTTCCGCGAAGCGGGACGACAGGTGCCTAGCCCAGGGTGCAGCGAGACGGCTTGCCGTCCACGGCTTGCCGTCGAGGGGAACCCTGGTGAAAAGGTTCAACAAAAAAAGAGCGTCCCGTCAGGGACGGCATGAATTTCGCACTTTTCTCCCCGTTAACGTTCTCGTTCAACAGGAGGATCAACCTCATGTCTCATGCAGCGAAGTCCACCGGAAGGCGGCCTATGACAGCGTCGACCTGCGATCTTTGATCTTGGATTTTTGATCTTCGATTGACACACCGTCTGCTTAAAACGATGTCACAGCCAGGCGCCCACATCGAGATTAAGTTGGAACTTAAGGACTTGTGGAGTCCAGTCAAGACGCAAGTCCACAGGAGCTAGACTAACATCAAATCGTACAGTCCTCCCATAGAGTTGGACGCGATAGCTGCTCTCCAGCCCCTTGTAACCGATTGAGGCCACAGACTTCCTCGATATGTTCATACCATCAAGATAGGCCTCGGTCCCTCCAGAGAATGAGAATTGACCCAGCTTGAACTCGGGAGCCAGACGCTTCCTCATCTTCATCCTGTAGGAAACCCTGCCTCCTTTGAATTTCAAGTTCTGACTTTCTGTAAGGTCCTCAACCAGGTTACCGACCACGGGAAGACTGGGAGCGTTTGTCTTGGACAATTCAGTCAGTCGTTTTTTGCCCTTGGCTGCAAAACGATTGGCAGTTCCGTCCAAGATTGAAGATGGGTTTCTCAGGCTGAGATGTCCTGAACTACTCGCGGCAACAGTCGAATAGAGCGAATCCAGAACTATCGGCGCAACCTCCTTCGTCCAGTAATTCTCCCCCAGACAGCTCTCCAGGAAGTCTGATACTCTTCCCGCAAAGAGGTCCTTCATTTCCTTAAAACCCTTAACTCTATCCGGAGGGGGCTTAAAGGATTTCAAGGCAAGTGCGTCGTAGCGATTACTGAGAGGTTCCCTTAAATCGGCGCCGAATGGCATTTGGGTACTGCTCAACAACATTGAGCAAAACGCCAAAAAAAGAACCCGCCGCCAATTCATGTAGGCCTTTCTTATCGGCTTATATAACGCTAAAGATTACATTCCTATGATGATTCATATCACCAATAGGTCTAAAAGTCTCCTATTATTGATGTTTTGTAGACTTGGCTGGGGTCGTCGAGACCCTAACCCGAGAAAATTCACAACGATAGACGAGCTGACAAACTAACGATACTCACACTTGGAGTTGTCGGACTTGATGAAATAGGACTTGTAGTTAGATGCCTTTCGATCGGTACAACCTGTGAGATCCAATAGCTCAATATTGCGGAACTCGACGGGATGACTTTCACTTTGAAGAGAGATGTAGCCTTCCTCCAGCAACTTACCGTCTTGCTTGACTCTCGCGTCAAAGTTATGGACGTTCTCACCTCCGATTTGTGGTTTTTCGTAGGAAAGGACTGGTTGCCCCTCCACCCAATGCTCTACCCGGTCTGCACCGAGTACCACGAGGACCACGCTCACCCACTGATCTCCATGGTAGGTCTCAGATGTAGAGTTCACACAGTGGTTTGTTACTAATTCCCCGTTCATGACGACGTGGGTTGCCGGAGTACAGAGATTGTGAGTTGTTCTTTCATGCGAGCCATCACCTCCCAGTAACTGCGCCTCGATACAGATGGGAAAATCCTGATCCTGCTTAACACTCTCAGGAGACTGAGAATGAAACATGATACCGCTGTTTCTAAAGGCCCATTCGGGTCCGTCGGGAAGCTGTTCTCCCAGAAATCGATACTCCAGTTTCAAAACATAGTGAGAGTATTTCTTCTCGAAGAAAATGTGCCCGAACCGCATGTCGAAATTCTCATATTGGTCGTAGACAACCTTCAACACTCCATTTTCTGCTCGGAAGGTGTCACCATAATTGTCGTTGAGCCTGTGACCAGCCAGTTTCACCTGCCAGCCCTCTAGATCCTCACCGTTGAAAAGCTGTATCCATTCAAGCTTGTCCGGATCATTTTCAGCAGCGAAACCCGCCAGACACATTTGGATTACCACAAACAACAAAGCAGTATGTCTCATCATTCTGCAAGCATGGACGATGTGGCTAGACATGTAAAGATCTACTAACCGAAAGCTTTCCAAAGTCTGAGTCATCTCATACAATCGCATGAGACCAGGAATGCTTCTGAGCTAGGGAATATGACAGTGTCGAAAAAGAAGGGCAGCTCATCCGGCAAACCAGCCGCAGAAAGGCAGAATCAAGACGAAGTACTGCTGGCTCTCAAAGACCGCGCCCTGGCGGCTGCCGCAGAAGGTATTACGATTGCTGACCTCCGACAGCCGGATCAACCCCTCATCTATGCCAACGAGGGATTTGAGCGCCTCACCCTATATCCGGTGTCAGAAGTCCTTGGGAAGAACTGTCGATTCCTGCAGGGACCGGATACTGATCCTGCAGTTGTTGAAAGTATACGGTCAGCCATCAGTGAAAGAAAAGAGTGCACCGTGGAGCTCTTGAACTACCGCCAGGATGGCAGCCGCTTCTGGAATAGGCTGTCGCTGACTCCGATCAGCGATGAGTGCGGAAAGACAACTCACTACATCGGAATCCAGACGAATATCACGGCAAGGCGCGAAGCTGAGGAAGCTCTTCGTCAGGCCAACCGCGACCTGGAAAGTGCCAATCTGCAAATGAAAAGGAGTCTGCAGGCGGCGGCGAAGATCCAGCAAGCACTGCTCCCTGAGGATCTACCAAGAGTTGACCGATTTCGTTTTGCCTGGCTCTATGAACCCTCCGAGGAACTTGCCGGTGACACTCTGAACTTCTTTCCCCTGGACGAACGTCATGTCGCCTTGTACACACTTGACGTCAGTGGACACGGTGTTCCCGCAGCACTTTTGTCGGTGACCCTGAGCCACTGGCTTTCGCCGACTGCGGGGCGCTCAACACTTGTGATTCCAGATTCAGACACCCCGTCGGGAGTGAAAATCGTCTCTCCCAGCGATGTCGCAGAGGTCCTGAACCAGCAGTTCCCTATGGACCTGGACACTGCCCAGTATTTCACCCTTCTTTACGGAGTACTCGATGCGGAGAGAGCTGAGCTGACTTACGTCACTGCTGGAAGCCCGCCAATCGTGCACGCTCCCAAGACGGGGAAACCCCATTTTGAGATCGTTCCAGGTTACCCGATTGGAATCGTAGCAGAACCAGGTTACCAGGAACAAAGAATTCGGCTCGAGCCGGGAGACCGACTGTATCTCTATACCGATGGAGTCCCAGATGCCACGAATTCTGAGGGCGAGGATTTTGGAACCGACAGATTAGTGGACACAATAGCGCAGTTTGGAGAACTTCCCCTGGAGGGCAGTCTTGATGCCATCATGGACCAGATCAGGAATTGGGCGGGGGAAGAGAGCATCCATGACGATGCTACGATCCTTGGAGTCGAGTACTCTGATCCCTGAGTGCAACAAACAATGTAATGGCGCTGGCGAAGCGACTGATCTCTACTTACAAACAGCAGTCCATCCTGCCCGGATGGCTTGCCCTTTTGATGATCCTGCTCTCTCTCATCAACCTGGCGAGGGTCTTTCAACCGCCACTGAGTGCAGACCGCTCCATTGACTTTCGCCCGCTGTATTTGGGCCAATACCGCCTGCAACAAGGAGAAGATCCATACGACTACGAACGGCTGATCCAGACATGGAAGGAGATCGCGGTTCGAGAAGATCTGGACCCAAAGTCAGTGCCTCGTTTCCTCCTCTACCCTCCCTGGGCCCTTGCGCTTTTCCTGGTTTTTGCACCGCTCCCATTTGGCACCGCCGTCTGGATCTGGTATGCAGCCCTGCCCATTATGCTGACGATGATCATTTACTGCTCTACCAAGTTCTTCATCCCCTCTCCCTCTTGGGTCAATTTCGTTGAAGCTGGAATATTCGCTCTTGCATCTAAGGGAACGGTTCAGTCGATGACTGTGGGTCAGCCAGCGTTTCTCTGCCTCGCTCTGGGCTTTGGGTCTCTACTGCTTTACGGCAGGCGCAGAGACCTGCTAGCGGGGCTGCTGCTGGGTCTTGCCGCCCTGAAGATCTCTCTGGCAGTTCCATTCATTCTTTTCTTTGCCTTCAGGAGAAAACTGATCACCCTGGTGGCCGCAGCTGGCATGGGAGCAGCGCTCACTTCGGTTTGGTTTGTCCTGACTGATGATCCGCTGGAGGTCGGAGCCAGCTACTTGACTGCGCTTCGCACAATCGATCGGTATTCTTACCGGCCCGACCGCTCCGGCTATCCGCTTACCTATGACATGATCAACAAGACCGAGATCGGTGCCCTGGCGGAATATCTTGTCAACGGTATCGCGCCCTATCTGCCGATTCTCCACCTATTCTTATTCGCAATGGTTGTCATCTTCTGCGCCAGAATCCTTAAGGGAAACAGACCGACTGATCTGTTCCTATTCCTGCTCCTCTCTCTGGTGGCACTGATGACAACCCACCATTTCTACTACGATTGCCTCATCCTGTTGCCGCTTTACGCATTTGCTCTTCAGCTCAAACCTAGCCACCGACGTCTGCTTATGTTACTGCTATGGGCCTTCTACGTCCCAGTTAACGGTTTGTTGAACCGTCTCCCGACTCCCCCGATCATGGACGTTTTCTATTTCATGACTCCAGTCACGATCGCAGCGTTGATGGTGTTCTTTCTCTGGCGGTTAGCGGAAGGAGACGAGTCATTGGACACTCCGATCACGATTGGTCTCTGAAGCTCCAAGTTTGGATTGGTTCAGTCAGTCCGGTCAGCTTTGTCAACCCGGCCGCCTGGTCAGATTTGCTAGTCTTCCAGCCGTTCCTCAGGAAGTCCTTCCACCGGCACACCTTTCAGATCTGCGTAGTCACGGACCCGTTCGAGTAAACTTTCGCGCCATTCGGGCATATTCATTCTCTGAAAAGGAGCCAGCATGTAGTCCAGTCCCTTTCTTCGATCCGCAAAATGGTCTTTCACATCATCCAGGACCCAGACGAACTCTTTGCCATCAACGGTCCGATTTTTGGGAAAGCGGCTCTTTTCCCAAACACCCAGCAGATCTTCCCAGGTCTGGTCCTGAGCATGAAGGACTCTCCCCATCAGGTTGTACGCCTCAACCATCCACCTGACCGCGGCAGCAGGCTCTGTTTCAGCGGCTTGACTGGCTCTCAAAAGGTAGTCTTCCGTCCTGGCAATTCCCTGCACAGCCTGCAAAGTAAACCTTTCGAGGCGTGCGATGGAAAGCAACACCTCCAAGCTGTAGCGGTTCCTCTGCACCTCGGTCATCTTGTTGGTCAACCGCTGGATGAGCACGTCATTCCTGGAGGACAACTCTCTCGCCGCTGCAATCTTCTCAGCGTATCGATCTCTAAATGAGCTCTGCATCTTCAGAGTACGTTCCTGCGGCAGGGGAGGCATTTCGAGAAACTGGTCACGTCTCTCAGTGCCGATCCCCTTGCCTCTTGAATTACCGTAGCCTGGCCCCCGTTCCTTGGAGATCGCCCTGTCCCACAACGCTTCGTAAAAACGGGCTCCCTCCATCAGCAATCGATAGAGATCCGAAATGTCTCCATTCCCCGGACCATAGTAGACATCCAGGAAATCGGCTACTGTCTGCTCGACGGAAGGGCTCGAATCTGTCCAACCGTACTGGGTGACTGCGGTCCATCCCAGCCAGAAGACCTCGTCATGGAGACCCGCGTCGTCCCAGGAAGCACAGAATGTCCCTATCAGATTTTCCGCACCTTGCTGCCTCACAGCGACAACAGTCTCTCGGGCACCCTGCACCCTGCCTCCTGTTTGCCTTCCTCGATACTCTGTCGGAAACAGATTGGGAAACAGGTATTCAGAACCCTGCATCGAAGTGTAAGCAATCTGCAGGATGCCGCTCTCGTTTTGCGCTTTAATCCAGCTTTGATCTCTTCCTGGAACTGTGATCGCGTCGATCAGTCCGGCTGGGAGTTGAGACATGTGCTGGACCAGCAGGGGATACTCTACCCAGCACATGACCTTTCGATTTCTCTCCGCCATCCAACGGTGTACTCGATTTACATAATCAACCCAGAGTTGGCTTCGATTCGTAATATTGTACTCATTGGCGCATTTATCGCAGATACCTGCGTAGTACACCTCGTCCGTCGAAACATGGAAATATTCGACCCCTGGAGTGGCATCGATCATGTCCTGGTACAGATCAAATATCAGCTGCATAGCCTCCTCGTCACACATACAAGCCAGGTAGTTGCTCCCATCAGATCGCAGGTGAGCAAATTCCTCATGTTTCAGAACATAGGTCATATGTGCCGGGGCTTGAACATTAGGTATAAGTTGGATATTTCGCTGGAGAGCATAGCGGGTGAGATCCTCCATCTCTGCTTTAGTGTACGCTCCCGGAGCTCCCACAATTGGATGACTGGGGTACTCATATTTGTCCTCTATCTCGAAGGAGATCGCATTGATTTTGAAAATGGCGGCCCAGTCCAGATAGCGCTTCAGAGTCTTAATTCTGCTCTGATGGTGCTTGGTGTCCCAATGGACGATGCGAAGAGGAAGATCCGGCCAGTCAACGATCCTTCCCAATGGAACCTGAACATTGCCCTGCTGGTCACGTCGCATCAATTGGAGCAGACTTTGCACCCCATAGAGGACGCCCGCTTCACTGTTACCAATGATTTCGATCTCTCCTTCGGTGATGGTGAGACGGTATGCCTGGTCGCTCTGAGATGGATTTTCTAAATCAGCCACAGTCCCAGGAACGACTTTCAGTACTATGGCGGGTTGAGCGGCCGCTCCAAAGCGCTGACCATGAAGTTTCCCGGACCAGTCCAGAAGCCACCTTCTGGCGAAGCGGGCTTGCTCAGTCACAGCTCTGACACCCCACGAGCTATCGACCAGAATGTCTTGCTCCGACAGTTCCACTTTCTGTGGCGCCGGGATCAGGCTGTATCCACGCAGCCTCAACTCGTTTACAGAAGCTTGAGCGCCTTGAGAAGCGAGAGATACAGAAAGAATTGAAATCAAGTAAAGATAGAGTTTGAGATGCATACAGGTACTCCTCCGCTGGAGATGATACAACAGATAGGTCTCGGGTTCCGAGTCCCAGATCTTTCAGGGTCTGTTGCCCGAATCACCTGGCCGTTTTCCTTCGCCCCGTTGGGGCTTATCTGCTGCTTGTTACCGTCTTCTACCCAGACCCAGGGTCAAGACCCTGGGCTATGTTATCCACGGCCCCTTTGGGCTCGCCTCGAAGCGCCGAAGGCGCGTCAGGACACTAGCCTGGGGCCTTGGCCCCAGGAATTCGGTTGCGTCACGTGATTCCAGCTCTGAAAGAGCGCAGGAGGGTTCATTTCCTGCGCCCCGTTGGAGCTGATTTTGTCTTCGATTGCTCCGTTCCCGGGGGCAAGCCCCCGGGCTACTATCCACGACCCCTTCCGGGTTTTACCTTTGAAAGTCACACATCTCAGAAGTGCCAAGTCTCAAAAGCAGCAGGGCTTCTTAGATTTTCAAAGAGTACGCCGGGAGGAGAATTGAGGCGATCTTTGCTCTTCTGAGTTGAAAGC
>Ga0272444_10004782_pt1 | contig 11847 bp, 30 predicted proteins | sample SSMForm13_FD_201033 | JGI IMG/M metagenome (GOLD analysis project Ga0272444, IMG submission 201033) | Marine sediment archaeal communities from Little Sippewissett salt marsh, Falmouth, MA, United States - SSM-Form-13 | ecosystem: Environmental > Aquatic > Marine > Wetlands > Sediment ... | reverse complement strand
CATGCGCGATAGAAACGAAATCGTAGGCTCTTCTCCCATCTTTTCGTGCCTACGAGATACGATTCTACCGTCTTCTAACTTTTCGGTAGTTGCTGGCTTACCAAAATCATGGCAGAGCACAGCAAATCCTACGATTAAATCATCCCATTCGTTTCCTGTACGTTCAGAAGCAAATGCATCCATACAATGAAGCGTATGATTCCACACATCGCCTTCAGGATGCCAATCTGGATTTTGTTCTAATCCTATCAATGCTTTCAGTTCAGGAAAGTATCTAATCCATGTAGATTTACGCAAAAACTCAAGCCCAAGAGAAATGAGCTTGCCTTTGAGAACCAGCTTTCGCCATTCCTCAAAGATACGTTCGTGCGCAAGTCCTTCCATTGTTATCTGTTTGCACAATTCTATCGTTTCATCTGCTGGCTCCAGTTTGAAACGAGCGCAGAATTGCATACCCCTTAGCACTCTCAGTGGGTCTTCGGAAAACTGACTGCTCGTATGTCTCAGAATTTTATTGAACAAGTCAGTTTGTCCGTTATGCGGGTCTATGATTTTTTCTGTCAGAGGGTCAAAAGCCATAGAGTTAATAGTAAAGTCTCTCCGTGCAGAAGCTTCCTCAACTGACATATCAGGGTCACCGTGAATTATGAAACCTTTGTGCCCTGTGCCAGATTTGGATTCTCTGCGCGGAATAGATACATCTATCTCTGCGCCGTGGATTTTGATAACTCCAAACGACGCACCCACTACGTCTAGTTTAAAGTGCTCCGAAAGCACTTTTATGATAGTCTCAACATCTAGTCCATAAACTTCAATATCGAAATCTCTGGACTCTATGTTAAGAAGTTTGTCTCTGACATATCCGCCGACAAGTAGTGCTTTGCCCCCAGCGTCTTTTGCCAGAGTACAAATCATTTCAACCTTCTCTTGGTCTGTCATATTACTTCCTAGGAGAAAGTTGTAGCCTCCACCCGCGTTCTAGCATCTTGTTGATTCTCTGCGGATTGACAGGATTTACTCCACACGCGGTTCCGTCCTTTATGGAAACATTAACTCCGTGCGGAGTAAACCACAAAGGAATATCGTAATGCATCGTGAGGAAACACGCATTCACATCGAAATCTATGGTCTTGGCAAACTCCCTAATCAAATCAGGAAGAGCGAGTTTGATTAAGTCAGTTCTGGATGGAACTACAACGTGAGAATCCATTTCATTGCACCCGCGCGTGAGCTTGTGAATCTGATAACCCTCTAGTATCAATTCATCATACTGAGGGTTATGGCAGTCCGCAAAAACTCCTAGTCCTACGTTCTTCATAGAAATAAATGCGGTGCGAGTTGCAAGAAAATCGAAATCTCCGATATTCTCATAACTACCGAATCCCTCTCCCGCTAAGTGACGAAAAAGAAGTTCGCGTGAGAAACTTCCAAAGATTGCACACCCGAACACGTTCAGCATCATCCTAACGTATCTGTCGTTTGGTCCGAGAAATACGTTCTGGTCGGGCCAAGCGTCATACGCAGCCTGCTGAATAGCGGCCTGAACGGACATAATTCCTCCTATTCGTAGTGCGGTCTACACTTTGTAGCATATTTGTTCTGCGTAGCTTCGACCATCACCAGAATATCCATTCCTCCACAAACGGAATAGATATCGCCCCATATGCGATATTCGTTCCGTTTTGTCATTTGCTCAACAACTTCTTCTGCATCTTGACTAGGAAGAACCAGAACAGATTCAACTGGTTCGTTCCAATTATACCACCAGCCCCCTTCTTCTGGTCCTCCGTAGTGTCTCGTAACTTCATACACGGTGACAAAAACTTGCCACCTGTTTATGTTGTCTTGAATGAAGTTTGTGAGCGTTTCTACATCCAGCCATGTATTGCAGGAAATTTGCTCACAAGCGTAACAGTCTTCTTCATTTCCAGCGTAGTGGTCCGTGTGTGCTACACAGTTTGGAAAAATTGCTTCCAAAATGTCAACGCAACCTTCTGCTAGTTCCCTATCCATCCCAAACCTCCCGTTTTATCACTTAAGGCAAACCAATCGAATCTGCGATAAGATTAGCCCACGCAATTCTATCGAGCCGATTAGCCTCCTTCCTCTTCTTTATTTGTTCCTCTGTTGAAAGTTCTGCGTTCTTGTTAATTTCCCCGATTCTTTCGTGGTACTTATCAAGTAGCGCGTTGTTCTTTGCTATAAACTCTTCTCCATCTTCAATATCAGGAAATTCGTGCCTGAACCAGAACCCGATATCATAGTTCTTATCTGCGCATTCGACCAGAAATTCGCGCGTAACTTCAATCTTTTTGCAGCCGTATTCCGCTTCGAACCGCTCGATTTCACCTCTGCAACCGTCCCACTCGCGCAGTTGTTCGGAATTAACGAATATCTTCTCCATCTTCAACCTCCTCTACTACACATTTCTCTTGGCCGAAAACACACAACAAATCCGCTACTGCCTGTGCCGATTGTCTCCTTTTAAACTTCTGGGCCTTTTCTTTCGAAGAAACCCAACTTCCCGGTTCCTTCCCTACAAACGTTCCGTATGATTTGTTGCAAACTATGAAACGTTTCACATATTTGCCCTTTCTATTTTACACCTAGGACAACACGGACTGTGAGTAACGCCAGAAAACTCACCGCATAGAGTGAAGGACTCATCGTCTTCAATTCCGTGGTCTGCGAGAGCGTCCTTAGCTTTCTCTATGTCCTTTTCGCCAAAACCGAGTTGAAACACCAGTTCCGCGATTGTATCTTCAAGAACAGGAAGAGTTTGGTCTGATTCAAACCAACGAACGAAATAATGTGCCACTATTTCGTGGTAGGTAAGAATCTGCATATCTTCCTGCTCTTGTGTCTGCTGTATGGAATCAGCGGCTGGAGGGAGTTTCTTATTGAAGCGGTCATACAGACGGATAGCACTTATTCCGTTTATTCGCACTTTGGTTGTAACTATATCCCATCCTTTCTTTTTGGCTGCTTTGAGGAAAATGGGTGCATCGCAATCCTCTTCAAGATATGCGAAAACCCCACGAACGTAACTACACGGAGAGATTTCATCCCAAACGCCAGCTTCCCAAACGTGCGATATGGGAACGACAAGCCATCCGTGCGCGAAGTCTAGTATCCATGTATACTCGCGTTTTGTTCTCATTTTACTCCCCTGTCTGGAAGAACTTTTTGATTTCTTCACGCGCGGCATTAGCGTAACATCCAAACAGCCTTTTTCCCATTAGACTGTCCAGATATTCCATCACATCCTCGCGCGAAAGAAACACCTTTTTGTCATTCAATTCAACAAATCCATAATCTGGATGTGTTGGGCTGTAGACAGTAACCGTACAGTTGTCACTTCTAACAGCGAATCCGTAGATTCCCAAAAGATGCGAAACTTCAGTTGCATCTTCAGCTGTCATTAGAGTGTGGTTTGCGCTCACGTTTTCACCCCCTAACGAATCGGGACTTTATATCCCTTTGAATTCTTGCCTGTCTTGCGAATATCTGGTCCGCCGCAATCGTCCGTGTCTTTAAACTCACACGAATCGCAAGCAGAGAATCCCCAGAACTGTACGGGCCAACATTCACCTGTCATCTTGGATTGCGGAACCTGTGTAACCTTAGCGGTTTTTAGCTTCTCGCCATCAAAAGCCATTTTCTTAGCTTCCACTATTCCTCCACTGTCGCGTCTTCGACGACAACCCCGTGAACCGAAACGTATGCCATTGGTTCAAACCTAATGATAGAACCGGGGCCAGTTACTTTTTTCTTCAGAATCAACCATTCCCCAGAACGTTCTATCTGGTCAATTCCGAAGATTTTACGCCCATATTGTACGTTCGGACAATACACCGCGAACGTCATTTTAACTCCCTTTTTTGTTACTCGACTGACACATCGCTTTTAATGATTTAAGCGATAGGAGTCACATTCTCTTTGCCCCCTTCCGTTTTCGAAAAAACCTCTAGGGTTTTTCCGTATCGGTATAAAAAGAGCCGAATCTTCGGGATTCGAAGGCAAAGGGAAACCCACATTCTGAGCAAGACGTTCATAGCGTCCTCCTCAGAAAGAGGGTTTTGTTTATTCTATCGCCACACCTTAAGCGGTTGCAAATGTTCTAACGACCGCTTATAAGTTTCCATAAAGAAGAATCTGTTTCCACATCCTACGAGCGCGGCACTTACTATTCCGTTTCTGAAGAAACGAGTGATTCCGTGCGGGTCGAAACGGTCATAGTTTATTCTCTGGAAATGTGTGTTTGTTCGTAACTTCTCACAAGTCCAGAGCCGCAGACATTTCTCAGAACAGAAATCTCTACGTTCCGCTCCGCCTTCCTCATACGGAGGAAACGTCCAGAAGTACAGAACGCGCAAGGCGTTCTCGTCGTTCTCTTCTATCTTCTTACGGCAGAACGCGCACGTTCGTTCCATTTCGTTTTCTCCGCGTTGCGTACCTTACGGATTCTGGATTTTCAACACGGTTTGCGTAAGAAAGCAACATTCGTGTTGGAAAGTGGTATTCTATCCTTAACCACGCTCCGTTACAAACGCGCTTTCTTCGCTTTCCTGTTTGTTCCTGCCTCACAAACGCTTTCGACTTTTCGTAGATTTCGTGCATCGAAACGCCTGTGAGAAACATTTCAAACAGGAGCTTTGCGTACCTTGTGCAGACGGCGATAACTTCCAAATCGTCTGCATTCTTGCCCCTTAGGAAAACGAGCTTATCAAACTCGTTCTTCAGCTCGTTTTCGCGTTTCTCGAACGACATGACGATTCCTCCACTAGTTCTGAATCTCCGCTCTGGCGGTTGTAACAGAAGTATCGAAAAGCAGAGAAATCTGCCACGGGTCAATATTGTACTTCATGCGCTTCGCGCGATTCCTGATTTTCTGCTTACACCAATCTTTGGTACAAGAATCAGGAAACACAACATGATGACGCGCCATCCTGCGCACGAACCTCTGAAGTTCGAAACGCTTTGTTCCGATTGGATTGTACGTCAGAAGATTACGCATTCGTCAGTTCCTCCCTGATGTAGAAACACACCCAGAACCGATGAAGCGAGAGTGAGATATGAAAGTTCGGAACACGAAAAATCATGATTCTGAACTTTCTGCGCTCTCTGTAGAACGAAGAAAAAGCAAGCGCACAGCGACGTTTCGTTCGAAGTGTGAAAATGAGGCTTTTGCCGTCCTTTGCTTTGTTCTCTCCGAACGTGACGATGATTCCGCGATTGTAGAACCACCACCACATTCGCTGTCCGCGCGTCATGAGCTTTCTCGCTTCGCGCGAAATCCCTATCTTATGCATCGTTCTTATCCTTTCTTCACTCTCTTCCGACTGACGAAGAACGCGCAGTCTGTAGCTTTCTGCTTTTTGAAAACCAGGCCGCCGTTCGCACATCGCATCGGATTGTTAGCTTTCAGCCGTTCTGGTACTCTCTGCAAATCCGCTTCCGAGCATTCGGAAACGAAATAGCAGTTTCCGCAGAAATCAGACATTTTCACCCCCTTTCAGATTCCGCAGAGCTTCTTTACTTTCTCCCAAACGGGGCTAATATCAACTCCGAACTGATACATCACCTGAACGTGTTTGTCTAGTTCTTCACCTTCTGGAACTTCAACTTCGACGATTCGACATCCCGAAATATCCGAGAATGTCTCTCCGTCGTTTAGCACCACAACCGTGTGTTTCATTGTTTCTAGTCTCCCACGGCGAAACATGAAACTACGAGAAACACGAAAAACAGCTTAGCCGCCAGAATCTCGCGTCCCGTGCGCGTGGCGATTAGACCGCTAACAAACAGAATAGCGGCAATCGCGGTTGCCCAGATATTCATGGAATCCTATCCTTTCTAGCCTTCCATGTTTTCGACTTTTTCTACAGGGTTTTCGACGGTTACGATATTCCCGTTTTCGTCGTAGCACCCCTGCTCTGCGAAGTTCACGCAGTTTCGAAATCCCCAATGTTGCGTTGCCTGAATCTCAGAAATCGAGAATCCAGCGGAGCGCATTTCTTCGCAAACGCACTCAAGTCCCGATTCGTAAGATTCGAAGCCAAGCGCAACAATCAGCGCTTCGCGTCTACGGAACTTTTTTGCCTCTTCGCGCATTTCCGCAGAACGCTTCAAATCGTACTTCATGAATGAAACCTCCGCGTCAGACTCCCGAACGCACGGCAGGGGCGACTATGAAAGCCGCCCCAAACCGAACGTTCTGAAAAACCGGACAAAACTTACGAAATTGTCAGATTGACAACTCCGATGCGTCCGTCGAGAATGTGAGGTTCTGGATAAGCAATCAGACTATCCAAAACCTCAGGCTGCGACTCCGAGCACAGAACCGCGAAAATCTCGCATTCGGTTCCCGCTTTGAAGAGGAACACATCCTCGAAAAACGAGCTACCGAACGCGATACCGATTTCGGCGGTTCCGTCGCTGAGCGGAAACACGCAAGCGTAAACGTCGCTGTGATTGTTGACACAACGACAAAACGCTACGGCTTTCGCCCAATCGTATCCTCCGTGATTGAGGACGATTCGGTGCTTTGAACTGCGCATAGATTTCACCCCCTTTCGCGCATTTTGAGTTTCGCACGTTTCGTGCGATTTAGGCGTGATTGTAGATTTCGCGCATTCCGTCACGGATTGAATCATCTGACAGTTCGCATGGTGCGAAGTGGAAAACCTCTCTTGCGGTCCACTTTGCGATTTTCGACATTTCAGCAAAGTCGAGATTCAGGTTCTCCGCAAGCGACTCTTGGAAACTCACAAATCGCTTGACTTCCGTTTCGCGCTCAAAATCCGTATTCATCGTCTTTGTCTCCCGTTCGACAGAAACCGCGCATATTTCGCGCAAACACAAACAGGACTACCTATCCCTCTATATGAGAGAGTAAGCAGTCCTGTTTTCACATACAGAAGAAGCAATCAGAAGTTCAGCCAGTTTCTTCGCTTGTGTTGCAGACAAGAAGTTCTGGCTAAACGTCCGAACGTCAAAAACCGTAGTGAGAACCGAAACGACACATCCGTGCTCGTTCTTCACTACCAGAACGCGGTCAAACGAATCCAGCGTCCAATCAAAACAGAACGTTCCGAGAATACCGCTTTTCTCAGAATCTAGGAAGTTGGCGATTTCAACCGCCTCTTCTGTTCGGATTCTGCGTTCTTCGTCGCTCATGTTTTCACCTCCCTTCGGAGCTTTCTTTTTTGTTGTCCGTTCAACACGTTTTTTAGATTGTTGTCCATTCACACAAATGAAACGCTGAAACCGAATATCGCCTATCGGAGTCCCGTTCCTACGGACAAAACCGATTTTCGAAAAAATCTGTAGGGTTTTGCCCAAAGTCCTTTTAACGAAAATAAAAAAAAAGGAACTTGACAACCTGCACAACCTGTGCAGGATGTCGCCATCTTGACAAACTGCACAAACTGTGCAGGATAGGCGCAACTTGCCAAGCTGACACAAGTTGTGCCGCTTGGCAAGCCCGGCGAATCCGTTGGAACGAATCTTGCGCTGGAACGAATCTTGCGCTACGTTCTGGTCTGTTCTGCGTTTTCTGTGTGAACGCTCCGCGCGACTCCGGGGTTCGGTTTCGCGCGTCGGGCGCGGCGGTTCGGAATTACGTGCTGTTCCGTTCTGCTACTTCTTGCTCTTGTTCACGAACGCGATTGCCGCCTCGACCGTCTTGCGCGTGTTGGACGTCTCGTCCATACGCTCTGCGACGGTTCGGAGGCTTTTCACGTCCGGCGTGTCGAGCGGGAACACGTACTGCTTCACCGCGCCACCGCTCCGCGCGGCGATGTGTTCCGCCATCTTCTCGTAGGCGTCACGGTTTCCGCGCCCGTCTATCTTCGAACTCATGTTCCGAAGCAGCATCTCCGCGACGTTCTTTGGAAGTGCAGCAAACGTCGCCGCAAGGTCTGCGGCGTCCAGCTTCGCAGCCTCACCCGTGAGTGCATTCTCCACTGGCAGGGCATTCCCGCCTTTCGTGAACTCGGAGTTGTTCTTCACGAGTCCGTCCATCACGTTCGAAAGACGAGTTGCGTTCTTCATCTTCGTAATGACGCAGAACGTGGAACCCTTACCGTGGACCTTCCCATCTGTTGCGCTCACGAACTGCACTCCGACTATTGCTGACATTTGAAACCTCCAGAGTGGAACGCGCGCGATGCGCGTTCGGTTTGAACTCCGGAGTCGCGCGGAACGCTCACACGTTTCGGACCGTTTACTCCGCGCGGATTCGCCGTATTCAGTTTTCAAATGCGCGTGATTCGCGCGTCGCGTTTTGTGGAACGGAGCGCGCGCGGAGCGAAGTCAGATTGGCGGCTCGAAAGCCGAAGGCCGCGCGCTTTTCGACACTCATGATTGTACCATGTAACCTAGGGCGTGTCAACACCTATCTCGCGCGCGGTCTGTTAGCACTCTCACGACTTGACTGCTAGCACCACGTTCGGGTTGGCATACGACTTGATGTAGCATGAGCCGTACCGGAAGAATCTCTACAACGCCCAGCCGCTGGGCATGAACTCGGCGCTCCCGCGTTTTCGTCGGCTCGAATCTTGCACGACAGGAACTGTGCCAAGATGGGGGCATTCTCGATTTGCGAACGGCCCCGACCGTCGCGTTTGGAGCGCAGTAACCCTACCTAAAAGACAATCCGCCGAATCTGCTGAGCACTTTCGAACAAACATAAAAAACCGGATGTAGGGTGTAGAACGGGATATTTGGAATGGGTACTTTCAAAAAATCCCCGGTTAAAAAACTGAAGGTGAGCCACGACTCATTAACTCCGCGCGTTGACTGTTCTACTTGCAGGGGTCTGGGTAGGGGGTTAGGTTGGCTTATGAGGCCCGTATGGGCTTCCTATGGCCTTCTAGAGTCCCTCCTTATATAGTAGAAATAGGCCAGTAGCCTAGGGGTTTTCTTAGGACTGCAAAATAGTCAAATGATTCCTTCTTACATTTTAATGTCATAGTCTTTCTTATTACAGGGGGTTAGACTTAGACCTTTTCGGGCGCGGGGGAAAATAATGAGCTATACGGCTTTAATAGGTTGGAAGGACAAAGTGCCATATGAAGTTATTGAGGAATATCATAATTCTCACTTATTTGGATATGTAATATGGGACCATCTCGTTTATAGGCATTCTGATTACCTATGGGGCAAAATACCACAAAAGGACCGAAGATATTTTTCGGGAAATGACGCAATTATGAACAAGCTCTGTGAAATGGCCGACAAGAAGGAATTTCCAGAATATCACAGGGCTGCATTAGTCTGTACTTTTGACTATGTGGTAATTCCAGCGCAAACAGTTTTTGAGCTTACTCCGCTTTTGCGCGAATTTGCTCTTGAAATGAGATTAGGTAAGCGCACATGGGAAATTGCGCAAGACCTCGAAAAGTATGTTGCGAACTACACTTGCTTTGGTTTTATAGGAACCTCTGTTTGCTATAATGTTTGGTGGGACAAGGAAAAAGAACAAGATTATGACCTAACTGGAGATATACATTATACATGGCAAGAGGCTATGGAAGGAACTGTTGACTTCTCGTCTTAGGGCGCGGGGGAAAATAATGAACATGGAAGAAGGGCGATATGACGTAATTGAGCTTTGTGAGGCTCTGGGGGTAAAATACAAACTAGGCAGAAACCACATCATAATCTGTTACCCCTGCGGAACGTATATTGGACCCGACCATAATGTTAGCACCAGTTACGAAGAGAAACCGTTTTACAGCATACAAGCTGCTATAGCTTTTGTGGTGTTCGTCAAAAACAAATACTACGATAGGATATTCTAATATGCCAAGTGCCTACATTTCAATTTCATTACTAGAAGCAGTTGCGGTAAAAGAAGCGATTGAGAGAACGTTGAATAGTTACATTCTCGGACGCATGACATATCCAGACAGAAGGAAAAGGGATGCTTTGCGTAGGGTGCGGGATAAACTACCTGTGATTATAGTAGAGGACGAATAATGAAGAAATGCGGAAACTGTTTCTGGAAGGGCCATAATAAAACAACGGACAAATACTACTGTAAGCTCGTAGACGATATAACCTACGAAGAAGTAGAGATTGATTTAGAAGGAGTTTGTTCGGCGTGGAAAACGAATAAAATCCCGGCTTGCGAAATGTGTACGATGCGAGAGGTTGAATTCGAAATCACTAGAGTGTTCTATGATGATTGCGATGCGAACGGAACGGCAGGAAGAATAGTCAAGTTTGGCCTATGTGAGAAATGTCTGGAACTGGACGCTTGGAACGTCTACCATAGAATGAAGGATAAGGGGCGAGTATGAGTGAAAAGGAAATGGGGCAGATTCAGGAATTATGTGTAGCTCTGGGAGTAGGGTTTTGCTATGTGTTCATTCCTCACTCTGAAGAGTTCATAAAATTAGCGGAAGTTTTTCATATCTCTCTGGTTCCGCGATATGAAGTCAGAGTTGAGGGTAGGCCATTCTTCTATTACGAAGCAGCTAAGACGTATCTGGAAATCAAGTTTGGAAAATACGGAAAGGAGCAAGTATGAAGATTCCGAAAGGCACAGGGGAATGGGGAAGAGCTAGGGACGCGCTTTTCTACAGGTTGCAAACTAAAGGATTTGCTAGACTAGGAAAAGGGCTGATGAATGGTCAACTGGCTGTTTTTCCAGAAGATGAGGTTAACGGGATTCTAGAAGAGTTGGATGATTTGGGATTTGAAACTAAGCTCTGTTGTGAATTCGCGGACGAAGTTGCAGGGAAGGTAATTGAATACTACTCCATATGGATAAGGGAGAAGCAAAATGGCTGAGAATGCAATCTTGTGGGCTGCGTTTGGATTGGTGATTATTTGCGGTGCAGTTGGAATAGCTGGTGCGTGTTTTCTGTTCAGGGTCATATGGAAGATGCTAAAAGAGATTAACAAGGATTTTGAGTAATGACGGTTCGGGAACTAATAATGCCTCTTTTCAATGAAATGCTGGGCGAGAAAAAAGGCGAAGATGCAGATTGCTATAATTGGGAAGGCGGTAGGGTATCGAGTCCAGAGGGCAGGGATGATATTAGTGATTTTTGGGAATTGCTCCTTCCCTATCTGGATATAGAATTACCAGTAGAGGAGAAGAAATGAAATGGTTTTCGCACAAGCCGTTTGTAGGATTGTGGCGGGGGGAGGACATAAGATATCTCACTATAAACGAAACGTGGGATATGATTTTGTATCTCCTTGAGAAAGAATCGAAAAGGATGGGGTTTGAATTTATGCCTATAGAGGATTATTCAAAGGGAGAAGAAGTGGAGAAAAAGATTGACGCAATTGACCATGAGAGGCGAATTGAGAATCTAGAAAAACAGATGGAAAGAGTAAAGACCGAGAAATTCCTTTCTGTTGTGTTTGAAGATACGGTTGTATTAGAGGGAGAAGTGAACTGCGGTGACCTCTTACTAGTTGAAGAAGAAGATGGAAAGTCTCATGCGTACAATCTTGACCTTTCTGATATAATCAGAGTTAAGAATGGGGATAAACTAAGGGTAACGGTAGAAAGGAGAGGCTAGATGTTTTTTCATACTAAACTTTGGAATTTTATCAAATTGAACGAAAGCTCGGTTGATAAAGCGTGGCAGCAAATCATGAACCTTGAGGATAGGCTGAAGCAGATAGAGCAGCGATATTGCGACCATGAGTTTTCGAATGAAAAGAAGGGTTGTATCGAAGCTCTGTTTTGTAGTAAGTGCGGAATTCTTAATCCCGATTGGGTGAAGATTGCTAGTGCGGGTATGTGGAATAACTGGCATTTGGATGATTACCAAGATTATGTAGACATCATGAAAGTGGATTATTGTATATACGGTAAGATAT
>Ga0272444_10004780_pt1 | contig 11858 bp, 9 predicted proteins | sample SSMForm13_FD_201033 | JGI IMG/M metagenome (GOLD analysis project Ga0272444, IMG submission 201033) | Marine sediment archaeal communities from Little Sippewissett salt marsh, Falmouth, MA, United States - SSM-Form-13 | ecosystem: Environmental > Aquatic > Marine > Wetlands > Sediment ... | reverse complement strand
GCCCTGAAAGGCGGCCCAATGCAGAGGGGAATGCCCCTCAGCGTCCCGGATGTTCGCGTCGGCGCCCCGCTTCAACAGCGCCTGGACAATGTCCTTATGGCGATGCCATGCGGCATTAAACAGCGGCGTATGCATGAACTTGTCTTTTGCGTTGACTTTCGCCCCGTGAATCAGCAGGTATTCGGTGATTTCCCGCGTGCCCTTCTCGGCCGCTTCATGCAAGGGAGTCACGCCGAAGGGATTGCCTTTCGAGACTCGTTCGGGATGCGATTCGACAATTTGGCGTACTTTCGTGAGGTCCTTTGCGTCAATCGCTTGATAGAGCTCGTCCATCGTGACGCCTCTCCTTTTTCGGGCCCCCGGCGGCAAAGATTCAGTGAGTCGGACGCCGGACCTAAAGCAGAAGACGAAAACAAGACAATCGACCGGAAAAAAGCAAGGACTACATATATACAGTCTCCGTGCGGAGATGAAAAACGTAGCGATGCACCCCGTCGATGGTTCCATGGTGGAAGTAACGCTGGATGTCCTTCATCTGGCGTTCCGAGGGGGGGCGTTGGGTCATGCGGACTAAAAACTTTCCGGTGATTTCCGCCTCATCACTGAGCACCGTGACGTCATATCGGGAGTTGTCCAGGGAGAAGCGCGTCGCCAAGACTTTGTCGATCGCTCTTTCGGCCTTTATATTCCTCATCGTCGCCTCCCTTGAATGGCAGCATCTACTCTAAAGGAGTCTGACCATGGATGTTTCCTTACAGAACCGATTGATTCTTTTCGGACGCCGGAAACGCGGCCTGCCAATATCTATTCTTTTGTGGACCGGGGAAGTAAAAATCCCCGTCCTTCTCCAATATATATCGGAAACTTTGCAATGACAACAGAAAAGTGAAATGAAACTGTCAAAAAAGAATCGAAAACAAGGAGGAGTGGGGATAATTAACTATTTTTATTTAACTTACGTCCTATATCGTGCTCGGAACCTGATTCAAGAATTGGCGCAGACAGGCCTCGATTTCTGCCACCTCTTCCAACTGCATGAGCGAGGCTCGAAGCCGGGCAATATTCCTGAGTCCTTTGAGGTAACCCGAATAGTGCTTTCGGAAGGCAAAAAGGCCGTGCTTGCCTCGGTATTCCACCGCCTGCCTGAGATGCCGGAGGCAGACTTCCACTCGCTCCTCAGGTGAAGGTCCCGGAAGGTGCTCGCCGGTGGCGAAGTAGTGCTTTATCTGCTTGAAAATCCAAGGATTATTGATTGCGCCGCGACCGATCATGATGCCGTCGACGCCGGTGTCCCGCATTTGCCGGGCGTCTTCCGGCGTGGCGACGTCGCCATTGCCGATGATCGGCAGGGTGACAGCCGCCTTGATTTTTTCCAGCCACGACCAATCCGCCTGGCCCTGATAGCCCTGCTTGCGCGTCCGGCAATGAACCGTCAATGCCTGAACGCCGGCCTGTTCGAGCATGCGCGCCACGTCGAGAATCACAATGTTCTGTTCATCCCAACCGAGGCGTGTTTTGACCGTGACGGGCAAGGTCGCCGCTCGAATGACCGCCTTTACGACAGACTCGAACTTCTTAAGATCGCGAAGCAACCCCGCGCCTTCCCCGCGCAAGGCGATCTTTTTGACCCAACAGCCGCAGTTGATGTCGATGAAATCGGGCCGGGCGCGCTCGATTACGCGAGCGGCCTCTTCCAGCGACTGCTCCACCTGGCCATAAAGCTGCACGGCGATGGGGCGTTCCTCGTCGGTTACCAGCGTCTTCTCGAACGCCTTTTTGACGTTGCGGATAAGCGCCTCACAGTGCACGAACTCGGTGTAAAGCAGGTCAACGCCGAACTCTTTGCAGACCAGGCGAAAGGGCCGCTCGGATACGTCCTCCATCGGCGCCAGCGCCAGGGGATGGTCCAGTTCGAGACTGCCGATTTTCATTCTGCCGAGTTCACCTTATTCCTTTGCTGAGGCGACTTACAACCATTTCATCTTCAATCGCCCAGTCCTGTCAAGCGTTTTTCCAAGGGGGAGCGACTGCCAGAGAAGATGCGAATGAAGACTACGGCAGCAATAGCGGTCGGGCCTGCAGCCTACACCTTTGTTTTTTCCAAAAACTCGAACAAAATATTGCGGGAGACCTTAAGGCGGTATTCGCGCGTGGAGCGGACGTCGTCGATCGGGCTGATTTCCTGCTGTAGCATTGCCCAGGCTTCTTCGGGCGACGCGCCGCGAGCGACCGCTTCTTCGGTCTTGAGCGAGCGAAGGGTGACCGGCGCGACCGAGCCCCAGGCCAGTCGCACCTGCTTTTCATTCGTTTGCGTTCGCGCCCCGGCGAACACCACCTTGCTGATCGCTTGCGCCTGGCGCGTGCCGACTTTTCGGTAATATTGCTGCTCGGGCGGAAACGCCGGCGGCGGCAGAAGAATCTCCGCAATCAACTCATCCGGTTCGAGAGCGTTCGTTCGGTAACCGGTGAAGAACTCCGCCAGATCGATCGTTCGCTCGCCGCGAACGCTGACGGCCCGCACCCGGGCGTCGTAAACCATCAGCGCGGGGACCGTGTCGGCGGCGGGCGAACCGTTTGCGATGTTCCCGGCCGGCGTTCCCCGGTTTTGAATTTGGAGCGCGCCCGTGACCCGGGCCGCTTCGACAAGCAGCGGATAATGCTTCTTGACGTGGGGGTGAAACCGAACGTCGCTGTAGGTTGCCAGCGCGCCGATCTGCAAACCGCCGTCGGCGGCGGCGCAAACGGTTCGCCACTGGGGGGCAAGCCGGTGCAGGCTCTGATAGGCGGGACCGGGCAGGATGCCGAAGTTCATCCAAACGAAAACGTCCGTGCCGCCCGCGATGGGAATCCGCTCGGGCCGCTCGGCTTTCTGTTGCAATGCCTCTTCAATGCTGGAAGGAATGACACACTCAAAGTCAGGCAGATAGGTTCTCATCGCTTTTCGGCCTCCTCGGCGGCGCGCTTCACCGCTTCGAAGATGCCTCGATAGCCGGTGCAGCGGCAGAGGTTGCCCTCGAGCGCTTCCGGGACGCCGCCCGGCGCGCGGCCCGGATCGCGAAGATACGCCACCGCGGCGACGATCATGCCCGGCGTGCAGATGCCGCACTGGGCGCCGCCGTGCTTGATAAACGCTTCTTGCACCGGATGCAGCGCGTCGCCGAATTCTTCTTGAAGCCCCTCGATGGTTTCAATCGTTGCCCCTTCGGCCTGTGTCGCCGGGATCAAGCAGCTCATCACCACTTCGCCGTTCATGATAACGCTGCACGCGCCGCACTCGCCCTCGCCACAGCCTTCCTTCGTGCCGGTCAGGCCGCATTCGCCGCGTAGCACGTCCAGCAAGCGCGCCATCGGGTGCGCCGCTACCGTTGTTTCTTTGCCATTGAGCGTGAATGTGATTTCAGTTTTCTTCATTCTCGAACCTACTCCAACAAGTCCTCGGGCTGAACCGGGACCTGCGTGATCTCCCGGTCGAGCGCGTGAGCGACCGCCGCGGTGACCGCCGGCGCCGGACCATCCATCGGCAGCTCCCCCACGCCTTTTGAACCGTACGCGCCGTACTCATAAGGATTGGGAAGGAACTCCACCGTAATCTCGGGGACGTCGACGGTGGTCGGGATAATGTAGTTCATCATCTCGGCGTTCGTCATCGCGCCGTCCCTCAGGGCAACCTTCTCGCTTGTGGCCCAGCCGACGCCCTGCGCGACGCCGCCTTCGACCTGCCCTTGGGCCAGCGTGGGATTGATGACCGTTCCAATATCGACCGTTGAGGTCACTCGCTCGGTTTTGATTTCGGCCGTCACCGGATCGATGCTCACCTCGACAACGTCGCACGCCCAGGCGTAAGTGGGATAGCCCGATCCTTTATACGTTTTCTCGTCCCACTGGATTCCCGGCGGCGGCTCATACTGAACTTCAATGCGCAGGGGGCCACTTTTTCGATAGTGCTCGGCGACCGACAACTCCCCCAGCTTCCCACGAAGCTGCTTTCCCGCTTTCTCGACCAGCCGGCCGACGATCATGGTGGTTCGCGAGGCGACGGTTGGACCGCTATTGGGCACGAAAGCCGTCTCCGGCCGCCGGAACACCACCTGTTCGAGGGGAATGCCGACCGCTTCGGAGCAGATTTGCTGAAAGACGGTTTCGACACCCTGTCCCATTTCCGTGTTCGCTTGCAGAATCACGACCTTGCCGTCTTCGCGGATTTCGAGAGCGACGCGCGAGGCAAGATAGACTTCGCCCGAGCCGGTAAAGCCCGCACCGTGCATAAAGGTGGAAAGGCCGATGCCGCGACCCGAGCCTTTCTTCCAAGCGGAGCGCTTTGCACGATAGTCCGACAGTTCCAACGCCCGGTCGAGAAGCGCTTCGAGATTCGGGTCCTCCTTCATCACTTGGCCGGTCGGCATGGTGTCGCCCGGGCGAAGAAAATTGCGTCGCCGCAGCTCCGCCGGATCGATACTCAACTGTTCGGCCAGGAGCGACATGTGGGCTTCGATGGCGAAAAGACTCTGCGGCGCGCCGAAGCCGCGAAACGCGCCGTAAGGCGGCGAGTTCGTGAAAAACGACCGTCCCCGGATTCGAGCCGCGGGCCAGCGGTAGCAGCCGAAAGCGTGCAACACACCGCGCGACAGCACCACCGGGGTCAACGTTACATATGCGCCTTGGTCAAGCCGGAAGTCGAAATCGAGCGCGCGAAGCACGCCGTCCTTGGTTGCGCCGATCCTCAGCGTGCTGAGCGAAGGATGACGCTTGGTGGAACTGGCCATGTCTTCGTTCCGATCGTAAATCAGCTTCACCGGGCGACCGGACTTTTTCGCCAACAACGCGGCGTGAATGGCGACGATGCTCGGGAAGTCCTCCTTGCCGCCGAACGCGCCGCCGGTCGTACAGTGGGCAACGTTGACTTGTTCGTCCGTAAGGTTGAAAGCGGTCTTGAGCGCTTCATGCACGTAGAAAGGACACTGGTGCGATCCCTCGGCGTGAACTTTGTCACCGTCCCATTGCGCGATAAATCCTTGCGGCTCGATGTAGGCGTGTTCCTGTGCGCCGGTGCGGTAGGTTCGCTCGATGACCACGTCGCTTGCGGCGAACTCGGCCTCCAGATCCCCGTCCTCGATCAGAATCTCGCGATGCACTTTGCCGGGGCCGATCTCAAGAATCGCCGGGTGCTCTTCATAAGTGATCTTGACCGACCGCGCGGCCTTTTCCACCAGCTGCCGGTCCGGGTGCGCAATCAGCAGAATCGGTTCTTCGCGATGCCGAACCACTGCCTCGCAAAGCACCGGTTGATCCTCTTCAATCAAGTGCACGATATTTTTGCCGGGGACGTCGCCGGCGTCGACGATGGTGAACTCGTCCCAGGGAACGTCCTTCTCGAACTCGATGTGCCGGATCGTTCCACAAGCGATGGTGCTGCGGATTGTTTTCCCATAAAGCATACCGGGCAGTGTCAGGTCGTCGACGTAGGCAATTGCGCCGGTGACTTTCGCTCGTCCTTCCCGGCGGTCAACGGACCGGCCGACGGAACGGTGCGTGGTTGCTGGATCGGACATGGCTCATCCTATATTCTTTCTCAAAAGTTTTGTCTCGACCGGGCCCTCTCCCCGCTGAGGGAGAGGGGAGGATGAGGAAGTGATAAAGGACAAAACTTCCGAGAATCGCTCGAAATAAAGCGGTCTTTCCCTCTTCTCCGCTTGGAGTATACGCAAATCCTCCCGGTTTTGGAAGCGTTTTCCGGTCGGGGCCGGGAGGACCCGTCTCTCGAGATCGTTCTTGACGAAAGGAGGGCTTCCGGCTACCGTTTCCAATCAAGACACGGAGTGCGAAGCGAGAGTGACTCAATGGAAAAGCAGGATAAAACCCAGGTGATGAAAGCGACCCGCGATCTGGATTCCCCTTTGCCGCCGGCCAAGGCGAATCTGCAAACCACGGTTCTCGGCCTGAAATTTCGCAATCCGGTGATTCCCGCCGCGGGACCGAACGTGCGGGATGGGCAGGCCTTGCGGCAGTGCGCCGAGGGGGGAGCGGGGGGGCTGCTGGCGAAAACCGTTTCGGTCAAGGCCGCGCCGGTGCCCCGGCCGAACATGGCGCTGTATGCGCGCAATGGCATGCTCAACACCGAACTCTGGACCGAGCTGCCGCCCGAACAGTGGTTCGACGAGGAATATCCAGCGGGGATTGCCTCGGCGCGCGAGCATGGCGTTCCTTTCATTGCCAGCATCGGCTACACGGCGGAAGAAGTCCGGCGGATTGCGCCCCAAGTCGAAGCGGCGGGCGTGGACGCCATCGAGTTTACACTGCACTACGTCGAGCGGGAATTCAGCACCGCCGCTGAAGTGGCCAAAGCGCTGCGCGAGTCGGTCCGCGTGCCGATCATCGCCAAGCTGAGTCCGCACTTCGGCGACCTGGGCGAGCTGGCCGCCGTGCTCGAACCTTACGTCGACGCGTTTACCTGCATTAACAGCTTCGGTCCCACGCTTCGAATCAATATCGATCGGGCCGAGCCGGTCATGGGCAGCCAATACGGTTACGGCTGGTTGAGTGGTGAGCCGATTAAACCGCTGGCGCTTCGGTGTGTGTTTGAAGTCGCCCGCCGGGTTGATAAACCGGTCATCGGCGTCGGTGGCGTGGCTCGAGGCGTCGATCTGATCGAATACTTGATGGCGGGCGCTTCGATGGTCGGCGTCTGCACGGCGGCGATCCTCGAAGGCAATGACGTCTATGGGCGCATCGCCGAAGAAGCCGCTCATTGGCTGGACGAGCATGGGTATTCCAGCGTTGAAGAAGTTCGCGGGCTGTACCTCGACAAGTATCGTAATGGACAGCGCGTGGTCACCGAGTTCGAAGAGAAGCCGCAGGTTGACGAGACTGCGTGTATTGGTTGCACGCGTTGCGAGCCGGTCTGCTGGTACGATGCGCTGAAAGCGCCACCGGAGACCGCGCCGACGATCGAGGAGACCCCTTGCTTTCAATGCGGCCTCTGCCTGACGGTTTGTCCGACGGACGCGCTTTCGTTTCGGCCGAGAAAAGGAATAACTGTTGATTAGAGCGATTTTCGAAATGATTGTCCAAATAAAACACGAAAAGTGGGGATAGACCTCTTTCCCCCTTAATAAGGGGGAGCTGGAGGGGGTTATTTTTAAAGGCGAGAAGCAATACTACTGGTGAAAAATTACCCCACCCCGCCTCCCCCGCCAAGGCGCGTCTACGACCTTCGAAAGGGGAGGAGAGGGAGACGGACAATGCTTTCGAGAGATACTCTGGTATCGCTATGAGGAGTGCTTGATGCGATCGCTTGACCTTGACCTACCGCGCCAGCAGCCGGCGAAACGACCGGCCCAAGAGCGACGGCGCGATTTTGCCGAGATCGACCGCGGTTTTACAACCCGGCAGGCGATGCTTGAGGCGCGGCGCTGTGTTCAATGCTCGAATCCGCCTTGCGCGTTGTTCGGTTGTCCGGTCTCGCACCGAATTCCGGAGTGGATCGATCACATTGTCGAAGGCCGCTTTCGTGAGGCGTGGCGGGTGATCTCGCAAAGGAATAACCTGGCTGAGGCGTGCGGCAAGCTCTGTCCCCAGGAAGTGCTGTGCGAATCGCGCTGTGTGGTTCGCCACGTCGGTCCGCCGGTAGCCATCGGCAAGCTCGAAGCGTTTATCGCGCAGATGGCGAGGCAGCAGGGCTGGTATGACGGTCGCGCCGCTGCGGCGCCGACGGGAAAACGCGTGGCGATCGTTGGCAGCGGTCCGGCGGGGCTTTCGGCCGCCGAGGAATTGCTCCTGCGGGGGCATTCGGTGGTGGTCTATGAACGGCAAAAGAATCCCGGCGGTCTGCTTGTCTATGGCATTCCGAATTTTAAGTTCGCCAAGGAGCGCATCGAGGAACTGATCGAACGGATAAAAAACCGGGGCGGTGAGTTTCGCTGCGGCGTGGAGGTTGACCGCGACCTGACGGCGGATGAGCTGTTAAACGATGGGCAGGAAAAATGCGACGCTGTGTTGTTGGCGGTGGGCGCGGAAGTCGGGCGCATGCTTTCGATTCCCGGCGCGGAGCTGGGGAACGTTCATCGGGCCAGTGATTTTCTCATCGCGGGCAACCTGGGCCGGACCTTCATCGAGCAACCGCCTATCGCCATCGAAGTTGGCAGGACCTGCGCTGTCTTCGGTGGCGGCGACACGGCGATGGATTGCGTTCGCACGGCGCTTCGGCTGGGATTCGAAAAAGTGCTTTGCCTCTATCGCCGCTCGGAGAAAGAAATGCCGGGTCGCGAGGAAGATCGCCACAACGCGATTCAAGAGGGAGTGGAATTTTGTTTTCTCGCGGGTCCGGTGCGCTTTCTCGGCCGGGATCGGGTCGAGCAAGTCGAGTGCGTCAAGATGCGGTTGGGGCCGCCGGACGAGAGCGGTCGCGCCTGGCCGGAGCCGATTCCCGGGTCGGAGTTTACGATTGAAGCGGCCACGGTCGTACTGGCCTTGGGCTACACGGTCGATCCGGCTCTGGCTGCGGCGTTTGGACTGGACCTGGAACGGGGCGTGGTGAAGGTCAGTGCCGACCTGTCGACTTCCCGCGCGGGCGTTTTCGCCGCCGGCGACGCGGTCAACGGCGCGGACTTGGTGGTGACCGCCGTGCGCGACGGGCGCGCCGCGGCCCGAGGAATCCACCGGTATTTAACAAGCACGCCGGGCGAATCTGCCCAAGAATCGTAAAAGCGAAAACGGTTCAAGAGGATTCAGCTCCCTTGGTTCGCTGGTTGCTAAAGCGAGGGCCGGACAATCCGCCGCCAAAAAACAAAAGGCCGCCGAAGCGACCTTTGCGGGTTGATGCCAGATTGATGAGTTAAGAAGTGGAGCCGGCGAGGCTCGAACTCGCGACCTTTTGACTGCCAGTCAAACGTTCTCCCAGCTGAACTACGGCCCCAATTTCCGTGTTAACACCGGAAGTGTATACCACGAACGGTCTTCTCGTGCAATATCTTTTGTCCCTCCCGCCAGCCAGGGTGCGGGAAGGGAAGAGCGGGGCGAGATCCCTATTTCTCGGGATTCAAGGAGCCTTCAAGCACGACCACCGCCAGGGCGAAGTCCCCATCGTGCGTCAGGCTCAGATGCACGTTCTCGACGCTTTGGCTCCGGGCGATCTCGGCGGCGCGGCCCGAAAGCTGCAACCGGGGCGGCTCTCCCGGCGCCCGTGTCACCTCGGCGTCTTTCCACCGAACTCCCTGCGCCATGCCCGTGCCGAGGGCTTTGAATGCTGCTTCCTTGGCGGCGAACCGGGCGGCAAAATGCACCGCCCGCGTTGCGGGGCGCGCCTGGCAATACTCCCTCTCGGCGGCAGTGAAAACCCGCCGCTCGAAGCGCTCCGCCCACCGCTCCAGCGCCTTGGCAATCCGGCTGATGCGGCACAGATCGGTTCCCAATCCGACAATCACCGTCCGAGGCCCCTTTCCGACTGGTCGATTCGATGGTAACATCCCCCCGGATCAGGTTCAAATCCAGAAACGCCGTTTCCCTATCGCTTCCTTCCGGGGAGAATCTCGGCAAGCGCGGCGGGATGTTTCAATCCTCTCGTTTCAGGCGGGAACCGGCCGTTGGGTGTTGATTTAACTCTCGAAAGGAACTGGAGTTGCAGAATTCAGGGATTCACAAGGAACCAACCGAAGGCAACGCCGCGGCCCGGACCGGCCGGTTGGCGATTTTGCTGATCCTGCTGTTTGTTCCCCTGGCCTTTGTTCCCACCGCCATCGATTTTCAGAACACCAACAGCGTCTACCTGAAGCAGACTGCGCTGTTGCTTCTCAGCCCGGTTGTGTTGACCCTGGCAGCCTTCTCCGCGGGAGTTCGCCGAAGCGGGAGAGGCAGCGCTCGCTCTTCGCCGCTATTAGTTCCGGGTGTGCTCTTGGCCGGCTGGATCGTGCTGGGCTTCCTCCGGGCGGACTACCCGGCGGCGGCATTCCAGGAGGCGCATCGATGGCTTTGTTATCTGTGCTTGGCGCTGGGAGCCGCGCTGTTGCTTCGCGATCGGCGCTCATGGCACAAGGCGTGGGCGATTTCGTTGGTCGCCAGCGGCATCGTGTCCCTTTATGGTGTTCTTCAATTCTTTGATTACGACCTGTTCGAGTGGGGAATTTTCCCGTGGGCTCTGCCCCTTCGGCGCGTTTGCGCCAGCCTTGGCAATCCGAATTTTCTGGGAGGTTACTTGGTTCTGACCGTGCCGCTGACGCTGGCGGCGCTGGCCTCCATGAAAGGGCTGCGCGGGAGCGGTTGGATCCTATTGTGTTTCTGTGTTCAAGCGTTGGCGGCGGGCTTGTGTTTTGCCCGCGGCGGATCGCCCTACGTTCTGGAGCTGTTGGAAATGCGGGGATGGAGCGACAGCGCGGGGCTGCGCCTGGTGCTGTCGGCGCTGGAAGCGGCTTTTTTCATCGCTCCCGTGTTCGTTTACTTTCTCTTGAAACGCTGGAAACACGAGCGCCTTTATCCGCTGCTGGTGTTACTCGGTTTTCAATGCACGGCGCTCGCGCTGACGTTCAGCGTCGGGAGCCTCGCCGCGACGGCGGCGGGTTGCCTGGTGATCTTCGTGCTCTGGACCGCCAGCCGGTTGCGCCGGGAGGGACTGACCCGAAGTTCTCGCAAGCCGCTACTCGTTCTCGGTCTGATCGTTTTGATTGTCCTCGTCTCCTTTTATCCCGCGAGCCGGTTCATGCTTCAGTACCGCGCCCGGACGGTCTATGAGCGCCTTCAGATGTACCGGGGCACGGTCGAGATGATTGCCGAGCGGCCGCTGGCAGGCTTTGGGCCGGGGATGTTCTCGGTATTCTTTCCCGACCATCGGCCGATTCAGTTGGCGCTTTACCTTCCGCCGGGCGAATGGTTCGTCGATCACGGGCACAGCGAATACCTGGAGCTGACCAGCGAATTCGGCCTCGTCGGCCTGGCGCTGTTCTTTTGGATTGTGCTGGCGGCGCTTTGGCCGGGCTTCAAGAATGCGCTTCCCCGGTCGGTTCGGCGAGACGCGTTCTGGTGGCTGCGCGCGGCGCTGATCGCAGGCCTGCTCGCGACGCTGGCTCAGAACGTGATCTCGGTAAACCTCAGGCAGGTTTCGACCGCGGCCATCTTCTGGCTCTCGCTGGGATGGCTGGCGGGAATGGCTGCGCCGAGGGCAGCGCGCCCGATTGCCGGCGGAACATCATTCGGCTGGTTCGGCTGGAGTGCCCGAATCGGGACGATTGTCTTTCTTGCCGCGCTGGCCGTGGGCAATCTCGGCTTCGTGGGCCGCGATTACATCGGCGACCTTTTATTGACTCAAGGAACCGCTGCGGTCAACGCTCATCGCCTCCGCGAAGGACTGCACTATTACCGGGAAGCGCTGAAACTGATTCCCAACCGAACCCAGGGACACTACTTTCTGGGCGCTCTGCAATTCGAGTTTCAGGATCATGAGGGAGCGATCGAGTCCTACAAGAAAGTGCGCGAGCTCGAGAGAGATTTCGTGGACGTGGTTTTTAACCTGGCGACGACGTATGTCAAGATGGAGCGGTACGACGAGGCGCTGAAGTTGTATGAAGAGGCCGCGGGGAAGGATCCCAAGAATGCCCGGCTCCAGGATTATTACGCGCGAACGCTGATTCTCGCCGGGCGCGTCGAGGAGGCCCGGCCTTTGCGCGAGCGAGCCATTGAGCTCTACCGGGAAAAGCTCCAACTTTATCCGGGCGACGTGCGGCTTTATCATGACTTGGGCAAGAATTATATGTTCCAGGCGATTTATTCGCCGCCCCCGGTGGGGGACGCGTGGAGTCAGGCCGAGGAATTCCTTCGCGTTGCGATCCAGCAAGAGCCGCAGACCCCGCGTTACCAGCAGAGCTGGCGGGAGT
>Ga0272444_10004779_pt1 | contig 11860 bp, 11 predicted proteins | sample SSMForm13_FD_201033 | JGI IMG/M metagenome (GOLD analysis project Ga0272444, IMG submission 201033) | Marine sediment archaeal communities from Little Sippewissett salt marsh, Falmouth, MA, United States - SSM-Form-13 | ecosystem: Environmental > Aquatic > Marine > Wetlands > Sediment ... | reverse complement strand
TGTAAGTCCAAGATAGTAAAGAACATCCCGGTCCGACGGAGACAATTCCAGCGCCTTCATAAGATTGTTGACAGCCTTGTTGTAGTTGCCCGCAGCCAGGGCATCCTTTCCCGAATTCAACAGGTCCTGGAAATCATCGGGGGCCTGTCCGCAGGAAACCGACAGAAAACCGGTTATAATGAATAAAAATAATAATCGTCGCATAGCTACCTCGTCTTTGAAAGCTGACGCATATATAGGTAAAAAGCGGCTCTTTTTCAAGCCGAACAAACAGACACAAGATTTATTTTATATATTTTATCGCCGGGTATATGAACATTCAGTAAATTTTATTGTTGTAAACAGCGGTAATACTTTGTAATAATAGTTGAAATTTATAGCAGGAGATGTATTGTTGAGCGGGTTCAGGCAGAAATCGGAAATAATTACTTTTAAGGCCGATGAATCACTTCTGAAGGCGTTGCGTTCGGTTCCCAACCGGTCCGAATTTATCCGGAATGCCGTGTTGAATGCGCTGGAATCAACGTGCCCCCTTTGCGGCGGATCGGGAATATTGACCCCGCCTCAGCGTCGGCACTGGGATCAGTTTACGGCCGATCATCCGTTGCAGGAGTGTCAGGATTGCCATGAGATGCACCTGGTCTGCAATATGGATAATGATGAAAAGCAGGATTAGATCGTTGAGTCTCGCCGCCGCTTTCCTGCTGATGACAGCAGGCTTAAGCGGTTGTGGCAATAAGCCGCCCGAGGGCGGCCGTCTTCGGGTGTTCGTAAGTATTCTGCCGCAGGCTTTCATTGTCGACCAGATTGCTGGCGGCGCCGTGGATGTATCAGTCCTGGTGGGACCGGGGCAGTCCCCCGCTTTTTTCGAGCCGTCGCCACAACAGATGGCCGAACTCGAACGAGCCGATATTTATTTACGAATCGGGGTTCCTTTCGAATCGCAACTGGTGGATAAGATCGCCCGCCTCTGGCCGGAACTTGGCGTGGTCGATACCCGCCGGGGTATTGACCTGGTCGAGGCGGATCATCACCACGGAGGGGGCCATGATCATGGCAATGAACCGGACCCGCATATCTGGATGGACCCCGGTCTGGTTAAAATCCAGGCCGCGACTGTCGGCGAGGCGTTGATCCGGCTGGATTCGGCCCGGGCCGACATGTACCGGAGCAACCTGGCCGCTTTTACGGCGCGCCTGGACAGCCTCGATCGTGAACTGGCCGGTATGCTGGCGCCCTACCGGGGTGAACGATTATATGTCTTTCACCCGGCCTTCGGCTATTTCGCCCGGGCCTACGGTCTGGTACAGGTGCCGATCGAAATCGAGGGTAAGGAACCGGGGTCGCGTCGGCTGGCCGAATTTATCGAGCGAGCCCGGGCCGAGCGGGTAAAAATAATTTTTGTCCAGAAGCAGTTTTCGACCCGCAGCGCCGAAACCATTGCCCGGGCTATCGGCGGGACGGTGGTAACTATCGACCCGCTGGCCTACGATTATTCGATAAACCTGAGAACTATGGCCGAAGATCTCCTCCGGGCCTTGTCGCCGAAAAACGATGGGGGTGAAAATGACTGAAGTCCCGGCTATCGATATTGATCGGGTTACATATAGGTACGGGGAGGTTCCGATTCTCAAGGATGTCCGGGTAACCGTCAACGAACTTGACTTTGTCTGGATAGTCGGGCCCAACGGGGGCGGCAAAACGACTCTGCTGAAACTGATCCTGGGACTGCTGTCGCCTGCGACGGGGCGCATTTCGATTTTCGGCCGACCACCGGTTCGGGCGCGTCGGGAAATCGGGTATATGCCTCAGGTGACGGCTTTCGATCCCCGGTTTCCCGTGAATGTGATGGATGTCGTTCTGATGGGGCGTCATGGCGATGGCCGCGGCCTGGGGCCTTTTCGGCGGGCCGATAAAGCGACGGCGGAAGAGGCGCTTCTGGATGTGAACATGGCCGATAAAAGGCGCCTGCCATTTTCGTCTTTGTCCGGCGGCCAGCAGCGACGGATCCTGATCGCCCGGGCGCTGGCCTCGCAGCCGCGGATTCTGCTGCTGGATGAACCGACCGCTAATCTCGATTTACCATCCGAACGAGAGCTGTACGAACTATTGCGGAAACTGAACCGCCGGTTGACGATTGTTATGGTTTCTCATGATCCGTCGTTTGTCTCCGATTTTGTCCAGCGCGTGATCTGTGTCAACCGGGAGGTCCATGAGCACCCCACCTGCGAAATCGACGGGGTTTTCATGGGTGAATATTATGGCGGGGAAGGACGCGGTATACGGATGGTTCGTCACGACCGCCATCTGAAAGAAGGCTCCGATAATGATTGATTTTCTGGCCGCGGTCGCCGACCATACTTTTCTGCAGTATGCTCTTTTAACCGGGGTCCTGGCTGGGATCGCCTGCGGCATTGTCGGCACCTATGTGGTCACGCGGCGGATCACCTATATCGGCGGCGGTATCGCTCACAGCCTTCTGGGCGGCATGGGGGCGGCCTATTACCTGTCGGCGGCGCATAATCTTTCGTGGCTCCATCCCCTGCACGGAGCGGCGGCGGTGGCCCTGATCTCGGCGGTTATAATCGGCCTGGTCAGCCTGCGTTCCCGGGAGCGCGAGGATACCGTTATCAGCGCTATCTGGGCGATCGGGATGGCGGCCGGAGTCATTTTTATTTCCCGGACGCCGGGTTACAGCGAAAACCTGATGAGTTACCTGTTCGGCAATATCCTGATGGTATCGCGCTCCGATCTATGGCTTCTGGCCGGTCTCGATCTGCTGATTGTCGGATTCGGGCTTATTTTTTACAATCAGTTTCTGGCGGTTTGTTTCGATGAGGAATTCGCACGGGTGCGGGGCCTGAAGGTGGAATGGTACTATCTGTTGCTCCTGGGATTGACCGCCCTGACGGTGGTTTTGCTGGTGATGGTGGTCGGGCTGATCATGGTCATCGCCCTGCTGACATTGCCGGTGGCGATTGCCGGGCAGTTCACCCGCACGCTGAAGCAGACGATGGTGGCGGCTTCGCTTATCAGCATTCTGGTCACCGGACTGGGGCTGGCTTTGAGCTACGGTCCTAATTTGCCCGCCGGCGCCACCATTATTTTGGTGGCCGGCATCGCCTATGTGGCGGTGTTGATCCTGACCCGTTTTACCGGTCTCGGCCGGGCGCGGGCCTGACCGGCCGGGCCGGGAACGGCCTCTTTTTTCCCGCCCGGAGCGTTTCCCGGAAAAAATATTTCATCCTTTTACTCAAAAAGAGCGGCTGATACGTCTATGGGAAGTAAAAAGCCGTCATCAAACAGCCGGTGTTAAAACCCCGGCCGTTTAAAAACTTTACAGAGGACTTGACAAATCGGCGGGCTTATAGTAATTTTTGCAGACTTTTTGGCGAATATTTGGTGACCTGTTAAAGCAGTGGAGAAAAATATTGTAAGCCTGTCTTATTGCAGTAAAACCAGTAATTTACGGGAAGTCACAAAAGAAAAATTTAGGTTTTAGATAATGATGGAGATGAGAATGCGAGCAATTAAATTAACCGTATTCCTTGGCCTGCTCCAGATCCTGCTGGTGCCGGCGGTGTTCGGCAGCGGTATGTCCTTCGACGGTATCGGGGCCAAAGCCAGGGCCATGGGCGGTGCTTTTCGTGCCGTCGCCGATGATTGGACGGCGGCCTATTATAATCCGGCCGGCTATGGCCGTATTCAGGACAATGTTATTGCGGCGGATGCCGCCATATTGCACAACCGCTACTCGCTGACACCGAATGTTCTTTGGGGCGGCGAGTACGAGTCGGGTTTTTTCAATGGGCAGGAGATTGCCAATAAGCATGAGGTGCTCAATGTTCCTCAGGGTGGCATTCTGGCCCGGCTTCCCGCTCCGGGCTTAGGCGAAATGGTATTCGGCTTTTCGATAATCCAGCAGTTTGACCAGAACCAGACCTGGCAGCTGTTCCAGAATATTCCGACTCACAGCGATTCGACGTTTCCGTTGAATCAGTTCGGGATTAATTTCGATGCGGTGGCCTTTCAGTTTACCGCCGCCAAGAATTACATCGAGGATCGCCTGTCGCTGGGTCTCGGCCTGTCGTTGGTTCGCGGAGATTTGAAATACAGCAGTATTGCCCTGCGCAATAATCCCATGCCGTCACCGGTCAGCGATCGGCCCCACGACAAGATTCCCGAATGGTATGAAACCGATGGTTACGGCTGGGGATTCGGGTATCGCTTCGGGGCTCTTTTCGATGCCACCGAAAAACTTCACCTGGGTCTGGTTTACACCGGCAAAACCTCGCTGGATATCGACGGCACCACCCGTCTTAAATTCTATATGGGCGATAATCCGTACAACGATTATTACGAAACCAACCAGCTGTTCGAGGAACTGCTTTTTCTCAATGGCGAGGTTATAAACGCCACCGCGGATTTCAAAACGACAATCGACCTGCCGGCTTCGATCGGCGGCGGGCTGGCCTACGATGTCAACGACCGCCTGACGGTGGCTCTCGATGCCGAGTATATTTTCTGGTCGCAGTTTGAAGGCTTCAATTTTGAGTTTACCGATTTCCAGGGCAATACGTTCCGGGATGAGACGATCCTGACCGATACCACTTTTACCAGGGCGCAGGACATGATGACCGGCGATCTGGCGATCCCGGTGGTCTGGAAGGACGCCCCCCGGGTGATGGTGGGAGCGACATACCAGGCCCTGAGTTACCTGAACGTTCGGGCCGGATTTATGGCCGACAAGTCGGCCATTGACTGGGAGAATGTCGATGGTATCACGCTGACCCCGCAGTTTTTTGACCTGGGCACCAAATATACATACAGTCTCGGACTGGGTTTCGACATCGATGTCTGGAATATCAGTCTTACCAATTCATATACTCATTACCCCGATCTTAACGTCTACCAGCAGGCCGATGTCGACGACGACGGTCTTATGGATAATCTGACCGGCGGTTATGAGGGCGATCAGTACCAGACCGTCCTGGGAATTTCATACCGCTTTTAGGAGGGCCGGATGTTTAGAAAGTTGATTATTGTTTCAGTGTTTTTACTGACGGTGGTTATAGGGTCCGGGTGCAGCGATCGGGGCGATACTTTTGTTCCGGTTTCGTACGAAAGCAGCGTCGGGCCGTTTGAATTCAATCATGAATTTCTGGTAGCGCTAGGTTTTTCCATGTTCACTGAAATCAGGAATTCTCCCAGCATGCGGTGTATGGCCTATGTTCCGGCCGGGTATCAAAATCCCAATCAGGGGCGTCCGTTCCCGACTTTGTATATGCTCTCGCCGTTCGGTGAAACCGAGGAGTTTTACTTCAATTACGGTTTAAAGGATGTGGCCGACCGGTTGATCGCCGAGGGTGAAATCGAACCGATGATTATAATTACCGTAAACGGTCGGAATACCTACGGGGGCGGTTTTTACGGCGACAAATACGCCGGCGGCCGCTATGCCGAAATAATTGGCTCGATTCAGGGTTATCCCCTGACCGGCAGCCTGATCGACTACGTCGATGCCGTCTTTAACACCTTCTCCGACAGCCGCCACGGGGCCGGTGTCGGCCGCGCCAACCGGGCCATCTCCGGAACCGGTATGGGCGGTTACGGGGCCATGCGTTTGGCTGTCGTTTACCATGACAATTTCAGTTCGGTGTCGGCCATTTCGGCGCCGCTGGACTTCGATGGGGCGTCCGGAAGCGGCGGCCTGGTACCGTTCTTCGATCAGATCATCGACAATCTGCCGGCCACCTACGCCGAGATGAGGATTGGTGACGGCGATCCGCTGGTGGCCATGGCTTTCGGGGCCGCGGCCAGTTTCTCGCCTCACGATACGGCCTATATCAATCGTCAATATCATCCGGATGTCCCCGGTAGTACCGACCCGCTGCGCGGCTGGCATGCCGACGATACGCTGCGGATAACCGATGTGGCGACCTATTTCACTCCCAAGGGACCGAATTCGTCGCTTAAGTTTCACCTTCCCTTTGATGAAAACGGAGACCCGTACAACCCGATCTGGCAGTTGTGGCTGGATAACAATATCGAATCCATCCTGGCCGGTATACCCGGCGCTCTGGACAACACGGCCATGCTCCTGATGACCTCGGCCGACGCGCGGTACAATTATGACCAGCAGACTATCGATTTCCATCAGCATCTGGTCAATCAGGGTATAGCCGACAGCCTGACAATTTTCGGCGGGTATGGCGATTATGAGGCTTCGAACGATCGCTTTCTGTACGATATTTTGGCCGATATACTGAAATTTCACTCGGACCAGTTTGTTGTTCCCGAGTACTAATAAAAAGATTTGAAAGCACGTAAAATAAGCCGGAAGGACCGAGTTCTTTCCGGCTTATTTTAGTGGGGATAGAATGATCGATGAAAACCTATGACCTGATTTCAATCGGAGCCCACCCCGATGATGTCGAGGTCGGCACCGGCGGAGTGCTGATTGGCCTTAATCAACGCGGCTATAAAACCGGTATCGTCTATCTTACCGCGGGGGAAATGGGCACCGGCGGGACGCCCGAAATCAGGGCCGATGAAGCCCGCCGGGCCGCCGAGGTAATCGGTTCGGACCTCATCGAGACTTTCGACTGGGGTGACTGCCGCCTGTTTGATACCTATGAAAAACGACTGGAACTGGCAATGTTGATTCGAGCCTGCCGTCCGCGTATCATCCTGGCCCCGTACCCCCGGGTCGGTCACGGCAAACGCCAGTCGCACCCCGATCATGTTGCGGCCGGGCAGATCACGCTTAATGCGGCCAATTACGCCACTCTGAAGAAAATGCCGATCGACGGCGAACCGCACCGCGTTGAGAGAATTTTCCACTATTTTCTGCCGCCGGGGCTGGCACCCAATTTCGTGGTCGATATCAGCGAATATTTCGACCGCTGGCTGGAGGCGCTCAAGTGTCATCGGTCGCAGTTTTTAAACCCGGAAAAATCCCGCGATTATATCTGGTCGCTGGAATCGATGGCCCGTTCGTTCGGTATGCAGGCCGGGTGTCGCTACGGCCAGGGCTTTTACAATGCAGAACCAATTAAAATCGTTGACCTGTTCGACTTAGCTGTTTAATTTCCAATGGCAAACGCCGCCGTTGAATGTGATAGCGAGTTTCGGACGGTTGCCGTTTATTTGGAGATAATACCAAAACTGTATTTGTTTCCGGAGGTACTCATATGTTTGCGACCATTCAAAGTTTCGAGAAAAACTGGCAGATCAGTTCGGATGCCACGACCAGGCTGATGGCGGCCCTGACCGATTCGGCGCTCGGGCAGCAGGTGGCCGAGGGACACCGGACCCTGGCCCAGATCGCCTGGCATACGATCGTGAGTATCCCGGAGATGGCCGAAAGAACGGGGCTGAAACTGGCCGGCCCGAAAGAGGGCGGCCCGCGACCGGAAACGGCCAAAGAGATGGCCGAAGCCTACCGGGAGGTAGCCGAATCATTGCTGGCCGAAGTGAAGAGGAATTGGACCGATGCCACGCTTCTGGAGGAAGACGATATGTACGGCGAGCGCTGGGTCCGGGGCGTTACGCTGCTGGTCCTGCTGGTGCATGAGGTTCATCACCGGGGCCAGATGACCGTGTTGATGCGCCAGGCCGGATTGACCATTCCCGGCATGGTCGGACCGGCCAAGGAAGAGTGGGAAAAGCATGGCATGAAAGCGCCGGAAGAGTAAGGCGCCGTAGTGGTTATATATTTGACTCGATAATATCGCGGGCTGAGGTTATCTTTTTAAAATTGACGCCGAAAGGAATGTGAAAGAAGGAGCGAGTTAACGGAACCTGTTTTCGTACGAACACGTTTGCATACGATATATATACTATACCCTGACTCATTTACTGTCTTTGGTGGAGGTTAAGATGATCTGCGCCTTCTGCGGTGAACCGATCGAAGGACGCCCGGTCATTCAGGACGGGCAGATGTTCTGCTCTCTCGGATGCGCCGACATGGCGGCCGAAAACGATTTTGAGGGCAATGGTTATGACGAGGAAGACGGGTTGGACCTGAACTACAGCGATGAGTACGATGAGTATTGACAACCACCCGTAAGTAGTCTAAAGGCTCCCGGGCGGGAGCCTTTTTTATTCCCGCGTTATTTTCAGGATTTCATAGTGAATAAGACCGGCCGGCACTTTGACCTCCACCTTATCTCCGATCGCCTTGCCCAGAAGGGCCGCTCCGATCGGCGATTTAATCGAGATGATATCGTTGTCGACATCGGCTTCATCCGGCGGGGCCAGCGTATATTCGATTTCTTCGTCGTAATCCAGGTCCTTGATCAGAACCCTGGCAAAGAGATAGGCCTTGTCATCGGGTATTTTGTCGGTGTCGACCGGACGCGCCCGGCTGAGTTTGTCTTCCAGCTCGGCGATTTTCCGTTCCAGGTGTGTCTGGGCCTCCTTGGCGGCGTGGTACTCGGCGTTTTCGGATAGGTCGCCCATTTCCATGGTTCGCTTGATCTCGGCGAGCAACTGCGGTCGATTGACGGTCTTCAGTTGCCGGAGTTCTTTTTCCAGCTTGCGGATGCCGTCTTTGGATAGATAAACAGGATCGTTGTTCATATCACCATTATAATAAACGTTCTATTTTTTGCCAGCGTTTTTCGCCTGCGGAATGTCGCCGGAAGCCGATTATTCCCGCCGGTCCGGATATCGGCCCCGGACTGCGATAGCCCGGTCGCCGATAATTTAACATTATAATAGATTGCATTTATCTTTCAACGTTTTTATAATCAATGACTGACGGGATCAATTCCCGCCGGGAGGGTACGAGACCCCGTAAATTAAAAACCGATACCGGGGATACGGCAATGAAAAAACTGGCAAAAATATTCGTGGTGATAGGCGGTCTGATATTGCTGACGGGGCCGGTCGATACGTTCGCTCAATGGAATGCCGATGAAGGCGATACCACCGAAACCCAAAAGCGCGACCGGCTTCTGGAGGAATACCTGAGAAAACAGGAAGATCAATCGCGGCAGGCAACCAGCTACGAGAGTATGCACAAGCTCATGGAAGACGATCAGCGCCTGCCGCAGCCGGAATACCCGGCGGGTAGAATCTATGATGATTCCCTTTATTATCCATGGGCTCTGGAAGACACTCTGCCGGATACGCTGCCGGTCCCGACCGCGGCCGAGGACACACTGCCCGATACCTTGCTTCCGTTCGGCTACGATCTGTTTCGGGTGCCGCCCTCGCTGGCCCTGCCGTCCGATGTTTCCGATATTTCCGATTATATTCTCGGGCCGGGGGACAATATTCTGATCTATCTCTGGGGTAAGGTGGAAAAGGAATACAACCTGTATATCAGCCGCCAGGGCAAAGTCTTTATTCCGCGGGTCGGCGAAGTGGTGGCCTGGGGCATGAATCTCGATGAGTTCACGACGGCGGTCAAGAAGCGCCTGTCAAAGGCATATACCGATTTTAATGTTTCGGTATCCCTGGGTAAGATCCGCTCTATCCGCGTTTATCTGACCGGCGAGGTAAAAAAGCCGGGCGCGTACACGGTCAGTTCTCTGGCAACCCTGTTTAACGCCATGTACCTGGCTGGCGGACCGACCGACCGGGGATCGATGCGCATCGTCCGCCTGATCCGCGGCGGCCGGGAGGTCGGGACGGTTGACCTGTACGAGTTCCTGCTCAGGGGTGAAAGCCGGGGTGATATGCGGCTGTCCTCCGGTGATGCCGTGTTTGTGGCGGTGACCGGGCCGCGGGTGGCTATCGACGGCGAGGTGATGAGGCCGGCGATTTATGAATTGAAGGAAGGCGAGACGGTCGGAGATATCCTGGAGCTGGCCGGGGGGCCGACGGCCACCGCCTATCTTGACCGGATCATGCTGGAACGGATTTCCGACAACGGCGAGCGGGTGGTTCTTGATCTCAATTTGAACCCGGATCGGGGTGAAAAGATCGATGATATCGAACTTAAAAACGGCGATGCGGTGACGCTTTATTCTATTTTTGATATAACCCGCCGGGTAGTCAGTGTCGGCGGCATGGTGAAACATCCGCAACGCTTTGAACGCGCCGATTCCGCCACCCTGCGCGACCTGATTTTGCGAGCCGAACTGCCCCCGGCCAATGTTTATTATGAGCGGGCCAACCTTTTTCGCCAGTTCCCCGACCAGCGGCAGGAAATCATACCCGTTAACATCACTGCGGTTTTAAACGGGGTCGGCGATATCCTGCTGCAGGACCTGGATTCGCTGCATGTCTACAGTATCGATGAAATCGAACGAAAAATGTACGTTTATATCGACGGTGAGGTGAAAAGACCGGGGCGGTACCGTCTGTACGACAACATGTCACTGGGTGATTTGATCTTCCTGTCCGGTGATCTAAAAAAGAACGCCTACCATCTGAATATTGAACTGGCCCGCACCGACTATCAGGGCAAGGTGACTGTCCAGCGCTTCAACCGCGACGATGCCCGTGTCGACCGAACGGTTCTCAGGGAAGACGATCATGTATTTGTCCGCGAAATTCCCAACTTGTTTCTACATCAAATGGTTACCATTGAGGGCGATGTCAAATTCCCCGGGCGTTACGCCCTGCTGTCGCGCAAGGAAACCCTTTATGATCTGATCACGAGGGCCGGTGGTTTTACGGCCAAGGCCTTTCCCAAGGGGATTATCTTTCAGCGCCAGAGTATCGGCGAGGCCCTGATCCGCCAGAACCTGCCGGAAATTATTGCCAACTCACAGCCGATAAAGGAAGATTCGCTGGGTAATATCCGCAAGCTGGAGTTTATCAAGTTCAACGCCGAAAATGTCAACCGGATTATTATTGATATCGAAAAGCTGGTATCCAGTTCCGGCGACGTCGGCGATATCAGACTTCAAAACGGCGATTACATTTATGTCCCCGAAATACCCAGCGGCATATCGGTGATGGGGGCGGTCGGGGCCGAAGGCACGATCAAGTTCGAAAGGGGTAAAAAAGTTAAATATTATATTGCCCGGGCCGGCAACCTGAGCCGCCAGGCCGACAAGGGAGCGGTCAAACTGATCAAGGCCGATGGCCGGGTATTCGCCGGAAGCGCCTCGCTTCGGCGGAAAGTGGAACTGGGCGACGCCATCGTGGTGCCGACCGAAATCCACCGCGACCGTGATTGGCTGAAGACGATCTCAGCGATCACCTCGCTCATCGGCGGCATCATGACCACCGTGTTTGTGATTGATAAGCTCTAATCGATTATCCGGGCGTACATGCTTGAAGCCGCCGGTTTAATACCGGCGGCCTTTTTTTATGGCCGGAACAATATTCGCATCGATCTGGAAATTTTTTCTGCCCGAATGGTGCCGGGACCTGCTTTCGGCCTCGTTCGTTTCATCTAATAACTTCCCTGACAACGACATACGATCATCGTGTCGACACGTCAAAGGCTGGCATCATCTTTGCAATTCAACCGGCAGAACAGCTTTAACCGGAGACGCCCGATGTGCTGAAAGTAGATTTACACCTTCATACCCGGCATTCCTTTGACTGCGATTATAAGGTCGAAACCATCGTCCGGGCGGCCGAGGCGGCCGGTCTGGACGCGGTGGCCATAACCGATCATGACACCATGTCCGGTTGCGCCGTAGCCCGAAAAGCCGCCAGGAAGATGACGATAATCCCCGGCATGGAAATATCGACCTGGAAGGGAACGCATCTGATCGGCCTGTTTCTCAAAGAAGAGATTCAGTCGCGGGATATCCTGGATGTTATCGATGAAATTCACGATCAGGGCGGCCTGGTTCTGCTGCCGCATCCGTTTCGCCGCAGTACCGGTTTGATGTATGGCCGGGATAAGCATGGTTTGTATGATGGCGATGAGATCAGGGAGATATTAAAC
>Ga0272444_10004778_pt1 | contig 11861 bp, 9 predicted proteins | sample SSMForm13_FD_201033 | JGI IMG/M metagenome (GOLD analysis project Ga0272444, IMG submission 201033) | Marine sediment archaeal communities from Little Sippewissett salt marsh, Falmouth, MA, United States - SSM-Form-13 | ecosystem: Environmental > Aquatic > Marine > Wetlands > Sediment ... | reverse complement strand
CGTGGCGATGGAGATATGCCGGGGCGGTGTTCGATAGCGCCGACCTGGTTCAGCCCGATCCACGACAGCAGGTATTCCCAATGCTGATGATAGACTATCACGCTGTTGGCACTCAGATCACCCAGCATCTCTCGCCATTGGATCATCATCGAAGTCATCTGAGCCTTCAACGCCTCCGCCCGCCGCCGATAGGCATCGGCATTATCAGGGTCAAGCTCAGCCAGCCGTTCGGCCATCAACTGGCCGACCGCCACTCCGTTACGGGGATCAAGCAAATAGTGAGGATTACCCAGAGGATGAATATCTCCCCGCGATCGGTCAACATCCCCGGTCGGCACTTCCAGTACGGTATCAAGAGCCATGGCGCATTCCAACTCTCCGCGTCCACCCGGCTTTATTCGGGGATTACGAGCGGCATCGATCAGAACAGAGAGCCAGCCGATTTCAAGTTCAAGGCCGTTGTAAACCAGCAATTCTGCCGATCGCATCTTGCGCGCCAGCGACGGTTTGGCCGGAAGATAATGGGGATCTTGATATCCGGGGCACAAGATCGACACCTCAACATCATCGCCGCCGACCTGTTCGGCAATCCAGCCAAGATCGGAAAGTGTTGCCACGACCTGCAACTTCGCAAGACAAATGTCGGACGCACCGCCCGTCAGCAAGACCGCCGTGAGTATTATGTACTTCAGCATTATGTGTTCCCTTTAGTAAAGATGTGCCGGGTGTGAACCGATCGTGAAGTTTGCCTGTAATCCGAAGCTCAGGCCGTCAGTATCATCGAGCCTGTCATCGAGATGGCAAACTTCCGCCCTGAGGGCACTGAATTCACTCGGCGCAAAGGTTATATTGATTTTGCTCTCCCTGATATTGACATTCAACAGATCGCTTATATCGAGCCCATTGTCGGTACCCGTATCCACCATACCGTAACAGGCCCCGAGCCACCAGTTATGATGGAGGCGGTATAGACCCAAAGCGTACCATCCGTATGGATTCGAATACGCATTGCTCAGGTCGGGAATCAGGAGTTCCCCCTGAATAGTCAGGGCCGGTCCGTGAGATTGAGTGCCGCAGATCCACTTGTAGGTCATGTCTATACCGAAAACGGTAGCGCGATTATCGTACCCAAAAAAGTCGGACGAGGCCGGCCCGGTAATCGCGGAACCGCCCAGCTCAAAAGTGGCATTGTCGGACAGGTCCCAGAAATTGGTCAACCGACCTCCGAACGCCACATCGGCATTGTCCGGGTCGAAAGTCTCCGTGGCGCCATCGACACAATATAGAATCGCATCGCTGTACCAGGGCGTAGGCAGGCCGGCTGTCATCATCCCACCGCAATCGGTCAACCCCTCGCCCAGATAAGTATTGATTGCCACCGGAGCATCGACAAAGGGGAAATGATGTGTATGCAGCGGAGAGTGTTTGCCGAAAGGCAAAAAGAACTTCCCCAGTTTCAGACCGAGACCGGCCGGAAGCGAGGTGCTTTCGACGCTCGCTTCCTCGACCCCGACACCGTACTCCGTACCGTTTTCTTCCGGAAAGACCGCAATTATGACGTTGGCTTTCCAGAAAGGATCAACCACCGAAGAAAAATGCATCTCCGCTTCCTGAAGCCGAATGTTGTTGTATTCGACTCCGTAACGCTCCTGAGATGTCCTGCCCAGGAACAGGCCGTTGACGCTCAGCGCCGGATTCATCTTGTTGGAAACACCTGAGGCGGTGCTGGACCCCGATGTGACTGCCGCCGGGCTAAGAAAAGACAATAGTGACAAAACAAACACGAGATATCGCATATCGACTCCTCGATTGTGTCGTAACGTGCCGCCAGCGGTAATGAACTAATGGTTCACTTCCCTGCTGAATCAAACGGCTGAGCCGGAGATCAGCCAGTTATAGGCTGGCCGGCTTTAAACTGTTGTGTTGCTCTCAGGAAAAAAACAAAGAGGGAGGACCACGCTTGGAAACATCCAGGGTGGTAGTGGAGATCGATATGGAAACGGGATCGAATGTAATCCTGCCACATGAACACTCTGCTATCGGTGTATCCAGGACCGGCTCGAGGACTATCTTTTCCAGCGTCTGACTTGCCGCGTCCAGCACCGCGTATTCACGTTCAGAGTGCCTATGACTGTTGTTATGATTGCCCTCAGGTAAGGGATGGCTGTGAACGACTATAAGTCCGATATCAAGAATGTGGTAGTGGAGCGTAACCAGCGATGCTGCACTGAACCCAGCTATAGACAGCATCACGACTATTGCAGTAAATCTGGTGAGGTGACGCATCAGCGACACAATCGGCGTCCTCCGTTAATGCAACCCGGACCGGGTTGCACTTGCTATCACTCAGCATAGATAACGACGTACTAATCGAGCGTCAAGCGAAATCGTCCCGGATTACGGCCGTTAGCCGACCGGGTGAGATAGTTTCGGAGCTCAGATATGAAACGGATAAATCGGGCCGGGCGGCCCGCTGCTTGCGGTGGGTTCCCGGGATCGGCCCGGCCGGTTCGAAGACGGACCCGCTCTACCCGTCTATCCTCTTGACAATCTTCCCCCACGTCTCCCTCCGGAGGAAACTGACCGGGACGTCCTCTTCCATCTCGAGAAATGTCTGAAAAGGGACAGTGAATGTGAGGATCTCGGCCGGAAGAACCTTTCGCGATGACAGGTCAAGATTGCCGATAACCGCCTTCGGCATCTTCTTTTTCGATTCGTTGTAAGGCAGGACGCAGACGGACTGGCAGCCGGCTCCGAAAGGGGCGGCGACATGATCGTTGCCCGACCGTCGGAAATTGATCAGCGCCGCCAGCGCCGAGAGCTGATCGGCGTTGACGGGAAAGGACACGAGTTCGGGCCTTTCCTCTTCAGGGTCGATCTGTTCCAACGGTTTGAAGATGACATATTGAGAAGGAATGTCGACATACGAGAAGCTGTCCATGAAGTCCCGGACCAGTTCACGAGTTTTCAGATAAGCTTCTTCGTTGCACAGCAGATTCTCCATGAATTCGCGGTTGGGTTTGTAGGTGTCGCCGAGGCAGAGCCCAACCCCGGCACCGACACAGCCGTAGGTTTTCTTGTCGAATGCGGCGGTCACGCCTTTTCTGATGACGTTGGCGTAGAGGGCCATGGCGCAGCCCCACTGGCCTTCGCGAAGCTGCCGGGCTTCCTGCGGTTTGTCGTCGGTGAACAGAATCGCCACCGGGTGGTATTTCATTTTGAGTTCTTCGGCTATCTGGCTGTGCATGGTTTGTTATCTCCTGAGGATTGGAGTAGGTCGAAACCCCTGCGGTTTCGACATCAGGCAGGAGCGCAGGGATCCTGCGCTGCGATTCCTACTGATACCGTTCACCACCAATCACAGTCAGATCGCGCTTGGACACCTGGATCATGCAGCCACCGCCGAGCATCATCTGGTCCTTCAGTTGGTAGTAGATTTTGAACGATATGCTATCCTCGACAATATCCCTCTTATACCGTCCCATATCGTCTTTGCTGTTCTCCAGAGTATGTGCCCAGACACTGTCGGCGATTTCTATGGCTCTCGATCTGGCCTCTTCAAGCTCTTGTTCACTCAACTCGACGGCCCTAGTATCAATCACCGGCTTCTTTTCGTGGCCAAACATACAGCTCGACGTTACAGTTGCTACAATGCAAATGGTGATCAGTTTTTTCATCGCTTTATTGCCAACCTGTGGCCCACCATTTCGTCTCACTGGCCGATCAAGGACCTCTACGTCCCCCTTCGACGAGATCAGGGTGACTTGCGCCATTGGCGGGTTCGAAGACGGACCCGCCCTATGGGAACCGTCAAAACCGCAGGGGTTTCGACCTACACTTTCTTCGCCTTGATCGCCAGCAGCAGCGGGTAGTCGGTCGGGCCGCCGGGTGGATACCAGAAGTGACCTCCGTCCTCGCTGTACCAGTCTTTCTCTACCTTGTAGTAGCCGAAATTGTATTCGTCTATGCGCTCGATTGTCAGCCCCGCCTTGATTAAGGCGTTCACAATCTCCGAGACCGGATGCTGCCATTCCACCTGTTCCTGCATAATCTTCGTCTCACGGGCGCAATAGTCCGGCTGTCCGATCGTTCGCTCCGGCTCTTTGGCGAAATAGCTCATCGGAGGATCCATATAGAGAACTTCGATCGGGTGGCCATCTATAAGGTAAAACGTCCCGCCCGGTTTCAGATAATGCGCCACCACCTCGGCCCATTTGAAGATGTCCGAAATCCAGCAGTGGGTACCGTAGGACTGGTAGACCAGGTCAAACTTCTTATCGAGCACGCCGATGAAATCCAGCACATCGCAGCGGATAAATTCACCGGAGAGCCCCGTTTTCTGCTTCAACCACTCAGCGGTTTCGATCGACTTATCGGAGATGTCAACTCCCGTAACAATCGCCCCCTCGCGCGCCCACGACAGCGTGTCCAGTCCGAACTGGCACATTAGGTGCAGGAGGGTCTTGCCCTTTACATCGCCGAACGCCTCCCTCTCAAGACGCTTGAGCGAACTGCCGCCGTCGATCACTTCCTGCGTTCGATACTCGGGATGGTTTATGTGAAGGTCCACCATCTCGTTCCAGGCGGCGCGGTTCTTCTCATGATCGGGGTGAGGCATTACTTTCTTGCTTTCATCATGGCGATCACGCCGATTATGAAGAACAGCCCGTTGACCGACCAGGCGGCCACGTTCTCGGGGATCTTCCCGTTGTACCCGGCCGACTGCGTGATGCGGAACAGCACGAAATAGATCAGGGCGATCAGGGCGCCGGCGGCAAACGACACGGCGATCCCGCCTCTTCGCGGATTGGCCGCAAACGGTATGCAGATGAGCACGACTATGATCGAAGCCATCGGGAAGGCGTATTTGAGCTTGAGGTCGACTGACTCCTTGATGTACTTCCCGCCGGTCCGTTTCATCAGGTCGATATAGTGCCTGAGTTCGTCGAGGCTCATATCGTCCGGCTTGCCGAGCTGTTTGGCCAGGTCCTCCGGTTTGTCTTTGATGTCCTTGATAATCAGCGAATCGAATTCGACGAACGACTCGCTCAGCCCGGCCTGAAACGTCCGCTTCACACCGTTAACAGCGTGCCACAGGTAGTCGATGTAGACTATCTTCTCAGCGGTGATTATCTGCTGAACCTGGTTGCCGTTGGTTTCGTACAGCTTGAAGCCGTTGCCGATCCGCCGGTCTACATCGAAATTGGACAACAGGTAGAACGAACCGGGCCGAATCTGCCTCTTGACATCGCGGACCTGAGCCTGCGCCGTCCGGGAGCGGCGTTCAATAGTGAACTTCTTGATCTCCAGCTTGCGCTTGTTCGCCTCGGGGAAAACGTACTCGTTGTAATAGAAATGCCCGCCCGTGATGAACACCGTCACGATCAGAATGGGGGCGGCAATGCGGTAAAGCGAGCGCCCCGAGGCTTTCATCGCCAGAATCTCCTGCCGCCGGGCCAGGATCGAAACGGTGAACAGGGTTGCCAGCATCACGAACATCGGCATGAACGACTTCAGCACCCAGCCGCCGAAATAGAAGTAATATTCGAGGATGCTCTGGATGGGAACGTCGTGATCGATAAAATCTCTCAGTTCCTCGACCATGTTGATCACGATAATCGTCAGCCCGATGGCCACCGTCACGACGAACAGGCTGGTGAAGAAATGCTTCAGAAGATACAGGTCGAGTTTCTTTATCATGGCACCACGGTCACCTGATGTTCCGGAAGAAAGACAGGATCGGTTTTTCGCTGACGACGATATAGTTCAGGTACAGGCCCACCGCTCCCACCAGAATGTTGGCGCTCCACATCGCCCAGAACGGCGAGACGATGCCCCGGTCGGCGACATCCTCTCCCCCGATCAGGAAAGCCCAGTAGACCATGAACAGCAGAATGGCGATTGCAATCGCCACGCCCATGCCGCCGCGCCGGGCCAGAATGCCCAGCGGGGCGCCGATCAGGATAAAAGCCAGCGAGGCCGCCGGGATCGAATATTTTTTGTGAATCTCGATCGAATACTTGTCCATGATCCGCTTCTGGGCGTTGATCTGCTGGTTGTTGCGCTCGACGTGCCGGACCATCACGGCGGCATCGCTCCTTACCAGACCGAGGGCATCCTTGTCATTGACGGAATCCGGCATGTTGCAGACAAACGTGTCGCCGTACAGATAGTCAAACTTGGTGTGCAGGTAATTGCTGATCCGTTCGCGGATCGGCGAAGCGGCATCGATCGCCCGCATCACATGGTCCTGCATCTGCGCTATATCCATCTCGCGGTCGGTCCGATATTCCGAGTCGGTCCGCACCAGCTCCGATCCCGTCCCGGAGACGTTGATAACCTGGTTCTTGAAATCGATCTTGCGGTAATTGTCGGGGTCCTGCAAATCCAGCGTGTGCAGTTCCCCGTTGTTCAGGGTGAACTGCATATTCTTGCCGTTGTCGGTCATTTCCAGATAGCCGTCTTCGGCGATAATCAATCTCGGCTTCCGGGGGTCTTTCGTCTCGGTAATCCGGACACCTTCGACGTACGAAGTCTCGTGGTCGATGCGATCGATCAGGACCAGGTAGCCGGGGATGTCGGTAATAAACACGCCCGATTCGAAAATCAGCGTGGGCCGCATCGCCTGGATATCCCCCAGCAACGTCCGGGCTTTCTTGTTGACGTCGGGCAGTACCTTGTCGTTGAACTCGATCATCCCGTAAGTGATAAGCGACCCGACCAGCAGCAGCGGCAGCAGGATGTGCAGCAGGTTTATTCCCGAGGCCTTGACGGCGGTAATCTCGAAATCGGCCGAAAGCCGCCCGAACGCCATCAGCGTGGCCACCAGCACCGACATCGGAATCGACAGGGCCAGCATCCAGGCCAGGTTAAGCCCGATCAACTCCAGCACGACCAGCAGGTCGAGGTCCTTGTCGATCACCCGGTCGATTATGCGCGGTACGAAGTCGATTATCAGCAGAAAAGTGATCGTAAAAAACGCAAAAAAGAACGGGGCAATGTGCTCCCTGAGGACATATCGCGCAATTATCTTCATAAGATCAGACCAATATATGCTTTATACAACGGGCGACCAATCTTTTATTGAAGACGCAGAAATAGGCTGGCCGATCGGAAATTAATCCATTAGTTTTGGAGCATGGAGAACAAACAAATCGTTGATTTTGTGACCGACGACCGGATCGAGGGCTTTTTTGCAGTCCGGAAAAAGACCGTCCGGGAGTACGCCCGGGGCCGGTTTGTCTCCCTGGAGCTGGGGGATGCCTCCGGCAGGATCGGCGCGGTCATGTGGGAGCCGGACCAGTTTGCGCTCGAGGAGCTGGCCGAAGGTATGGTGGTCAAGGCCCGGGGAGTGATCGGCGAGTACAACAACAAACCCCAATTCACCCTCAGCCGGGTGCGGCTCGCCCTGGACGAAGAATATTCTCAGGGGGATATTCTCCCCCAGTCGGCTTTCTCCTACGAGGAGCGAAAAGCCCGCCTGGAGGCGCTCAGGGACAAAATCGAAAACGAGCATATCAAAGCCCTGGTGAACAGCTTTTTCGAGGATGAGGCGTTTTTCGAATCTTTCCTAAAGGCCGCCGCCGGCAAGCTCTGGCATCACGCCACGATCGGCGGCCTCTCCGAGCATTCGGCCAGTGTGACCGAGCTGGCCCTCCGGGTGGCCGAAGGCTACGACTTCCTCAATACGGACTATCTGATTTTCGGAGGGATTTTTCACGACGTCGGCAAAATCGATACCTACCGCACCGACACGGTAATCGACTATACCGACGAGGGCCGCCTGATCGGGCATATCTGCCTGGCCGACCACTGGATTGCCGAGCGCGCGGCCGCAATCGAGGGATTCCCCGAGCGGCTTTTGATGATCCTCCGCCACCTGATTCTCTCGCACCAGGGGGAGCTTGAATACGCCACCCCGGTCGTACCGCAGATGCCCGAAGCTTTCGTGCTGTACTACTGCGATGAGATCGACAGCAAGATGGGCGCGATCGACCGGATTAGGCGAAAACACGACGGTCACGGCTGGTCGGACTGGGTGAACATGCTCAACCGGTTTCTCTATTTCGGTGAAAAAGGGGATCTCGGCGAGTGAACGACAACAACATCATTCTGTCGGTCTCGCACCTGACCCGCAAAGTGACGGTCGAGGGCTCGACGAAAGCGATCGTAAACGAGATCTCATTCGAGTTCAAGCGCGGCGGCATCTACACCATCCTGGGACCCTCGGGCGCCGGCAAGAGCTCTTTTCTAAGGCTGATCAACCGGCTCGACGAACCGACCTCGGGCGAGATCGTGTTCGATGGCAAAGACTACCGGGAATACGCCCCGACGGTTCTTCGCCAGCAAGTCGGCTATCTGTTCCAGACCCCGATTATGTTCCCCGGCACAGTGAAGGACAACATCCTGTACGCGCAGGGCAGGCTCGATGAAGCCCGGGTCGATCAACTGCTGGCGGCCGCCTCGGTCAAGCCGGGAATGAAAGACCAGCGCGATGACAAACTCTCGGGCGGCGAGAAGCAGCGGGTCGCCCTGGCCCGGCTCCTGGCCACCGAGCCGAGTGTGGTTCTTCTGGATGAACCGACCTCGGCGCTCGACCCGACTTACACGGAAATGATCGAAAAAGTCATCAGGAAGATCGTCGCCGAGCAGGGTTTGACGGCTATCATGGTCAGTCACAGTCCCGATCAGGCGGTGCGCATGAACGGCGTCGGGCTGCTTCTGGTCGAAGGCCGGCTGGTGGAATCCGGCCCCACCAAAGAACTGGTGGAGAATCCGCGGACCGACCTCGGGCGGCGCTATCGCGACAAGGAGTTAACATGATCGAACTTGGCTTCACCCAGGTTTTTCTGGCTTATCTTCTGGTGGCCCTGGCGATCGGCCTCTCCCTCTGGTGGAAAATCCCCGTCCAGAAAGACATGGCCCTGGGCTCGGTGCGGGCGTTCGTGCAGTTGATAGCGGTCGGCTATGCGCTTAAGTACATTTTCGAGCTGGAATCGGCCTGGTTGATCCATCTGGCCATGCTCATTATGACGCTGGTGGGGGCACAGGCGGCCTCGAGCAAGGTCAAAAAAGTCCGGCGGTCGTTCGTTATTGCGTTCGTTTCGATTGCGGCCGGGTCGGCCGTCACGATCGGGGCTTTGCTGCTGCTTCAGATTATCACGTTCGAGGCACGCTATGCAATTCCGCTGGCCGGGATGATTATCGGTAATTCCATGAACGCCTCGGCGCTGACGGCCAACCGGATCTGCTCCGATATCCGCGGCCACGCCCCTGTGATCGAGGCCGCCCTGGCGCTCGGCAAGAGCTGGCGGACGGCCTGCCTGCCGTTCCAGAAAGAAGCAGCCACCACCGGGATGCTGTCCATGCTGAACTTCTTCAAAACGGTCGGGATTGTGGCTTTGCCGGGGGCGATGACCGGTATGATTCTGGCCGGCGCCGAGCCGCTCAAAGCGGTGCTGCTTCAGATCGTGGTCGGCTGCATGCTGCTGGCGGCGGTAACGGTGACCTCGATCGTAACGCTGGAGTTGACCGTGCGGCAGTTTTTCACTCCTCACCACCAACTGGTCACCGACCGGGACGGCTGCTCGTAGGGTCGGGGGCGACTCGTGCCACCCGACGCCTTCCGGCTCTGGGTGGGCTACAAATGGTAGGTCAGTCCCGTAGGTCAGGACCCCTGCCCGAGGGGTCCGCCGGAGGCGGAGGTCCTGACGTTTACAGCGTCCTAGAACGATATTCCCTCCGGTAGCCTACCATTTACGGTGGGTTTACAGCGTCCTAAAACAAACCACTGCTCCGAAGGATCCCACAGCAAGCTGTGGGCTACCGAGTACGGGAAAGGGCTTTTGTAGGGCGGGTCCGTCTTCGAACCCGCCAATGTCAAAACCGCAGGGGCTTCGACTTACGCCTTGTCGATTGGGGGCGTTTGGTACCTTCCAATTTCACCTTGTTTTTTCGTCGGAACCGCCTAAATTGGGGGTTCATCGCCGAATCAGCAAGTCACCCTGAGCCTGTCGAAGGGGGGCGCGGGCTGGGTCGATGATTCTGACAACGGAGAGGTGGCCGAGCGGTTGAAGGCGCACGCCTGGAAAGTGTGTATAGGCAACCCCTATCCAGGGTTCGAATCCCTGCCTCTCCGCCATTTTTGGTTGACCTGATGGATCGGTAACTCTATCTTACTCCTGCTGAGTCACACAATCACACCCTGACACCCCGGTAATACAAAAGAGCACACATCAGCCACTATGTCGTACAACGGCGGCTTATCGCAGGCGTAACCTGGTTTCAGGTCGAATCTGATCGTCGAAGTTGCACGACCCAGAACACGTGCGGGCCGTAGGCCGGGAGGCTCTGATGAAATGCATATGCAAGCCGTGCCGGGGGAACCGGGGGAGGGATTTCGTCGCCGACTTTGTGGTTATGATCGCCTTGGTCACCATGGTTGCTTCGCCCACGTTCGCCCAATATCAGATCAAAAGACCGGTCGGGCAGCAGGCAACGATCACGATAAGCGATCCATCCAGTGCTGTGACCTGGGAAAAGGGCAAACGCTACACGATCCGTTGGACCAGCGAGGGACGAGTTTCTTCGGTCGAAATAGTGCTCCTGGATGAAGCCGGGAAGCAACACTATGTGGTCAGGCGAACCACCAATAGTGGGTCGTATGCCTATACCGTGGCGAGAACACTGTCCGACGGCAGCTATCGACTCCGGATAAGCACGCCCGACGGCAAGGTGGCCGCCGAAAGCAGCGGGACTATCACGATTCAAGCCGCAACGAGGGGCAGAACCGGCACGTCAGTGACCGAATCAACCCGCCCTCCCTCGAAGGTCTACACGCCCGGTGGTTCAACGACGCCGACTACGGAGTCAGGTCCGGGCGAAGTTACGACGGCTCCCGAGGGCAATCAACCATCGGGTACTCCTACCCCTCAGCAATCCGACCTGACTACCTCTCACAGCCGGGTTCAGCAGGAGGCGAAGCAGTTGACCCAACAGGTGGACGTTTCCGGATTCACTCGTCCCGACCTGCAAATCGTCGATTTGAAGTATGCGGAACCGCTGGACCAGGTACTCATGCACGTAAGGAACAACGGGCTGACCTACGTGGGACCGGTCGATGTGAAAGTGGTCGCCCTGGTGGGCCTTCAGGGATCAAGCTTCACTTACGATGAAACTGTCACGCTGCAGGTAGAACTTGATCCCGGTGATCTTGACCTTCACGCGATACCCGGCTTCGCCTGGCCGGAGCCGATCGATCATCCTCAGCTCACTTTCGGACTGAATGTAGATCCGCAAAACGTCATCGCCGAACAGGACGAAAACAACAACCGTCTCGATGCAACAGTATGTGTGCCCTGCGGCATGCGGATCGACAGCATCCAGCCCGCGTCGTACCGCCTTACTAAGGCGCATTTTGACCAGGACGTCTTGCTTTTCGGTAAGTTCGGCCAGGAGTCACACGGTAAGGTGATCAGGTTGGAGAAGGGCAACACGGCTACCGACGTTCTCACCCCATACTGGAGTGATTCCAAGGTCAAAATGCGCGTTATGTCCGACCAGCACACTGGGACTTATGCAGTCAAGGTGTACTGTTCTGATCCGGCCAGCGGTCCGGCTTATGCCAGCAATGCCGTATCGTTGAAAATAAAGGAGCGGTCAGATCGATTCACGGTATTCTTGGAGCGCATCGGCCTAGTGACCCCGGTTCTCGACGCTGGCTCGATTGCTGAGGCTCTGGCCGACGAGTTTGGTGATTGGATGGAACACTGCAATGTTCCGGAAGTTGACAGCGTGAGAGTTCAACGGATCGACAACAGTCAATCTATAGAGGTTAATGCGTGGTATATGAGCAATTGCCC
>Ga0272444_10004776_pt1 | contig 11865 bp, 9 predicted proteins | sample SSMForm13_FD_201033 | JGI IMG/M metagenome (GOLD analysis project Ga0272444, IMG submission 201033) | Marine sediment archaeal communities from Little Sippewissett salt marsh, Falmouth, MA, United States - SSM-Form-13 | ecosystem: Environmental > Aquatic > Marine > Wetlands > Sediment ... | reverse complement strand
CCTGTGGTGGGCACGCCTCAAGGCGCGCAAGATCCTCAAGGAACACGTCTAGGCCGGGACCTCTGGCCCTGCACGCCGCCTCCCGGTCGGCAATACTTTGAGCGTCGCACCAAATTGTGCACGCGCCCTGAGGAGGAGCACACATGGGCATTCGGATCAAGCGGGTGGGCGTCCTCGGTGCCGGGGTGATGGGACAGGGGATCGCGGCACACCTGGCCAACGCCGGGATCCCCTCCTACCTGTTCGACATCGCGCCGGGCGAGCTCACCGAAACAGAGCAAGCGGCCGGCCTCACCCTGGAGCACCGGGCCGTCCGGAACCGCATCTCGCAGGCAGGCGTCGACGCCATGCTGCAGGCCAAGCCTTCCCTGCTGTATCACAAGGATGCCGCCCGGCTCGTAACGCCCTGCAACTACGAGGACGACCTCGGCAAGCTCGGAGAATGCGACTGGATCGTCGAGGTCGTCGTCGAGCGCATGGACATCAAGCAGCGGGTGTTCGCCATGGTCGACGAGCACCGCAAGCCGGGCAGCGTCGTGACGTCGAACACGTCGGGGCTGTCGGCGGCCGCGATGGCCGAGGGCCGCAGCGACGACTTCCGGCGCCACTTCATGGTCACGCACTTCTTCAACCCCGTCCGCTACATGCGGCTCCTGGAGATGGTGCCGATCGACGACACCGACCCGGAGACCTTCGCCGCCATGGCCGAGTTCGGGGAAAAGGTGCTCGGCAAGGGCATCGTCTACTGCAAGGACACCCCCAACTTCATCGCCAACCGGATCGGCACCTTCGGCATGACGTCGGTGTTCCACTGGATGGGCGAGTTGGGCATCGGGATCGCAGACGCCGACGCCGTGTTCGGCCCGGCCATGGGCCGGCCCAAGTCGGCCGTGTTCCGCACCGCCGACATCGTCGGGCTCGACACGATGGCGCACGTGGTCAACACGATCGCCGAGGGATGCCCCGACGACCCGTGGGTGGAGCGGTTCTCCGTGCCGGAGGCGATGCAGCGGCTGATCGCAGACGGGCGCCTCGGCGGCAAGACCGGCGCCGGCTTCTACAAGAAGACCAGGGACGACGAGGGCAAGACCAAGATCCTCACCCTCGACCTCGACAGCCTCGACTACGTGGACGCCGGCAAGGTGCGGCTCCCGGCCGTCGGGGCCGCCCGCAAGAAGGACACCGCAGGCGAGAAGATCGCCGAGATGGTGTGGTTCGAGGACACCCACGGCACGTTCGCCTGGAAGGTGACCGCGGAGTTGTGCATCTACGCAGCCGAGAGGCTCGGCGAGATCGCCGACGACATCGTCAACATCGACCGGGCGATGCGCTGGGGCTTCAACTACGAGACCGGCCCCTTCGAGACCTGGGACGCCATCGGCATCGAGCGCTCAGTGGAGCGGATGCGCGCCGAGGGCATGGAGGTTCCCGGCATCGTCGACGCCCTGCTCGAACACGGAGAGGGCGCCTGGTACGTGAAGCGCGACGGCGTGCACCACTACTGGGATGCCGAGGCCGAGGAGTACCGGCCCGTGCCGGTCGCCGAGGACGTCGTGTTCATCACGGCGCTGCGCGACGCCGAGCGGGTGATCGCCTCCAATGAGGGCGCCACCCTCTACGACATGGGCGACGGAGTGGGACTCGTCGAGTTCCACACCAAGATGAACGCCATCGACAACACGATCCTCGAGATGATCGGCACGGCCTGCCAGAAGGTCGACGACGGCGAACTCTCAGGGTTGGTGGTCGGCGGCGAGGCGTCCAACTTCTCGGTCGGCGCCAACGTGGCGCTCATCGGCATGTTCGCCATGTCGAAGGACTGGGATCAGATCGACGCCGCGGTCCGCATGATCCAGGAAGCCTTCATGCGGATGAAGTACTGCGCCGGCCCCGTCGTGATCGCACCCCGGGGAATGGCGCTCGGCGGCGGATGCGAATGTGTCATGCACGGCAACGCGGTACGCGCCGCCGCGGAGAGCTACATCGGCCTCGTCGAACTCGGGGTCGGGCTCATCCCGGCCGGCGGCGGCTGCAAGGAGATGGCCTTCCGGTTCTACGGGAGCATCCCGGAAGGGGTGAGCGTCGAGCCGACGCCGTACCTGGAGCGCATGTTCCGCATCGTCGGAACGGGAACCGTGTCCACCAGTGCCGAAGAGGCCCGGGACTACCAGTTCCTCAAGGCGACCGACCGGATCACGCTGAATCCCGACGCCGTGCTCGCCGACGCCAAGGCCGACGTGCTGGCGATGGTCCAGACCGGATGGGCTCCGCCCGAGCCGGCCACCGTCGCAGTGCCCGGCAGCGGCGGAGTCGCCGCGCTCCGCGTCGCCGTCCACGGCATGCGCCAGGGCGGGTACATCAGCGAGTACGACGAGCACCTCGGGGTCATGCTCGGCAAGGTGTTGGCCGGCGGCGACGTGCCGGCCGGCACGCTGCGGACCGAGCAGGACTTCCTCGACCTGGAGCGGGAGGCGTTCTTGAGCCTCTGCGGCCAGCAGAAGACACTCGACCGGATCCTGCACATGCTGGAGACCGGCAAGCCGTTGAGGAACTGAACGGGCAGAAGGAGCAGAACGTATGAGCACCGGAGTCGTTGTCACCCACGCCCACCGCACTGCGATCGGGAAGTCGGGACGCGGCACGCTTCGAGAGACCAGGCCCGACGAACTGCTCGGCCTGCTGATCGAGAAGTTCATGGAACGAGTCCCCGAACTCGAACCGGGCGCAATCGACGACGTCGTCATCGGATGCGCCTTCCCGGAGGCGGAGCAGGGCATGAACGTGGCGCGCATCGCCGCGTTGCGGGCCGGCCTGCCCGTCGCCGTCCCGGCGATGACCATCAACCGCTTCTGCAGTAGCGGGCTGCAGACGCTGGCGACCGCAGCCGCTCAGATCCAGGCGGGCTGGTCGGACGTGGTGCTGTCGGGCGGTGTCGAGAGCATGTCGATGGTCCCGATGGGAGGGCAGAAGCCCTCCCCCAACCCGCACATGGCAGAGCACTTCCCCGCCGCCTACGACGCGATGGGGATCACGAGCGAGACCGTGGCGGAACGCTACGGCATCAGCCGTGAAGACCAGGACGCCTTCGGCCTGGAGTCGAACAACCGGGCGCTGGCGGCCATCGCCGAAGGCCGATTCGCCGACGAGATCATCCCGATCGAGGTGACGGTCGGCGGCGAGACCGTCGTCTTCGACACCGACGACGGGCCTCGCAAGAGCAGCCTGGAGACGATGGCGAAGCTGCGTCCCGTCTTCAAGGTCGACGGGACCTCGACGGCGGGGAACTCGTCGCAGACCTCCGACGGCGCCGCCCTCGAGTTGCTCATGACCCGGGAGAAGGCGGCCGAACTCGGATTCGAGCCGATGGCAGAACTGGTGACCTACCAGGTGGTCGGAGTCCATCCCGACGAGATGGGGATCGGGCCGTCGGTGGCGATCCCGAAGGCACTGGAGAAGGCCGGCCTGTCGGTCGACGACATCGGCCTGATCGAACTCAACGAGGCCTTCGCCAGCCAGGCGCTCTACTGCGCCCGCGAAGTGGGACTGAACCCCGAGATCGTCAACGTCAACGGCGGGGCGATCGCGCTCGGCCACCCGCTGGGGTGCACCGGGGCGAAACTGACCGCCACGCTGCTGCACGAGATGAAGCGCCGCAACGTGGAGTACGGCATCGTGAGCATGTGCATCGGCGGCGGCATGGGGGCGGCCGCAATCTTCAAGCGCGACGTGTAGCGACAACCGAGAGGCACGGGGCCCTCCCCCGGGGGAGGGCCCCGGCGCGTCCGGCCTCAAGACGGCGACCGGCGAAGTCGGCCTGCCAGACTCGACGAGCGAGATGACGACGGAGCCACGCCGCGCACCGGACACGATATGGGCGAGCACCGAGCCGCTCACCTCCCGGCGCGAGTACTACGTGGACTTCCTGCGAGCGGTGAGCCTCCTCGTCGTCGTGGTGTTCCACTGGGGCTTCACGATCCTGATCTTCGAGGCGGACTCGCTGCGAGCCGACAATCCGATCGGCTCCACTCCCGGGGTGTGGCTGCTCACGTGGGTGCTCCAGGTGATGCCCCTGTTCTTCTTCGTCGGCGGCTACGCCCATTGGATCGTGTGGAAGAAGACCGTCGAGAGGGGCGGCGGCTGGGCCCGGTTCGTCGCCGGGCGCCTCAAGCGCCTCCTCACCCCGGCCGCCTGGGTGGGCGGGTCCTGGGTGGCGATCGGGGTGGTCATCGCCCAGTTCCACTCGATCGGCTGGCTGCGCGACGCCATCGGTCTGATCGTCCTGCCGCTGTGGTTCCTGGGCATCTACTCGCTGCTCGTGCTGCTGGCGCCGCTCGCCATCTGGGCGCACCGCCGCTGGGGCCCGATCGTCCTCGTATGGCTCGCCGGATCCGCCGCGGTGTTCGACGTGCTGCGCTTCAGCCACGGCCAGGACTGGGCCGGCTACGTGAACTTCGTGGTGATCTGGGGGTTCTGTCACCAACTCGGCCTGCACTACCGCCTGCTCGCCGAGGCGCCCCGCCAGGTGGGCTGGATGCTGCTGTGGGCCGGCGTGTTCGCCCTCACCGCCCTCACGTCCTTCGGGCTCTATCCGCGCTCGATGGTGGGGATCCCCGGCGACCGCTTCTCCAACATGGGGCCCCCCACCTTGGCGATCGTGGCGCTCCTCGTCCTGCAAGTGGGTCTCGCCACCCTGCTGCGCCCCTGGGTGCTGGAACGGCTGGAGGCGTCACGCCGCTGGGCCGGGTTCTCCGAACTGGCCAACCGCTTCTCACTCCCGGTGTACTTGTTCCACACCTCCGGCTACGCGCTGGCCGTGGCCGCCGTCTACGGACTGACCCGCTACGTGGCGCCACCCGAGGCGAGCGCCGAGTGGTGGCTGCAGCGGCCGCTGTGGCTGCTGGCTCCGATCGTGTTCACCATGCCGATCGTCACGATCTCGGCGCGGATGATGACCCGTTCGCAGCGGGCCCGGCCCGTGGTGCCGAGAGGACCGGAGCGCCACGACTCCGAACGGTTCTGGTAGCGGAGGTCACGCCGCCGACCAGGCCACAGCGAACGCCGCCGAGTTGACGAGGGCGTGCAGCAGCACCGGCGCCGCGAGCCCGAAACGGTCTCTCAGCCACGAGAAGGCGAGGCCCGCCACCGCGGTCGCCAGCACGGCTCCGGCGATCACCGCCCCGGTGGCGAAGCCGGAAGCCGCCTCGTTGCCGGCTGCCACCGAGGTCGACGGGATCACGTGCCACAGGCCGAACAGGGCCGCCGACATCACGTTGGCGCCGAACGGCGTCGTGATCCGCCGGCCGGCAGCGGGGAGCACCCCCCGGAACGCCACCTCCTCGAACAGCGCGGTTCCCAGCGGGATCCGGATCAGCGTGTGGTACAGCAGGCCCACCGTTCCCACACCGAGGACCCGATCGTCGGCGAAGACGTCCGACATGCCCTCGACGGCGGCCCCGGCCCAGATCGCGGTCGCCGCCGCCAGTCCGAGCGCCACGCCCACCAACACACCGCGCCGCATCGTGGAGCGCGGGCCGGCGATCTGGCGCCACGACACCCCGGAACGCAGCACGAGCACCACCAGCAATCCGCCGACGGCGAGGTTGAGCGGCAGGTAGCCCCAGTCGGGTGCCAGCAGGTTGCCCGCCACGTTGTGAACGGCGAGGACCGCAACGACGACGGCCAAGGTGGCCGAGTGTCTCACCCGGTCGAGGCTACCGGGCAGACCGCTCGCCACGCCTCCCTCCCGGTACCGTGCGGTGGTGACCACCCCTCTCCCCTGGCGCTGGACCTGGATCCTGGCGCTGTCGGGCGGGGTGGCCGTCGCGTTCGGCGCCGTCTTCTACGCGCTGTCGGTACTCGTCACCGATGAGGCGGCCGGCGGCGAGTTCTCCACCACCGCCCTGTCGGTGGCCTACTCCGGGTTCGTGGTGACTTCGGGAGGCCTCGCCTGGCTCGTCGGGCGGGTCGCCGACCGTCGCGGCATCCGGCCGCTCGCCACCGCCGGAGCGGCACTCGGCGCGATCGGCATGCTCTCCTTGGGACGGATGACCGCCCCATGGCATGCGGTGGTCGTCGCCACATTCCTGCTCGGCCCGGCCGGGGCACTCACCTTCTACGAGGTCGCCTTCGTCGCCGTGGACCGGTGGTTCGGGCCGCGCCACCGTCCCCGGGCCCTCGCCACGCTCACCGTGGTCGGCGGTCTCGCCGGGCCGGTGTTCCTTCCGCTGACCGGGGCTCTGGTGGAAGAGGTCGGATGGCGCACCACCACCGTGGTCCTCGCCGTGATCCTCGGCGCTTCGGCGCTGCTCGCCGCAACGGTGCTCCCCGGCCGCGGCGCGGCGCCTTCACCCGACCACACGGCTTGCCCACATCCCTCATGGAGATCACTCGCTCGCGACCGGAGATTCGTGCTGTTCACGACATCGACGGTGCTGCTGTTCGGGGCCATCCAGGCGATCTTCTTCCACCGCGTCGCCGTGTTCGAGGACGGAGGCTTCTCGCTGCAGGTGGTCACGGCCTGGGCGGCGGCCTCCAGCGTGCTCAGCCTCCCCGGCCGCTGGATCGGGCCGTTCCTGGCCGAACGGGTCGACGCCACCCGGCTCTACGCATCCGCCACCGCCTTCATCGGAGTCGCCGCCCTCACCGCCCTGGGCGACTCGGTGTGGCCGATGGCCGTCCACTTCATCGTGTTCGGCGTCGCATTCGGGGCCACGCTCCCGTTGCGCGCCGCCGTGATGGCCCGCTGGTACTCGGGAGGCCACTACGGCCGGATCATGGGAACCCAGTGGACGATGGCGGCACTGGCCGGGGCTGCCTTCCCTGGGGTCGTCGGCTGGCTCCGGGACGTCACCGGCTCGTACCGGTGGCCGCTCGTCGTCGTGGCGGCCATCCTGGCGGCGGCCGCCGTCGCAGGAGCGCTCGCCGGGACGGTGGACCGCCGTCCCCCCGACCGGGCGGGCCGGGGCCCCTAGCTTCGGAGCAGCGGCGCCACGAGGTGCACGTCCTCGGGTTCCAGGTCGAAGAGGCCCGGATGGGGAGGATCGGCGAGCACGCACCCCCGCGACAGGTAGAAGCCGACCGCGGACTCGGTCGGGGTGGCAGACACGTAGACCCGGGAGGCTCCGGCGTCGGCGGCCAGGGCGGCCGCGGCATCCCACAGCGCCGAGGCCGCGCCGCGGCGGCGGAACGGCCGGCCCACGTGCAGGAAGGTGAGCCAGGCGAGATCGGGTTCGAACCCGGCTTCGACCACCGCTACGCCGGCGACATCCCCGCCGAGCCGAGCCGTCAGCACCCGGCCGCCTCGCTCCACGACCGACATCAGGAACCCGGCCCTGATCGCCACCGAGTGCTCTCCGGTGCCCACTGCGTCCCACGGGGGGATCGTCCATTCGACCGGGTAGGGCTCCAGACGACCGGCGACCACCCGGTAGGCGAGACGGACCTCCTCGGAACGATCGATCAGCGACAGGGCGCCCAGGTCGCCGGACCCGCCCTCGGTCACCTCGACGCTCACAGCACCATCCAGACCCGCCACAGTGCAGCCGGATCCTCCGTTGGGTTGCCGTGCACCAGGAAGCAGTCGCTCGGACCCCCCTCCGACAGGACCCCGGCCGAGGGCTCGCCGAGCAGTTCCCCACCGCGCCAGGTCGCCGCGGCGAGCGCCTCCCATGGTTCCAGCCCGGACTCCACCAGCGACTCGACCTCCCAGGCGAGATGCCCGGCCCGCAGCGAGCCTCCCCCGAAGTCGCTGCCCGCCGCGATCCTGACCCCGGCCCGGTGGGCGCTCGCCGCGCTCGCCCGAGCCCGCTCCAGCCGCTCCTCGATCCGCGCCCGCCCCCCGGTGAACCGCTCGATGTCGGTGGTCGTGGCGAACGACAGCCAGGACTTCATCACCGAATGGGTCGTCACCAGGAAGGTGCCGCGTTCGGCCATCTCCGCCGCCAGGTCGTCGTCGACGGCGTCGCCGTGCTCGATCGAGGCGACCCCGCCGTGCACCGCGGCCCGGGCGCCACCGATCTGGGTGGCATGGGCGGTCACCGATGCGCCGCGGGCCGAAGAGGCGTCGACCACGCGAGCCACTTCGTGCCGCGTGAACGGAGAGACCTCCCCGTCCGGTCCGTCCATGTAGAGCTTCACGTGGTCGGCGCCGTCGTCGAGGTGACGCACGGCGGCGGCAAGCAGGGCGTCGCCGTCGGCCGCCTGCACCAGGAACTCGGCGCCGGGCAGCGCTCCCTCCTTGCCGATCCAGGTGCCCGCGGCGCGGATGTAGGGCCGGTCGTGGCGCCCCCGCCATCGATCACGCACGGTCAACGCCAGCGGCCGCGCCGCGCCGTCCACCTCCCGGGTGGGTGAGCCCACGTCGCGCGCCCATCGGATGCCGGCGGCCACCAGTCGCTCCCCGTTGGCTTCGGCGACCGACAGCAACTCGGCGGTCGGGTCGTCGATCCGGGCGATCCAGTGCGAGCCCCCGGGCAGCACGACGTGGCTGTGAGCGTCCACCATGGCCGGGACGATCGTCGCCCCGCCGGCGTCGATCACGCGAACCGGGGATCCGGGGTCGGGTTCGTCGCCGACGGGCCGTATCCATGAGACCCGCCGTCCCTCGACGAGCATGCTGACACCCACCTCGAGCCGCTCCGAGCGGGCGTCGGTGATCGCCGCGTTCCGCAGCAAGATCCGGTTCGGACCGTCGTCGATTCCCGCCTCACTCACGGCGGAACGCCACACCGATCCCGGAGGGCGGGTCGCTTGCGAGGAGCCGCCGCAGCCTGGGGTGGGTGTCGCCGAGGCGCCGGAACCAGTCGAGGTAGACGAGCAGCAACACGAAGATCATGAGGGCGAAGGGCAGGATCGGCAGGATCTGCGACAGGTCCGGCAGCACCGGCTGCAGCTTGAGCGCCGCCAACTGCAGGCCTCCGAAGAGGTAGCAGCCCACTGCGGCTCGCACCGGGTGCCAGCCGCCGAAGATCACGATCGCCAGGGCGATCCACCCGTAGTTGAGGGTCAGGTTCTCCCGCCACCCCAACTGGACGTCCAGAGAGAAGGCGGCTCCCGCCATCCCGACGAACGCCCCGCCGACGATCGTGTACAGGTACCGGAGCGCGTTCACCGGAACACCCCTGGCAAACGCTGCCTCGGGACGCTCGCCGACGCCCTGCAGTTCCAGCCCGCGCCTGGTCTTGAATAGGAAGTACCACGCCGCGGCGACGGCCAGATAGGACCCGTACACCGAGAGGTTGTGGTCGAAGAGCACCGGCCCGACGAACGGGATGTCCGACAGCAGCGGGATCGACATCGGCTCGATGTGGGCGGCCTGCTCACCGACGAAGGAGTCGCCCATGAACGACGACAGGTCTGCCGCCAGGAGCGTGAGCACGAAGCCGACCGCGATCTGGTTGAGCCGCAGTTCGATGCTGGCGAAGGCGATCAGCGCCGCGATCGCCGCCGACACCGCGATCGCACCGGCGAGCCCCAGCCACACGCTGCCCGTCAGGTACGACACGGAGAAGCCGGTCATCGCCGACAGCATGATGCTGCCGTCCAGAGACAGGTTGATCACCCCGGCCTTCTCGGCGATGGTCTCGCCCACCACCGCGTACACCAGCGGTGAGGCCGAGGCCACGATCGTCGCCAGTTCCTCCATGCCTACTCCTCCACCAGCACAGGGCCCGCCCCCTCGTCGACCAGCGTCGTGCCGACCCCCTTGCTCCTGAGATGGAACCGCCGGGCCTGCAAGCCGCTCGCCAGCAGCACCAGGAGCACCAGGATCCCCTGCAGGACTCCGCCGATCGCCGAGTCGAGTTCCAGGGGCGGGTAGCTCAACTGGACGGCACCCACCGACAAGGCCACGAAGAACAGGGAGATCGGAGCGATCCAGGCGGCACGGAACGCCGCCAGCAGCACCACCAGGATCCCGAGGAAGCCGTACCCTCCCGACACCGAGGGGACCAGTTTGTGATGGAACCCCGTCGCCTGGATCGTCCCGGCCAGCCCGGCGAGGGCGCCGCACACCGCAAAGGCACCCAGCATGTAGCGGCCGGTGGGGATGCCGAGCAGGAAGGCGCTGCGAGGGTTGCTGCCGACCGCCTTCAGCTTCATGCCGAACGAGGTGCCGCGCATCAGGAAGTACACGCCGATCACCGCCGCCACCGCCACCAGCAGCGCCAGCCACGAGTAGTCGGCGATCGTCGGCATCCACGCCTCCCTGCGGAACAGGGCCGTGCCGCTGGTGGAGGCCTGGCCGGGACGCTTCCACGGGCCGATGATGAGATACGTGGCCATCCCGGTGGCCACGAAATCCAGGCCCAGGCCCCCGAAGATCTCGTTCACCTTGCCGTACACCTTGAGCACGCCGGCGAACAGGCCCCACACGATCCCGCCGATCATCCCGGCGATCAGGGTGAGCGGGACCAGCACCACCGCCGGGCCGGGCACCTCCCTCGCCACGAAGGCGGCGGCGATCGCCCCAACGACTATCTGCCCCTCGATGCCGATGTTCCACAGGCCGGCGGCGAAGGTGACGATCAGCCCGGCGGCCGCCAGCGTCAGCGGAGCCCAGGTGATGAGCGTGTCGGGGATCTTGTCGGCCGATCCCAGCGAGCCCTCCCACACTCGCCGGAAGGCATCGAACGGGTTCGACACGCCCGCCAGCAGCAGCAGGACCATCGCCACCAGGACCGCGGCGAGGAACGGGGCGGCGGCCACCCCGTAGCGACGCCAGTCGATGGAGCGCCGAGGTCCGGCGGGCGGCGTGCTCATGCGACCTCCCTGCCTCCGATGAGATGTCCCAATTGCTCGCCGCTGGTGGCGCGGGCGTCCCGCACGCTGATCACCCGGCCGGAGAAGAAGACCAGGATGCGGTCGCTGTAGCGGAGCAACTCGTCGAGGTCCGCCGATGCGAACACGATCGCGGTGCCCTCGTCGCGGCGGCGCAGCAGCGTCGTCCACACCCAGTCGGCCGACTCGATGTCGAGGCCCCGAGTGGGGTGTTCCATGAGCAACAGCCTGATCCGGGGCGGCATCATCGCCAGCAGCAGCCGCTGCTGGTTGCCACCCGACAGCGACTCGGCGGGCGAGTCGGGCGTGCCCTTGATGGAGAACTCCTCGATGAGTTCGGCGGCTCTGGCGCGCGCCCCGTCCCAGTCGACGAAGAAGTCGTACTCCCGGGAGGCCAGCAGCAGGTGCTCGGTGATGGTGAGGCCCGCCACCAGGCCCTCCTCGAGCCGGCCGGCGGGGAGGTAGTGCACCCCGGCGTCCATGAATTCGCGATAGGCGAGGCCGGTCATGTCCCTGCCGGCGAGGTGCAGCGACCCGTGGCCGGGTTTCAGCAGGCCGGTACAGGCCTGCAACAGCATTCGCTGGCCGCTCCCCTCCAGGCCGGCCAGCCCGATCACCTCACCGGCCGCCACCTCGAGTGACAGGTCGTCGGTGGTGAGCAAGCGGTCGTGCAGGGTGACCCCGTCGAGGCGGAGCGCCGGCACCCCCAGCGAGGCGTCCTCCCGGTCGGCGGGGACGACGATCTTGCCGAACATCATCTCCACGAGCTGCTCCGGCGGGCACGGCAGGGTGGTCTCACCGACCACCTCGCCGGTGCGGATCACGGTCACCCGGTCGCACAGCTCCTCGACCTCCTCGAGCTTGTGCGACACGAAGATCACGATCATCCCCTCGGCCGCCAGGGTCTTGAGCGCGTCGAACAACTGGTCGCGCTGCACCGCCGAGATCCCGGTGGTGGGCTCGTCGAGGATCAGCACCTTGGCCCCCAGCCACAGCAGCCGCACGATCTCCAGCTGCTGGCGCTCGCCGACGGTGAGCGTGCGGGCCGGGGCGTCCGGGTCGAAGGAGAACCCGAAGCGCCCCCCCAGG
>Ga0272444_10004775_pt1 | contig 11866 bp, 9 predicted proteins | sample SSMForm13_FD_201033 | JGI IMG/M metagenome (GOLD analysis project Ga0272444, IMG submission 201033) | Marine sediment archaeal communities from Little Sippewissett salt marsh, Falmouth, MA, United States - SSM-Form-13 | ecosystem: Environmental > Aquatic > Marine > Wetlands > Sediment ... | reverse complement strand
GGGGCTGACCTCGATCGAAACGTGAAGCTCGCAGCTGCCAACCCCGGGACGACCCGTCCCTCAGCCCCGCACAATCGACGCGACTACTGCCCGTTGATGACGACGGTCGCCTAGGGCCGAGATCGCTTCTCCAGCAGTTTAGCGGACTCCTTTTCCAGGATGCGCTTCAACTCCTCCTTCATCTTTGCATCCGTGTCCTCCGCGATCACGCCAAGGTACTCGTATCGGATCTCGGGCGGCGAGGCACTGTCCTCCCGCATGGTGACCCACCTACCATTGACGCACTCCCGCCAGACGGAGCGCGTGTGGTCACGTCCTTCGACCTTCAGGTAGATCTCCGCGCCGTGGGCGGCCATGATGTCCTTCCACATGTCGAAGATCCGGTCGACCTCCGTTTTGGGGACAATCCCTTCCAACACCACTTCCTCGCCCGCTCTGATCACTCGTACGAGCGTCGGCAACCCCTTCAGCGCGCCCTCGACGAGTCCTCCCCCCGCCTCCAGGAGCCCCCTGATCCCTTCGACAACCTTAATAAACGTCATAGCGTTGGCAGAGCGGGCATTCATCTCCAGGTAGGTTTTGATTGAGTCTTCCGAGTGGGTGTCTATGCCCCCGAATGGCACAGCGACGATATCGAGGACCTTTTCCCAGACGAACGTGTGGGTGAGTCTCGGCTCCGTCTTCTCCCCGTCTTCACACCTCTCGGGTTGTCGGGCTGCAGAGCTCCTGGCGCTCTTTGCCCTCTGCTTCGCCTCCGCCAGTTTCTTGTACGCACTCGCTGCATCCTCGCGAGCCTCTTCCGCCAGTCTTTCGGCCTTTTCGAAGTCTCCTCTGTCGCGGGCGTCCTTGGCTTCTTTTAGCTTCCTCTTCGCCTCGTCCAGCTCCTGTCTGCCTTCTTCGTACTCCCTCCTGGCTCGGCGGAGCTTCTCCTCCGCCTCCTCCGTATCGACGCGGCGCCCGATCTCTTCTTCGGCGTCTGATATGGCGTCCTCCGCGTCGTCCGCCTCGTCTTCGGCGGTCTTGATCTTGCCCTCGGCCTTCCCGATGCCTTCCGCGGCCTCGCGTTCTTCGCGCTCCTCTTCCAGTCTTTGTCGGCGCTCTCTCTCCAGCCTCTCCAGACACCTCGCGTGTTCCCGGACGAGAGCGTCCCTCTCTTGCTCCATCTCATCGACGTCGTTGAGGCAATCCTGGATACAGGCGTCAAGTTCCGCTTTCTTCTGGGCGATCTCCGCTCGCAGAGCATCGATCGACCTCTGCTTGGCTTCGATGTCGGCTTCCAGTTCCTCGATAGCGCTCTCGAGGTCGCGTTTCGTCGCTCGCAGGTCCTTCAGGCGTGTAAAGCCTGACGACAGTGATTCCCCGTACGTGCTCTGGTATGTCTGCCGGCACGCTTCGCCGGCGGCCAGCACCGTTTGAACGGGGCCGATGAGCGCGATTCCTCCGGGGACTCCCTTCCGCCCGGACCCCACGTAGCTTGCACCGCTCCCCGATCCCCATTCGCTCGCCTGCTGTTTCAGATCCTCCGTGTCTTCGTATTCGTAGACCCACACCGACCCGCCGTAGCAGCGCTGGATCCTCTGCAGAAGATCGACGAACTCCTGTTGGGCGGACGCTAGTTCGCCTTCGGCTTCCTCTTTCTTCTGTCTGGCAAGCTCCAGATCCTCTTCCGCGTTCGCCAATTCGGCCTCAAGCTGGGCCAGCTCCTCTCGGAGATCGTCGCAATCACACTCCTGCTTCCTCTCCTCGATCCGACGGGACAGCTCCTCGTATTCCCTTCGGATCGCCTCGCACTCCTCCTCCGTCGTCTGGAGTGGCGTCAGGCACACTTCGCCTAGATCGATGCTCTCCAGGCCGAGAAGCGAGATCCTCCCTACCGGTTCGGCGGATTCCTCGACATACCCCTCCAACGAGATGAGGTATCCTTCGGCCCCGGGGGTGAGGAGAAACTCTCGGTTTGCCAGCGCTTCGCCTTCGCATTCCGAAAGGTGGCCGGTGACGGCGGATGTCGGGGAAAGAGAAACCGAGAATCCGCCCTCATCGTCCGTGGTGCCAGATAAGGGGCCGGTGGCCGCCTCTCCGCTGGGAACTTGCACACTGATGAACGGAAGGCCGGGCAAAGGGCTCCCACCTTCCGGCGTCGTTGTGGAGGTGGTCCCTTCGGTACCGGAATCGCCGCTTGCGACTCCGCGGCCGGTAAGGCTCACGGTCGTGGTGGTCCTCTGTGGCGGATACCCGCCTTCGGCCGTGATGGTGAAGCTTCCTGTGTAGCTGCTCACGGCCGGAGGGGCAAATGTGACGTTGATCGTGATCGACTGCCCGGGCGCGAGCGTGAACGGATGCGTCGGCGCGTCGCTGCCGAACGGTGTGTTCGGCTGGGAGATCGTCACCGTAGCCGAGGTCTCGCTCGATTCCAGTACCCGGAATGTGTAGGTCGCGGTCGCCGTTTGCCCGATTGGGACGCCCCCGAAGTCGATCGTTTCGCCGGCGCTCCCCGGCCTGGCCCACGGCGACTGAGTGTCGGTCTGCTGCAGGCCGAGAATCCCTATGCCAACGAAGAATGCCACTGCCGACAGGATCCGCAGACTATGTTTCGCGGCCTTCATGGCTGCCACCTCCCGAATGGCTTCTTGTCTTCCTACATGGGGCAAACGCGATCGGCGCGGGTAGATCGGTCTTTCTCCGAGCGACGCTTCGGCGACGGCCTGCTGGGGGATCGAGACACCCGTTTTGGGTGCGTGGATTGCCAGCATGAAGGGCATTCTCGAGGTGTTTGATCCCCAGGCACGAGCGCAAGGTCGGCACGCCTCTGCGCGGGCGAGCGATCCTTGAGGGTTCTGACCGCGGATGCTGCTGATGGAGCAGCAGGGAAGGCGAATCGATTCCGCTGCCCTTGTTCGCGCCCACGGCGATCACTTGATGGGACATCTCCTGAACTCCAGGAGGCTTCGGTCGAGCGCCCTCCCAGCTGGCTTCGGACTGCGAGGACAGAACCGGATCTACTGATTCGGATTCTTCCAACCGTACCTCTCCTGCTTCGTGCGCAGTGTATTGATATGGCATGAAGCGGACAACTACGCGGGTGGCACAGCTTTCAACCGTACCCCGGTACGGACGCATGAGGTGCCTGGGCGACTGCCTCGGGGAGGCTAGACCTCATCGGCCATCCACGCACTGCCCACAAGAACCGCTTCCTTGAGCCCTTGAAGGCGATCACTGGAAGTTCGAAACTCGTCCAACAAGGCCCAAACGGTGTTAGACCTCAGTCTCCTTGGCCATTTCCAGACTCGAATCTCTTCAGGTTTGCGCTTTTCGAATCATGGCTGAGTCGAGGGCAAAGGAGGGTTGAAGTCCAGTACAGCATCTCTGTCTCTGGACCGATTCAAAGGGGGGCACGAGCTCCTGGGCAAAGGGCGATTCTTGGCGGACCGTCCTGGCGACTAGTAGTGTATCTCTCTGACTGCATTTGGCGTGGTTGCTGACCCAGAGATTGCGGGTGAAGCATGACAGCTCTGCAGTCAATTCGCCACGCAGGAAGACTAGGAGCCGTAGATGAGTATGCGGAACGGGCCAGTTCACGGAGAAGATGGACCAGCGCCGAAGGGCTCAGACCACCTGGGGTTAAGGCAGTGGCGAAAACTCATCGTTGGGTTTGCACTTGCGGTTGTGCTGGCATTCGTTGTTGTCGCTTACGTCTTTCCTGCTTTCCGTGTGGTCTTGGTGCAGTCTGAAATCTACCCGCGTACTGGGTACCTGGAGATTCAGAGCAGATGGCCGTACTTGGCTTCGGTGCGGTTCTCCGTCTGCGGACCTGACGGTGACGAAATCCTATGGGGTGTGACTAGATGGAATACAGAACGGATCACGATACTTGGTGATACTCCCGGTTACTACACCGTTCGCGCTAGATCAGGCCTACGGACAGCCGAGAGAGTGCAGTATCTCGGCGACTTGTAGCTCCTTCTTGGGGGAGTCTCAGCTTCGTGGGGTGCATAGTTACCTGCCGGTTGAGTCCTCTGAGTCGCTTCATCTTGGCGAATACCAGGCTCCTTGACGGCCTCGGCAATCCTCTTGCCAACGAATCAGCACCTCGGCCTCTAGCAGCTTGGAGATGATTCCACATCTCGGCAGTGCCGTCTTTCCACTTCCTGCAGCCTTCCATCTGCCCAGATCCTAGCTCTGCTTCTGTGCCGATTTCAGGGGGCTGGGTCAAGTCTCAGGAGGGCTGGCTCACAGGTGCAACAGGGCACGTTCCGCCCAGCACCGCTCGCAATGTCTATGTGAAACCACCGCAAAAACGGGGACTCCTCTGAAGACGGGAGTCCCCGCTTGGCCGTGGGAATCAAGGGGATGTGAACCGCCCCCCCTAGACTCGCAACTAGCTCATCTCCTCCAGAAGATACCAGGCTCCAAGCTCCGCTCCCCTCATCCCGCGAGTCGGCTCTTCATCTCAGTTTAGCTACAGGTCTACAAGCTGTAGCCGTCGCAGGGTTTCTGCTTTGGGTACGCCTGCTCGGTCCCAGCCTCTATACTCGTAATACTCCTGAAGAGTCGGCTCAAGGTCCGGAATCTGCCTCCCAGCCAAAGGTCCTTCTTCTACCGGCTCGTAGATCCTCCGAGGCAGGACGTCGTCTTCCTTGGTGACCCCGAATTTCAAGTTGACGAGCCGCTGAAGGTTGAACAAACGTTCAGATACGGTTACAGCTTCTTCAATCTCCATGTCCCAACCCGTCGCTTCGTTCATTGCTTCGACCATCTGAGAGAACGTGTAGCCCATGAACCGGCAGATGACGAGGGAATTCCAGAGTGATGACCAATCCTGTGCTCTTGCTGTCAGATGGGGGACCCCACTCATGGTAAACTGCTCTTGTTTGTCATTCACGCCTAGCTCGGGAATCGTCAGGCCCAGATAAGGCATGGTGAGGTTCCCTCTCTCGTGGCACGCTCCTCGAGAGCCGGTCGCGTAATTGAGCGCATGAGCCCAGAAGGCCCTTGGGTTATGCGCGGGCAAGTCTACCCCCTTCACAGCAACGGCGAAACGGGTAGTCTCCTCACCGATTTCACGGGCTGCGTGTACGGTGCCTTCAGCAAGTGCTGCTCCTAGACTTCTTCTTGACGCGATGTTCTCAAGAAGGTCGATGGCTCCATCGGCGTCTCCCCAGCGCAAGAAGCTCCCGTCGTTGTCTTCAGCGCCCAGGTATCCTCTCTCGAAGCACTCCATTGCAAAGGCAATGCACGAGCCGGCGGAAATCGTGTCTAGCCCGAGCTCATTGCAGAGTTCGTTCAGTTTGCAGACGGCAGGCAGGCTGTCAATCAGGCAGTTCTGCCCCAGGAGCCCCAAGGTTTCGTACTCGGGTCCCGGTCCCTCCATAGAATACTTGTCGGGGGTTGTCACCTTGACAGCCCGATGGCATGCTACTGGGCAGTAAGGACAAGCAACGGGTGAAACGAGTATCTTCTTGTACTCCTCGGGACCGAGCTTGCATGTTCCCTCTGGCCAAACGCCCAATTGCCAATTCTTGGTTGGGATGTTCCCAAGAGACTCAGATGTTGGCATGAATCCTGGTGTGCCAATCGTATTGAGGCGTTGTGTCCTCTCTTTGATCTGGATGACCCATTCCCTGCGCAACACTGAAATTTCGCTAGGATCTCCGAGTTCAGGGAATTCGCTACCCGATACGACAATCGCCTTCAGTCGCTTCGATCCCATGACGGCGCCCATGCCAGTCCGGCCAGCAGCACTGTGTCCGTCCACCATGATATCGGCAAAACGGACGAGGTTCTCCCCGCCAGGCCCGATGACAGCTATGCTGGCCTTTGGCCGCGGAATCTCTTGTGCAATCGCAGCTCGTGTCCGTGAGGTCTTCTCTCCCCACAAATGAGCAGCCGGACGAATCTCAGTTCTGCCATCCTGGATAAGAAGATACACAGGTTCAGGAGAGGCTCCGCGAATGACGAGCGCATCGTACCCGGACCTCTTAAGCTGGATCCCCCACCCTGCACCAGCCGCGGACTCCCCGTAGTGATTGCCTAGGGGAGATCTGCTCGCAACTGTCCACTTGGCGCTACCAGGCAACTGTGTTGCCTGGAGTGGCCCTGTGGCAAACACGAGCGGATTCCCTGGATCGAGCGATGCGTCTTCGGTATCCGTGTTCTTGAAGAGATAATAAGCGCCCAATCCCGACCCTCCCACGACGAGTCGGAGAAGAGAAGGATCGACGTCTTCCTCGCGGACGCACGATGTTGTAAGGTCGACGTCCAAGATGCGGCACCAGCATCCTCCGGGGACAGCTGCACGTGTTTTCATGCTTTCATCATCCTTTGGCGTTCCATTCGGCGACACGGAATTGCGCGAGAGCTTCCTCGTTGAGGGATAAGCCCAATCCTGGACGTTCAGTTGGTCTCAAGGTGCCGTTGCGTGTCTTAGGGACATCCAGAAGGAGGCGGTCCAGCACCTTGATGCTCTGTGCAGGCTCAAAATACTCTATGGTCATAGCTTGAGGAAAAGCAGAAGCCAAGTGGCAATGAACATAGGGATTGGCGTGTGGCGCTAGGGCAATTCCAAGAGAGCTGGCCAGCGCGGCTATCTTCATCCATTCGGTTATTCCACCTGCTACTGTTGCGTTGGGCTGCATGACATCAACAGCCTTACTCTGAGCCAATTGAGCGAAGCCCCAGCGCGTGAACTCCTGCTCACCCCCCGCGATAGGTATGTCCGTCTCTGCTGCCACAACTGCACTGGCGGTGTATTGATCCGGAGGGAGTGGCTCTTCAATCCAGTAGGGCGAGTAACTCTCCAGAGCTCTGCATGCACGAAGGGCCTCGACCGGATCGCGCCATGCGCCATTGGCATCGAGCATCAAGTCGATGTTGTCTCCGATTGCGGCTCGAACTGTCCTGACTCTCTCTATGTCTTCCCGCAGAGAGGCTCCTCCTATCTTCATCTTGACAGCTTGATAGCCTTGCTCGACGTACACTGTCATCTCTTCCGCAAGGTCTTTAAGGCTCTTCCCCGTGCTGTAATACCCGCCGCTGGCATAGACAGGGGTATCACGCGCCGCACCGCCCAGAACTCTGTAGATCGGGGCTTCGACTGCTTTGGCCTTGATGTCCCAAAGCGCAATGTCAACTGCGCTTATAGCACGGATGACCAGGCCCTTGCGGCCAGCCTGTGTCGTTCTGCTGAACATGGATTCCCAGTGTGCCTCAGTCTCTCTCGGATCCTCCCCTAGGAGAATCGGAGAAAGAAGCTGGATGATGCACTCGGCCGTTACGCCGCTTGATCGATATCCCCATGTATACCCGAGGCCGGAGATTCCCTCATCCGTGTCAATTTGCACGATGGTATGATCCCGCGAATCGACGGTCTTGGTCGAGATGCCCACCGGTCGGTGAAGAGGGACGTTTGTAGCCCATACCCTTATCTGCGTTATCCTCAACGATCGATCCTTTCGAGCGCACTCGTGTAGATACCGATTATGTCTTGCTTCGAGAGCAACCTTGGGTTGTTCGCGATGTTGTGTCCCGAGTATTCAAGAGCGATGTCCGCCCAGGCACCAAACATGCTATCATCGCCTACGAGGTCCGATAGCCCCATCTTGACGTTGATATCGTTGCACAGTTGTACTATGAACGCAACGCTTGCCTCCGCGGATGCCCTCTCTGAAGTCTCTTGTCGCGTTGAAGTCGCCCCCATGAGTTCAGCCACTTCCGCATACCGTTCAGGATCCGATGCGATATTGGCTTGCATAACATAGGGAAGAAGGCGAGCAATTGAGTCGCCATGCCCGAGGTGCAGCTCGACTGAAAGAGGGTAGTTGAGAGCGTGGGTTGCTCCCGCGCCACCGCAGCTCAGCGCGAATCCCGCGAGTGTTGCGCCGATGGCTACGTTGTACCTAGCCTCCGGGCAATTGGCCCCTCGCAAGACGGCCTGACGCGTGTGCCGGGACAGCCTCCGAATGGCCTCCTGTGCGAAACTATCTGCTATTGGATTCCGCCGGTTGCTCACGAAGGGTTCGAGTGCGTGGCTAAGGGCGTCAATTGCTGTTACTGCTGTGATTGCAGGGGGAAGATTCATGCTCAGGTACGGGTCTACGATGACCAAGTCGGCGAGGAGGGCTGGGTCGTACGCGACTTTCTTCGTGCCTGCGTCCGCCTCATCTGTAAGTACGGAAACTTGAGTGACCTCGCTCCCTGTACCGGTGGTTGTCGGGACAAGTACAAGCGGAAGGCCTTTCCCAGGCATGTTCCCCATGCCAAGGACATCCTTCACCGACGCCTCATGCCGGAGAAGAACGGCTACGATCTTCGACACGTCAAGGCTGCTTCCGCCGCCGACTCCGACTACGACATCGGCATCAGATGAACGTCCGTACTCTAGCGCTTCTGCAACCGTCTCAAGTCCTGGCTCCGGCTTCGTGCCGTCGAATATGGCAAGCCCGCTCTTGTCTCCACCCAATGCGTCTAGCACAGGTTGCAGGACACCCGCTTTGACGATGCCCGGATCTGTGATGATCAGGGGACGGTTAACGTCGCTTTTCTTCAAGTAGCTCGTCAGTTCTCTCGTGGCTCCCCATCCCCAGGCAACCTGTCGCGGAAACCCGACTTGGCCCACGCTAGAGAGTGCGGGCGTGGATTCCTTCCCCACGTTAGACTCCTTTCTTACCTGTCCTACTTGATGCACTCAGTAAGGCCCAACTCCCGAAGCGTATCCTCTCTTGGGATACCGAATTCGTCCCATCCTCGATAGGCGTAATAGTCGCTCAACATCTCACCCAATCGAGGCAACTGGTTCGTGCCGCCTCCTCGGCGATGCACGAGAATGCGCGTAGGCAACACGTCATCCTTCCTTGAGATGCCGTGTCTCACGTTGTACATTCGTTTGAGATTGAAGATTCGCTCGCCCGTTCTGAGGAACTGCTCTTCATCCCATGACCAACCAGTTACTAGGTTCATACACTTGACCAATGGCTTAAGTGAGAAACCGCCAAATAGAGGCAATTTGCATGTTACGAGAGAATCGTACATCGTCATCAAGTGTTGGAACTTCGCTACGAAGGGCCCCTTCCCATCAGCTGTGAATCGATCGAGAGCATTTGGATACCCCATGTCGGGCACAACAGGTGTCGGGTCGAACGTGCCTTCTTCGAAGTCGTGCGTGAAAGCCTGTAGGTGACACGCCCCGCGATTTGACGTGACATACGCTAAGGCTGAGCTTACCTTGGCACGGGGATCATGTGCGGGGAAATCCATCCCTTTGACGTGCACGGCAAATTCGCTCGAGATTCCGCCGATCTCATTTGCGGTAGGTACCAGCCCCTCCGCGAAAACTTGGCCGAGGCTTTCACGTTTCGCGATCCGGTGGATCAAGGAGATCGTCGCGTCCACGTCACCCCAGCGAAGCTCGAACCCGCCCAAGTCATCGGATGAGATGAGGCCCCTCTCGTATGCCTCCATTCCAAAGGCAACGATCGAGCCGGTTGAACATGTATCCATCCCATATCGATTGCACCACTCCGTGGCTTTTGCGAGGCCCTCTAGGTTATCTATGAGGCAGTTTGACCCTAACATGCCTACGGTTTCGTATTCAGGGCCGGCTTGGGGAATATCTTGCTTGTAGGGACCATTCTTGACCTGAACAGTTCTTCCGCAGCCGATTGGACATCGACCGCAATGGTAGAACCCTGTCTGGATTGTCTTCGCAATTGCCTGCCCGGAGATCTTTGCCGCTCCTTCAGGCCAACTGCCTTGGTACCAGTTCTTGATGGGCAAATCACCGCAGCGCTCCAAGTTCTCTACAGCATTTGAGGTTCCGAAGTCGTGTAGAATCTTGAGGTTCTCGGTGACAGAGGGAACGGTCTCTCTCATGTAGCGGCGCAACCCATCTCTGTCGGACACGGAGACATCCCGATCCCCGGAGACGACTATTGCTTTGAGCAACTTCGACCCCATGACAGCGCCAACGCCTCCACGACCGACGGCGCGGGCATGCTCTCCATCTGTCATTACGCTGGCAAATCTCACCAGGTGCTCACCGGCGGGCCCGATGCAAGCGACTTGCGAGTCCTTAGTCTCAGCCCTCAGCTTCTCACATGTCACAAACGTGTCATCGCCCCACAAGTGCCTTGCATCTCTGATGGAGATCTCGCCGTTGCGAACCCACAGATACACAGGGGTCGATGAACTGCCAACGATGATGAGCCCGTCAAAGCCGCTTCGTTTCAGGCTCTCCCCCCAGAACCCGCCGCAGTTTGCCTCTGTATAGAGACCTGTCAACGGTGACTTGGTGACAACCTCGAAACGGTTTGAAGAAAGAACAGGCGTCCCTGTAAGCGGGCCTGTCAGGAAGATCAGTCGATTCTCAGGTCCTAGGGGATCTGTCTCCGGTCCAGTCTCGGAGTAGAGGATCGACGCTCCCACACCACTTCCGCCCACGAACCTCTGCAGTAATTCATTATCCGGTATTTCAACACTCACGTTTCGGTTTGTCAAGTCGATCCTGGCAAGGAAGCCCATATACCCGCTAGCCATCTCAGTCTCCATTCTCGTCTCGACTGCTCCGCAGACCGGGAGGCTACATACATGAGAGGCCTCCCGGCCTGCAGATGAAAACCGTCAGTTGCTCCGTGGCTACCGTTCGAAGTCCTCTACGTTATCGATCGTGCAGAACATTGCGGGGAACTCAATGCGTGTCGGCCACGGACTGGGCAGACCCTTGGTGAGGAAGTCGCTCCAGTCACCACCTTCAGTTAGCTCGATGATGCTGTGGTTGTACATGTGGAGAAGCTGTATCCCCATGTACGACATCAGGTAACTGTTGTGGACGATCGATGCGTCCACCTTTCCTTCCCTGATGAGCTTGAGCGTCGGTGAGTCGTTGTCCCAGCCAATTACGCGAACCTCACCCGTTCTGCCCATGGCGTCAATCGCTGCAGCAATGCCGACAGCGCTCGCAGCGTTTGTGCCGAGCATTCCGTCGATCTGTGGGTTGGCGACCAGTAGGTCAGAACAGGCTTTCGTCCCCACTTCGTAGTCGCAGTCATCGTCCACGATGTTCACGACATGGATATTGGGGTAGCGAGCCTCAATCCCATCCACAAATCCCTCTGCTCTTTGGTCGCAGACGTACACGCCTACAAGATTCGAGACTCCGACGTAGTGTTCCCCGGGCCCCAAGAGGTCGGCCATGTAGTCAGCTGCCTGCTGACCGGCGTCGTATCCACTTGGCCCAATGTAGCACTGCCGGTTGCTATCAGGTGCGTCCGTTACAACAGTAATCACAGGGATGCCCTCGGCGATCGCTCTGTTGATTGCTGGTGTGAGGGATTCCGGTCGCACAGGGCCAATCAAGATCCCTGCTGGATGCTTACCGATGACGGTCTCGAGCTGGTTCACCTGCTGCTCAGCGTCGTTTCCGTAAGCGCCTACGTACATCAGCGAGACCCCAAGATCTTCCGCGGCGCCTTCGGCTCCCCGCTTGTGGTCCAGCCAATAAGGAATTCCTGCGTGAGTTGCCAGTAGGTAGTACGTGTCTTCATCGGCAATCGCCGCGATTGATGTAAGGAACCCAATCGCGAAGATCATGACCATTGCAACGCCAAACAACCTACTACGCTGCCTAATCATCTCCGCTGCCTCCTTAACTCGCATTCCTAAGATCATCGATCTCTACGTCACCTGTTCCTTCCACGCTCCGGAATTCTTGTGCAACACCTCCCTTCGCAAGTTAGTAGCGTGTCTCAAATCCGCTTGCGCCTACGACTCAAGACATCGATTGCCACTACTGCAAGAAGGATGGCCCCGCTGAAGACCTTCTCCCAGTAGGGAGAGACACCCGATAGGAGAAGAACGTTCGTTATGATGACTAGCA
>Ga0272444_10004773_pt1 | contig 11869 bp, 12 predicted proteins | sample SSMForm13_FD_201033 | JGI IMG/M metagenome (GOLD analysis project Ga0272444, IMG submission 201033) | Marine sediment archaeal communities from Little Sippewissett salt marsh, Falmouth, MA, United States - SSM-Form-13 | ecosystem: Environmental > Aquatic > Marine > Wetlands > Sediment ... | reverse complement strand
TTCAACTTACCCGAACCGGCAATTCCCGCGGTGTACTGAATTTCGAATCCATTGCCCAGTGCATTGGCCAGCGGCACCAGCAGGTCCGGGCGCTTGGCACGTTTCAGGTTGCCGCAGAACAGCACCCGGAAAGGTCCTGTCTTGCGGAGGCTGTCTACCGGCACAAAGCGCTCATCGTCGACGCCATTGTGAATAATCCGCACCCGGCCACTGAAACCCAGGTCCTGATGCAGCATGGTTGCCACGAACTCGCTGACGGCAACGACCTGGTTAGCCACGGCAAGGCTCATACGCACGGACAGTCTGAGGTCAGTGCGGTAGTGCAGGTACTGCAGCGAGCTGCTATAGCTCCGCATGAAGCGGTCCAGCATATAGCCATGGGCGGTCACCACCAGCGGCACATTCGGGCGTTTGAAAAAGCCGCCGTAGTCAGCGTGGCTATGAATCAGGTCCGCGTGGCTGCTGGAGAAAGCCGGCAATGCCGGCGGCAGCAGGGTCCACCAGGGAGAAAAAGGCCGTAGGCGGTAACCTTCGATGCGTTCAGCCAGGGAACGATGCAAGACACAGGCGCCACTGCCGGCCGGGATAGGAGAAAGCACCTTCATGTTCAGAGGCCGGCCACCATACGCAGACGCCGGTACGCCAGGTATAGCGGCCAGTAGGCAGCGTACAGCAGGCGCCAGGCCATACTCGCGGCATGCTTGTGTTGTACCCGCCGCTCCTCCCTGAAGCGGGCAGACAGGCCGATCCAGTCACGGCGCGAACTCACGCCGCGACTGCCCATTACGGCCAGCACTTCCGGCACTTGGCGCAAGGGCACATCGGCAAGGTAGGCGCGCAGCCAGAAATCGTAGTCCATGTCGATACGTAAGGAGGGGTCAAAGGCTCCGAGCTTGTCGAACACGCGGCGCGGACACAGCACACCCTGATGGGGCAGCGGGTTTTTGAAGCGGGTCCAGACGCTGAAGGGGCGTGGCGAACAACGTGTCTGCCTCTGATCATCACCAAACAGGATATCGAAGGCCCAGATCGTATCGAGGCTGTCGACCTGCGTCATGGCACGCGTGAGTGCTTTGTTGTCGGCAAAACAATCATCCGCATGCAGGAACAACACCAGGTCACCCGTCGCCTGCGACAGACCCTTGTTCATCGCCTCGGCAATGCCAGAATCCGGCCCCTCGATGCAACAATCGACGATATCGCAAGCGGATTCGATCAGTTCCAGAGTGCCATCAGTCGAGCCACCGTCGACAACGATGTACTCCATCACAGGGTAATCCTGCTGTGCCACGCTGCTGATAGTCCGGGATAGGGTGTCAGCACCGTTTAGCACGGCAGTAATGATGCTGACCTTGTAATTATTGTTCACCGGATGCTCAGGGACAGATACGTGATACGGATTTCTGAATAGTGTCGAGCCAAGCCAACGTCAAGGCTTGCGCTTGAGCAGTGGCCTATCGACGCCCAGGTGTTTTTTTACCGACCGGATTGCTGCCCGCACGCCCGGGACGGAACCCAGCCACAGGGATAGGGGGTGTTCATCATGATATGACTTGACCGCGCGCATGAGATCACGATCGGGCTGGATATCCGACAGCATGCATGGCGCCTCAATCGCCTGCCTCAGATTGATCTCGTATCTATCAGTGGCTCGACAGTGCAAACCGCTGCCATCCAGGCCGGCATTGCGCACATAGGCATAACAGGGATAGAGAGAATAGCTTCCCGCCATTGCCTGGGCATGGTTGAAGCGCACGTTCCAGGAATCAATCCTGCCGGTCATCTGGTCATCCAGCATGGACAGCAAGTCGTTGCCTCCGCGTGCCATACGCCGGCGCCACGTCGGCTTCCAACGCTTGCCCGCAAAGCCAGCCAGTTGCCAGTCGACTCCCTTCCAGCGGTCAGCCCAGGTCGCCCATCCCCAGGGCACGCTGCGTGGTGCCAGGTAGACATCCGGCCGGCCCTCTTCTGCCATGCCCAGCGCCTGTGGTGGCGGGCTGGCAGCACTAACCGAAAAGACATCCTTGCGATCACGATAGGTATCGAGTGCTTGGTTCATGAACCCAAGAAAATGCGGCGATAGCTCCAGGTCATCTTCAATCACGATCACACGATCATAGTCGCGCAACACCTGACTCACGCCGTCAATTACATTGGCGGCGCAACCGATATTGTTGTCACGTTCGACTACGATTACACGACCAAAGCCTCGCAGATCACGCACCAGGGCCCTCACCTCTGCAACGTCCGCACAGTGGGCATCGCAGGCCGGGGCATCGCTGAAGATATAGAGGATGCTGCTCCCGCTCAGCCTATTGCCGGCCAGGCTGGTCAACAGCCTGGCGGTGTGAGCTGGACGCCGATAGACAAAAAGCGCGATCGGCGCCAGTTCAGTAGCAACCCGAGTCATCGTAGTCGCAGATTGAGAAGTTTCACTCACGATGCCTGCCATTTGTCCTGCATCCGTCGCCGCTCAACACTGCTGTAAAAATGCTGCGCAAAGCGCCTCCCGTACACCTCTGCCAGGAGGGCAGGATCAAGCTGCAGGGAAGCTGCTATGCGACTGTACTCATTGCCATGCACCTGACTTGTCCGATCGTTGACCGGAGACAAGGCAAGAGGCCGCTCCATGCCTAGGAAATCCGCAATGACCCTCGGACCCTCTGCGGACAAATCCTCCAGGCGTATCAGCAGCAGGTCGGCGCTTTCGTTCCGGTAGTGCTGCCAGCCTTGTTCATAGAGAAATTGCTCGTCGAAAACATCGATGCCAAAAACGGATTTGATCTCACGATCAAACCAGCCCTCGAGATAACCCTGCTCACCCGATGAGGCGAGTTGCTTTTCCAGGTAGCCTCGCAGCTGTTCACGTTCAGCGAGGAGTTGTTTCAGCGACGCATCCCCGCCCACCAGACGCGGATTCTGGAATAGATTCGACAACTCGAAGGCTACTGGATCGCGGAGCAGCGAGATGATCTTTACCGGCTTTCCCGGATTGCGTAATAGCTGCGCACGCAATGCCTCGCCGAGATAGATGTGATAAGGCACCGGGAGCTGCCCGCTCTGCTCATGGGAAAGACGGTGCTTGGCAAGATGCCTGGAAAGAAAGTGCACGTGATACACGGGAACAGCAGGCTGCGCCGCTTTAACAGCGTTGTAGACCGTCGACGAGCCCACCTTGCCCATCTGGTAGACAAGCACCGGAGTCGCCCCACCGGCGAAGGCTAGCCTGCCAGCCCAGCTCGCCTGCAGCCAACGCTTCCCTGCTCGCAATGTAGACAGGATGCTCACCGCATCCTCCGCAGGGACCAGCGCACACCTGCTACCAATTCCGCAATCGTCCCGACCATTGGCCGACCAAAGGCCAGCGCCAAGGACTGCCAACTGCTCTGCTGGACTTCCTGAAAAGCCTCGCGATACAAAGCGATCACAGGTCGTGTAAGGATGCGCCTGGCCACACCAAGCAACACCGGAAGTGAGGGATGCTCATCGAAAGTCATCCAGCGATCACGTCCGACAGCCCAGGCGGCGCTGAACATGACTCTAAGGGATTGCTTTTGCATGGCAGCCAGATGCTCGATGCGCAGTGCGGGATCAGCACCAATCCGGTAACCCTGTCGCCTCAATTCAACCTGTAGCCGCGTCTCCTCGCCATAACCCAGTCGTGTTCCAGACATGCCGAGGTCAGCACGAAAGCCGCCGGCATCCAATACCACTTGCCTTCGCAGCAGGCAGTTTCCGCCGCTGGCATAGCGTCCTACCGGCAATTCCCCGAACTTATCGATGGTTTCCGTATTACTGGCATAGTTGTCCCTGAACCATGATTTTCGGCCATCGCGATACCAGGGCAGATAGACTCCGCCTATGCAATCGAACGGGCTCTGCCGTGCGAGAGCACTAAGGCGGGTGACATAGCCGGCAAGTGGTCGTGCATCGTCATCCAGGAAGGCCACCCAGTCTGCATCCGCATTGGACAGTGCCCGGTTCCGCGCATGGCTGAGACCCCGCTTGTGTTCAACGATATATAACCACTGAGGAAATCGGCCGGCAAACTCGTCAGCCACTTGGCTCGTGTTATCCGTGGAACCGTTATCGACGACCAGCACTTGCATATCCGCCATCTCGCCCACCTGGGCATGCAGTGCCGTCAGGCATTCGCGGAGCATGTTCGCCCGGTTACGGGTACAGATCGCGATCGTAACCAGATGTCGTGATGATGCCTTGAGCTCACTCACACTCACATTCCGAGGCAGCAAACGCCGTTACGCGGAAACGCTTTCACCAGACACCTTGTTTCAAGGCATGCGATGTGCACGATATACAAATGCGTCATAACTTCTCGACAGCGCATTTCTTGTTCGCCTCCCGATAAAAGCGAACAAGCTGACTGGCCACAATATCTGGGTGCAACAGTTTGACCCTGGCCTTGGCACGCTCTCCCATCGCATGACGTTGCTCTTGTGACATCTGCAACAAACGACGCAGCACATTCCTTAGATCATCTGGATCGTCAATCTTGCACAGCAATCCACTTTTACCGTCATCGATTAGTTGCTCAAAACTCGCGCCATGTGTAGCGACCACGATCTTTCCATGAGCCATTGCCTCGATGCAGGCATTCGACAAGTTATCCAGGCGAGAGGGAAGCACCACAGCCTGGGCGTGATCGATCACAGGATCCAAACGCGGTCGCCCTTGCTTTCCCAGATAGTGCACACGATCAGCATGTCTACCTGCGCATTTGCGTATGTAGTCGGACATTGGAAGCCCACGATAGTGCCGCTGCTTGCCGACCGCGACGAAATGCAGTTCCGGCGATTCCTCCAGGATCTGTGGCAAGGCTTCGGCCAATGCAGGCAATCCCTTCAAAACATTCAACGTGCCGAAGTACAGCAGATAGTTTTTTCCTGCCAGTTGCTGCTGGTACAGAGTGGGATCCGGCGCTGTGCCCGAAGGCATCCATGGCGACTCCAGGACCTGTACAGCCCGTCCTGTCAAAGCGGTCACTCTGTCTGCAAGCAATTTGCTGGGGGCAAATAACAAGTCGCCTCGCGTCAGCGCCCACAGTTCAAGTTTTTCAGCGAGTCTTTCACGGAATCTCCGCGGTACCTCATTTGCCTCATGCAACATTCGCTGAAGACTGGATAAGCGGATGACGGCTGGGGTTCGGCTGCGGCGGAACAGGCCAACCGCCATATAGCTGCTAAAGTGTATGACATTGAAAGGTTGTTCTCGCTCAGCCCGGATCACGGCTCGATTCAGAACCCAAGATTGCCAAAGCCAATCCAGTGGCAACCAATGACGCGTCAAACAGTCTATCCAATCTATTACCCTGTGCCGCGCCATGACGCGCCGCACTTCTACCCCCTCATGCATGAACTGCTCATTGTGATCCGAAGCGACAAGTACGACAGGCGAATACCCCATGTCCTTCAGAATCACTGCGATACGATAAAGATAGCCTGCCAAGCCACCATCCCCGCTCGGCTCTGTGACGTACTCGGACGTCACCAGGGCGACCCTCACGCCCTGCCCTCTGCAATGAGCAAAGCCAGGAAATCCTCAACTTGAACGTCCTCAGGCCATCGGGAACCAGAGTGCCATTTCAATTCACTATCCCAGTAGCCCGGGCAGCGCTCCACCATCCAGCTGACGTACCCGTAACTAATTTCGTTGACACGCAACTGGCCGTCTCGATCGCGTAAAAAGTCATAGGCCATGCTCTGAAAACCCAGGTGACTGGATATCCCAAGCGCAATCTTCACAGCCTCCATCGGAATATTGCTTGGATCGACGTCGAAATCTCCACTACCGGACGCCCGAAAATCATCGACACGATTTTTCCTAACATAACCGAAGGCACGTTCCCCAATAACTGTAATGCGGATATCGCGATCATTATCGGGCAGGTACTCTTGCAGATACAGGTAGCCACGCTGCAGTACACATTTTCCAGACGGCGGAGGGCGTCGATTGGTGAGTAAATATCGAACCGACCAGTACAAATGGTTCCCCAGTTTCCCCAACTGTGCGAGACCGAGCGCTCGCTTACGCCGTATCGGCAGCTCATCCGCCATGACACCTTCATGGAAAAGGCGTTTAGCCAGCCGCTGCGCCTGTCGTTCGTCCTCTAGCAGATGAACGCCTGACGAACCCGCCCCTGCAGACAGCTTTAGCACCAACGGGTATCGAGCAGAGGCGAGGAAGTCCAAAGCACTGACCAGATCCCAAAACACCCAGGTGTTCACAGCGGGGGCAGCGATTGCCTTGAATAGATAGTACTGCGCTAGCTTCTCATCAAAGTGCCAACGCGAAGCATGGTTGGGAAATACCGGAATCCCAAGCACCGAATCGATGGCAGGGAGGATCATGAGCGCAGCCCGCTTGTCTCTGGCAGTGTGATACCAATGCCACATTACCGCCGCGCAGCCCTCCAACTGCGCCAGACCAGCCGGGGCAAGCAAATCAACCCGCCGCACTTCAGCGCCTGCTGCAAGCAGATGCTGCTCCCAACGGTGACAAAAATTATCCGGCGCCGGGCTATCACCGAAGTGCACTGCAACGCAGTGACTCTTGTCCGTCGCGCAGACACCCGCTGTCACGCCGTCTTTCTCGCTATCAGAAGGATCATAGGGCTCCAATGGCGTGATGACGGCAGCCAGCGCAAGACCGTCCGATTTAACGCACGGGCAAAACGGATCAACCAGCCAAATCCACGCTTCACATCACCGCCATTGGGGTCAATCCACACCTCACCCTTCATGACATAGTCACTGAAGAGCATCTGCATGCCTTGGGCCCGCACGGCATCACGCAGGGTATTGAGGTTCATGGTGTCCGTATTGTGTGACATCCAGATTCTGCGTATCGCATGGTCGGTATAGGCCAATCGTCTCAGCAGGCCTTGCCAACCTCCCAAATATGGGACAGACAACACGAGGTAGCCACCTTCGCTCACCATCTCCGCGTGCTTGGCAAGCACCGGCCCACTCCGCTCGAAATGCTCAATGAAACCAAATGATGCTACGACATCAAACTGACGCCCCTGCATTTCGAAAAAGTCTTGATTTAACACTTCAGGTGGAGGTGAATCGTTGTATTCGAATAGCGCGGCGATATTCTCAGAATGGTCGCTGTAATCGATGGCTGTTGGCTGCAAATCAAATTCGCGTGCAATAGACAGTAAAAAACCACCAGGGTATGCGCCGATCTCGGCAACCGTACGCCCTCCCCCCCGGGGCAAGAAACGCCGCAGGATCTTGTCGAAAGGCGTGCCCTGCACCCGAGATGGCTGAAAGCCGTCGCGTCCATAATCCCAGAAATCCTTGTCAGTGAGGCGCTGAGTCACACTGCATTACCTCACGAATGCGTGCCAGTCGATGCGATACCAGATGATGCTTTCTAATCAGGGCACGACCCGCTTCACGCCGGGCTACGAAGCCCTGGTAATTTTCCCGATAGTGGTTGAGCTTGCTCCTGAAGTCATGTTGATCAAAAACAAGCATATTGCTGTCATCGAAACCAAGGACTTCAAGGTCACGACATGACTGGCCGAGCAACAGCGCTCCCGCAGAAGCGATCTCGAAATATTTCGGCGTCACCAGATCGAACTTATCCATTGAAGAGCCCGCTGCAATGGCTGCATCCAGGCTAGATAGCCAGTGAAAATATTCAGCATCGCTCAGCTGTTTATTTTCAACGCCCGAGTAGTCAAAAGAAGTTACACCGGGCTGGTTCCTGCACCAGTTTCTGACATCGTAGGCATCACCCTTGCGGCCGCCGAAAACCATCACTTCATTTGAATTTGGAATAATGGGTTTCTGTCCGACGTATCCATCTGGTATGGCCCAAGGCATGTGGACAAACTTGTCCTCTGGAAAGTCAGTGAAATGCCGGAAGAACGGTGCTCGATAGTATGAAAAAACGTAGTCGAAGCCGTTGCGATCAAAATAGCTCCGGCGCTCTTCAGTGCGATAATGAGGGTCACTATAAAACACCGCTTTCACCGCGCTATGGCGGGCATCGTAGCGAATGCGCGGCGCAGCCCAGCCCGGCTCTAGAGACACAATGCAATCGAGATGGCGTTTGTGTCGCCAATAGTCGAACTGCGAGCTGATGATGACAGGGCGAAATGTCGCCACTATGGCATCTACCAGAAAGCCAGTTAGCGCACTGACCCAGCGATTGGCCTGATGAAAGCGCCAATCAATCACCAGACCAAAGCGACTGTCCGGGTTATCAGGACGGGAGCCAACTGCAGCCATCATCGCGTCATGCCTAGGCGTTCAAGTCGTTCTGCTGCGCCGCTGCCTGTGGCAACCAGTATGTTGGCACTGCGATCGAAGTTCCCGCACTCTCGGAGGAATGCCATGCGCGACACATACTCTCGCCCGCTTGACTCAGAAAAAAGCCGCCACCCCTTGCCTCTCAGATATTCATAAAAATCCCAAGCAGTCCAGCCTGCTGCCAGGTAGTTAGCGTGATTCACCTCCAGCAGTAAGATCGGCCGGTAGCGGCTCAGGGTCCGCTCCGCACCTTGTAAAAATGCCGGCTCATGACCATCGATATCGGCCTTGATAAAATCGAGGCTATTCAGGCCCAGAGAAGGCCAGATCTCGTCCAGTGCATAAAGTTCGATGCGCTCCTGGCGAACTGGCGGCTGATCCTCCACCCAGTGCAACGTGGCAGAACACTCGCCAAAACCAATCTCAAACGATGCCGTCTCGCTAGAAAGACCATAGGGTATAATATGGACGCGTCCGGCGAGTTCATTCGCTTGAAGATTTCGCATTAGTACATCCCTGTAGTATGCAGTCGGCTCGAATGCAGTTACCCGACCAGCTGTGCCCACTTGAGCCGCCAACAACACACTGTAGTAGCCCAAGTTCGCCCCAACATCGAGAACACTATTACCGGGATAAACCAAGCGTTGAACCCATTTCGTGCTTGCTGGCTCGAAGACCCCCTCTTCGATCAGGCAACGGTCAAGATAACGCCCGCCGTCAAGCCAGAACAAACTGCCATCATGAAGTCTATACAAATCGCGTTGCTCGCCTTCGGCCAGACGCTTCGACTTATGAGAGCGAGCAAAATCAAACATCCAGCGCATTATCAAAACCACGCAGGGTCCAGTGAGTAGGCAAAATCAGTTTTGCGCGAAAAGTATCATTCAAATAAGCACGGTTATGCTCGCCGGTGTGCACCATGGGCAATGGAATACGGATACCATTCTGGCTCAATGAACGAACGTTGTGTATTCCAGCCCTAACTACCAAATAATAGTTTGATGGACCAAGATAATTACCCGGCAGCTGCCAGCGTGCGCTATAGCGGCCCGGCTTAAAGGAAGATATCGTATCCTTGTCATCGTCGTGGAAGCTCCGAGCCAAAATCGCACCCTCGGCATCGCACAAATCGACAAAAACCCGCAGTGCCGCTACAGGCTTCTTCACGGTAAACATGATACTGAGATCAAGCGGTTGAGCCGTTTCGATAGTCTCCACAGAGATGCCGCCTTGCATGAGGGATATCGAGTCGAAAGCGAATGTCGGATCCACCGGCAAGTTCTCGACCTGATCCGCGACACTCTCAGCAATACTGCCGACGTTACTGATTTCTAAATATCGGCGAATCGCTGTTCCAACATCGCCTTGATAGTCGACTTGGCCATCGGAAAGGATGACGATTTTTTCGCACAGCTGCTTGACCGCCTGCATGTTGTGACTAACAAACAAAACGGTGCGTCCAGCGTTGGCTGCAGATTCCATCTTAACCAGACATTTTTTCTGGAAAGCGGCATCACCTACTGCCAACACCTCATCAACAAGGAGCACATCCGGTTCCAAGTGAGCAGCCACGGCAAAAGCCAGCCGCGTATACATTCCAGAGCTGTAGCGCTTGACCGGGGTATCCAGAAATCTTTCCACCTCAGCGAAAGCCACTATTTCGTCGAAGGCGCGTCGAACATCGTGCCGACTCATCCCTAGGATTGCGCCGTTCAGATAGATGTTTTCCCGACCAGTTAGCTCAGGATGGAACCCTGTACCGACCTCTAACAGACTAGCGACACGTCCACGCAAACGTATCTTGCCCGCCGCTGGCTCAGTGATGCGACTAAGAAGTTTCAACAGGGTCGACTTTCCAGCACCGTTCCGACCGATGATACCTACCCGCTCCCCCTCCTTGATCTCCAGGTCCACATCACGTAGCGCCCAGAAGGTCTCATCTTGAGTTTTCGCCTGGCCTCGGCACAGGCTCGAAAAACCCTCCGCCAGCATGTCCCTTAGCGTAGCGTAGCGCGCCCCTTGTTCATGGACGATACGGTACTGCTTTCCCAGTCCCTCCGTTTTAATCACGACGCTCATGATCAGATCACATCCGCAAAGGTCCGCTCGACTCGGCGGAAATAGCGTATGGATACCAGCAGTAGCGTCGCCCCCACCACGAGACTGCTAGCCAGTGCAGCAACTGAGCCGTGATAGCCGCTACCCAGGAGACACCAACGAAAACCTTCGATAACGCCAACCATGGGATTCAGGTCGTATAACCAGCGCCATGCCTCTGGAACTTCGGTTGCACTGAAACCCACCGGCGAAAGATACAGCCCGAACTGCACAATGAAAGGAATCACGAAGCGAACATCACGGTAACGCACGTTCAATGCTGACAAGCCGATGCCGGCGCCAAGAGTGATCAGAAGTCCCAGGGCAAAAAACACCGGCAGCAACAGCAACTCCCAACCAGGCCAATGGCCATACCACGCCATCAGTGGAATCAGCAGCAGCAGGGTGACCAGAAAATCCACCATTCCTGCCAATACGCTGCTGACCGGCACGATAATGCGTGGGAAATACACCTTTGAGATCATCTGTGCATTGCCGACCAAGCTATTCCCTGATTCGGCAAAGGCGACAGAAAAAAACTGCCAAGGGAGCAGCCCCGCAAATACCAGCAAGGCGTATGGAACGGCACTATCCTGCCCCAGTCCTGCGATGCGGTGAAACACCATCGTAAGCACGATCATGGTGAGAAAAGGCCGCAGAATCACCCAGGCAATACCGATCAGTGTCTGCTTATAACGTACCTTCACGTCACGCCACGCAAGAAAATACATCAGTTCCCGGTAACGCCATAAGTCGCGCCAGTAATGCCGCTCGACACGCCCGGCCTCGATCAGCAGATCAGTTGGGACGCTATTCACTCGACACTCCTGGCGTAGCGCGCCACAACAGGAAAACAGGCTTCAGACAGCCCGCCCCATCCATCTCAGAAAACTCTTTCCGAGACATCACCAAGGTGCGGATTCGCCGCTGGATATATCGCTCGGTCTTGACCACCAGATCGTCCAGGTTGCGGCGGTTGATATCCCCCACCAGCACCAGATCGACGATGCCGGTATCACGCCCCTGGGCATAATCGCCGGTGAGATAGGCGGCCTCCAATTTTCCCAACCGCTCAATGATGCTGTCGAGTATGCGATCCATGCCCAGCGCCTTGCGCACCATGGACTGCAACTCCGGGAAAAGGGGGTGTGACCGATCGGCACGATATTGCACCTGCCGGCCATCCTTTTCACTGGTCAGCAGGCCTGTTTCACTAAGCTGCTGGAGTTCTGTACGCACATGCCCAGGCGAGGCGTCAAACTCCTGTGCCAGCTCACGCAGGTAGGCACGGCTATCCGGGTTAAGGAACAACCGCATCAGGATCTGCACCCGCATCTTGGAGGTAATCAGGCTTCCGAGCATGGATTTAATGTACGTTTTTTTAGTACGTAATATTCGTGAATAGTGTCACGCTTTCGGCCTCTCGTCACCCGCCGTACTGACCCAGGCAGAGAAGCGAGTTTCTTCGGGTGATAGGCTGGAGCGACGTA
>Ga0272444_10004772_pt1 | contig 11870 bp, 7 predicted proteins | sample SSMForm13_FD_201033 | JGI IMG/M metagenome (GOLD analysis project Ga0272444, IMG submission 201033) | Marine sediment archaeal communities from Little Sippewissett salt marsh, Falmouth, MA, United States - SSM-Form-13 | ecosystem: Environmental > Aquatic > Marine > Wetlands > Sediment ... | reverse complement strand
TGCACAGTGCCATGGTGGTGGGCGCCACACCCGCCGGTGTATCGGCCGCCAACAAGCTGGGCGAACTGGGCATTGCCGTGACCCTGGTGGATAATGGTATTGACCTGAATCAGCGGCTGAGCGATGATGCCTACCGGCTGCCCGGTGGGATTCCTTTGAATTTTGCCCATCGTCCGGGGCTGATCCGGATTTTGCGCAACCCGGGCATCAAGTGCGTCCTGCCGGCCAAGGTGCTTGGCATTCGGCACAACCAGCAGGGGTTTGCCGTTACCATCGAGCAGCAGCAGACCTTTGTGGATCCGTCGCGCTGCACCTTATGCGGCCGCTGCGTCGAGGTGTGTCCGGGGCAGGGCGAAGGGAGCGAAAAACCCATTGGTTTTGAAAGTCGCATGGTCCTTCCGGGACGCGCGGTGATCGATAAACGGCAGGAGCCCCTTTGCCAGGCCAACTGCCCCTTGGGAGTCAATGCACAGGGGTATATCGCCCTGGCCCGGGCCGGACGCTATGCCAAGGCCCTGGAGCTGATCCGCAAGGACAATGTCCTGCCGGGCATTTGCGGCCGGGTGTGTACGCATCCTTGCGAAAATGCCTGCCGTCGGGCAGAGGTGGACGGGCCGCTGGCCATTCGGGACATCAAACGCTTTTTGGCCGATGTGGAGGCAGGGCAGGGCAACACCGCGGATCAAAAGGAGCCCAAACCGTCTCCCACCCGTCCGGAGACCATTGCCGTGGTCGGGTCCGGTCCGGCCGGTCTGGCGGCTGCCGCGGATCTGGCGCGCCAGGGATTTGCGGTGACCGTTTTTGAAAAAGAGGATCAGGCCGGCGGACTGTTGCGTTACGGCATCGGCTCCCACCGGTTGCCCCGGGACATTATCGATCGTGAACTGGACGTTATCCAGGCCATGGGCGTTACCATTGTTACCGGCCATGGGATCGACCTCGATGGAGGACTGTCTGATCTTACCAACCGCTTTTCCGCCGTGCTGCTGACCGTGGGATCATGGGCCGACCGCCGCCTGGGCGCACCGGGCGAAGACCTTGACGGCGTGCATGGCTGCCTTTCCTATTTGCAGGACTTTTATCGCGGTAAATTTGACGGCCTGAACGAAGATGTGGCGGTCATCGGCGACGGCAATGCCGCCTTTGATTTGGCCCGGGTACTAAAGCGCTTGGGCGCCCGGGTGACCCTGATCTCCTGGTTCCCGGAATCAATGATTCCGGCTGACGCCGAGGAGGTGGATGCAGCCCTGGCCGAAGGCATCACCATTGTCAGCAGCCGGCAGGTAACGGCATTTAATGGTGCCGGCAATCGGCTGCAGGACCTGACTTTGATGCCCACCCGTCCGGGCGAGCCCGACGAAAAGGGAATTCCCTGGCCGGTGATCGTGGATGACGGCACCGCGTCCACACTGGCCGTGGATCGCGCCTTTGTGGCCATCGGCCAGAGCGGTGCGCATGCAGGGCTCGGCGGCCTGGTAACCGCTACGGCCCACGGCTACCTGGCGGTGGACGAAAACGGGCGCACCGCCACGTCTGGTATCTACGCGGCCGGCGATGCGGTATCCGGTGCGAGTTCGGTGGTCCAGGCCATGGCCAATGGCCGGCAGGCCGCGGCAATGATTTTTACGGACCTGACCGGTGAGCCTGCGGATTTCATTGCCGCCAAAACCCTGCGCCCGGCCGATCGGGACTTTACGGCCATTGATCCGGCCATGCCCACCTGTTTGCGTACCCCCATGCCGGAAACGCCGCCGGGTGCCCGGCAGGACAGTTTTCAGGAAGTGGCCCGGGGATATGACGAAACGCAGGTTCAACTGGAGGCGGCGCGCTGCCTGCAGTGCAGTGTCTGCGCCGAGTGCCTGGAGTGTGTGGAGGCTTGCGGTGACATTCAAGCCATCCGCCACGATGAACCGGCCACCCAGACCACTCAGAACGTGGGCGTGCTGATTGTCGCCGATCCGTTGCTTGTACCGGCCACGCGCGGCGAGGATGTGATCCGCGCCTATGGACCGCCTACGGCCAAAACCGATGTACTGGCCATGATCCTGCGCGGTCAGGCGGCTGCGGCCAGGGCCCTGGTGCTCTTCAAGGGAACGACGGCCAGCCCCAAAGGCCATGGTATTTCTTTTATGCCCCCGGATCCAGGACTTCAAAAGACCATCCGCATGGGCGTCTTCGCCTGTCGTTGCAACGATTCGCTGGGCTGGTCCGATGGCATGGACGACTATTTGAAAGGGCTTTGCCAGCGGCCCATGATCACCCATGTCCAAACCCTTAACGCGGCCTGCACTCCGGCAGGCATCGCTCACATCCTGGCCGAGGTTCGGGAGCAGGGACTGACCCGGGTGGTATTGGCATCCTGCGTGTGCTGTCCGCTCAATTTTGTTTGCAGCTCCTGCACGGATCAGCGCAGTCGGCTCAAGGAGGGACTTTTCAATGGCACGGGGATCAGTCGTTCCATGGTGCAGACCGTCAATCTGCGTGGCGAGGTCCTGCGACTTCTGAAAGATGATCCGGAACTGGCCCTGCAGCGGTTTACCGGGTTCCTGGACCGGGCCATTGGTCATGCGGCCAATCTTTTGCCGTTCCCCACACCGGCCCGCAATTACAATTTTACCACTGCTGTGATCGGCAGCCAGGAAGCTGCGCTGACTGCCGCCACCACCCTGGCCGAGGCCGGACAGGACGTGCTGCTTTTTGACGGTGATGGGCCGGCTGATAGTATGGTGGCTGATCATCCCAATGTTTTCCGTGTAACCGATGCCACGGTGACCGGCATCAGCGGCACCATCGGCAATTTCAAAATTCGTACGCGTAGTGAGACCATGGCGCGCAGCTATTCCGTGGGCAGTATTATCTGCGGTGAGCGCAACCGTAGTCTGGCCCTTTACCGACGCCATGAGGGGCACCCCGAGCGCACCGTGCACACCACTGCCCTGGACGGGGCGGAAAACGGGGCGCCGTTTCTCTATCCGGGAATGACCTCCATTTCGGGATTGTTCCTGGCTGATCCGCCCGGCGTGCAAATTTCAAAACGCACCAAGGGGGCGGCTGCGGCCATTCAGGCTGCGGCTGCCATGCCACGGGGTCCGCGCCACAGCCGGGGGTTTTCGGTCAAGGTTAAAGAGAATTTGTGTCGCGGTTGCGGCCGCTGTCTGGAGGTCTGCCCATACCAGGCGATTGCCTTCCGTCCCAATGATGTGGGCGGGTATTATGCCGAGGTGGACGATGCCCTTTGCAAAGGCTGCGGCAACTGCATTTCGGTCTGCCCGTCCGACGCAGCTGATAGCCCCTACCGGGACCATGTTTATCTGGAACAGACCGTGGAACGGTTGTTGGCCTGATGGGTTGAAAGGATGAAGGATGAGGGAAGAGAGAAGTGAGAAGAGAGAAGAAGTAGCGCGGGTACGATCTTTTTCGTCCATCATCCGAGCGAAGCGGTCGTCCATCGTCCATCGTCTCTATGAGGGCGAACAACGAACCACAAACCATAACTAAGAACTATTAATCCGGAACTTACGTTAAATGCCAGATTTCAACATAATCGTTTTCCTTTGCAACTGGGGCCCCCATGCCGCGTTTCAGACCCTGCAGGATCAGTGTGCGGATATTCCCCGTGAAATCAAAATGATCCGTATTCCCTGCAGCGGTCGTATCACCAAGGCACTGCTGCTGCGCTCCTTTGAAATGGGGGCTGACGGCGTGCTGCTGTTGGGATGCAAACCCGGCAGTTGCCGCTATGGCAGCGGTACCCACAGTGCCCGGGACAATACCTCGGGAACCTGCCGGATTCTTGACCTGATGGGAATCGGCGCCAAGCGTTTACAGTTGGGCAATGTCCTGCCCGATCAGCCCCAGGCCCTGCTCGATTTCCTGAAAGACTTCACAAGCCGGATTCGTAAACTGGGCCGTAGCCCGGTGGCCCGACGACCGGTAATCGATGATCAGGCGATACCGGCAGACCTGACACCGGCGGCCATTGTTGCCGCCCATGACGTCTATGCCTGCCAGGATTGCGGCAAATGCACCTCAGCCTGTTCCCTGGCCCTGGCCGGCAAACCTTATTCCCCCCGCGATCTGGCCAATCGGATTATCGCCGGGCAGGCAGATGATCCGGATGTCCGTCAGGCGGTCAATGCCTGCCTGACCTGCGGCGTCTGTTACGAGCGTTGCCCGTCAGCGATCAATTTCCCGGAATTTATTCGTTCCATGCGCACCTATTATCACAGCCGCCAACTGGCTGAAGCGCCGACCCATGGCGGTTTCTTTCAGAGCATGATGCGGGCCATGACCGCCGACGAACTGGTCCCCCGGCGCTGGCAGGATCTGCCCGAGAAGATCCATACCAGCAGTGGCAAAGGGGAAATATTGTTTTTTGGCGGCTGTGCGCCGTATTTCGATATTTTTTTCAGCAAATTTCTCGGGGTGCAAACCGACCGTATTCTCGAGGACAGCCTGCGTTTGCTCAACTTTTTCGATGTCCAGCCCGTGGTGATGGAAAACGAGGTCTGTTGCGGCCATGATTTGCTTTGGACCGGCGACCGGGAGAACTTTTTGCGCCTGGCTAGGCGCAACGCGCGAGCATTTGCCGAGACCGGCGCCAGTGAGCTGATCACTGCCTGCCCGGAGTGTTATCGCACCCTTCGCCATGACTACCCGGAGCACGGCGTGACGCTGCCATTGACCGTGACCCACATTCACACGTTCCTGGAACGTGAAATCGACAAGGGCGCCGTGGGCTTCAAACCCATGGGCCGCACCGTGACATTCCAGGACGCGTGTCGTCAGAGCCGTTTTGAAGACCAGGCCGATCTGCCGCGCAAGCTGCTGGCACGCATGACCGGCACCCCGCTGGCGGAGATGCCGGAATCGGGTAAAGGGGCGGTGTGCTGCGGTAACAGCGCCTGGACCGGCTGTGACGCCTATTCCAAAGCGTTGCAGGTTAAACGGCTGACCAGTGCCCGGCGGACCGGCGGGGATCTCATGCTCACCGCCTGTCCCAAGTGCCAGATCCACCTGCGCTGTGCCATGGAGGATACCATGCGGGCATCCGAGTTGCAGATTGAAACAATGGACCTGGTCAGTGCGATTGCTCAATGTATTTATTGGGAGTCGGTTTAAGCGACTGGAAAAGAGTGCGCTTATCTGGAAACTGCGATTATTAGTGTTAAGTGTTACGTTTAAAGTGTTAAGTGAAGGTATTCTGCCTAATTGTATATAAAACAGATCCAATCCTTTCCTTAACACTTAACCCTTAAAACTTAACACTTCTCAAAAACAACTGTAGGTTCTACATATCTTTTTAACTTGTTAAAAACTTATCACTTCAAGAAATATTATATATAGGTATCCCCATGACGACGAAAGCCCCTATGTCAACCTCAACCCCTGATGTGAACGCTGCGCAGGATGCCCCGCGAGTAGGCGTTTATGTGTGCCATTGCGGCCTGAATATCGCCAAGACCGTTGATTGCGACGGGATTGCCGCACGGGCAGCCGATCTTCCCGATGTATGTATGGCCAAGGGCATTGGCTACGCCTGCAGCGAACCGGGTCAGCGGGAGATTCGCGATGATATCGCCGAGCACGGTCTCAACCGCATTGTGGTGGCCTCTTGCTCACCGCGTCTGCATGAACCGACGTTCCGGCAGATGCTCACCGATGCCGGCCTCAATCCCTATCTCTTGGAGATGGCCAACCTGCGTGAGCAGTGCAGTTGGGTGCATATGCACGACAAGGCCGCCGCCACGGCCAAGGGCTGGGATCTGGTCAAGATGGCCGTGGCTCGGGTACGCCGCTTGACGCCCTTGAGCGAGACCCGCCTGCCCATGACCCAGCGCGCCCTGGTGATCGGTGGTGGTGTGGCGGGCATTCAGTCGGCCCTGGACCTGGCCGACAACGGGTTTGATGTGGTCATGGTAGAAAAACAGCCCTCCATCGGCGGGGTCATGGCCCAGTTGGACAAAACTTTTCCCACAATGGACTGCTCCATTTGAATCCTGGGGCCTAAAATGACGGATGCCGGTCGGCATCCCCGCATCACCATCCACACCTTGAGCGAGGTGGTGGATGTCAATGGCTACGTGGGTAATTTCAATGTCAAAATTGTCAAGAAAGCACGTTATGTGGATGAAACCGCATGCACCGCGTGCGGCGAGTGTGCCAAGGTATGCCCAGTGGTTCGGCCTGACGAGTTTAACATGGGCCTTAGCTCGCGCCGGGCGATCTACTCGCCGTTTCCTCAGGCCGTGCCGTCGGCCTATGTGCTCAATCCGCATGAGTGCCTGGGCAACAACCCCACGGTATGCACCAAGTGCCTGGAGGCCTGCGAAAAGCAATGTATCGATTTTCACATGTCCGACCAGACCCTGACCGAGCAGGTCGGCACCATTGTCGTGGCCACCGGCCTGTCCCCTCACGATCCGCGGGTGTTGGATGAGTACGGCTATACACGGTTCAAGAATGTTCTCACCAGTCTGGAGTTCGAACGCCTGGTCAATGCCGGCGGCCCCACGCAAGGGGAACTGGTGCGTCCCACCGACCGCCAAACGCCCAAACGCATCGGTTTCGTACAGTGTGTGGGATCACGGTCGGCCCGCAGAGGCAAGTCCTATTGCTCCAACATCTGCTGCATGAACACGGTCAAAAGTACATTGGTGCTCAAAGAGCACTATCCGGACATGGAGATCAAGGTTTTTTATATTGACATGCGCGCTTTTGGAAAGGGCTTCGAGGATCTTTATACCCGCAGCCGCCGCAAAGGGGCGCATTACGTGCGCGGCCTGCCCGGTCACGTGGAGGAAATGCCGGATGGAAGCCTGCGGGTGGCCGTGGAGAACACCGCCACCGGACGCCTGGATACCTATGATCTGGATATGCTGGTACTGGCTGTGGGTATTGAACCGGCTCCCAGTACGCAGCGATTGCAGGAGATGCTGGGCCTGCAGCTCACATCGGACGGTTTTTTTCTGGAAGCCCATCCCAAACTGCAGCCCGTGGACGCCGCCACCCGGGGCGTTTTTTACGCCGGCTGCGCCGAAGGACCCAAGGATATCAAGGAGAGTGTCACCCAGGCCTCGGCCGCCGCGGTACGTGCCATCCGACTGATGCATGCCGGGCATATCACTGCTGAGGCCATCACCGCCGAGGTGATCCCCGAGTTGTGCAAATCCTGCGGTAAATGTGCTGATGTGTGTCCCTACAATGCCATTAGTGTGGATGTGAAGTCCAAGCAGCCGGCTGTGATCACCACCGCCGCTTGCAGCGGCTGTGGCACCTGTGCGGCTGAATGTCCCTTTGGCGCCATCACCACCAATCATTTTACCGATCCACAGATCACGGAGCAGATCGATGCCTTGTTGGAAGAGGCGCCCGAGGAGAAAATTCTCACCTTTGCCTGCAACTGGTGCTCCTATGCCGGGGCCGATTATGCCGGCGTATCGCGGCTGCAGTATCCACCGAACGCGCGGCTGATTCGCACCATGTGCTCAGGACGGGTGGATGACGCCTTTATCTGGCATGCCTTTAAAAAAGGGGCGCCGGTGATCCTGGTCAGCGGATGTCATATCGGCGATTGTCATTACATCGACGCCAACCACTGGACGGAAAAACGCATCAAAAAGGTCCGCACCAAAATGGAAAAACGCGGTATCCGGCCCGAGCGGCTTCAATTGGAGTGGATCAGTGCCGCCGAGGGCGTGCGTTTTGCCGAGGTCATGAACCGTATGGAGACGTTGCGGCAGACCGTCAGCATGGATGAAATCAGCGAGACAATTGCCATGCTTACAAAAACGAGATAATAGTGATGGATTCGAAAGCCTTGATCTCGGGTTTTTTACGAATCCGTCTGAACGGCGACTTTTTACGGGCTCATCAATATTGATAATATCTATATTCTTAGGAGGACCCCATGGCTAACGCGCGTCCATCGGCAGATACCGCTACGCAGTCCGTTCCAGACACCCATAACATGTCCGTTTGTCCCAATGGCGAATGTTTCGAGCTTCCCCAGCCGGAAGACTATGCGACTGAATTCGAGCGGCTTAAGAAACTTGCCGACGAGCAGCGGCAGCAGGGCAGGAAAGTCGTTGTTGTCATGGGGGTGGGGTTCGTTGGCGCGGTCATGGCCGGTGTGGTGGCCGACTCCACCAACAAAACCACTCAGGCGCCGCTTTATTTTGTGATGGGCATGCAGCGGCCGTCGACGCGATCGTATTGGAAAATTCCTTATCTCAACCGGGGCATTGCGCCGGTCGAGGCGGAAGACCCCGAAGTTGCGCCGATGATCGAAAGATGCGTCAACCAGCGCAAGACCTTGACGGCAACCTTTTCCTATGACGCGCTGTCCTTGGCCGATATCGTGGTCGTCGATGTTCAGTGCGATTATCTCAAGGATACGCTGGGGGATGTGAAACAAGGATATGCCGATATCGCCGCACTTGAAGACAGCCTGAAGGTCATTGGTGAAAAAATCTCACCCGAATGCCTGGTACTGATCGAGACCACCGTTCCTCCGGGGACCACTGAATATGTAGCCTACCCGATTATCAAAAAGGCCTTTGCCAAGCGCGCTATCAATGACAAGGAGCCCTTGCTGGCCCACTCCTTCGAGCGGGTCATGCCCGGGCGTAAGTATGTTGCCTCGATCCGGGATTTCTGGCGGGTTTGCTCCGGCATTAACGACAAGGCCAAGGAGAAGGTGGTTGCCTTTTTGTCCGATGTGCTCAATGTCGATCAATACCCCCTGACGGTATTGGAGCGTCCTGTTGAAAGCGAGACGTGTAAAATCGTGGAGAACTCCTACCGGGCCACGATCCTGGCTTTTCTCGACGAGTGGAGCCGTTTTTCAGAGAAAAACGGGGTGGATCTGATCAAGGTGGTGGATGCCATCAAGATTCGGCCCACGCATTCCAACATGATTTTTCCGGGGCCGGGAATCGGCGGCTACTGCCTTCCCAAGGACGGGGGGCTCGGTGTCTGGGCCTATCACACCCTTTTGGGGTTTGAAGACCAGATTTTCAAAATTACCCCCCAGGCCATCGACATCAACGATACACGTGCCCTGCACGTCACACAGCTGGTGCGCGACGCCCTGCGCAACATGGGGCGGATCGTGGCTGCCAGCAAAACGACCCTGCTTGGCGCATCGTACCGTGAGGACGTGGGGGACACCCGCTACAGCGGCTCAGAGTTGATCGTGCGCAAGCTGACCGAAATGGGCGGGGAGGTGACGATTCATGATCCCTATCTCAAACACTGGTGGGAGCTGGAAAAACAGGACACCTATCCGGCGCCCGGCCATTCGTGGGCCCGTTTTTTCCGTAACCAGGAGTCGCTGACAGACACCCGGATCCGGCATGAGTTAAAAGATGCCCTCAAGCAAACCGACGCCGTGGTATTTGCCGTTCGCCACGAACCGTACATGGCCTTGTCGCCGGACGATGTGGTGGAGATGATTGGCGGTCCGGCCGCCATTATCGACTGTTTCGGTATCCTCGACGATGAAAAGATAAAGCGCTATTTTCAGCTGGGGTGTGAAGTCAAGGGCCTTGGAAGAGGGCATATCCAGCGCATCAAGGAGGCCGTACGCAAGGAGAAGGCAAAAAAATAGAGCAATTAATTGTTCACCGATTTGCCGAGAGCCATTGGGCCGCTTCGTAACGATTGGTGACCTGGATTTTTCGAAAAAGATTATATACGTGGGTTTTTACCGTATGCGGGCTGATGCACAGTGCCTTTGAAATATCAATGTTGCGCATCCCCGTTGTCAGCAAATTTAAAACCTCTCGTTCCCTTTTTGTAAGCAATATTTCTCTTGACCTCGACGGGCAGCAGGGGGGCGGCTGGCTATCGATCAGGTGCTGCTCCAAAAGATGGCGAGGATACCAGAGCTCTCCGCTGAGAACGGCGCGTATGGTCTTTATAAAAAGCGTGACCGACTGGTTAGGATAAATAACGCCGTCCACACCCCGCTTCAGCGCTTTTTTATCCCGATCGGTACTGGGATCGATATTAAAGCAGACGGTCTTGTGATGCGGGTTTAGAAAAAACTGTTTTTGAAAACAGGTATGGTCGCACGCCTTGCGAACACCCTTGGCGGCGCAGTCGAGAAAGAGGAAAACCGGCTTCTCCGATCCGATTTTGCAAAGGCGCTTTAATTGGCTGCTATGGATGCCATGGCAGGGCATTCCGGCTTTTTCCGATATATGGCCGGCCAGAACATCGTTGTTGAATGAATAATCTCCAGCAATATAAAGATCAACACCTCCCGATAAAGACGGTAAGGCCAGTGACCCCGCAGATACTTTTAAATGTTTCATCCCCGATCCTAAACGTTTAGCAGGTGCGTTGCCCAGCGCGAGGCGTGTAGCCGATTCGGGACGTCGATTTTTTTGTATATATTGTAAAGATGGTTTTTGACCGTGTTCAAGCTGATCAGCATGGCATCGGCGATTTCCTGGTTACTTTCGCCGAAAGCCAGATGCTCGAGGATTTCCAATTCCCGATCCGACAGCAAGGCTCTTGAGCGCATGGATATCATGGACGTCGTATGGTTGACGGTTCGAATGCATGCGGTGAGCATTCTCCGAGAGAGCCACAGGTGCCCGTCCAATATAATTCGAACGCCTTTGACGATCGCCGCCCGGCAATCCCCCGTGTAGAAAATACCTCTGATTTGATAGCATTTGATCATTGTAACCAATTGATTGTGGTGAGTGACGTTGTACAGTGCGATCCGAATATGGTTCGGCACCGGTGTGGGTAGTGTCTCAAGAATGGTGTAAATCGCATCGATGTCCGCCTCAAGGCAGTCAATCAAAAAGAGACAAGGATTGTTAAGCGGAACCGAAAATACCGGTCGGGGAGGCATATGATTGATTCGGTGAACCGTTGCCGAGAATTCTTGCTCCAAGAGCATTTTTAATCGCTTTGCCGGGCCCGGGTTAGGGCTAACAATTAGAAATGTATCTAAATTCATCATGAAAAAGGGTATGCTTGGAACATTTACAAGTCACCACCAATCAATCATCTGCGAAGAAAACCGGAGTAGAATTCGATTTTGCCGTTGTACCGATTCTCATCAAACCAAATCTTGGCCTGTAGACGATTAAAGACATTGATTTTCCTGTAGATATTGTACACGTGGGCTTTGACTGTATGCAGACTGATTTGATACTGATCGGCAATACTGCTATTGGTCATGCCTTTGGCAATACAGTCGAGTATTTCTATTTCACGCTTGGACAGTCGCCCCCGTCCGTCTTCGTGAGTTGGATTGTTTTTTTGCGTTGCCGCCTTTCGTGGCGGTGCACAGGCGTTTGGGGTAACCCAGGTGTCACCCTTCAGGATCGTTTTTATGCCTTTGATAAAATTGGTTTTTGATTCGTTGTGGTAGAAAATACCATGAATGCTACCTTTATCGAGAAAGGTGGATAAGGTTTTGTCGGCATCAGCGTTGAACAGGACCAGTTTTGTTCCCTTGGCAATGGCTTCGGAATATTGTCGTATCCGGTCGTTGATGGTACGCCTGTTACAAGCCAGACAGTCGATCAGATAAATCGTTGTGTTTACGGATCCTGAATTCATCTCAGACGTTGACGGACCACTATTGCTCCAGCTGCACCAGACATCTTTGACGGTTTCCAGTAGGAAGACCAAGGCCTGGTTCAACGGACGATTGGTACCGATAACGTGAATTCGGGTTAATGCCGTATCAACGGTTAAACGACCATTGTCGGATGGCGCACCGGCAATCTGCTGATGAACGCATTTTGCTTTCATGCTGCCAACTATTGCTAACTATGGGTTTTGTAACGCTTGGTGATTTTTTGAACGAAGATTATACTATGCATGTGCATGGAGATGAAGGC
>Ga0272444_10004771_pt1 | contig 11874 bp, 11 predicted proteins | sample SSMForm13_FD_201033 | JGI IMG/M metagenome (GOLD analysis project Ga0272444, IMG submission 201033) | Marine sediment archaeal communities from Little Sippewissett salt marsh, Falmouth, MA, United States - SSM-Form-13 | ecosystem: Environmental > Aquatic > Marine > Wetlands > Sediment ... | reverse complement strand
ACTTTATAATTATACCTTTTCGACTTGACATGATACATAGCAGACCTGACGAAACTTTATAATGTCTTACTCGTGTTCAGAATCATCGGGTGCCCCACAGCTTGCTGTGCGATCGTTTGAAAAGACAGTACATTATTACCCATATACTCCGCTTACAATACCTCCCGTACCTCCCGAACCACCACCTCATCATACCCAAACAACCCTACAAAACTTTCGACCAGAAGAGCATTAACTTCTTCGAGGGTGATTTCTCTCCCGAGTAATCGACTTATCGAACCGACCGGAAATTCTGTGATACCGCACGGGTTAATCAACTCAAAATAACTCAGGTTAGTATTTACATTCAGCGCCATACCGTGATAAGTTATCCACCGCGACACCGCCACGCCAATCGCTCCGACTTTGTGGTCGTCCACCCAGATACCGGTCAAACCGTCCTTGACTCCCGCCTTGAGACCGATCTCCGCCAATGCTTGAATAACAACCGTCTCCAGATCACGCAAATACTGACGCGCATCACGTTGGCGATTACGTAAATCAACAATCGGATATAGTACCGTCTGCCCCGGCCCATGAAATGTAATATCACCTCCCCGCTCGATTTCATATAAATCTATCCCGCGCTCTTTGAGAATCTCACCCGAAACCAGAAGATTATTTTTATCAGTACCGCGCCCCATAGTGAAGACCGGATTATGCTCCGTGAGTATTATACAGTCTTCGATTTTGGACCGGTATCGTAAATCGACAAGTTTTTTCTGAATATCCCAAGTCTCTTTGTACCCGGTCAATCCGAGATTAATGCGGATCAATCGCATTGTACATATCTCGCCTTTGGAAGTTGTAACAAAAGTAATAATGTCATCGCGAGGAGTCCCGACGATTTATCGCTTGGGACGACGTGGCGATCTCTTGATTTCCCATTGTCATTCCCGCGCAGGCGGGAATCTATAAAATTCGAATAGTACAGCATAAATAAACTTATATGGATGCCTGCCTTCGCAGGGATGACGAAATAGTAGCTCAGACATTCCTGTCTGAGCACGCCGTCAATGGCGGCGCAGACAAAAATGTCTACGCTACCTATATAACAACGCCATTCCGCACTATTTCGTAAATTTATAACTGGCATTACGACGGTATTTCGCATCCTTACGATACATCATTTTTTCGATAATAAACTCGCGTCGCACCCAGCAGTAATCATCATGCAAAGGCATAATAATATCATTGACCTCGTTCTCGGAATAGATACGATTCGGCTCGAATTTCCGCAGAATATATTCCAGAATATATTTACGTTTTTTACGCTGGGCCGGAAGCGTCTCGAATTTACCGTTTTTCATAAACCGCTCGACAATTTTCTGCGCCGGATTCATGACATTTTTATTCGAGCGTCGTTCGAGCCATTCGAGCAGGTCCTCACGTTTGACCCGCCAGTCTTTACCGATTTTATATCCGGTCAACTCGCCCGATTGTAATTTACGGGCGATTACCTGAGCATTCATTTTGAGTATCTCGGCCACTTCGGCGGTCGTATAAAATTCAAGTTTCGATTTGTTATTTGTCTCAACCATACCAAACCTCATTCTGTCATATATTATAATACTTCGGCATATTATAACGGATTATTTAGTATTGTCAAGTACTTTTGTAAAAATGGAATCATTTTTGATTTTGATGGATTTTAGAGGTAGGGCAGAACCCGAGTCCCGGCGATTTATCGACGGGACGATGTGGTTCTGCCACAATTGAAATGGGTTCGTTTCCGATTTTTGAAAATTTTTTTCTGTTAAGCAAAAAATGGGTTCGTTTCGCATATATAGGGTCCCTTATTTTACATGCTCTGGGGCGAAATTAGCGTAACTGATTATGTCGCTGTATATTAGACCAAACGTGTTCCACTTCGCATTTTTGACTGGGCAAGAATCCCTTTTCATTTGAAGATTTTCAATATATTGCATTTTCAAATTTCGCCTTCTTTCATATTTCTATATAACGACTCGATATCAGAATCAACATGGATTAAATAGGAATATCGGAATATCTGCGTCCGAATTAGCTTGAATCTACAGTCCGGTTATGTTATTTTAAACGTTGAAATTATTTCACGCCTGACATCAAGAGGATATAAATATATGACTGAGGAAAATAATAATTTATCTGAAAATGCCCGCAAGCTACTCGGATTAGCTCATAAAAGATTCCCCAATTTCTGTCTAACCGATGAAATACTGTTTACTTCTGTCGCCGATGGTGTTTTCGCTGATTTTTCCACCGGGGATAAAGAAAAAGACGATCCCGCCAATGCTGAGAAGTGGGGTGAAGATCGTATTATTCCGGCTGATCGGATTGTATGGTTGTGCACTGATCGCAAGGCGAAGGAATTGGTGGCATATAAGGGCATTCAGATTGAAGGTGCAAAAATCGAAGGCGAGCTTGATTTATTATTCGCAATGGTACCTTTTCCATTATTATTAGCAAATTGCAGATTTGATAAAGATATCTATCTTGGAAATGCCAACGTAAAGACAATTAATTTAACAGGCTCATTTACAAGAAATATTTTTGCTGACGGACTCCGAGTTGACGATTCGGTTTATTTAAGAAACAATTTTAGAACGGATGGTAGAGTTAGCCTTAACGAAGCCGTCATCATTGGAACATTGTCATGCAATAAGGGATCCTTTGGCAATAAGGGCGATGTTGCCATTAACGCTGACGGTATAAATGTTAATGGTTCAGCAAGCGTAGGTCGAAACCCCTGCCGAAGGTCCCTATCCCGATTTATCGGGAGAGGGAGGTTTCGACATTTTTATTTATTCATCAAAATCGCTATCACTTCACCGTTGATCCTATCACCCGACCGTTATATAGAAACGTGAAATAAGATGTTTGTGGAAAAGTGTATTTAAAAATCAAAATGACAATTCGAAACGAACCCATTTTGACCCTGCGCATGGACGTATGTTAACCATAATACGAAATCGTTTTTACAGAAAGGGGCTTTTGCCCTTAAAATATGCGATACAAACCCAATTCATTGGACTAATAACCGCCACAACCCGTTACGACGGATTTTCTTGGATATTGCGCCACCAATTGTCACATAATTCGTTATATGAGCCGTCTCAATCCGAAATCAGGCCATGTTCATGATCGATTTTTTTGTCTTCGCCGAGACCGTACAGTTCGGGGACCATGTAGTACCCCTTTTCGGAATCAGGTTTATCGACCTCGACTTCAATCCGATGTTCGTCGGCCCACGGATCGTGACGAATCCCGGTCACCTGCCAGGAGACTTTTGCATTGGCCTGACCACCCGCTATAACGAACCGGTTGCCCGCAATCTCGCTTTCGATATACAGGTTGGGCGCTGGGGCGCCGATAGCGGTGAGCTGGTAGCGGAAATCACGATTGAGTGCCTCGAAATAGTCGGGCATTTTCACAATCGCGCGGCCGTGCGCATCAAGAGTAATGTTGCCGTTATAAACGTTCATCATGTCGGGCGACTCGACAAACGAATGAAACAGGTATTTATTTTCGGGATCAAGCGGATGATCAATTTTGAACGAGCCGCTGCTTTTGGAGAGACTGCCTACTATGGAAACATTGCCGTTAAGACTTGCCGCCATCGGTGCCGTCACCAGCAGACCGATATTATCGGAGTTAAACTGCCCGGCAATACTGTAACTGCTGCTGTACGCCGTCACCTGCAGACCGGCATTCAGCGAACCGCCCTGTACCGAGAATTTGGCGCCATAAATGTACCCGTCTGTCGATGATGTTATAACGCGAGCATGAATACCGTAATGTTGTTCGTCTGCCGTCACCGGATCGGGCGCGCGGTCGATAGTCAGGGCGCGATTGGTCCATGGGGTCGAGCCGAGTCCGAGGTCACCATCCTTGAAATACATCAGGTACTCTCCATTGGTACCACCCCTTCTGTCGCCCCAATAAATATAATCGCCGGCGTTTGCATACATCATCCAGGCGCGATTGTCGGCATTCTCCCCAAAAGAGATACCGGCGTAACCGGTAGGATCCGAATCACCGACAGTAATCACGTTACCCGAAAAGGAGGCCAGGTTATCACCGACAGTCAGAAGGGCGGGCGGCGTCGTAGTGCCTATCCCGACATTACCAGTCGTACGATAGACATTTTACCCGCTGATCGTCCAGTCGTTATCGGGCGCGGCAGTTGCGGATAAAGCATAGGCGGCTGTATCGGATCTCAGAGCATGATAGGCGTACGGCGTGGAGACAAGTCTTGTTCGGGGTGAGATTTCGGGGTCGAGACCGACCGTAATACCGAGATATCGAATCGTATCGAGCGAAAAGAGGTCATCAGGCAATGGGACGGCGGAACCGAGTTGATATATGAACATGCCATCGGTTACATCCACCGGCTGGAAGGGAGTAAACCAGATGGAATCGACACCGGCCGCCGAGCCGTAGATTTTGAACTTAATAGAGTAGGTACCGTCACTGACCGGATTGCCGCCGGCATCGGTCAGTGAACCCTGATAATTTATTAACTGCGGCACTTCAGCAATTACGGAAAAGGCAAATATCGATAACATTAACAAACAAAAAATGGACACTCGTTTACGACGGCACATCTCAAGTCCTCCTTCAGAACGATTGATACGGTTTATGTTATTTCAAAATCCTTTAATGGAGTATTATCGTTATACAATATAGTGCGAAGTCCATATTAGTCAATGGAAAAGAGGGATTAGAGGGGGGGCAGACCGGGACCCGCAGTGGTCCGGTGGTCCACCCCTTGTGGTGGGTTTCTTATTGCAGCACAGCCTATCCCAAAGATCCCACAGCCCCGAATAAAATTCGGGATCTTCGACAAGCTGCGAGGCACCATTTCATCATCCCAAAATCACTACCCCTTCAATGTTGATCCTGTCTCCCGGCCGTTATATAGAATCGTGAAATACGATCAATTATGCAAAAAAACACATTTACAAATTTTTACAAACAAATCGAAACGAACCCATTTTCTCTTGGGGCGAAAAGGAAAGGGGCTTTTGCCCATAAAATATGCGATACGAACCCAATTCATTGGACTAATAACAGCCGCAATCGGTTACAACGAATTTTTCGGGAAAATGTAAAAAAAGGGATCCTTTTATATGCGAAACGAACCCATTTACCCCGTCCCAGTCATTGCGAGGAGGAACGAGCTTCAGCGAGAGACGACGCGGCAATCTATTCGGCGCTTACTAAGGAAGCGTATGAAAAAAAACAAAAATCGGAAACAAAGCCATTTTACAAAAGGAACACAGTGCCTCTGGCAAACGTGATAGATAAATTGTTATTGAGAGATTGCCACGCCTTCGCCCGCGCTGACGTTTGGTCTCGGCTCGCAATGACATTTGTAGGAAATTACGGTGTAAGAGGTGTATGTCAACCACAACATGACGTCGGGTGCGGCGACCCGACGCCACATTAGATAATGTACAGGCAAAGACGCTTTAAAATTTCATCCCCAACTGCTGGAAGATGAAGGACCATTCGTCAACAAGCTCCTCGATAACGATGCTTTTCGGGACATTCTGGCCGTGCCCGGTGCGACGCTGTACCCGGAATATAATCGGATTGTCCGACGATGTCGCGGCCTGCATCGCGGCGGTCATTTTACGCGCATGAAGCGGATCGACGCGGGTATCATGATCGGCCGATTCAAACATCACCGCCGGATATTTGACACCTTTCTTGACATGATGATACGGCGAATAATCATAAAGATAATCGAACTGTTCCGGGTTATCGGCCGAACCATACTCCGGAATCCACAATTCGCCTATTAAAAATTTATGATACCGCAGCATATCAAGAAGCGGGCGCCAGCATTCGACCGCTTTCATCAGGTCGGGCCGCTGGACCATCACCGCTCCAACCAACAGGCCGCCGTTGCTTCCCCCCTCGATGGCCAGTTTTTCCGGATTGGTATATTTATTGTCTATCAGCCATTCACAGGCGGCAATAAAATCGTCAAAGACATTCTGTTTGTTTTCGAGCATTCCGTCGCGATGCCACGCCTCGCCGTATTCACCCCCGCCGCGAAGCTGGGTCTGGGCATAAACACCGCCGCGCTTGAGGAACATCGTTCGTGTTCGGGAAAAGCCGGGGGTTTCATTACTGGCAAAACCACCGTAACCGTACACTATAGTCGGATTGTTACCATCCAGTTCGATATCTTTCCGGTGCACCAGAAACATCGATATTTTGGTGCCATCCTTCGACGGATACCAAACCTGTTTGACGGTGTACAACGAGAGGTCGAGATCGGTTTTAATCTCATCGAGAATAGTCATTTTATCGGTATTAAAATCATAGCGATATATCCGGGGTGGGATAAAGAACGAATTATATCCAAACAGCAGTTCGTGACCATCAGTCTCGTAACCGAGAACATGATCATAATAGCTGATAATCGAGCCGATGGCCGGGAGTTGGATATCCTTTTTGAATATACCATCGGTCGTGTAAATCGAAATCCGGCTCGAAGCATTCTGCAGTCGACCGACAACAATGTTGTCGCCAACGACGGCAAAATGCTCGATTGGGAACTTGTCCTCGGGAATGATTTCTTTCCAGTATTTCATCTGCGGTCGTTTGTAGCTTCCTTTCATCACTTTAAACTTGGGTGCGTTGTGATTGGTCAGGACATAAAAATCTTTTTTGCCCATAAAGACCGAATAGAGTGCCTCGGTGGTATCGGTCAGGCGGACAAACTCGCCGCCTTTTTTCAGATTTTTCAAATACAACTCCGCCCGCGACCAGCCCATATAGACAGGCACCAGAAGATAATCGCCGTTTTCGGAAAGCTGCACCCCGGCCCATTCGGTTTTATCGCGCCCCTCGCCGAAAATCAATGGATCATTATGATAGTCGTCGCCGATTTTATGAAGGTACACCCGGCGGTAATACTGCTCCTCCCCTTCCGGAACAGTGCCGGTTTCGGGGTAACGGGTGTAATAAAAGCCGCTGTTATCATTCAGCCAGGCGACAGAGGCCGCGCGGGCATCGAGAATGCTGTCGGTCAGATTTTTGCCGCTTTCGACATCATGAATAAACAAAGTGCTGTTTTCGCTTCCCTGCGAGGATTTCCCGTAGGCAATAAATTTCCCCTCGGACGACAAATACCACCAGTCCATCGCGAGAGTTTTATCCTCGCCGAAATGGTTGGGATCAATAACCACTTCGGGTGTCGCATCAAGGGTTCGTTTCATAAGCAGGGTCGGATGTTCGGCATCACCCTCGCGTTTCATATAGAAATATTTCCCGCCCGCCATAGCCGGGTTATTGACGTAACCGATTTGCATCAGTTCCTCGATACGTTGATGCAGTTTCTCGCGGTCCGGGTAGCGGCTGATGTATTGCCGGCAGTAGGCATCCTGCTCGTCAATCCATTTCTGGACCTCGGGGCTTTCGCCATCCTCCAGCCAGCGGTAATTATCGACAATCTCGACACCATGCAAAGTGTCGGTGACCGGTTCGATTCTGGTCGATGGTGGATTTTGCGCGCAGGATGGAAACAGCAAAGCGGCCAATCCGGCGGTAAGGATTAGAATGGTTAAACTTGTGACAAAATTTTTCCGTTGGGTTGAATTCATGAAAACTCCTTGCGGGTATAGTAATGTTATCTTTTTACATGTTTACTTTATATGTTTATAATACTTAAAAAATGCTGTATTTGTTTTGTCCAATTTACGGTAATCCCTGTCGCCGGGCAACAACACAAGTATGGATTTTTTTATATTTCGACCAATAAAAAAAAGCCGGGTATTAAATACCCGGCTTTCCCCAAAAAAAAACAAAACCATCTATTTCATATGTTTTGAGACCAGTTTGGTCATCTCGAACATATTGACTTTTTTCTTGCCGCCAAAAAGAGGTTTCAGCTTGTCGTCAGCCATAATCTCTCTTTTGTTGGCCGGATTCTGCAGTTTGTTTTTCTTAATGTAAGCCCAGAGTTTCTTGGTAATCTCTGTCCTTGGAATCGGCTTGGAACCCACGACGGCACCAAGAGCTGAATCGGGCTGCATCGGACGCATAAAAGCGGGATTCGGCTTACGAGCGGTTTTCTTCTTCGGAGCCGCTTTTTTCTTCGGAGCGGCTTTCTTCTTAGGTGCGGCCTTTTTCTTAGGTGCAGCCTTCTTCGTTACTTTTTTCTTGGGAGCTGCTTTTTTCTTCGGAGCCGCCTTCTTTGTTACTTTCTTTTTCGGAGCTGCTTTTTTCTTCGGAGCAGCTTTCTTCTTCACGGTCGGTTTCTTTTTCGCGGTTCTGCCTTTGGTTGTTTTTTTAACTGGCATCCCATCCTCCTTCGAATAGAGAATTGTTGATTATTTATTCTTTACTTTTTTTGTACTAACTAAATCCCGCTACCCTCCTAACAAAAAGGCTTCTTCGGCGCCCGAGCCTATGGGCAGACATCGGAATTAAACCGATGTTGAAATATATATGCAAGAAAAAATTTACAGTTTTTTAATTTTTTTTCAATAAAAATCATACAATTAAACACCCTAACTCGAGCCGAGTATAGCCATTTTCGAATTGATGGCGGCCTCTGCTATCCGGACAGTTTCCTCTATACCAAGATAGGTCGTATTGATTATCAGATCATATACGGACGGGTCGTCTATATCACGGCCGAAATTGTTACGTACAAATCCGGCCCGCTCCTTATCGAGTCGTTCGATTTCCTTCTCGGCATCTTCCTGACTGAAGCCCTGGAAATTTATCAGATTTTCGATACGTTTCGGTTTGGCCGCAATGACCCTGAATTGTATCCCCTGTTCGCGGCTTAACATGTGGCCGGCGCCTCGTCCGACAACCACCACCCCACCCAGTTTGGAGATTGACATAATAACCTTATAGAGCTGTCTGAAATAATCCGAGGCATCAATGTACATCCCCTTAAAGACACCCTCAAACCAAAGCTCGATTTGCGAGCGTACTTTGGCATCGAGCGATTCGATTATCTGGCGACGGTACCCTGAGGAGTTACAGATTTCATCGATAATTTCCCGATGCAAAAGTTGGTAGCCCAGTTTCTCCGCCAGCTTCTCGGCCAGGTACGATCCCTGACTGCCGCGCTGACGACTGACAGTTACAATCGGTTTTGACTCCGGTATTTCACCATTTTTCTCGGCTTCAAGGCGGCTTTTCCGCTCCACCTCCCATTTTTTAAATTGCCGATTAATGAGCGCTTCAATAGAACTCATATATCCTCCTATGTATTTTTTATAAAAGCGGCCTAAAAAATCGAAATCAATATTTATACAATCGGGCGTACCGTTCCGCCGAAGACTTCGATGAAAAAAAATCAATCGCCCGATTGTACCCGGATTCGGCCAGACGGTCTCTCAGGTTCTTGTCGGAAAATAACCGACTAATCGCCCTGGCTTGGTTTTCGGAATTGTCGGGAGGGACAAGCAGTCCACTATTCTCATGCTCGATAATGTCGCTAATACCACCCGAAGCAGTTCCGATAACTGCCGTACGACAAAGCATCGCCTCGGTCAGGATCAGACCAAAACCTTCGTTTACCGAATTCAGAACTACTACCGCCGCCCGGTTATAGATTTCCCGAAGCTGCTCCTGTGGGACCGGAGCTAATATTTTTATTTTATCACCCAGATTGTATTGGTTGATTAAATTGAGAAGATTTTGCTCCTCCGGACCGGCACCATAAATTTCGAGACGTACTTCGGGGTGGTTTTGGCCGACAATTCCCATAGCCTTTATAAGATAATCGAGTCGTTTTTGTATAGTCAACCGGGAGACTGCGACTATCAAATTTTTGTCTTGCGTTATATTATTGTCGGGATAAAAAACAGTCTCATCATTGGGAAGCGGGACAACCTCGATTTTACTCCCGAGAGAGTTATCTTTTTCCAGCAACAGATTTTTAAGATAGCTTGAAACAACGGTCCATTTTTCCGCCTTTTGAATAGCCGGTTTGAGATAGTTGAATAAAAATGAAAATTTGGTTAATAACCTGATATCGGTTCCATGTGAACTGATGAACAATTTAATACGGTCTTTGTACTTTTTTTTAAGCCATTTTCCGATTACCCCGCCGGGAACAATCCAATGCACCGAGACAACCGAGACGTCTTCCTTCTCGATAACCGAACAAGCCCGGCGGTAAAAAGATTTAAGGAATTTATAGAGGCGGAATAATTTAAACGGATTACCCAACACCTGCCGGTGCATATCGCCGCGATAGGCAAATGTTTCTTTATCGTCGTCATTGTAGCGGAAACGGTAAATATTGACATCATCAATCATTTCGAATTCTGGAAGCCCTTTATCATGAGGCACGACCACATAAACTTTGATATTTTGCTCCAACAGTTTACGCGCCAGCAGGTGCAAAAAGACACCGGAAAAATCGCCTTTGTGGCGGATATAATTATGGGTGATAAAGAGCACTTTCAGAGGGTCGGTATGTTCAGTTTTGTTATTCAGTGTTTCTTTCCCCTAAATAGCTCCACCCGAATATTGTAAAATCGGCTGCTTCTTTCGAACTTTGTCATTTTTCATTTGTTGTAATTGTATTATGATATATAAAACAGGCAAGGTCAATAAATAAGGGAGATTATCAATATGCAAAATTTTACTTTCTATCTGCCGACCAAATTGATTTTCGGGCCGGGTGAAATAAGCAAGGTTGGAGCGGAAGCTAAAAAACTTGGCGAACGCGCTTTGATTGTTACCGGCAAACGGTCGTCATCGGCAACCGGGATATTAAACAGAGTGACCGATTATCTGGAGAAGGAAGGTATTGCGGCGGTGGTGTTCGATAAAATCGAACCGAATCCGCGAGCCTCGACAATCGATGAGGCGGCGAAGCTGGCCAATGACAACAAATGCGATTTTATAATCGGTCTTGGTGGCGGTTCGCCAATGGATGCCGCTAAGGGTATCGCCGCAGCGGCGGCCGAGAAACAACCGGTTTGGGATTTAATCTATCATGGTCAACCGAAGCCAAAAAAAATTACAAAGGCGCTTCCGCTAATGGAAATCCCGACCCTGGCCGCTACCGGTTCCGAGGCGGATTCAGGGGCGGTTATCACCAACTGGGAAACGCATGAAAAAATGGTTCTGGGGCATCCGTTGTTGTTTCCGGTAGTATCGATAATCGATCCCGAACTGACTGTTACTGTCCCGAAAGATTACACAATTGACGGTGGTATCGATATCATTGCGCATGTTGTCGAAAGCTTTTTTACCGGGGTTGATAATGCACCGGTTCAGGACAGGTTCTCGTTATCGATTGTTAAGACAGTTATGGATTATCTTCCGCAGGCGATGGCAAAACCGGATGATATCAATGCCCGTTCGCAGTTGTCGTGGTGTTCGACGGTGGCGTTGTCGGGGATGATAAACTCCGGGCGCGGCGGCTCGTTCCCGCTTCATGCTATGGAGCACGCCCTGTCGGGGCATTATGATATCTCGCATGGTCTGGGACTGGCGCTTCTATTGCCGCGATTGATGTACTATACCTATCAGTCCCGTCCGGAAAAATATGCCTTCATGACAAGAGAGTTGTACGAAGTCGAGGAGGAAAAATCTGATTCGGATTTAGCGCATCAGGCGGTTCTGGACACGATTGGATTTTTAAAATCGGTCGATCGGTATATTAGTATGCCAGAGATTGGTATCAAGGATGATTCCAAATTCGAGCAGATGGCCGATGATACATTAAAATTGTATTCAGGCGGCCGGGATTATCTGGCTAATCCGAAACGGTTGTATAAGAAGGATATCATTACGATTTTCGAGATGTCGATGTCGGCTTTGCCGGAGTTTGGGTAAGATAAAAGACGGAGCGGCAGGTCACAC
>Ga0272444_10004770_pt1 | contig 11875 bp, 6 predicted proteins | sample SSMForm13_FD_201033 | JGI IMG/M metagenome (GOLD analysis project Ga0272444, IMG submission 201033) | Marine sediment archaeal communities from Little Sippewissett salt marsh, Falmouth, MA, United States - SSM-Form-13 | ecosystem: Environmental > Aquatic > Marine > Wetlands > Sediment ... | reverse complement strand
TCCAGAAAATTCTATCCGGGGTACATTCTGGTGCAGATGGAGTTGGCTGAAGACACCTGGCACGTGGTGAAGGACACACCAAAGGTAACAGGCTTTCTCGGCGGTCGAGACACCCCTGCCCCGGTCACGGATGAGGAGGCGGAGCAGATCCTCGGCCAGATGGAGGCTGGAAAACTCAAACCTCAACCCAAGTATTTGTTTGAACCAGGGGACGAGGTCCGGGTGATTGACGGCCCTTTTACAAACTTCACGGGAACAGTGGAAGACGTGAAACCGGAAAAGGGAAAACTCAGGGTCCTTGTGAGTATTTTCGGTCGACCGACGCCTGTGGAGTTGGAATTTGTTCAGGTAACCAGAGTCTAAATGCCGGGGGTGCCCGGCTGCTGGTCACCGTTGTGGAGTAAATGGCATGGCTAAGAAAACGATAGGTTCGATTAAGTTGCAGGTTCCTGCCGGGCAGGCTAATCCTTCCCCGCCCATTGGCCCAGCCCTGGGACAACAGGGGGTCAACATTATGGAATTTTGCAAGGCCTTCAATGCGAAAACGGCGGGTCAAGAGGGAATGATCATACCGGTCGTGATCACTGTTTATCAGGACCGGTCTTTCTCCTTTGTCACCAAAACGCCTCCTGCATCGGTGCTGCTGAAAAAGGCGGCCCAGATCGCAAAGGGCTCCGGTGACCCTAAGCGAGAAAAGGTGGGCACGGTGACACGGGCGCAGATCGAAGACATTGCCAAAATGAAGCTTGCAGATCTGAATGCCAACCACTTGGATAGTGCCTGCAAGATCGTAGAGGGTACGGCTCGTAGCATGGGGATCGAAGTGGTTTAAAGGCGAAGGAGGTTTGCAGGAAACGATGAGAAAACATGGAAAAAAATATCTTTCAGCAACAAAGCAGCTCGATCCGAACAAGGGTTACGATCTTGCAGAAGCATTGGAGTGTGCCTTGGGCATGTCCTTTGCCAGCTTTGATGAAAATGTCGATGTGGCCGTTCGCTTGGGGGTGGACCCTAGGCATGCGGATCAAATGGTCCGTGGATCAGTCATGTTGCCCAACGGGACGGGTAAAGAAGTCAAGGTCTTGGTTTTTGCCAAAGGGGAAAAAGAAAAGGAGGCGCAAGAAGCAGGCGCCGACTTTGTGGGAAATGACGACCTATTGGAAAAGATCAAGGCTGGGTGGCTAGATTTTGACAAGGCTGTTGCAACGCCAGACATGATGGGTGCCGTGGGACGCATTGGTAAGATCCTTGGGCCCAGGGGGCTCATGCCCAATGCGAAAACGGGAACCGTGACCTTTGACCTGACCCGGGCCGTGAATGATTTGAAAGCAGGCAAGATCGATTTCAGGGTGGAGCGTGCCGGGATCGTTCATGCCCCCGTGGGCAAGGTCTCCTTTGGCCTGGACAAACTGTTGGAGAATCTGACCTCTTTTCTTGAAACGATCGTTCGTCTCAAACCGGCCAGCAGTAAAGGCACCTATCTCAGAAGTATCTTCCTTTCGACCACCATGGGACCGGGTATTAAGATAGATCCTGCCTATGTAAAGACGATTCTAAAATGAAACCAGGACCTTTCGGTCCTGCGCTGAATGAGGCCAATGCCCTGTCAGAGACCGCAGGTACGTCTTCTACCAAAGGCGTTTAAATAGTGACTAGCCTGCCGAGACAGTCCGAATGGGATTGAGGAGATCATTGCCGCTGCCCAGCGGCCCTTTTGGTCCTTTGCTGGCCAGTGGGGGGAGCGGTTTTGATGATTGTTTGTGTTTTCCTCCTGTTTCGGCAGATGAGAAGGGAGGGGTTACAGAGTTTTGAAAAAAGAGGAAAAGAAGGAGCTGGTTCAGGGCCTTCACGAAAAGTTTTCAAGGGCTAAGGCCCTAATTCTCACGGATTTCAGGGGCCTCGATACCTCTGCAATGAATGCGTTGAGGAATCAACTCAGGGAGGCATCGGTTGAATACAGGGTGGTCAAGAATACATTGATGTCAATGGCTTCTGACGGAACCGACATGGCCGTTTTGAAGGATCATTTTTCCGGGCCCTCTGCGGTCGCCTTAAGCTATGATGATCCCGTGGTTCCAGCCAAGGTTCTCACCAAGTTTGGCGAAGAGAACGCCGCCCTGACAATCAAGGCCGGGGTGTTGGATGGCAAAGTCGTTGACGTTGCCGGGATTGAACGGCTTTCGAAGCTGCCGTCTCGGGAAGGCCTGCTGGCGCAGCTACTTTCCGTATTGAACGGCCCGGCGAGGTCCCTGCTCACGGTGCTCCACGGTGTGCCAAGAAGCTTTGTCACTGTTTTGCATGCCATGGGAGAAAAGAAGGGATCGGCCTAGGCCAAACAGACTGAAAACCAATGAATGAGGAGGATGTGAATAATGGCTAACGTTACAAAGGATGACGTCATAGAATTTGTTTCCAATATGTCAGTACTGGAACTTTCTGACTTGGTGAAGGAGTTGGAGGAAAAATTCGGGGTCTCGGCTGCCATGCCTATGGCGGCAGCACCGGCGGGGGGAAGCGCCCCGGTTGAAGCAGAGGAAAAGACCGAATTTGATGTCATGTTGAGTGAAGTAGGCGAGAAGAAGATCCAGGTGATCAAGGCCATCCGGGCGATCACGGGGTTAGGCCTGAAAGAGGCCAAGGGCCTGGTTGATGAGGCGCCAAAGCCGGTCAAAGAAGGGGTTTCAAAAGAGGAAGCTGAAGACATTAAGAAGCAGCTGGAAGAAGCCGGGGCGACCGCTGAGGTCAAATAAGGGCCGATTCATTGTTTGGAGGTTCTTTCCACGGGTCCCCACAAAGGAGATATTATGCCAAGCAGACTTGTGGCAAGTCAACGATTGAGAAGGGACTTCGGGACGATCCCGAAGATTGTTGCGTTTCCAAACCTGATTGAGATGCAGCGCGAATCCTATGCCCGTTTTTTGCAGCGGGACGTTCCAGCGGAAAAACGAGAAGACATAGGACTTGAAGCGGCTTTCAAGAGTGTCTTTCCCATCCGGGACTTCACCAAGACAGCCTGTCTTGAGTTTGTCTCTTACGCCTTCGGGGAAGTCAAATATGATGAAAACGAGTGTCTCCACAAGGGGATGACCTACGAAGTGCCCATGCGCATTACGGTTCGGCTGGTCATTTATGAAACGGACAAAGAAACCGGGGTTCAGAACATCCGAGACATTAAGGAACAGGAGATCTATTTCGGGACCATCCCCCTCATGACCGCCAGGGGAACCTTTATCATCAACGGCACTGAACGGGTGGTGGTGAGCCAACTCCACAGGTCCCCGGGGGTGTTCTTCGATCACGACAAAGGCAAGACCCATTCCAGCGGCAAGGTCCTCTATACGGCGAGAATCATCCCGGTGCGGGGATCCTGGATCGATTTGGAGATTGATGCCAAGGACATTGTCAACGTGAGGATCGACCGGCGTCGCAAGTTCCCCGCCACCTTACTTCTCAAGGCCTTTGGATATTCCAGTGAGGAGATTTTGGCCTATTTTTACCGCAAAGAGACCGTCCTCTTGGAGGGAAAACGCCTTTACAAGCGCTTTGACGAAGAGCTCCTTAAAGACCAGCGTGTCTCTAAGTCGGTGAAGCACCCTGAAACCGGCGAAATCATCGCTAAGAAGGGCCGCCGATTTACAAAAAAGGCCTTGCGGCAGCTGCGGGAGGCCAAGGTCGAGCGCATACCCATAGAGTTCGGTGATATCGAGAACAAGGTGTTGGCCCGCACCTTGGCAGACCCAAAGAGTGGAGAAGTCGTTGCAGGGTACAATGAGACGGTGGATGAGGCCCTTTTCGGAAAGATCGTGGACGCTAAGATCTCTGAGTTTGATCTGTTGTTCATCGACAATGTGACGAGCAGCGATTCCATCCGAAAAACGTTGCTCCTTGACAAGGTGGAGACTCACGAGGACGCCCTCTTAGAGATATACAGGCGGCTTAGGCCCAGTAATCCGCCGACGATCGAAGTGGCCCGAGAGCTCTGTCAACAGCTCTTCTTTCGATCCTCCCATTACGACCTTTCGGCCGTTGGTCGTTTAAAAATGAACATTCGCCTGGAACAGGACGTCCCACTGGACGTGCGCACGCTGATGAAAGACGACCTTTTGCGCACCACCAAGACCCTGGTCGACTTGAAGGACAGACACGGCCCTGCTGATGACATTGATCACCTGGGAAACCGCCGGGTGCGGGCGGTGGGTGAGCTGCTGGGAAATCAATACCGCGTGGGCCTGGTCAGGATGGAACGGGCCATCAAGGAACGAATGAGCCTTCAGGAAATCGACACCTTAATGCCCCATGATCTGATCAACTCCAAGCCCGTCTCCGCTGTGGTGAAGGAGTTCTTTGGGACCAGTCAGTTGTCCCAGTTCATGGATCAAACCAATCCCCTTTCCGAAGTGACCCACAAACGGCGCCTGAGTGCCTTGGGGCCGGGGGGGCTGACCAGGGAACGGGCCGGCTTTGAGGTCCGGGATGTGCATCCCACCCACTATGGACGCATCTGTCCCATTGAGACGCCGGAGGGGCCCAATATCGGCTTAATCGTGTCATTGAGCACTTATGCCCGTGTGAACGAATTTGGCTTCATGGAAACGCCCTACCGCGTGGTGAACGGTGGACAGGTGACACACACCGTCAGGTACATGAGCGCCTTGGATGAAAAAGACCACCCCATTGCCCAGGCCAATGCGCCCTTGGATGGCAAAGGTCGATTTGTCAGACCCATGGTTTCAGCTCGGGTCAGAGGTGAGTTTGTGATGGTGAAGCGCGAAGAGATTGAGTTTATGGATATCTCTCCAGATCAATTGGTGAGCGTGTCGGCCGCTCTCATTCCCTTCTTGGAAAACGATGATGCCAACCGGGCGCTCATGGGCTCCAATATGCAGCGCCAAGCCGTGCCACTGCTCGTGAGCCAAGCGCCCTTTGTGGGAACGGGTATGGAGCATGTGGTGGCCAAAGACTCAGGGGTGACGGTCATCGCTGATCATGACGGCGAGGTCGTGGATGTGGATGCCACCCGAATCGTGGTCAAGCATAGCGGAGACGGTAATGGCTCCGGCAAGCAGGTGAGTATCTATAACCTGATCAAGTTTTGTCGCTCCAACCAGAATACCTGCTTCAACCATCGACCCATTGTGAGAAAGGGAGCCCACGTCCATCAGGGCGACATCATTGCCGATGGCCCAGCCACGGAGAGTGGAGAGCTCGCCCTAGGGAAAAACGTGTTGGTCGCCTTCATGCCTTGGGGGGGATACAACTTTGAAGATTCTATTCTCGTCAGCGAACGCTTGGTCAGGGACGGGGTGTTCACCTCTATTCACATTGAAGAATTTGAGACGGTGGCCCGCGACACCAAGCTGGGTAAGGAAGAAATCACCCGCGACATCCCGAATGTGGGGGAAGAGGCCCTGGCCAATCTGGACGACAGCGGCATTATTCGGCTAGGCGCTGAAGTGAAACCGGCTGACATCCTGGTGGGAAAAGTGACCCCCAAAGGAGAGACCCAGCTGTCTCCAGAAGAAAAGCTTCTCAGGGCCATCTTCGGAGAGAAAGCGGGCGATGTGAAGGATTCTTCTCTCCGCGTACCGCCCGGCATCAGCGGCACCGTCATTGATGCCAAGGTCTTTTCCAGGAGAGGTGTGGAAAAGGACGAGCGGATGCTGAGCATTGAGCGGCATGAGATTGAAACCCTTGAGACAGATCGGGACGATGAGCTGGCCATCATTGCGGAAGCCGCCAGAGAAGGCCTGGCAGAGTTGCTTGTGGGCCAGGTCTGTGCCGCGCCTTTCAAAAGAAAGAAGACGTCACTCATTAAAAAAGGGGAGAAGATCTCCTCAGAGGTTTTTGCCAAGGTCCCCATCTCTGAGCTTGCTTCTATTGAGGTCCAGGACGCCTCTGTCGCTGCCAACGTGAGAGAGGCCGCACAACAATATGAAGAGCGATCTGATGAAGTGCGCAAGCGTTTTGACCATCGCGTCAGCCGTTATGAAAGGGGGGATGAGTTGCCGCCTGGGATCATTAAGATGGTCAAGGTTTATGTGGCCGTCAAAAGAAGACTTTCCGTGGGTGACAAGATGGCGGGTCGGCACGGCAACAAGGGCGTGGTTTCCTGCATCCTGCCGCAGGAAGATCTACCCTACTTTGAAGATGGCACGCCTGTGGATATCGTGTTGAATCCCCTCGGGGTGCCGTCCCGAATGAATGTTGGACAGATCCTTGAAACCCATCTGGGATGGGCAGCCAAGGGGCTGGGAGACCAAATCAGCGCATTGATCCGTGCCGAAAACCATAAGGCCTTGAGGACCAAACTCCGATCGGTTTTCCCGTCAGCCTCGACCAAGACCGAGATTGGGCGACTTGGGGAGGCGGAACTGGTGGCCTTTGCAAAACGTTACCAGGAAGGCGTCTATGTTTCCACACCCGTCTTTGACGGTGCCCAAGAGGAGGAAATCAAGAAGTTATTGCTGTCGGCCGACTATCCCATCCAGGGGCAAGCCACGCTGTATGATGGCCGGACCGGAGAGCCTTTTGCCACCAAGGTCACCGTTGGCATGATGTACATGCTGAAGCTGCATCATCTCGTGGACGACAAGATCCATGCCCGTTCCATTGGCCCTTATTCTCTGGTCACCCAGCAACCCCTTGGGGGAAAAGCTCAGTTTGGCGGTCAGCGCCTGGGGGAGATGGAAGTATGGGCCATGGAGGCCTATGGGGCAGCCTATGCCCTGCAGGAATTCTTGACGGTCAAATCGGATGACATGGCTGGCCGTACCCGGATGTATGAAAAAATCGTCAAGGGGGAAAATGTGCTTGAAGCCGGCATGCCTGAATCTTTCAATGTGCTGGTGAAGGAACTCGAGGGTTTGGGCTTGAACATCGAGCTTTCTGAAGAGAAAAAGGAAACCTAAAAAAAAGGAGAGTATCTTGGAAGAGCTATACAGCTTCTTTGCCAAACCAAAGGATCCCCTGAGCTACACGGCTATACGAATCTCCCTGGCACCGGCTGAAAAGATCAGGGAATGGTCCCATGGGGAGATCAAGAAGCCCGAAACGATCAACTACAGGACTTTTAAACCGGAACGTGACGGGCTTTTCTGTGCCAAGATCTTTGGCCCCACCAAAGACTATGAATGCAACTGTGGCAAGTACAAGAGAATGAAGCACCGGGGTGTGGTGTGCGAAAAGTGCGGCGTAGAGGTCATTCAATCCAAGGTCCGTCGAGAGCGAATGGCCCACATCGAGTTGGCCACGCCGGTCGCCCACATATGGTTTTTGAGAAGCCTTCCGAGTAAGATCGGGAACCTTTTGGACTTGACGATGAAAGACCTGGAAAAGGTTCTCTATTTCGACTCGTACATTGTGACCGATCCGGGAGACACGGGCCTGGCCGCGCGCCAGCTCCTTTCAGACGAAAGGTACAGGGAGGCCAAAGAGGAATACGGCGACAAGTTTCAGGCGGGCATCGGCGCTGAAGCCATCAAAGTCCTTCTTGGAGCGCTCAATCTGGAAGAGGAAGACAAGCGGTTGAGGGCCGAGATTCTGGCCACAGGCTCGGAGGCCAAGCGCAAGAAGCTGGCTAAACAGCTTCGGGTGGTTGATGCCTTTAGAAATTCCGGAAATCGACCTGAATGGATGATTATGGAAGCGATCCCCGTGCTTCCCCCAGACTTGCGCCCCCTGGTTCCCTTGGAAGGGGGCCGCTTTGCCACGTCGGACTTAAACGACCTCTACCGCCGAGTCATCAACAGGAACAACCGCCTGAAGAGGCTCCAGGAGCTGCGTGCCCCTGAGATCATTATTCGAAATGAAAAGAGAATGCTACAAGAGTCGACGGACGTCCTGTTCGACAATGGCCGCCACGGTCGGGTGGTGACGGGACAGAATAGACGACCCCTGAAATCTCTGAGCGATGCCTTGAGGGGGAAGCAGGGGCGTTTTCGTCAAAACCTCTTGGGCAAACGGGTGGACTATTCAGGCCGAACGGTCATTGTTGTAGGACCCGATTTGCGTCTCCACCAGTGTGGCCTGCCCAAAAAAATGGCCTTGGAGCTCTTCAAGCCCTTTGTCTTTTACAGGCTTGAAGAAAAGGGATTGGTGAATACGGTCAAGAGCGCGAAGAAACTTGTGGAGCGTGAAACGCCTGAGGTTTGGGATACCCTCGACGAGGTGGTGAAGGAGTACCCCGTGATGCTTAACCGGGCGCCAACCCTTCATCGTCTCGGGATGCAGGCCTTTGAGCCCATCTTGATCGAGGGCAAGGCGATTCAGCTTCACCCCTCGGTCTGTACCGCCTTTAATGCCGATTTTGATGGAGACCAGATGGCGGTCCACGTCCCCCTCTCTATCGAAGCCCAGATTGAAGCCAGGGTGTTGATGCTCTCGTCGAACAATATCCTTTCCCCGGCCCACGGGGATCCGATTATTGTCCCTTCCCAGGATATCGTGTTGGGGATCTATTACATGACCCGAGCGGTTTCCGGCGTGAAGGGAGAAGGCAAGATATTTGCCAACCCAGAGGAAGTGCGGTCTGCTTATGATCAGGGTGTGGTGAACCTTCATGCCGAGGTCCTGGTTCGCATGGATGGTCAGCGGGTTGAGACCACCGTTGGGCGTATCCTCCTGCGGGAAATCCTTCCTGATGAGCCCATTGTGCGCTTGTGCCACATCATGGTCCCCTCGGAGGAGGCGGCCCAAGCGGCCCTGGCCGACTTGAAAGAAGGCAATGATTTTGGCCAGATCACCCAGGCGGTGTCAAAGGCCCCCGATCGAGACCAAGACGGTGACATGGGGTTCGTTGAGCAGGATGTGCTGGAAGAGAGCTATGGCATCAGTGAGTCGGACGCGGGCGCGATTTTTGCGCTCCAGGCCGATGAGATCAGCGATGTGATCAGCGGTGACGGCGGTTTTCACATATTCAAGATTCGGGAAAAGACAAGGGGCTTTCCTTTCAGCCTGATCAACAAGGACATGGACAAGAAATCTCTCAGTCAACTGATCAATTTCTGCTATCGAACCATGGGCGGTAAGGCCACGGTCATCCTCTCGGATCGATTGAAGGATATCGGGTATCGCTATGCCACGCAAGCCGGCATCTCTATTTGTGTTGATGACATGGTCATCCCCACGAAGAAGTGGCACATTATTGAAAAGGCCGACGAGCAAGTGGCCGAAATCACGCAGCAGTACACGGAAGGCCTCATCACTGGCGGCGAGAAGTATAACAAGGTCGTTGACATTTGGGCCAAGGCGACCACCGATGTGGCCGATGAAATGATGGAGGAAATGAAGGTCGCCTCAATGATTGATGGATACGAGGAATCTGTGTCGGGCGAAGAGGGGGCCAGCAACGCGGAAAGCTTCAACCCCATCTATATGATGGCAGATTCAGGATCCCGGGGGAGCAAAGACCAGATGCGTCAGCTGGCCGGCATGCGGGGTCTCATGGCCAAACCCTCTGGTGAAATCATCGAGACGCCGATCACCGCTAATTTCCGTGAAGGCCTGACCGTGCTCCAGTACTTTAGCTCGACCCATGGTGCCCGAAAAGGTCTGGCTGATACGGCGCTGAAAACAGCCAACTCAGGCTATCTCACCCGGCGGCTGGTCGATGTGGCCCAGGACTGCGTCATCTCAGAAAACGACTGCGGCACCCTCATGGGGATCGAAGTGGAGCCTCTTATTGAGGGTGGTGAGATCATTCAAAAAGTTGGAGAAAGGGTATTGGGCCGGGTCGCCTTGGAAGATATTCGGGATCCCTACTCGGACGAGGTCCTGGTCGGTGCCAATGAGGAGATTGACGAAGACAGGGTCGCCAAGATTGACAATGCGGGGCTCACCAGGATTCGGATTCGCTCCGCCCTGACGTGCCGTTCACGCAGCGGGGTTTGCTGTAAGTGTTACGGCCGTGATTTGGCCTATGGCAAGCCTGTGGAGGTGGGCACGCCTGTGGGTATCCTAGCGGCCCAGTCCATCGGTGAACCGGGCACCCAGCTGACCATGCGGACCTTTCATATCGGCGGCACGGCCCGCGGCGCCTGGGAACAGGCCGACTTCAGGGCGTTGCATGCCGGCCAGGTGAAGTATATCGATCTCAAGACGGCCAAAAACCCGGAGGGTTACTATGTGGTCATGAACCGTCAGGGGGGAGAGTTCGCCATTGTAGACAAGGCGGGCCGAGAGCGAGAGAGGTATCCCGTCATTTATGGCGCCCATTTCAGGGTTAAGGACGGTCAAAAGGTAAAACTGGGCGACCTTCTAGTCACGTGGGACCCTTACACGACGCCGATTCTCACCGAAACTGGGGGAAAGGTGAAATTTGGGGATATCATCCCCGGGGTGACGATGAAGGAAAAGGTCGACCCTGTGATCGGCAAGGCCAGCTATGTGATTGTCGAACACAAGGATTCTGATGTTCGCCCAAGGATCTCTATCAAGGATGAGGCCAACAAGACAGCGAAACTGCCCGGCGGGGGCATGGCTCGCTGTTTTCTGCCCACAGACGCCATTCTCATGGTTTTTGAAGGCGATATGGTGAACGCTGGAGACGTCATCGCCAAGCTGCCACGAGAGACAACCAAGACCAAGGATATTACCGGCGGCTTACCCCGCGTTGCTGAACTCTTTGAGTGCAGAAAGCCCAAGGAAGCGTCGGTCCTTACAGAAATCGACGGGTATGTGAGTATTGCCAAAGGAACCAAGGGGAAGCAAAAAATTACGATTACCCCGCCAGATGTTGGGGACAAGAAAGAGTATTTGATCCCACGAGGCAAGCATATCAACGTCCTGGAGGGCGATTTCCTGAAAGCCGGGGAGGCCTTGATCGGGGGAGCGGCAAACCCCCACGACATCCTCAACATCCGAGGTGATCTGGCCTTGGCCCGATATCTGGTGGACCAAATCCAGGAAGTCTACCGCCTCCAAGGGGTCAGGATCAACGACAAGCACATTGAGGTCATTGTCCGGCAGATGTTGGGGCGGGTGAAGATTCAGGATGTGGGAGACACAGACCTCATTCTGGAAGAACATGTGGAAAAAACCCGTTTTGAGGATATCAACGCCACGGTCGTTGCCGAGGGCGGCAAGCCGGCCGTGGCAGAGCCTCTTCTGTTGGGCATCACCAAGGCATCGTTGAGTACTGAGAGCTTTATCTCTGCGGCCTCCTTTCAAGAGACGACGAAGGTGCTGTCTGAAGCCACGATCGCCGGCAAGGTGGACCATTTGCGGGGCCTGAAGGAAAACGTCATCATGGGACGGATTATCCCTGCCGGTACGGGCATGCGGCGGTATCGAAAGGCCCCGGTTGTTTTGGACGTTGAGGAGGGGGCAGAGGAATCTGGGCCTCCCATGGCCGTCTCCCAGGATGATCAGGAAGAAGTGGCTCACGCCTGAAAACAATTGAAAAAGGGGTTGACACTAAAGGAGCAATGATATAGGTTTTTTGATTTTGGGCAGTCGTGCCAATGGCACGCTGGATTTCAAGATTCACACGCGCCATGATGACGTGAGGGAAACCTTATGCCTACGATAAATCAGTTGGTCAGGAAAGGGCGGACGCGGGTTCAGAAAAACCCGAACACCCCCGCCCTGAAACAGTGTCCCCAAAAACGCGGGGTGTGCACGCGGGTCTACACGACCACGCCCAAGAAGCCTAATTCCGCCCTGAGAAAAGTCGCCAGGGTTCGTTTGACCAACGGGATGGAGGTGACGTCATACATCCCTGGTGTGGGGCACAACCTCCAAGAGCATTCCGTGGTACTGGTGCGTGGCGGACGTGTCAAGGATCTGCCTGGTGTCCGTTACCATGTGGTTCGGGGAACCCTCGATTCTATTGGTGTCCAGGACCGCAAACAGGGACGATCGAAGTATGGGACCAAGA
>Ga0272444_10004769_pt1 | contig 11876 bp, 10 predicted proteins | sample SSMForm13_FD_201033 | JGI IMG/M metagenome (GOLD analysis project Ga0272444, IMG submission 201033) | Marine sediment archaeal communities from Little Sippewissett salt marsh, Falmouth, MA, United States - SSM-Form-13 | ecosystem: Environmental > Aquatic > Marine > Wetlands > Sediment ... | reverse complement strand
CTATATGGCCGGGCAGTTCAGCCCCCTCAAGAGAAAATCCATTGAACCCATTGCGATTTCCCTCGAAGAGGGGAAGGTTCGTGCCATGCAGCGCTTTGTGAGCGATGCGTTTTGGGACGAAGAAATGATTTTGGCTATATATCGTACCATGGTAAGAGACGACTTGGGGTTTCGAGACGGCGTCCTCATCTTTGATGAGTCCGGATTTGTGAAGAAAGGCGAGGATTCCGTCGGAGTAGCCAAGCAGTACTGCGGAACCATCGGAAAAGTGGAAAACTGTCAAGTGGGCGTCTTTGCCGCCTATGCCTCCCCACAGGGATATGCTCTGCTGGACAAGCGACTTTTTATTCCCGAGAAATGGTTCTCCGAGCCGTACGATGAGAGGAGGAAGAAATGTAAGGTCCCTGAAGCGTTGAAGTTCAAGACCAAACCACAACTCGCCGTGGAGATGCTCGAGGATCTCAAGAAAAACAGGCAGATCCCGCTCCACTACGTCCTGGCCGATTCCCTCTACGGATCCAGTCCCGAGTTCATCGAGGCCGTGGAAAGCACGCCCGGTCTGCGCTATTTCGTCTCACTCCCCTCGGACACTCAATGCTGGCTCAAGGCCCCGGTCACCCGGAAGAAACAGTATCGCTACCGGAGGAAGATCAAAGAGAAAACCGTGATCGATTCGACCGAGAAGAAACCGATCGAGGTGGCCACACTCGCCGAGAACATCCATGACGTCTTCTGGTATCGCAGAAAGGTTTCGGAAGGCACCAAGGGGCCGATCGAATACGAATTTACAAGAAGGGAAGTGGTCCTCGCCAGAAAAGGAATGCCCGAGAAGACCGTGTGGCTGCTTATCCGACGCACACTGGGGGCAAATCGAACCTACAGCTATTTCTTGAGCAATGCCACCTCCAGCACAAGACTCCCTGTCTTTGTATGGCTCAGCGGTTTGCGCTGGGCGATCGAGCAGTGCTTTGAGGAGACCAAGACTGAACTCGGGATGGACCACTACGAGGTCAGAAAATTTCCAGGCTGGCATCACCACATGCTCACATGCATGCTGGCCCACTTCTTTCTCTGGCACCTGAAAATCAGGTTGGGGAAAAAAAGCACCGTCCATTACGGTCTCGCAGCTTAGAATGCCCATTGAATGGGTGGTGCCTCAAATGCGTTTTGATGTAAAAATGACGCTCGATCTTGTCGATTGGACCCAACTTCGAAATAATCGCGTTTACCTATCGCACAGGAAGCGTAAACTAACATTGAAACTATAAATTGCGTTGTAGGGTTAACTAACCAAACAAAATTTCTCTCCAAATTTATTCAATGATTCAAGTCGTCCCCCTTTTGAGGTTTTACGTCCCCGAATCACGCCTTCCCTTGTAAAACCGTCTGCTGCGCTCCCGCGGTGACCTTTGATTTTCGATTTCCCGTTGCGGGAATTCGCTTTACTGTCTATGGTACCCTCAAAGGGCTTCCAGGAAGGGATGCTCATGAAAGGGATTCAAGGCGGCATCCACCCTGCGATCTGCATGACAAAAGGGCCGAGCGAAGCCATGATGGGCGCAGGAATCCGCACTCTGGGCCGGCGACCGGAAAGGGTCGTGGTCCAGAGAGAAAAACTTGAAATGCCTGTTTCCGTGGAGAACCATGTCGTACAGCTAGAGGACTGATCATGGAACAGCCGACCGATTTCAAGAGCCAGGACAAAAGCCTTCGCAAGCAGATGATCATCGACACGGCCACCAATATCTTTCACCAGAAAGGATACCGAACCGCCACCCTCGACGATGTGTCACATGAACTCGGGATCAGCAAGGCCGCTCTCTACCACTATGTTTCTTCCAAGGAAGACCTCCTGTCTTTGATCTACCTCCAAGCCCTGGAGAGCTACACCGCCAGTGCCTACGAAATCGACCAAATGGACCTGGCCCCTCCGGAAAAGCTGCGTTGCCTCATCCGGAATCACATCGAGAACATCATTATCGGCAACCTGCCCATGTTTGCCGTGTTTTTCAGCGAGGAAAACCAGGTCCCAGAGCAGCAGTTTCAGCGTATTCGAAAAGCGAAGCGGAATTATTCCAAAACCGTGCAAAAAATTCTCGTCGAAGGGATCGAGCAGGGTTTTTTCCGGGCCGTTGACCCCAAAATCCAGGCCTTTGCCATCATCGGCATGTGCAACTGGCTCTACAAGTGGTACAACCCCGATCATGATGACAAATCCCCTCAGGAAATCACCGACCTGTTCCTTGATCTTCTGGAAAACGGTCACCTGATCGAGAGGCAGGGAAAAGGCATCGCAAAATCGTCTAACGCAAAAAAAAGGGCGAGGCAGACACCGGATGAAAGACGTCGAATCATGAAAGAGCTGAAGGAAAAAGCCAAGGGGGTGACCAGCCTCCTGAAGGAGTTGGAAAAGTACTTCTGATGTTCAAGGCGTTGAATTATGCCGGGGCGACGCCATCTTAGAGGGGAGGAGATGCATGGCAATACGCGATTTCAGCCTTATGGATATGATTGAAAGAAACGCTTGTGTGTTTCCTACCCGCGAAGCTATCGTTCATGAGTCGTTCAGAATGACCTTTTCCGAATACCGGAATGCATGCCGGCGGTTATGGTGCGGGCTTCGTTCCAATGGAGCCCGCCCGGGCGACCGAGTCGCCCTGGTTGCGCGGAACAGCTTGGACTACATGACCCTTTGCGGGGCAGCCGCTCTGGGAGGGCTCGTCGTTATTCCGGTGAACTGGCGCTTGAACCCTGAGGAGCTTCACGCGCTTCTCAGGGATGCCTCCCCCTCCTTCCTGGTGACATCCTCCGAGTTACAAGCCGGGGTCGAGCAGGCGGAACAGGGCCTGGCTTCCGTGAAATCACGCTATGTCCTGGGACCCAATGCACGCGGAGACTACCTGCCCGTCGCCGAACTGCACCGCTGCGGCGAAAGAACGGGCTCCGCCGATGCCGACGCCCCGTATGTCATCATATACACGGCCGCTGTGGAAGGCCGTGCCAAGGGCGCCGTGCTCAGCCAAGCCAACCTCATGGCTCTCATCGTCTCCCTCGGCAGCTTTTTCAAACTGGACGTCGAGGACGCCCATTGCTGTTTCCTACCGCTGTTTCATATTGCGGGCCTCTCCCTCTCCATGGCCGTCATGCAGGCGGGTGGCAAGAACGTCATTCAGGAAAAGTTTGATGCGGACCAAACCCTGGACCTGATTGAGCGGGAAAGCGCCTCCATCCTGTACAGCTTCCCACCCATGCTGGATCAGCTTGTCGACCGGCAGAGAAAAAAGGAACGGAACCTGGCGAGCCTCAAATACATTGGTGGCCTGAATCCTCCGGATTCCATGGAGCGGTTTCAAAAGGTCGCCCCCCAGGTCCGTTTTGCCGTGATGTTCGGGCAGACCGAGGCCATGGCCGTGACCGCCGGCTGGGCCGACCAGGCACCGGGGAGCTCCGGGCGGGCGGCTCCGCTGGCTCGGGTCCGCATTGTTGACGAGGCGGATCAAGACGCAGCCGTCGGCGAGGTGGGCGAAATCTGTGTGAAGTCCCCCTGTGTCTTCCAGGGCTACCTGGGCTTTGAGGATGAAACCGCCTGGGCCCTGCGCAACGGCTGGCACCACACCGGCGACATGGGCCGGCTGGATAAGCGAGGATACCTCTGGTATGCGGGCCGCATGCCGGCCAAGGAGCTCATCAAGACCGGCGGTGAAAACGTGTATCCGGCCGAGGTGGAAAAGGCCCTCCTGGAGCACCCCTCCGTGGTCGAGGCTTGCGTCATCGGGGTTTCCGACGACCGATGGGGCGAGGCCGTCAAAGCGGTCTGTGTGTTCGAGGATGGGGATGCCCCCAGCGAGGACGACCTCATTGCTTTCGTCGGAACGAGATTGGCCGGTTACAAGAAGCCCCGGCAGATCGTCTGTGTCGATTCCCTTCCCAAAACGACCGAGGGGATGATCGACCGGACCGCCGTGAAAAAATTTCACGCCTGAGGAGAGGAAGATCTGCCGAAGTACGGCCGCTTATCCCTCCGCCATCCATTCGAGAAATTCACTTCTGACGACGTATCGATGCCATTCCTTTGAATGCCGAACGGCCGCCTTTCGGCAAATCAAAAAAAAGCTTGACCTGTATGGCTCTCTGTGACATCTTATTAACCAGTCAGTCGAATTAACTTACCAGTAAGTAATTTTAGCGCGGTCTTTTCCGCGGGGAGAAATGGAACCAGGCTTGCTTTAGGCGCACGGAGGAGGGAAAGACTTCTTCCGGCAGGTGCTGCCCGCAAGGAGATCAACCATGAGCACAGACCCATCCTCATCGACCAAGACCAAGGAACAACGACGCGTAAACTGGGACGCATATCTTCAGGCGTACTACGAAAAACCCGCCAGCACCCGGACTTGGTCGGGGTATGACGTCAAGGAGATCTACACGCCCCTCGACCGGACCGGCGAATCGTATGAAAAGGATATCGGTGACGCTGGAGAATACCCGTTCACCCGAGGCCTTCACCGCGACATGTTTCGGGGCCGCTACTGGACGCGGAGGGAAGTCGTGGGCATCGGCTCACCGGCGGATACCCACGAGCGGGCCGCCTATTGCTTCCAAAATGGAGCCACCGGTCTCAACACCATTGCAGACGTGACCTACGAAATGGGGCTGGACGCCGACCACCCCTGGGCCCAGAACGAAGTCGGCCTGACCGGCGTCAACATCTCGCACATTCAAGACATGGAGACCCTGGTCGGAGACATCCCCTTGGACAAGGTCAGCTGGTCGTTGATCACGGCATCGACTGCGGCCGCACCCACGATGGCCCAGTACGTGGCCGTGGCCCGGGACAAGGGCTACGACATCAGCAAGCTCCGCGGTTCCATTCAGAACGATCCGATTCACTTCCGCTACTGCGGTTTCCGGCCCGCCTGCCCTCTCGACCTCTCCATCAAACTCGGCTCCGACGTCATGGAATTCTGCACCCGGGAGATGCCCAAGTGGTACTACACCACGGTCAACATGTACGATCTCCGCGAACAGGGGATCACCGCACCCCAGGAAATCGCGTACGGCTTCGGAATCGCCATGTGTTACATCGACGAACTCATCCGCCGCGGGCTCGACATCGACGACTTCGCGCCTCGCTTCACCTTTTACGTTTCCTGCCACATCGACCTCTTCGAAGAACTGGCCAAGATTCGGGCCGCCCGGCGAATGTGGGCCAGGCTGATGAAGGAAAAGTACGGCGCCAAAAACCCTCGCTCCATGCAGTTCCGTTTTGCCGTGCACACGGCCGGGTGCTCTCTCATCCCTCAGCAGCCTCTCAACAACCTCGTCCGCATCGCCTTCGAAGCCCTGACCGCCGTGTTTGGCGGGGTCCAGTCCCTTCACTGCTGCTCTTATGACGAACCCATGTGCCTCCCCACGGAAAAAGGCCACCTCCAGGCGCTGCGCACCCAGCAGATCATCGCCTACGAAACCGGCGTCACCAATGTGGCCGACCCCCTGGGGGGCTCCTACTATGTGGAAAGCCTGACCGACAAGATGGAGGAGGAGGCCCTCCGCTACATGAAAGAGGTGGAGGACTTGGGTGGCATGGAAGAGGCCATCCGCACCGAGTGGCTTGACCACCGCTTCGAGCAGGAGGCCGTGAAAAGGCAAAAGGAGGTAGACGATCTCGAGAAGCTCGTGGTGGGGGTGAACGTGTTCACCTCCGAACCGGAAAAGACCACCCCGCTCGGCGTACAGCGCGTCTCCAAAACGTCCGCGAAGAGCCAGATTGACGCGGTGAAAAAACTCAAAATGGCCCGTGACCCGAACCGCTGGAAGGAAGCCGTTGCCCGCTTGCGCGATGACGCCGCCGATGGAAAAAACACCATCCCCGCCATGGTGGAAGCCACCAAGGCCTTTGCCACCACCGGAGAAATGCTCGGTGCGGTCCGAGAAGTGTTCGGCTATTCCTTCGATCCGATGAACATTCTCAATTCCCCATTCGCTTGATTCAGGATAGAGGAGACCTCGCAGATGAGCGCAGGAAAGATCAAGGTGATCCTCAGCAAAGTCGGTCTGGACGGCCATGACCGTGGCGCCAAGGTGGTCGCGTCCGTGCTGCGAAGCGCGGGCATGGAGGTCGTCTACCTGGGCATGTTCCAGACGCCGGAGAGCATTGTCAAGGCGGCGATCGACGAGGATGCCGATGTCATCGGCGTGAGCTATTTGTCCGGGGAACATCTCGTTTTCACCCCCTTGATCGTTCAGGAAATGAAAGCGCAGGGTCTGGAGGACGTTCTCTTCGTGGCCGGAGGGTCCTTCCCCCCCGAGGATATCCCCACAATGAAGGCCATGGGCATTGACGAAGTCTTCCGCGGTGGGTCTCTGTCCGAGGACTTCGTCAACTACATTCGAAGCCGGGCAGGCGAGAAGGAAGCGTGATGGGGATCAAGGACCTCAGCCCGAAAGAACTGGCGCAACGTGTGCTCAGCGGAGACCGCCGAGCGGCGGCCCGGGTCATCACCCTGGTGGAGGACCAGTCCGATAACGCGAACGAGATGATGAAGGAGCTCTTCCCTCACACAGGACGATCCATGATCATCGGGCTGACCGGCTCCGGCGGCAGCGGCAAGTCCACGCTCATCGATCACCTCATCTCCCGCTTTCGGGCGATGGGAAAGACCGTGGGGGTCGTGGCGGTGGATCCCAGCAGCCCCTTTTCCGGGGGCGCTCTTCTGGGCGATCGAATTCGGTTCCAGAGCCATTCCATGGACGATGGGGTCTACATCCGGTCCATGGGCTCGCGGGGGTACCTGGGCGGACTGGCCCGGGCGACCGCGGACGTGGTGCGCGTCATGGAGGCCATGGGCAACGAGGTGATCATCATCGAAACCCTGGGCGCCGGTCAGGACGAGATCGACATCATCCATGTGGCTCAAACATGCCTTCTGGTCTTGACCCCGGGCATGGGCGATGACATCCAGGCCATGAAGGCCGGGATCATGGAGATCGCCGACCTCATCGTTCTGAACAAGGCGGACCTGGACGGAGCCAATCTGTGCCTGCGCGGCCTGGAGGCCGCGGTCCACTACGGTCTGGGCGAGGGCCCCGGCTGGATTCCCAAGGTGATGCCGACCGTAGCCTGCGCATCCAAGTCCATCGACGTCCAAGGCGTTGATGATCTGGTCAAGGGGATCATGGAGCATCAGGAGTTCCTGTACGAAACCCGAAAAATAGACGAGGTCCGGGCCAATCGCATCGAGCAGGAGCTCGGCCTGGTGTTCAAGGACGAGGTGGAGAAGGTGGTCTTTGCGGGCCTCAAGGGGACGGGAAAGAAGCAAGGGTACATCGAATCCATCAGGGCCGGGGACAACGACCCCTACAGCGTGGTGGAGGAGGTCCTGGCCACCTTCCTCAAGGTCGAAAACCTGGAGTGAGAGACCGAAATGAATCATAACGAACACGAAGACGGTAAAGTGGATCCCTATGCAGGACTCGATCCGGTGGTGAACATGTCCGGTTTGGAAATCGAGCCCCTCTACGGACCGGACGTTTTCGAAGAAACCGACTTCGCGCGGGACATGGGACGCCCTGGAGAGTATCCTTTCGTCCGCGGCGTCTACCCGACCATGTACCGGGGCCGGCCCTGGACCATTCGGCAGCTCATGTCCTTGGGCCCGCCTCAAGAGTGTAACCAGCGCATTCACCACCTCGTGAACATGGGCGCCACCGGGATCAGCCTCTGCCTGGACATGCCCACCATCATGGGCCGGGACTCGGACGATCCCATGGCGGAGGGTGAGGTGGGTCGCTGCGGCGGCGTGGCCATCGACACCATCCAGGACATGCGCGACCTCCTGGCCGGCTTGGACCTGAGCAAAATCAGCATCAACTTCGTGTCCAACAGCCAGTCCACAGTCATACTTGCCATGTTCTGCGCCCTGGGCCTGGAGTTAGGGACGGACTGGGAGCTGCTGTCCGGCACCATGCAGAACGACATTCTCAAGGAGTACCAGGCCCAGAAGTCCTACTACTTTCCTCCCGAGCCTTCGGTCCGCCTCATCCTGGATACCATCGCCTTCTGCACCCGCAATCTGCCAAAGTTCAACCCCATCAGCATCAGCGGCTACCACCTCGCATCGGCCGGCGCAACGCCCATCCAGGAGCTGGCCTTTACCCTGAGCAACGGCTTCTACTACGTGGAAAAAGCCATCGAGGCGGGCCTGGACATCGATGAGTTCGCGCCCCGGCTTTCCTTCTTTTTCAAGGCGCACAACGACTTTTTCGAGAACGTCGCCAAGTTCCGCGCGGCTCGAAGGATCTGGGCCAGGACCATGAAGGAAAAGTTCGGCGCCCGAAACCCGGCCAGCTGGCGTTTTCGGGTCCACACCCAGACCTCCGGCTCCTCCCTCACCGCACAGCAGATGGAAAACAACATCATCCGCACTACAGTTCAGGCGCTTTCCGCCGTGATGGCTGGGACCCAGTCCTTGCACACCAACGCCCACGACGAAGCCCTGTCTATTCCCACCGAGCGCTCCGAGAAGCTGGCCCTGCGCACCCAGCAGATCCTGCTTTACGAGAGCGGCGCCGCTTCCACCATCGATCCTCTGGCCGGCTCCTACTACGTGGAGGCGCTGACCCAGCGCATGGAAGCTGAGTGTGAGGACATTTTTCGAACCATTGCCGACATGGGTGGGGTTGTCGCAGGGATCGAAAAAGGGTACTTCCAGCGAGAGATCGCTGAGTCTGCTTTTCGCTATCAGGAATCCCTGGAAAGGGGAGAACGCGTCGTGGTGGGCCTGAACCGATATGTCGAGGAAGAGGAGACCGAGATTCAGCTGCGCGAGGTGGATCCCGATTTCGAGAAGAATAAGATCGCCGCCCTGAAGGCATTCAAGGAGCAGCGGGACCCCGAACAGATCCGGAAAAGAGCGGAAGAGTTGAGATCGGTCTGTGAAAGCGGCGAGAACGTCATGCCCGTTCTCATAAGGGCGGTGCAGGAAGGCATGACCTTGGGCGAATCCGTTGCACAGATGAAGGATGTCTTCGGCGTGTATCGCGAGCAGGCGATCTTCTGACCTGAATCACATTCCGCCAGGAAAGGGAGACGGCATGGTTTTCCAGAAAATGCTGCGGATTCTGATCGCCAAGCCGGGCCTAGACGGGCACGACCGCGGGGCGAAAGTGGTGGCCAGGGCCCTGAGCAATGCTGGCATGGAAGTCATTTACTCCGGTCTTCACCAGACGCCGGAGCTGATCGTCCACACGGCCATTGACGAGGACGTGGACGCCATCGGGTTGAGCATCCTGTCCGGTGCGCACAACACCATCTTCCCTCGAATCATGCGCCTGCTCGAGGAAAAGGATGTACGCGATATCCTCGTCTTCGGCGGCGGCTCCATTCCGCGAAAGGACTGGCCTCCCCTGCAAGCCCTCGGGGTGGGCCGTATTTTTCTGCCCGGTACGGATACCCGGGAAATCGTCGCGTACCTGAATGAGGCCCTGCTGGAACGGAAGCCCGACAAAGGAGCCGCATGAAGCCTGATCCTCGGCCCGAAAGAACGCCTCTCCACAGCGGGAACGCCCTTTCCTGCATCGAGAAGGCGGAAGCGAAATGGTCCCGGGAATACCCAAAGGACCGGGAGCGCCTGGACGCGTTCAAAACGCTCTCCGGTCTGAATGTTTCGCCGCTCTACACGCCCACGGCGGTTTCGGGCCTGGATTATCTCCAAGACCTGGGATTCCCTGGCGAGCCGCCTTTCGTCCGGGGCGTGCACCCCACCATGTATCGAGGCCGCACCTGGACACGGCGGCAGCTGGCCGGTTACGGCCCGCCGGAGGAAACCAACAAACGCTACCGGTTTCTGCTCGATGCCGGAGCCGGCGGCATCAACGGCGTCTTCGATTATCCGACCCTGCGCGGTTACGACTCCAATGACCCCGAAGCCTTTGCCGATGCCGGTCGGGGCGGCGTGGCCGTGGACACCATCGAAGACATGGAGACCCTGTTCGAGGGCATTCCCATCGATGAGGTCAGCATCTCGCTGGTCACCTGCCAGCCGATCTGCAACATTTCCGTTCAGTCCATGTTCTTTGCCAATGCCCAGGCACGCGGCATTCCCCTCGACCGCCTGGCCGGGACCAGTCAAAACGATTTTCTGATGGAGACCGCGGTGGCCATCGCGCCGGGCGTATCCACACCGCACGCATCGTTCAAGCTGAGCTGCGACGCCATCGAGTACTGTGCGAAGTACGCCGTGAAATGGAATCCGGTCAGCTTTGCCGGGTACAACTACCGGGAGGCCGGGTGCAATGCCTACCAGGAAATCGCCCTTGTCATGGCCAACGCACTGGCCTGCATCGAGGAGATGTTGAAGCGGGGCCTGAAGATCGACGATTTCGCCCCCCGCCTCAGCTTTTTCCTTTCCGCCCACAATGACTTTCTCGAGGAGATCAGCAAGTACCGCGCAGCGCGCAGGATCTGGTCCCGGCTGGTCCGGGAACGATTCAAAGCGGAAAACCCCCGCTCCCAGGCCCTGCGGTTCCACGTCCAGACCGCGGGTGTGGCCCTGACCGCGCAACAGCCGCTCAACAACATCGCCCGTTCCTCCTACCACGCCATGGCCGCCGCCCTGGGGGGCGCCCAGTCCGTCCATGTGGACGGATTCGACGAGGCTCTGTGCAACCCGACGGAGCTCTCGTCGCTGACCGCCCTCCGAACGCAGCAGATCCTCCAGTTGGAGACCGGGATCACCCATACGGTCGACCCCCTGGCCGGATCCTACTACGTGGAACACCTGACCCACGAACTGGAGGAACGCATACTTGGCCTGCTCGATGAGATCGATGGCATGGGCGGTATTGTGAAGGCCGTGGAGGAGGGCTGGGTCCATCGCACCATCTCCGACACGGCGTATGCGTACCAAAACGCCGTGGAATCCGGCGAGATGCCCATCGTAGGCGTCAACTGCCACCGTCTTGAGGACGAGCCCTACGAGCCGGAGATTTTCACCATCCCGGAAACCTTGGCTGTGCAGGAAGACAAGCTCGCGCGGATCCGGTCGAAAAGGAGCACGGCACAGGCGCAGAAGGCTCTGGATGACATTCGGCGCAGCTGCGATCGGGATGACAACCTGATGGAAGTAATCGTGGAAGCGGTCAAGGCCCGAGTGAGCGAAGGCGAAATAAGCCGGACGCTCAAGTCCTGTTACGGGACCTGGAACCCCCCTCTTTTCTAAACGAACGAGGTCTGCATGAAAGGGAAGACTCGGGTCATCGTTACCCGGCTGGGCCTGGATGCCCATTGGAGAGGCAGCGTGATGGTTGCGCGGGCCTTGCGGGATGCCGGCATGGAGGTCCTCTACCTCGGGAACCAAATGCCCGAAGCCATCGTAAAGGCGGTGATCGACGAAGACCCCGACGTCATCGGTTTGAGCACTCTTTCCGGAAACCACATGATCCTGGTCCCCATGGTGATGGAAGGCCTTCGTTCCAACGGTCTGGGTGATGTCCCGGTGGTTCTGGGCGGTACCATTCCTGCAAAGGACGTTGCGCCTCTGCGGGACATGGGAATCGCCGAGGTTTTCGGACCGGGGTCGTCGCTTGGCGAAATTGTCACGTTTTTTGCGAGCTGCGGATGCGGGGAAACCGAAGGAGGACATCGGGAAGGCCACGCTATCTGAATTGGCACTCAAACGAGAGAGGAGGGCGCTTTCAGTGAAAGGAATTCTAGCTTACGGCGTATGCCTGCCGTACTACCGCATTCATCGGGGAACCATCTTCGAGGCCATGGGCTGGTTCAATCCGGGGCTAGCCGCTTTGAAGGCCGGGGAAAAGACGGTGGCGAACCACGACGAAGACAGCCTGACCCTGGCAGTGGCGGCAGGGAAGGCCTGCCT
>Ga0272444_10004768_pt1 | contig 11879 bp, 14 predicted proteins | sample SSMForm13_FD_201033 | JGI IMG/M metagenome (GOLD analysis project Ga0272444, IMG submission 201033) | Marine sediment archaeal communities from Little Sippewissett salt marsh, Falmouth, MA, United States - SSM-Form-13 | ecosystem: Environmental > Aquatic > Marine > Wetlands > Sediment ... | reverse complement strand
TGCCGACAGGCCGCATACCGGCAGCGCGCCAGAATGGCAGGCCGATCATGACCGACTGCCACACCGTTACGCTTTCGCGACGGATGGTCACGGTTCGGCGACAGATCGTTACGTTGCCCGCGACGCCAAGGCGTATCTGTCGCCCAAAGCGTAACGGGTCCTACCCCCAAGAGACTGCCAAGATGGCGGCGGAACCAGTCGCGTCCATAAGCACAGTTTCTCTATTAACACCCACGAAAACTCCACCCCTTCCGGAGGCCCATCTATGCCCCTGACCCAGCGCCAACGTACCGTCCTGCTGGGCGTACTCGAAGACCAGCGCCGCCTGGCCGACATGCCGACGGACGTCGGCTCGCGCCTGGATCGCGGCCGGCATCGCATCACCGTCCGCAACGCCCAGAATGGCCTGGTGCCCATGAATCTGCCCGGCTGGCTGGGCCGAGCGCCCACCAACAGCGATCACGTGCTGTTCCACCGCGAATACCTCCGCCTGGAGGGCATGGGCCTGATCGAGCGCATCAGCCTCACCGGCGGCCGGCGCACGACGCACCTGCGTCTCACGCCGGGGGGCCGAAGCGTGGCCGAGGCGCTGTGGGCCGAGGAATACGGCCCCGACGCCGACGAGGACATCGACTGGTCGAACGTGGAGTTCGAGCCCATCGAACTGCCGGTGGATGCGAGCGAGGGAGGCGAGGTGCCCGGTTGAGGCCCGGCCGCAAGAGGAACACCCCGGCAGTGACCGGGGTGTCTGGGGAGAGGAAATGGATGCGGGTCAGCGGTTCAGTTCGAACTTGCCACGCTCGGCGAGGCGGAACCGGCTGGCGTCGCCCTTGGCCTTGATCTCGCGTCGCATGGCGGCGCTGAGTGTGTTAGCCGGCGTCTTGCCGCCGTTGCGTGGTGCCCACAGACCACGCTGGATCGCCAAGTCCACGATGTCCTTGCAGCGCATCGGGTCGCCGGTGCCGAGGCTCAGCAGGTGCGCCGCCGCATCGAGCAGGCTCATCGGCTTGGTGTCGTTGGCCTCATGTTGGCCACCGGTCGCGGCACGTTCGCCCGTGTCGCGTCCGGTAGCGGGCTTGGCGTCCTTGGTCGCCTCCTGGGCCTTCGCCGCCACGGGGGCCGCGCCGTCGAGGCACTTGCGCAACCGCTGGGGGCTCTTGATGCGGATGGTCTTGCCGGTCTTGACCGACCGGCCTTCCCAGCCGCCGTTGTCGTGCTCGCGGGTGATCTTCACCGGCACGAGGTTGCTGGCGACTTTCACGAGGTAGGTCGCGCCGATCTGCACGTCTGCCTTCTTCATGGATCATTCTCCTTTGCGAGCGTGGCTCGCGGCTTCGAAGCCGGCCTGGTAGGCCCGCTCCATGATGGTTTCGATTTCCCACACCGCCAAGGTGTGGAAGTCCTCTTCGTCGTTGTGACGCGATTCGAGTGTGGTGATCTCCAGTTCCTCCCTGGCGATTCGCTCGAGCGTCTGGTCCATGGTTTCGCGTGGCATGGGCGTTCTCCTTCGGTTGCCGGGCTACATGTGCAGTTCGTCGAGGCTGCGCTTGATCTCGCTCTGCTCGACGCCGGAGAAGAACGCCAGCGTCTCGATCAAGTTCTCGCGGACGTGCTCCAGGGAACCGACCGAGGCCCAGGTGACCTCGTCGTCGTCCTCGTACTTCTCCAGCTCGCACTCGATCCAGTCGGCGAGGCTGGCGATGTCGGCCTGCGCTCGCTTGAAGGCGTCCATCATGCGTTGGGTGTTGTTCTGTGCGGTCATGGCGAATGCTCCTTGCGGTTAGAGGTCGCTGAGCCGAAGCAGCTCGCGGTAGTAGTCGCCGATCTCGCTGTTGGTGCCCCGGCAACCGTCGAGGTGGTGCTGCAGGCACTCGGCCATCGAGAAGAGGTCGTCTTCGCAATCGGCGGTGACGTGGTGCTCGCGGCCGTCGGACATGTCGGGCGTGAGGATGGTGACGACCACCACGTTCGGGGCGGTGCCCGATGCCGCTCGACGTTGGGCGGTGGCGTAGTGGCCTGGCTTGCCTTCGAAGTCGATTCGTGTCAGTCGCATGGTCGGCGTCTCCTCTTGGGTTCAGGCCTGGCAGGTGGCCTTGTCGTGCGTGCGGACCTGGTAGGTCTCGATGTGGCAGGTGTAGGCGTTGTCGACGATCAGCTTGACCGTCACGGTGTCGTAGTCGCTGGGGTAGGCGTCGAAGACCTCGAACCAGCCGGTGGCGAACCAGATCACGTCGCCGGGCTTCAGGTCGTGCCAGTCGCGTTGGGTGGTGTTCTTCTCGCTTCGTTTCGTGGCCTTCGTCATGTCGTATCTCCTTTAATAAAAGTCGTTTACATTCTTCATTCAACACTGGCATGTTACCTCGACCCCGCCCGCCATCAAGGCAATTGCTGCTACGGCTGGCGGGAATTCTGATCGCCGTAACTATCGACTTTTCCAATACATGTGGCCTCCGGGACGCCCCGGAGGCCGGTTTTCTTGACACACGGAGGTTGCTGATGACCCACGGGATGGACCCCGGGCGGATGACGCCCGCCGAACGCGCCGACGAGGTCGGCATGCTGCTGTCGCTGGCCATGATGCGGCTGTGGCTGAAACGCCGCGCCCGGGCCGGGCGCGCCGGTTCGAGAGAGTTTTCGCAGGTCGGGCAGGATTGCCTTGAGCTTCCACGCCCCACGAGCCCTGATGGCCTCGTCCACCAGCGAAAGGAGTGAATGAATGCAACAAGCAGTCTTAGAAACACTTGCAAGAATCGGTCGCATGGACGTGGACGATCTCCGCGACCAGTGGCGGGCGCTATATGGGACCGAGCCGCCGGCCAGCTACGCCAAGGCTCAACTGGTCCGCCGCCTGGCGTGGCGGGTCCAGGAACTGCGCTTCGGGGGGCTCTCCGACCGGGCCCGCCGTCGCCTGCGCCAGATCGCCGGCGGCGATGACCTGGCCGGCGGCAAGAAGCGCCCGCCCAAACCCCGCAAGCGCACCGCGCTGGCAGCGGGCACGCGCCTGGTCCGGCAGTGGCGCGGGGTCGAGCATGTCGTCATCGCGTTGGCCGACGGCGGCTTCGAATGGGACGGCCGGCGCTACCGCACGCTGTCTGCCGTGGCCAAGGCCATGACCGGTCAGCACGTCAGCGGGCCCCGGTTCTTCGGGCTCGCCAGCACAAACAAGGAGGATGCATGATCGCCAGGAACGACAAGACCAAGCCCGTGCGCTGCGCCATCTACACGCGCAAGAGCCACGAGGAAGGCCTCGAACAGGAATTCAACAGTCTCGATGCCCAGCGGGAGGCCTGCGAGGCGTATATCGCCAGCCAGAAGCACGAGGGCTGGAAGGCGCTGACCACGCACTACGATGACGGCGGCTTCACCGGCGGCAACATGGATCGCCCGGGCCTCAAGGCGCTGCTGGCCGACATCGAGGCCGGCGGCGTCGACGTGGTGATGGTCTACAAGGTGGATCGGCTCAGCCGCAGCCTGATGGACTTCTCCAAGCTCGTGGCCCTCTTCGAAACCCACGACGTGGCCTTCGTGTCGGTCACCCAGCGGTTCGACACCACATCCAGCATGGGCCGCCTGACGTTGAACATCCTGCTGTCGTTCGCCCAGTTCGAGCGGGAGCTCTGCGGCGAGCGCATCCGCGACAAGATCGCCAGCGCCAAGCGCAAGGGCAAGTACGTCGGCGGCAGGCCGTTGCTGGGCTACGACGTGGACCGCGAGCGGATGCGCCTGCTGGTCAACGAGGCCGAGGCCAAGCTGGTCCGGCACATCTTCGACCGCTTCTGCCGCCTGGGATCCTGCATGCTGGTCGCTCGCGAGCTAAATGATCAGGGCCACCGCATGAAGGCCTGGGTCACCAAGAAGGGCAAGCCCATGGGCGGTGGCATGTGGAAGAAGACCGACGTCCACCACCTGCTGACGAACCGGCGCTACCTCGGCGAGGTCCTGTACAAGGGCGAGAGCTACCCTGGTGAGCATGACGCCATCGTGGACCGCAAGCTCTGGGACCGCGTGCAGAGCATCCTGTCCGAAAACCGCGCCGTCCGCGCCAACCAGACCCGCAGCAAGACCACAGCCGTGCTCAAGGGCCTGATCCGCTGCCAGTGCTGCGACGCGGCCATGGCCCCGACGTACACAACCCGGCGCGGCAAGCGGTATCACTACTACGTCTGCCACGCAGCCGCCAAGATGGGCTACGACACCTGCGAGGTCCGCAGCGTTCCCGGCGGTCAGATCGAGCGAGCCGTGTTCACGTACCTGCGGGAGATCTTCGCCGACCCGACCATGGTTGCCCGCACGTTCCGTGCGACCCGCGCCCAAGCCGCAGGGCAGCGCCGGTCGCTGAAGCGCCAGAAGACGGCCCTGGAGAAGCGACTGACCGAATTGCGAAAGTCCATCGGTCGGCTGGTTCGCGCCGCCGGTGACACAGACGACGGGCCGCTGGCTGACGAACTGCGGAAGCTGAATGACGAGTACACCGGCGTCGAGGCCCAGGTGCAGGAATTGGAGGCCCAGCTTGCCCGACAGGAAGACGTGCCCACCGAACGCGACGTGGCCAACGCGCTGCGAACGGTCGAGCCGCTGTGGGCGGAGTTGTTCCCGGCCGAGAAGGAACGGATCGTTCGCCTGCTGGTCGAGACCGTATCGGTTCGCCCGGATGGCCTGACCATCCGCCTGCGACCCACCGGCCTGGTTACGCTGGCGGCCGAGGTCGCCCCGCAGGACTCCGAAGAACCCCAGCCCCAGGAGGCCACAGCATGAGTCGCCCGCCGAAGAAGGGCACCATCACCGCCAAGCCCACCGTCCGCCGCGACGGCGACGCCATCGTCATCGACGTCCCCGTGGCCCTGCGCCATCGCGGCGGCCGCAAGGAAATCGTGCTGCCCCCAGGCGTTGCGCCCGCGGCCGAAAGCGCCGCCGGTGAGGCAACGCCCACCGCGCTGGCTCTCGCCCTGGCCCGCGCCCTCCGCTGGCAGGAAATGATCGAGTCCGGCCAGGCCGAGTCCAACAGCGACTTGGCCCGCAAGCTCAAACTCGACCAGTCCTACATCGCCCGCACCATCCGCCTGACCTCCCTGGCCCCGGATCTGGTCGAAGCCATCCTTGACGGCCAGGAACCCGACAGCCTCTCCCTCCGCTCCCTCCGCCGCGACCTGCCGCTGGATTGGAATGAGCAGCGGCGGTCGCTTTCTACCCGTTAGCGCATATCAACGGCATCGCCGCAAGTCTGCTTGTCTCTCTGCTTGTCACTCGCTCCGACTGCTTCGCCACTCGGCAAGTACGGCGTTGACCTCTTCCAGGTCGAAGGCGTCGGCGTCGAACCCGCCGCCAAGCCACTCAACCATGTCGTCGTGATCGTCCGCGTCCGGGTCGGAGATGGTCTCCAGCAGTTCGTAGTAGCCCCAGATGCCGCCGCAATCTTCCGGCGGACAGGCCTTCTTGCCGTCCAGGCAGACCGGGTACTCGACGCCCGGCTCGGGCTCGACGATCTTCTGCACCTCGATGGTGTGCTCCCACCCGTCGCCGAAGTCGTACTCGTAGATCAGCTTGCTCTTGACCTTAGGGCAGACCTGGCCCAGCGTGACGGCCTCCTCGTCCTCGCCCTCCATGTCCGTCGGCTCACCCCAGGGCGTCACCTTGGTTACGAACTTGCGACCGCCGTGCAGGCGGGCCCACTCCCGAGGCGTCCAGGAGTCCTTCTGCCAGAGGCGAACCTTCTCGTCCTTGCTTATCGTGACGCGCTGATCGAAACGATGCAGATGGCTGTTCGTCCAGCCCATAGCGATCTGAATCACCTCATGCAACTCGCCCAGCACGATGTCCGACGGCACGGCCAGCTTCCGCCAGATCGGCGGCTTTGAGCCGTTGAGCGTGACGCGGGTGATGTGAATGCGATGTTTCATTGCCATGGCGATGTCCCGTGCCTATTGCCAAGCTGCATGGGCCCGGGCGAGTTCCTGAACGAAAAAGGTCATGTCATCTTGGCCCTGTTGCACGCCAAGCTGCTTGGCGAGTTCGAAGAATCCCTTGCCGGGCATTCCAGCATCGTCTCCGTGTTGCCCATGCACCACGACGACGGAAAGCATCGGACGGCCTTGGCTGTGCTCTGACTGAGAGATGTCGCCCAGCAATTGTGCAATCTGGTTCCGGTGGTCAGCGCGGCTCATATCCAGGCCAGATAGATCAGCGACCTCCCCATACGTGACAGGGACATTGTCGTGCGCCGCCTGCTTGAGACGTTCGTAGATGGCGTTGCTCGCGGCGGATGCCTGCTCAGTCGTCGCGCCGCTGTCGCTGTTTGCTCCGCTGGGAGATTCCGGCCAATCGAGCTGTGCGAATTCTGTTGGCCCAAACCGGCCATGTGCGATGAAGGCCTCCTCCATCCGGATGTTCAGCCAATCCAATCCCTCAGCAGAGAGCCTCACGGCCGCTTGCTGCATGTATGCCCGCCGCGGGTCCGTGTTTCCTTCGCCTCTGGCGGCGTTACGCTGTGTGGCCGCGAACGTATCTGCACCGAATTCGTCCATCAACTTGTTCAGGGACACCCCGTTCTCCAGCGTTCCAGCCAGGAACTCTGCATGATGCACCCGGACGTAGTGAGGCCACTTCGCTTTCCATTCGCGCTGGGCAATATCATCAGCGGTCGCGTCATCCCGGCCCTCTTGGTGGCGAATCGCGATGGCCCGCCCGTAGATCAATATATCAGCGGGCTCCTTCATCATGCGGCCCATGAACATGACGGCACCGTCGTTCACCTGGCGCGGGCGCTTGCCTTTGGGGTACGTGCAGGCCCAGTGACAACCGGATCGCTTCACTTCGTCCAGCACCAGCCTGTCCCGATCTGCCCGGTTCGTGCTCTCGCCGAAGAACTTGACGAATGCTTGGGGGGCCTCGGTCCACCTGATGAGTTCATCGCCGGCGGCCCCCGGAGTCGGTGGCGTCACGGCGACGGGGCCGCCCGGCATGGCGACGACAGTGCCCTGATCCGTCAAGTTAGGCACGCAGGCCGGCCGGTGGCGGAACGCCATAGCGTCTGCGATCTGCCCATCCCACGCGTCCAGCATGGCCGCTGTGAGATCAGCACCTGCCTCATTCCAGAGCTTCTCAAAGTAGGCATTGCAGGCCTTCACAATGCACCCATCCGTTGAGACAAAGCCGAATTCATGATTGCGCGTCAGGGCAGCCTCGGTCAGATTCGCGGAGGTGACGATGGCCCGCTGGCCGATCAGGTAGAGCTTTGCGTGCAACCCCCGGATACCACGAATCTGTGCTCCGCGATCCAGCAGGAACCGCAGCGCGCCCATGTCACTGACCCCCTCGCTGAAATCGGCTAGGTTGAACCGGGTGATGACATGCAAGGTGTCCGGATGCACCCCCTCGATCAGTCGCTTGATGGCCCGCTCTTTGATGAACGGACAGACGATTCGCAGCGAAGAGTGTTCGGCCTTAACTGCCTCCTTCAAGACAGTAATCCAGCCAGCCTCAATCAAAAGCAGGTCCGCGGACTCGGGCCGGTTATCGCTCGGATCTGAATGCTCGCCTGCTTGGCTCATCCTTCCCCTCGCTTCGCGTCCGCAGTCCCCAAAGCTGCGTGAAGGCTCCAATCGGACTCGATCTGGCGCTTACGGGCCTGCCAGTCGGGGAGGACACGCTCCAGCACCTGCCAGAACTGCTTGGTGTGATTCCGCTCTGTCAGGTGGATCATCTCATGTACCAGCACGTAGTCCACCAAACGGACCGGCATCTGCAGCAGTCGCCAGTTGAAGTAGAGGACCTCGTTCTTTCCGCACGATCCCCACCGGAAACCGAGATCGTCCACGACCACGCGCGATGGCGACGTGCCCGTCTTGGGCTCCCATGCCTTGACTCGCTTCTGCACCCACGCAGTGCCGGTATCGATGAACCACTGCCGGAAAAGCTCCACCGCGCGGGAGCGGTCCTTTTTGCGAAGCAAGAACCACTGCCCGTCGAAGTGCAGCGGCTTGTCCTGCCGATCCACCACCTTCAGCCGGTAGTTGCGCCCGAGATACGAGATGGTTTCCCCGCTGACGAACTCCAACTGATGCGACAGCCCGGCCTGCTCCTCCTTGAGCAGCAGCTTCCGGTGGACCCACAGCAGCTTGGATTCCACCCATTTCTCGAGGTCGGCCTGTTGTGTGTCCTCGGGCGCATGAACGACCAGTTCACCGGCCCGATCGACCGTCAGCCCCAGTGTCCTGCGCCGGGTGCTGCGGCGGACCTCGAAATCCAAATCTCCGATGTGCAGCGTCTCGTTCATTCTCGCGTCAAGTATTCGTGGTTCTCTTTGGCCAGTGCGACCAGCCGTTGGGCCAGATCCCGTTCCTGGCCCAGTGGGCAAACTCCCGAGGCATCCAGATCGCGCACCAGTTGCTTGGTCAGAAGCTCGCGCATGGCGTCGCCGCCGCTCTTCCAGAAGCCGACCTTGCGGACCTCCTGGCGGATTCTCTCGACCATGTCCAGCGTGCAGGCGATCACATCCTTGCGTTGATCCTCATCGGCGTCCTGCCCGTCCAGGCAAGCCTCCAGCATCAGCCGGATGAACGGCACCTGCGCCTTAGGGTCCAGGCCGGGGAAGTCGGCCGTGTCGCCCCGACGCAGTTCATCGATGAACCGCCGCAGCTCCCGCTCCAGGGCGTCCCAATCGTCCTTGAAACGCTGGAGAATCTCCTCCAGCTTCTCGCTCATCTTCCGTGCAAATGCCGGGTTGTGATTGGCGAAGCCCATGATGTGATAGCGCGCCGCGTGCTGCATCTGTGCCGCCCGCGCCCGGCTGCTCGTCTGGGCCTGAAGAACTTTCTCAAATTCGGCGTCCGTGATCGTGGTCGGGGGAATCTTCGGGTCGACGCCACGCGCGGACACGTGCGCGTCGATCAGGGCTTTGACCTTCTCCGCGACGCCCAGCAAGTTCAGGGCCGGGTCGCGATACAGGTTCGCCGCCACCTTGTTGATGAACCCCAGCAATTTGGCGTCGCGGAAGACATCTGGTGGCACCTCCGGCCGGTGCTCCAGGATGTTCAGCGTCTCGTAGAACATCCGCAGGCGATTGATGAACTCGGCTCGGGTCCGCAGATCTTCCAGCAACGCCACGCACTGCTGCACCTGGCCCAGGAGGTCCGTGATCCCGTGGTCGGTAAAGACCGCCACGGCCCGATCCCGACGAGCCAGCAGTTTGGGCAGTTCCACGCTGATGTCGATCAGTGTCCCCTTGGTGTCGCCCTTGTCGTAGCCCTTGAGGGCCTCGTTGAGGTGCTTCGCGACGCCGATGTAATCCACCACGTATCCGCAGGTCTTACCCGCGTTGGTGCGGTTCACCCGGGCGACCGCCTGAAGCAGGTCGTGGGCCACCACTTTGCGGTCCAGGTACATCACCTGCTCCACCGGGGCGTCAAAGCCCGTTATCAGCATGTTGTTGACCACGAGGATGCATAACGGGTCCGTCTTGTCGGTCTTCTCGGTGGCCAGCTTCCGCTTGAAGCGGTCGGTGTAGGCCTTCTGCTTGTCCTTATCCGTCCAATCGCGCCACGCCTCCGGGTCGTTGTGGTTGCCCGAGATCACGGCCGCCACCTCCATCGCCTTGAGTTTCTCCAGCAACGGATAGGCCTGGATCAGCATCCGTGTGGCAGGTGGCAGCTTCTCCAGTTCGGCCTCGCCCAGCGACAGCGTCGCCGGTGGCAAGGCTTCCAGATCGGCCACCAGCTCATCCTGGGCCGCAATCAGCTTCTCGCGGTAGGTCACCACCGCCCGGCGGCTGGTGGCCACCACCTGGGCCTTGAATCCCTCGGGCATCACCACGCCCACGTAGTGGCGCAGCATGTCCTTCGCCTTCGCCCCGATCAACTGCGGGGCCTCCAGCACGTCGCCCTCGGTGCCGTATTTGGCCTTGATGACGGCCAGCTCGTCGTCGCTATAGTCCCGGAACATGTCCTCGAAAAGCTGGTCGAGGCTATCGGCATCCTTCACCAGACCGTCCGCAGTCCGGCCCTCGTAGAGAATCGGCACGGTCGCGCCGTCCATCTCGGCGTCCTGGAGCAGGTACTTGTCGATGAAGTCGCCGAAGATCTCCCGCGTCTTCTTCTTGTCCGCCGCCTGGATCGGCGTACCGGTGAACCCGATGATGGCCGCGTTCGGCAGGGCCCGCCGGAGGTTGCGATGCAGCGACCGCGTGTGTGAACGGTGGGCCTCATCGACCAGGACGAGTATCTCCTGGCTCTCATTGAGCAGCGGGAAATCCTCCACGCGGACCGACTGCTCAAAGGTCACCTCCCGCTCGACGACAGGCTCGTCGCGGCCGGGTTTCTTCTCTTTGCGGACGATAGTCATGGCCACCTTCTCATCGTCGATGGCCTGCTTGTCGCGCTCCTGGTACTTCTGGAGCATGGCGAAGACGATGTCCGGCGTCGGCTCGGCCAGAATCTGCTGCGTCAGCGCTGTCGGTGTCTGCCGGCCGCGCTTGTCGGCGTCGGTCGGGCGCACCGCCTCGCCGGTCAGTGCCGCCGTGCCGCGAAGCTGATCTTCCAGGTCCGTCCGGTCGGTGACGACCACCACCTTAAACCGCTTGAGCCGCTCCCGCGTGCGCATCTTGCGGACCAGGAACACCATGGACAGGCTCTTGCCCGAGCCCTGGGTGTGCCAGATGATCCCCCCGCGCTCGTCACGTTCGGCCCCGTCCAGCTTCGACCGGCCACTCTCCAGCCGGTCCACCGCCTTGTGCACGGCCCGGAACTGCTGGTATCGCGCGACGACCTTCCGCGTCTTGCCCTCGACCTGCTTGAAGGCGGTGAAGTTCCGCACCAGGTCCAGCAGATGCGCCGGCCGCAACATGCCCGCTGCCAGCACCTGCTGGCTGGCCAGGCTGGCGGCGGGCCCGCTGCGCAGTGCCTCCGGGCGCTTGTTTTTCTCTCGGAAGAACAGCGGCACCCCGGCCCGGCCGGTCTGTTCCGGCCCCACCTCGGCCAACCGCTCAGCCGCCTCCTGTGCGGCCTCGGATGGCGCGATCACGCCCAGTTCCTCGGCCACCGTGCTCAGCGGCACGGGCGAGGTATCCGCCCATTCCAGATACGCCTCGGGCGGCGCGCCCACCGTACCGGCCCGGGACTCGAAGAAGTCGCTGGCGATGAGCAACTGGTTGGTGTGGAACAGGCGTTCCGCGCCCTCGTTGTCCTGGTGCAGTGTCGGCCAGACCTCGCGGCGCTGGTTTGAGTATCGCAGGAGCTGATTGATCGCCTCGCCGATGGGGTTCTCGATGGCGGGGCTCTTGAACTCAGCCACCACCAGCGGGATGCCGTTCACGAACAACACCGCATCGGGGATGATGTGCCCGCGCCCGCTGGTCAGCTCCACCTTGAACTGGTTGATCACCAGGAAGTCGTTGTTCTCCGGAAGGTCCCAGTCGATGAACCGGATCGGCTGCTCCCGGCCGTGGTTCCAGTCGCCCAGTCCCTCGGCCACCGCCCCCTTGATCAGAAGCTGCGTGGCTACCTGGTTGATCTCCATCAGCCGGTGTCCGCCGGCCTGCTCCAGATCGCGGATGGCTTTGGCGACGCGGGCGTCATCCAGCCAGGGCTCCCCATCCCGCAGGTTGATCCGCCGCAGCGCATCAGCCAGGCGGCCTTTGAGCAGCACCTCGCGCGAGCTGGTCCGCTCGGTCGTCTCCGGCAGGTCCGGGTCGCCCTCGATCCACTGCCATCCCATCGCCTGCAACTGCTCGCAGAAGGGCCGCTCGACGACCTCGTATTCCCACTGAATCACGCTCATCGATCACCCCAAAGCAATACAGATAGTCAGGAGCCAAGCCAACCCGCGTTAGCCAGCCTGTCCCAGGCAACCCGCACATGCTCATCTCGGAACATCGCTCTCTTACGGGG
>Ga0272444_10004767_pt1 | contig 11880 bp, 7 predicted proteins | sample SSMForm13_FD_201033 | JGI IMG/M metagenome (GOLD analysis project Ga0272444, IMG submission 201033) | Marine sediment archaeal communities from Little Sippewissett salt marsh, Falmouth, MA, United States - SSM-Form-13 | ecosystem: Environmental > Aquatic > Marine > Wetlands > Sediment ... | reverse complement strand
TTGAGCGGCGTCCTGATCTATTGGAGCGGGCCGATTTGAGCGAGCAGGATCGCGGGTTCCTGGCCGGGTTGGCCCAAGAGGCAGGTCCCAGGGATGCGTGAACTGCCGGGGAGGGCCCGGACGGCGAAAATTGGCTCAATTTCGCGGTTTTTTCCAATTTTGCATTCTTGAGCGTGCGTGCTATAATTTTACTTTGCGGGCGGGCACAATCATATCGTCTGCTGTTGCGTTTTTGCGAGCAACGTTCTCCAATGTGTCTTGCACAAGCTGTTACCCGATGGCCCAAGCGCCAGCCCATGAACCAGACCCAATGGCAGTATAGATCATGACTGCTCTTATAGAGATCATTGGATCTTTAGAAAATCAAGAATAGGAGGTGACGAATATCGGATCGAGTTGGAAAAAGTTTCAGAGATAGACGTGTGACAAGAACCGCAACTGACGTTACGATTCAAACCTACTTTAGGAGGAGGAAAATGCCTAGTAACAAAAAGTTGTTTGGCTTGGTCGCATTGGTCGTGCTTGCAAGCATGCTGCTTCCGGCTTGCGGTGGTGGCGGTGCCGAGGGCAAGACCCTGGTGATCTGCCAGGGGCAGGAGCCCGACACGCTGTACGTCTATGGTGGCTCAATGCTGGCCGCGACGCACATCGAGACCGCGCTCTACGACGCTTCGGCTCTGCCGGGGGCCGTAGACGACCGGTCATTCGGCTACCAGGCCACGATCACGACCAAGCTGCCCTCGCTGGAGGATGGCGACGCCGAGATCAACATGGTGACAGTGAGCGCCGGCGACACGGTCGTCGACGCCGGTGGCGACCCGGTTGAGCTGGCCGACGGTGTGATAATCAAGACCGATGGCTGCCGATCCAGTGACTGCGCCACCGAGTACGCGGGCGGCGACGTCCAGATGGAGCAGATGGCCGTCACCTTCACCCTGCTGGACAACCTGGTGTGGTCCGACGGAGAGGCTGTCACGGCGAGTGACTCGGTCTTTTCGTTCGATCTGGCCAAGGACCCTGACACCCCCAACCCCAGCCGCTACACCGAGGATCGGACCGCTTCCTACGAGGCGCCTGATGACCTGACCATCGTCTGGACCGGCCTGCCGGGCTACATCGACAGCGCTTACTTTACCAATATCTGGGTTCCGCTGCCTGAGCACGTCCTGGGCGAGATGACGGCGGCCGAGATCGTCGAGTCGGAGGAAGCCTCACGTACGCCCATCGGCTATGGTCCCTTCACCGTCGAGGAGTGGGTCTCGGGTGATCACATCACCGTGGTCAAGAACGACAACTACTTCCGCGCCGACGAGGATCTGCCCAAGGTGGATAAGGTGGTCTATCGCTTTATCGGCGAGGAGCCGAACCCTGCTATCGCCGCCCTGTTGGCCGGCGAGTGCGACATCCTGACCCAGGATGTGGGCTTGGAAGACCAGGCCGAGCTGCTGATCGAGCTGGAGGAACAGGGACAACTGATCCCCACCTTTGTCACCGGCACGGTTTGGGAGCACGTCGACTTTGGCATCAACCCGGTCGATGACTATGCATCGACCCGCCCCGACTTTTTCGAGGACGTCGAGATGCGCCAGGCGATCGCCATGTGCCTGGATCGCCAGACGGTGGTTGACGAGATCCTGCTCGGTAAGTCGGTCGTGATCGACTCGTACATTCCCGAGGAGCATCCCGAGTACAACGCCGATGTGGCCAAGTACGAGTACGATCCGCAAGCGGCCATGGCCATGCTGGATTCACTGGGCTGGACCGATGAGGACGGCGACGGCATCCGCGAGTGCAACGGCTGCGACGTGGATGGGGCGGATGATGGCACACCGCTCTCCTTCAAGTGGGGCAGCACCACGGCGCCCATGCGCGTCAACGCGATGCTCATCTTCCAGGCGAACCTGGCCGAGTGTGGCGTCGAGATCGTGCTGGACAACATCCCCAGCACCGAGTGGTTCGCCGATGGTCCGGAGGGGCCGCTGTTCGGCCGTCACTTTGACATGGGCGAGTTCGCCTGGCTGACCGGTGTCGAGCCGCCCTGTGCGCTGTACCTGACCTCCGAGTGGCCGAGCGAGGACTCGGGTTGGGCCGGCCAGAATAACCCCGGCTACACCAACCCCGACTTCGACGAGGCCTGCAACGCCGCGCTCCAGTCGCTGCCCGGGACGCCCGAGTACAGCCAGTATCACAAGGAAGCCCAGCGCATCTTTGCCGAGGACCTGCCAGTGGTGCCGCTCTACCTGCGGACCAAGCTGGCGGCCTATCGGCCACAGGTCGAGGGCTTTATCATGGACACGACGTGCAACACCGAGATGTGGAACATCGAGGAATTCGACATCGTCGAGGGAGACTAGTCCCTAGCATAAGGTGAAACACAGGTGATGGCGGGGCTCTCGCCAGAGGGTCCCGCCATCACCGATTTGACTCTAGAGAGGACAGAGGATGACCGGATACCTCGTTCGACGGTTTCTGCAGATGGCGTTGGTGGTGCTGCTTTCTACTCTGGCGGTCTATGTGCTGCTGAACGTTGCGCCGGGAGGCCCGCTTTCGGGGCTGCGTACGGCCAGCGCCGACCGGCGCCAACGAGTTAGCGAGGCGGACATCGCCCGCCTCGAGGCCTACCTGGGGATCGACAAACCCTTGATCCTGCGGTACGTCGCCTGGATGGTGGGGGACGACTGGCTGGGATCCGACTGGATGTCCCTCTCCCTAGGTGGGTACCGGGAGCCAGGAGCGGACGAAGAGGAACAGGGCACGCGCTTTTGGGTCGAACCGGGAGTGCCTCGCCTGCGTCCCACCTACACGCTGTGGGTGCAGGGTGAGGAGGTCGAAGAGGGCGTCGTGGAGGCGACCTACGTCGAGGCCCGGCCCACTGGTGACCGCCCAGACGACGTGATCCAGGTCCAGGTGATTGAGGTACAGGGGCCGGATATGCGGACCGAGCGTATTGGTGGGGACGAGGTGCTCGTCCGCACTACGCCGGAAACCGAGTTCGTGATCCCCGACGTCGAGTCTCGTCCCGAGGAGGGTACCTGGCTCAACGTGGGGTGGTTGTTCAACCCCTATCGCGGCATCTTGGGGCGCTATGCGGGATACCACGGCGACCGGCGCGGCGTGGCCCGGCTCGACTGGGGTACATCTTGGAAGGAGGCCGCCGGGCAGCCCGTTCAGATGCTGATCATGAGCCGGCTGGGTAACACGCTCCTGTTGATGACCTCGTCGCTTCTCGTTTCGCTCTTGATCGCGATTCCCATTGGCATTCTGTCGGCTGTCAGGCAGTACTCGGCACTCGACTACTTTACGACAACCTTTAGCTTTTTCGGGTCGTCGATGCCCGTCTTTTGGTTCGGGCTGATGTTGATCCTGGTGTTTTCGTTCAAATTCCAGGACTGGGGATTGCCCTCGATGCCGGTCGGCGGTGTGGAGATGGCGCGCTCGGCTCCCAAGGGGCAGATCCTGTACTATTTGAATGCGACCCCCGGTGGTTTCGTGGATCGGCTGGTGCACCTGATTATGCCAACGACGGTCCTGAGCCTGTTCTACACTGCCGCCTGGAGCCGTTTCACGCGCTCTAGCATGCTGGAGGTGCTGCGCCAGGACTATATTCGTACGGCTCGGGCAAAGGGGCTGCGCGAGCGGATCGTGTTGGGCAGGCACGCCCTGCGCAATGCCATGATCCCGCTGATCACCAGCGTGGTGCTGCAGCTGCCGGGCCTCTTTGGCGGAGCGACGATCACCGAATCGGTCTTCCAGTACAATGGCATCGGCAGGCTCTACTATGATACCTTGGTAGGAGCTGACTGGCCGGTGGTGATGGTCATCCTGTTGATTACGTCGATTCTGGTGGTGCTGGCAACCCTGCTGGGCGACATCCTGTACACCATCGTCGATCCGCGTATCCGGTTCGACTAACTGAGCCGGCATTTGTGACAAACGTCTGAGGAGATTGCAGAAAATGGCGGTTGCCGAGTTAGAGGCTGAAGGACTACGGACAGAGGAACCTGAAAGCTGGTTACGTATCACCTGGCGTCGTCTGCGCCGCCACAAGCTGGCACTGATGGGCATAGGCATTATCCTGCTGCTGGTGCTCGCGACCATCTTTGCTCCGCTTCTGACCCCGTACGATCCCATCAGGGACCTCGAGCCGACGAACAGCAGCGCCGGGCCCTCGCGGGATCATTGGATGGGCACCGATCGAGTGGGGCGAGATGTGTTCACCCGCCTGCTGTACGCCGGGCGCATCTCGCTGACGGTGGCGTTCGTGGTGGTGATTCTAACCGAGTTGAGTGGGGCCTTTATCGGCGCCATCTCGGGGTATTATGGTGGGCGGGTGGATGCGATTATCCAGCGAGCCACCGAGTTCCTGCTCACCCTGCCGCTGCTGCCGCTGCTGCTGGCGGTGGCGGCGATTCTGCGCGGGGTGTATATCCCCGGGCTGCCGCCCGAGTGGAGCAGTGCCGTGGTGGTGATCATCGTGCTGACGCTTTTTGGGTGGATGGCGCCCTGCCGCCAGGCTCGCGGTATGGTGCTTTCGCTGCGCGAGCGCGAGTTCACCGAGGCCTCGCGGGCCCTCGGTCTTTCTGACCTGCGGATCATCATCCGGCACATGCTGCCCAACGCCCTGCCGCCGCTGATCGTGGACGCGACGTTGGCATTGGGACAGACGATCATCCTGGAATCATCCCTCAGTTTCCTCGGCCTGGGCATCCAACCCCCGGTCGCCACGTGGGGGAATATGCTCTTTGAATACCAGCGGGAAATGTGGACCCAGCCGCTCTCAGTGTTCTTTCCGGGCTTGACCATCTTTTTCGCCTCGCTTTCCTTCAACTATTTGGGCGATGGGCTGCGCGACGCGCTCGACCCGCGCCTCAAGATGTAGCCTTTCTCGGCCGGCACTCTGGCTGGCACAGGAGGATCTGATCATTGAGCGATCAACAGAACGGAATCATCCTCAAAGTCCGGGATCTGCGCACCTACTTTCATACGGAGGATGGCGTCGTCAAGGCGGTTGATGGCATAGACCTCGACGTGAGACGGGGCCAGGTATTGGGGTTGGTGGGAGAGTCGGGCTGTGGCAAGAGCGTCACCTCGCTATCGATCATGCGCCTGGTGGGCGTTCCAGGAGAGATCGAGTCGGGTGAGATCTGGTTCGAGGATCGGAACCTGCTCGAGCTCGACGAGATGGAGATGGCCCAGATGCGGGGCAGCAGTCTCTCGATGATCTTTCAGCAGCCGGTCAGCTGTCTGAACCCGGTCTTTAGGGCCGGCGATCAGGTGGCAGAGGTGTTGGAAGTGCACGAGGGGCTGGGAGAAAAGGCGGCCTGGGAGCGAGCGGTCGAACTGCTCCGCATGGTCGGGATCCCCGAGCCGGAGAAACGGGCGACGTCCTTTCCTCACGAGCTCTCAGGTGGCATGGCCCAGCGGGTCATGATCGCGATGGCCCTCGCCTGCTCGCCTAAACTGCTCATCGCTGACGAGCCTACCACCGCGCTGGACGTGACGATCCAGGCCCAGATCCTGGACTTGATGCGCGACCTGCGCAGCAAGGTGGACGCTTCGATCATCCTGATCACCCACGACATGGGTGTGATCGCCGAGATGGCGGAGCGGGTGGCAGTGATGTATGCCGGGCGCATCGTCGAGCAGACCGACGTGCAGACCCTGTTCGACGATCCGCTCCACCCCTACACCCGCGGGCTGCTGGCGTCGATTCCGGTTCTGGGCGTGGTCCGTGATCGTCTCGACGTGATCAAGGGCACGGTGCCCAACCTGATCAACCTGCCACCGGGATGCAAGTTCGCGCCGCGGTGCGAGGCGCGGGTCGAGCACGGACTCACCCAGTGTACCGAAGAGGAACCGCCTCTGGTGGACGTCAAGGCGGGCCACCAGGCGCGTTGCTGGCTTTACAAGTAGCTATTGACAAGGAGACCATATGGCGGAGCGCTCAAACCCACCGACGACCGATAGTCCGAATGGGGATATCCTGGTTGTCGACGACTTGGTCAAGTATTTTCCCATCAAGAAAGGGTTCCTGCAGCGCGTTCAGGCGCAGGTGCGGGCCGTGGATGGCATCAGCTTTTCCATCAAGCCGGGAGAGACGATGGGGTTGGTGGGAGAGTCGGGCTGTGGCAAGACCACAACGGGTCGGACTATCCTGCGCCTGATCCCTGCCACCTCTGGCCAGGTCTTTTTCGAGGGGAAGAACATCCTGGGGTTGAAACGGCAGAGCCTGAAGCAATTCCGCCGGGATATGCAGATCATCTTTCAGGATCCGTTCTCGTCGCTCGACCCGCGCATGCCCATCGGCGATTCGATCGCCGAGGGATTGGCCGTGCACGGCATGGGCAATGCCCGAGAGCGGTTCAACGCCGTGTTGGATGCGCTTCACGAGGTACAGCTGCGGCCCGATCACGCCCGGCGCTACCCCCACGAGTTCTCGGGTGGCCAGCGCCAGCGCATCGGCATCGCCCGAGCGCTCATCCTCCGGCCCAAGTTCATCGTCTGCGACGAGCCGGTCTCGGCCCTCGACGTGTCGGTCCAATCCCAGGTGCTCAACATCCTCATGGACCTGCAGCAGGAGCACGGGCTGACCTATCTCTTTATCGCCCACAACCTGAGCGTGGTGGAGCACATATCGGACCGGGTGGCGGTGATGTACGTGGGCAAGATCGTCGAGTTGGCCGAGCGGGAAGAGCTGTACAAGCATCCGCTCCATCCGTACACTCAGGCGCTCATGTCGGCGATCCCGGTGCCGGACCCCCGGGCAATCAGAGAGAGGATCATATTGAAGGGCGATGTGCCCAGTCCGGTCAACCCGCCTTCGGGGTGCCGTTTCCACACCCGGTGCTCGATCGCCATGGAACGCTGCAGCGTCGAGAGCCCTCCGTTGGTCGACCAAGGTGGGGGACATCTGGTGGCGTGCTGGGCTGTGGGCTAGGGCCATCCCTGCGGCTTCCAGCACAGGCGTATTCCCCTTCCGGGCAGCTCTGATTGCCTGGATTTGTCGACTGGAGTTCCATGAATAGAAAACCCAAGTTGCTTCCGGCGGTATTGTCTTTTGTGTTTGTGAGTTTGCTGGCGATCTGGGGTATGACGGCGCTGTCGGTTCAGGACGCATTGTGGTTCCTGCCGGCCTTTTCCAAGAGCGCTGCGTACTTTGACCTCTACTGGGACGGCGAGGTCCTGCGGGTGGAGCCGAGTTCTCCCGAATACGACGCGCTGAACCAGGCGATCCAAGAAGAGTTTGCCCACGTGCGCTCTTATCCCAGTTCGGCCGGGCTTTCGGACGCTGCGCTGGAGGATCTTCGGGCCGAGGGCCGGTTGCTGGAGTGCTATTTCGATGAGCCGGCGATGATCCACAGCCGGTACTTTTATGGCGCGTCCCGGACGTTTTTCGTCCCGTTGAGCGGGCATCATGCCGATCAGCATCGGGTGTTCAACGGTGGCCGCGGCGCACCTCTGGAGCTGCAGGATACCAGCTTGATCATGGCGGCAGCGGAGGACGCAGCCCGGGCCGACGGCTCGCCCTAAGCACCCAGAGCATCGTCGAGAGGCGTGGAACGTCGTTCACGCCTCTTTTGCGTTGGCTGGCGCGAGGCGTTGGCCAGTCACTTGATCGATGTGAGAGAGGTCATGACCCGATTCCTGTCCCGAAGACTGATCACGATACTAGTGGCGCTGCTGCTGGCCAACCTGTTTGGGTATGCCTACGCTCACTTGGTGCTGCCGATTCGTGCTTCCCGCATTCCCTACCTGCAGGCCCCACCGTCAACCCAACAGCCCCTGGTGGAGGCATATGGCGACTATTTGCAGGGGGCGGTGCGGCTCGATTTCGGTGATCTGCCCGGTCGGGAGCAGGACATCGCCGGAGCGATCTTTCATTCGGTGGGGGCGAGCCTGGGCCTGCTGGTGCTGGCGTTGGCGGCGAGCGTGGCCGTGGGTCTGGGGCTCGGCCTGCGAGCTGCCCGCCCTGAGGGAGGAGGCGTTTCCCGCTGGCTGACGCTCCTTACGACGATCGGGCTTGCCCTGCCCAGCTTTTACATCGGCAGCGTGTTGATCATGGCGCTGTTCACCTATGTCCTGCAGACCAGTCGGGCTACCCCGCTGCCCATGGGGGGCTTTGGTTGGGATCAGCGGTTGATCCTGCCGGCGCTGGCGCTGATGGTGCGACCCACGGTCCAAATCGCCCAGATGTCAGCCAGTCTGATGGAAGAAGAGTTGGGTAAGCGGTACATCGTCACCGCTCGGAGCATCGGCCATCCGTGGAGCGTGGTCCGTCGCCGACACGCGCTGCGCTGCATCTATGCGCCGCTGGTGCTGACGGTGGCCAGCTCATTTCGCCTGATGATGGGCGAATTGATCCTCATCGAGTGGTTGTTCAACTGGCCTGGATTGGGTCGGCTCTTTGCCCAGGCGCTGGTGCCCGGGCAGTTGAGTACTGCGTTGGGTTCGCCCTTCTTCCTCAATCCTCCGGTGGTGGCAACGGTGCTGACCGCCTTTGCTGCCTTCTTCCTGATCTCTGATCTGATCGCCACCCTGTGGGTGCGGGCCGTCGATCCCCGGCTGCGCGAGACGGACGAAGGCGTCAGCAGTACCGACGTCATCTCGGCTCGTTCCGGCTTCGCGCGGCGGAACTGGGGCCTGTTCGTGGGCGGGGTGATTGTTCTGTTGGTGATCGGGATCGCTATCTATGGTCCCAAGCTGGCGCTCCACGATCCGCAGGCAAGGAATTCGATCATCCAGATGGAGGATGGGTGGCAGACGGCACCCTTTCCACCATTCACCGTGCCGGGCTATCCCCTGGGTTCGGATGACTATGGGCGTGATCTGCTGAGCCGCCTGCTGTGGGCCGTGCGCCCGACCATGATCCTGGTGGCAGGTGTGGCCCTCATCCGCCTGATCGGTGGTACCTTGGCGGGCTTGACCGCGGGTTGGTCCACGGGGCGGATCGGGCGCGGGTTGGACCTGCTCATCTCGGGCGCGCTGTCGGTGCCGGTCCTGATGATCGCCCTGGGCGTCATCGCGGCGGTGGGCAACGAGTTCTCTCTGGGGTGGAGTCTGGCCGCGTTCGTGTTCGGGCTATCGGTGACCGGCTGGGCCGAGGTGGCCAAGGTGATCCGCGAGCGGACCCGGCTGGTCAAGGGGCAGCAGTATATCGAGGCAGCCCAGGCACTGGGCGAACCTCGTCTGTGGATCCTGGGACGGCACGTTCTGCCCCAGGTGATGCCGGTGGTGTGGATGATGTTCGCCCTCGAGATCAGCAGCAGCCTGATGACCGTCGCTGGGCTGGGTTTCCTGGGCTACTACATCGGCGGGGATGTGTGGATCGAGGTGGGGGATTTCGTGGCTCGCAAGGCGAGCTTGGTGTCGGAATTGGGCCAGATGCTGGCCACGTCGAACACGGGTATCGCCCGGCTGGGGCTGAGGGGGCTGCCGCTCGCCATGTTGGCTGTGGGGGCGGTGATCTTTATCGTCGTTCTGGGCTTTAACCTGCTGGGCGCAGGCTTGCGACAGCGGCTGAGCGTGAACGGGAAGCGAAAGCACACGCCTCTCTCGGATGCGCGGTGGCGCGTCAAGCTCTGGCTGGATGCCCGGGTGACCCATCCCCTGTCCCTGTGGATGCGGGCACATCCGGCCTTGGTGGGGGCGGTGGGGGTGCTGTTCCTGCTGGCCGTCGGCGTGCTGGCGTGGCAACTGCTGCAGTTTGAGCCGCCGCCCGAGCCGCCGGCGGTGGTGTTGGAGGTGCCCGGAGAGCATCTCTGGGGATCGCCGCGCCGCGATCCCTACAACACGACCTGGCACGACGTGGTGGGTCCTATCGACCCCTCTGTCCTGTGGGTGTTCGAGGATCCGGCGGGATTCTCCGGTGGGCCGGTCGTGTCGGCTGATGGCACGCTCTATGTCGTGTCTGAGGCGGGGACGCTCTACAGCCTCGATGTGGATGGCGACGTGCTGTGGAGCTTGGCACTGGGGGCAGAGGCGGTGGGTGGGCCGGTACTGGGGTTAGCGGGCGAGATCTATGTGGCGGACAAGGAGGGAGGTCTGTCGGTGGTCACCAGTGCTGGGATTGTGGCCTGGCGCTTCCAGTCTGAGACCTCCGGAGCGGCGACCAGTGGGCCGACCGTCGGCCCGGATGGCACGATCTACTATGCGGTGCGGAGCAACGTTCAGGCGGTGTCGCCCGACGGGGCGTCTCTATGGAGCACCCGTGTGCCACACGACGATCGATCGATGCCGCTTCATCTCAGCCCGGACGACTCGCTCCTGTTCTGGGAGAACGTCATCCTGGATGCCCAGGAGGGCACTCTGCTCGACCTCCAGGTGCCGTTCGACGTGGACCAGTACATCACCGGGGCTGACGGGCGCACCTACCTCCGCGTGCGCGAGACCGTGGTCCAGTGGCAGCCGGCCGGAGCCGAGATCGAGCTCATCGAAACCGCCCGCTGGGATGCCCGAGCACTGGGGACCCTGGCGGCTCCCATCGACGCCGGGGTGACCCCTCAGCGGGAGATGTGGCTGCTCTACTCGAACATCTATGCCGGTTCGTGGGCTGTGTGGTTGGACCCCAGCGGCCGGGTATTGGACACCGATAGCCTGGACATCGGCCGGGGCCAGGTGACCGGTGTTGGGCCGGGGCCCATCATCTACATCTGCTCCGGGTGGAGCAGCCGGGCGAACCCCACGCCCGAGTGCATGGCCGTGCCTCTCGACCCGGAAGTGGATGGCCCAGCCTGGGTGCTCCCCCTCGAGCAGGGAGAGATGGTGATGGGGAGCGCACTGCTCCCGGGCAGGATCTATGCGACCGTGAATGGCATGGAAGGTGGGTTCCTGTACGCCATCGGGGACGAGTGACGCAGCCCTCCCCGGCTGCGTTCCGGTTTGGGCACTGCGTTTCTGTTGCCGGGAGGCTGGGAGCTTGAGGCGGATATTCTATCCCAACAGCGTGGCGGTGATCGGTGTCTCGGATCGACCCGATAACTTGGCCGCGGTCATCATCCACAACTTGCAGGCGTTCGGCTACGCCGGCGATATCCACGCCGTGGGGCTGCGGCCCGGAGAGGTGCACGGCGTCCCGATCCTCGCGTCGGTGGCGGCACTGCCGGACGGCGTCGACCTGGCCGTGATCCTGACCCCGGCGGCGACGGTGCCCGGTCTGCTGGACGAGTGCGGAAAGCGGGGCATCCGCCGGGCGGTGATCGAGTCGGGCGGCTTTTCCGAGTTCTCGGCGGAAGGCAAGGCGCTGGAGGAGCAGGTGTGCCATGTGGCGGCCCGGTGGGATATCCGCTTTGTGGGCCCCAACTGTATCAGTGTCATAAACATGGAGAACGGTCTGTGCCTTCCCTTTGCCCAGCTTGGCTCCGGGGCGGCCCGCCGGGGCCCGGTCTCGGTGCTGGCTCAGAGCGGAGGGGTGGCGATCTCGTACGCCCTGATGCTCAGCGAGGCCGGGCTGGGGATCAACAAGGCCGTCAGTATGGGGAACAAGACGGACCTGGATGAGGTGGATTATCTGGCGTTCTTGCTGGATGATCCCGGCACCGAGATCGTGCTGATCCACCTGGAGGGGATCGAGGATGGGCGCCGGCTGGTGGAAGCGATTGCTGCTTCGCCCAAGCCGGTGATCGTGCACAAGACGAATGTGTCGCCGGCCGGGGCGCAGATCGCTTTCTCGCACACGGCGGCGCTGGCCAGCGACGACCGGGTAGTGGATGCAGCCCTGCGGCAGGCGGGGATCGCCCGGGCCAAGAGTTTCGGCGATGCGGTGGCCATAGCGCAGGGCTTGGTGTTGCCGCCGGTGCGCGGCAGTGACCTGGTCATCGTTTCCCGCTCCGGGGGCCACGCGGTGATCGCTGCCGATGCGGCCGAGGCGAATGGGTTCCGGCT
>Ga0272444_10004766_pt1 | contig 11880 bp, 8 predicted proteins | sample SSMForm13_FD_201033 | JGI IMG/M metagenome (GOLD analysis project Ga0272444, IMG submission 201033) | Marine sediment archaeal communities from Little Sippewissett salt marsh, Falmouth, MA, United States - SSM-Form-13 | ecosystem: Environmental > Aquatic > Marine > Wetlands > Sediment ... | reverse complement strand
CGTCCACGGGCTTGGAATGGGCCAGGTCGCGGCCGTAGCACTTGGAGCACACCCCTCGGCGGGACTCGCAGGTCAAGACCGAGCGGATTTCCACCCGCTCCACGCCGGCCTCTTCCAGCATAGCCACCCCGTCCTCGTCGATCTCGTCGCCGGCCTTGATCAATACGTCGTCTGTGAGCGGGTCGGTGACGTCCTTCAAAGCGGTGCGGCCCAGTACGCGCTCGCCCACCCGCTGGATCACCTCGCCGCCCTCGCGCAGGGCCTCCACCTCGATGCCGTCGATGGTGCCGCAGTCGATCTCGGTGACGATGGCGTCCTGGCTAACGTCCACCAGGCGGCGGGTGAGATAGCCGGAGTTGGCGGTCTTGAGCGCCGTGTCGGCCAGGCCCTTGCGCGCGCCGTGGGTGGAGCTGAAGTACTGCAGCACCGTCAGGCCCTCGCGGAAGTTGGCGGTGATGGGGGTCTCGATGATCTCGCCCGAGGGCTTGGCCATCAGACCGCGCATGCCGGCCAACTGCTTCATCTGGTCCTTGGAGCCGCGGGCCCCGGAGTCGGCCATCATGTAGATGGGGTTGAAGCTGTCGGTGGTCACCTCCTGGCCCTCGGGCGAGGAGATGACCTCGGTGGAGATCTCCTCCATCATCTCGCCGGCCACGTCCTCGGTGGCCTTGGCCCAGATGTCCACGGCCTTGTTGTACTTCTCGCCGTGGGTGATGATGCCGTCCTTGTACTGCTTTTCGATCTCCTGCACCGCGGCCATGGCCTGATCGATGATCCGCTGCTTGCGGTGGGGGATGACCATGTCCGACACGCAGATGCTAAGCCCGCTCTTGGTGGCGAACTTGTAGCCCATGTCCTTGAGCCGGTCCGATAGGATGACCGTGGCCTTGGTGCCCGCGGTGCGGTAGCAGGAGCCCACCAGCTCCTTGAGGGCCTTTTTGTCCATGACCAGGTTCACCGCCTGGAAGCCCAGCTCCTCGGGCAGGGCCTGGGACAGGAGCACCCGGCCCACGGTGGTGCGCACCCGCGAGCCGTCGATGCGCACCTCGATGGCCGCGTGCAAATCCACCGCGCCGGCGTCGTAGGCCATGATCACCTCGCCGATGTCGGCGAAGACCTTGCCCTCGCCCCGGGCCAGGGGCCGCTCGCGGGTCATGTAGTACAGGCCCAGCACGATGTCCTGGTTGGGCACGATGATAGGCTGGCCGTTTGCCGGGCTGAGGATGTTGTTGGTGGACATCATCAGCACCCGGGCCTCGATCTGGGCCTCGATGCTCAGCGGGATGTGCACCGCCATCTGGTCGCCGTCAAAGTCGGCGTTGTAGGCCTGGCAGACCAGGGGGTGCAGCTGGATGGCCTTGCCCTCCACCAGCAGGGGCTCGAATGCCTGTATGCCCAACCGGTGCAGGGTGGGGGCGCGGTTTAAGAGCACCGGGTACTCGCGCACCACCTCGGACAGGGTGTCCCACACCTCCTCGGTCTCGCGCTCGACCATCTTCTTGGCGCCCTTGATGGTGGTGACCAGGCCCTTGACCTCCAAACGGTTGTAGATAAAGGGCTTGAACAGCTCCAGGGCCATCTTTTTGGGCAGACCGCACTGGTGCAGGCGAAGGTCCGGGCCGATGACGATGACCGAGCGGCCCGAGTAGTCCACCCGCTTGCCCAACAGGTTTTGGCGGAAGCGGCCCTGCTTGCCCTTGAGCATGTCGCTCAGGCTCTTGAGGGGGCGCTTGTTGGGCCCGGTGATGGTCTTGCCCCTCCGGCCGTTGTCGAAAAGCACATCAACCGCCTCTTGCAGCATGCGCTTTTCGTTGCGGATGATGATGTCCGGCGCGGCCAGCTCGTTGAGGCGCCGCAAACGGTTGTTGCGGTTGATCACCCGGCGGTAGAGGTCGTTCAAGTCGCTGGTGGCGAAGCGGCCGCCGTCCAGGGGCACCAGGGGACGAAGGTCCGGGGGCAGCACCGGGATGATGTCCATGATCATCCACTCGGGGCTGTTGATGCTGTTCTTGAAGGCATCGATGACCTTCAGGCGCTTACTAAGCTTCTTGCGCTTGGCCTCGGAGGCCGTCTCCATCATCTCCACCCGAAGCTCGTCCCAGAGCTTGTCCAGGTTGAGCTCGGAGAGCATCTCCTTGACCGCCTCGGCTCCGATGCCGGCCCTGAAGCGGCTGCCGAACTCCATGATGAGTTGGCGGTACTTGTCCTCGGGCAACAGGGTGCCCTTGGACACGCCGCTCTCGCCCTCCTCCAGCATGATGTAAGACTCGAAGTACAGGACCTTTTCCAGCTCCTTGAGCGTCAGGTCCAGCAGGTTGCCCACCTTGGAGGGGAGCGACTTGAGAAACCAGATGTGAGCCACGCTGCTGGCCAGGTCGATGTGTCCCATGCGCTCGCGGCGCACCTTGGACTGGATGACCTCGACCCCGCACTTTTCGCAGACCACGCCGCGGTGCTTCATGCGCTTGTATTTGCCGCAGTTGCACTCATAGTCCTTGGTGGGGCCGAATATCTTGGCGCAGAACAGCCCGTCCCGCTCCGGCTTGAAGGTGCGGTAGTTGATGGTCTCGGGCTTTTTGACCTCGCCAAAGGACCAGGCCCTTATCTTCTCCGGGCTGGCCAGGGATATCTGGACGGCGTCGAAGCTCAGGGGGTCCTTGGGCTTGGCGAAATAGCTGTAGAGATCTTCCAAGGGAGTTCTCCTTTAGTCTAAGGCCGCGGTGAGTTCCTTCTTCTCGATCAGCTCCATGTCCAGGCAAAGGGCCTGCAGCTCCTTGACCAGGACGTTGAAGCTCTCGGGAAGCCCGGCCTCCAGATTGTTCTCGCCCTTGACAATCTTTTCGTACATGCGGGTGCGACCGGCCACATCGTCGCTCTTGACGGTGAGGAACTCCTGCAGGGAGTAGGCCGCGCCATAGGCTTCCATGGCCCAGACCTCCATCTCGCCCAGGCGCTGCCCGCCGAACTGGGCCTTGCCGCCCAGGGGCTGCTGGGTAACCAGGGAATAGGGGCCGATGGAGCGCGCGTGTATCTTGTCATCCACCAGGTGGTGGAGCTTGAGCATATACATGATGCCCACCGTGACCTCGCGGTCGAATGTGTCGCCGGTGCGGCCGTCGATGAGTTGGGCCTGGCCGGTGGGCTTGACCCCGGCCAGCTTGAGAAGCTTGCCGATCTCGTCCTCGCTGGCCCCGTCGAACACCGGGGTGGCCATGGGCACGCCCTTCATGAGGCGGTGGCCCATGGCCAGAAGCTGGTCGTCGTCCAGGCCGGCGGTGAGCTCGGCGTACTCCTTTTTGGAGTAGGTCTTGGTCAGGAACTCCTTGAGCTCCTTGATCCGCACCTTCCTTGTCTTTTCCTTGGCATCGCCCAGGGACTCAACTATCTCTGCCACCTTGTGGCCCAACTCCACCGAGGCCCAGCCCAGGTGGGTCTCCAGCACCTGGCCCACGTTCATGCGGCTGGGCACGCCCAGGGGGTTCAAGACCAGGTCCACCGGGGTGCCGTCGGCAAAGTAGGGCATGTCCTCCTCGGGCAGGATGCGGCTGACCACGCCCTTGTTGCCGTGGCGGCCGGCCATCTTGTCGCCCACCGAGAGCTTGCGCTTCATGGCCACGTAGACCTTGACCATTTTGATGACCCCGGGAGGCAACTCGTCGCCCTTTTTGAGGCGGCCGATCTTCTCCTCGGTGGCCTGGCGGATCATGTCCACCTGCTCCAGATAGCCGTCGATGACCCGCTCCAGCTCGCGCTGGGCCTTTTCGCTGGCCCCGGCCAGCTCCATGTCCCTGAGGTACTTGAGCGGCACGCCCTTGAGGTCCTCCGGGTCCACGGCGCCCTTTTTGATGAGCACCTTGCCGTGATCGTTTTTGATGGGCGCGGCCAGGGACTTGCCGCCCACCAGGCGCCGGATGTCGTCCAGGGCGTTGCGGTGGATGATGTGGACCTCGTCGTTCTGGTCCTTGATCAGGCGGGCCACCTCATCGTCCTCGATGGACTGGGCCCGCTCGTCTTTTTCGATGCCCTTGCGGCTAAACACCCGGGCGTCTATGACGATGCCCTCCACCCCGGGCGGCACCCTGAGGCTGGTGTCCTTAACATCGCCGGCCTTTTCGCCGAAGATGGCCCTGAGGAGCTTTTCCTCCGGGCTGAGCTGGGTCTCGCCCTTGGGGGTGATCTTGCCCACCAGGATGTCGCCGGCCTTGATCTCGGCCCCGATGCGGATGATGCCGCTCTCGTCCAGGTCGCGCAAAGCCTCGTCGCCCACGTTGGGAATGTCGCGGGTGATCTCCTCCTTGCCCAGCTTGGTGTCCCGGGCCACGGTTTCGAACTCCTCGATGTGCAGGGAGGTGAAAACGTCGTCCTTGACGATGCGCTCGGAGATGAGGATGGAGTCCTCGTAGTTGAAGCCGCCCCAGCTCATGAAGGCCACCAGGATGTTCTGCCCCAGGGCCAGTTCGCCCTGAGCCACGGCCGGGCCGTCGGCCAGGATCTGGCCCTTGATCACCCGCTGGCCCCGGCCCACGATGGGCTTCTGGCTGGTGCAGGTGTTCTGGTTGCTGCGGCGGAACTTGATAAGCTTGTAGATCTTCACCTGGCTGTGGGCGTCGGCGGTCAGGGGCTCGTCGTAGCGCACCACGATGCGCCCGGCGTCCACGTCGTTGATCACCCCGTCGGCCTCGGCCACCACGCACACCCCGCTGTCGCGGGCCACCACCGACTCCATGCCCGTGCCCACCAGGGGCGCGTCGGTCCTGAGCAGGGGCACCGCCTGGCGCTGCATGTTGGAGCCCATGAGGGCGCGGTTGGCGTCGTCGTTCTCCAAAAAGGGCACCAACGAGGCGGCCACCGACACCAGCTGGTTGGGGCTGACGTCCATGTACTCCACATCGTCCGGGCCCACCAGCATGAACTCGCCCTCGCGGCGGGCGCTGATGATGTCGTTCAAGAACTTGCCCTTGCCGTCGATGGGCGCGTTGGCCTGGGCGATGGCGTGGTCGCCCTCCTCCAGGGCCGAGAGGAAACGGACATCCTTGGTCACCTTGCCTCCCCCGGCGCTACGGTAGGGGGTCTCGATGAAGCCGTAGTCGTTTACCCGGGCATAGGTGCTCAGGCTGACGATAAGGCCGATGTTGGGGCCCTCCGGCGTCTCGATGGGGCAGATGCGGCCGTAGTGGGTGTTGTGCACGTCGCGCACCTCGAAGCCGGCCCGCTCCCGGGTGAGGCCGCCCGGGCCCAGGGCGGACAGGCGGCGCTTGTGGGTCACTTCGCTCAGGGGGTTGGTCTGGTCCATGAACTGGCTGAGCTGGCTGGTGCCGAAGAACTCCTTGACCACCGCGCTGACCGGTTTGGAGTTGATCAGGTCGTGGGGCATGAGCGCCTCGATCTCCTGCAGGCTCATGCGCTCCTTGATGGCCCGCTCCATGCGAACCAGGCCGATGCGGTACTGGTTTTCCAAAAGCTCGCCCACCGAGCGCACCCGGCGGTTGCCCAGATGGTCGATGTCGTCCACCGGGCCCTCGGTGTCCTTGAGCCGGATCAGCTCCTTGACCGCCTCCAGGATGTCATCGCGCCTCAGGGTGCGCTCCTGCTCGGGCACGTCCACGCCCAGGCGCAGGTTCATCTTAAGCCGGCCCACGGCGCTCAGGTCGTAGTGCTCCGGGCTGAAGAACAGATTGTGGAAGAAGGTGCGGGCCACCTCCAGGGTGGGCGGGTTGGAGGGACGAAGCTTGCGGTAGATGTCCACGATGGCCTCGTCGGTCTCCTCCACCTTGTCCAGCTCCAGGGTGTCGCGGAAGCAGGTGGACACGTTGACCCCGTCGATGAACAAGACCGTCACCTCGGCCACCCCGGCGGCGCGGAGCTTGGATATCTGCTCCTCGTTGATGGGCTGGTTAAGGCCCACGATGAGCTCGCCGGTGACCGGGTCGGCCAGATCCTTGGCCGCGTAGCGGCCGATAAGGTCGCTCTCGCTCATCGCGATGCGCGGCACCTTGAGCTCCTCCAGGCGCCTGAGAGCCCGGCGGGTGATCTTGCGGCCCTGCTTGACCAGGACCTTGCCTGTCTCGGGGTCCTTGATCTCCTGGGAGGCCTCGCGGCCCACCAGCATGTCCGGCTGCATGAGCTGGAAGACCTGATCGCCCTCCAGCTGGAACACCGACTGCTGGTACATCATGGCCAGCAGGTCTTGCGCGCTGTAGCCCAGGGCCTTTAACAGCAGGGTGACCGGGAACTTGCGGCGCCGGTCGATGCGCACGTAGAGGATGTCCTTGTGGTCGAACTCCAGGTCGATCCAGGAGCCGCGCAAGGGAATGATGCGCGCCGAATACAACAGCTTGCCGCTGGAGTGGGTGCGCCCCTTGTCGTGGTCAAAGAAGATGCCCGGGCTGCGGTGCAGCTGGCTGACCACCACCCGCTCGGTGCCGTTGACGATAAAGGTGCCCCGGGCGGTCATCAGGGGCAGGGTGCCGAAGAATATCTCCTGCTCCTTGATGTCGCGGATGGACTGGGTCTCGGTCTCCTTGTCCACGTCATAGACCACCAAGCGCACCGTGAGCTTCAAGGGCGCCTCATAGGTCATGCCCCGGGCCAGGCACTCGTCCACGTCGTACTTGACCTCGCCGAAGTCATAGCTTACAAACTCCAGCGAAGAGGTGCCCGAGAAGTCGCGTATGGGGAACACGCTCTTGAACACCCCCTGCAAGCCCACCTCGCGGCGCTGATCGATGGGGGTCTCTTTTTGCAGAAAGCGCTCGTAGGATTGCTTCTGCATGTCGATCAGATTGGGGATGTCGATGATCTTGGAGATCTTGCCGAAATTCTTGCGGACCGGGTAGTTGCCGTTGGTCGCCTGGCTCATGAAATCTCCTTGGCGGGCCTTGCCCGAAGCCTGGTAAAAAAGCCTCTACCGCCGCCGCGCCCGGGGACGGGGGGCACGGACGCACGGCAGCCCCGGAACCGCCAAACAGCTCTAGCGGCCCGGAACCACCGGGATTTTGCCCTATATTACCCGCTCCGCCGCCGGGACCCGAGAGCCCCGGCTAGGGCGAAACAGGGGTGGTTTAACAAACAGAAAACGGGGACTTACTTGACCGCCACCGAGGCGCCGGCTTCTTCCAGCTGGCCCTTCAAGTTCTCGGCCTCTTCCTTGTCCACGCCTTCCTTGATGGCCTTGGGCGCGCTGTCCACCAGCTCCTTGGCCTCCTTGAGGCCCAAGCCGGTGATGGCCCGCACCACCTTGATCACCTGGATCTTCTTGTCGCCGCACGATTCGAGCACCACGTCGAACTCGGTCTGCTCCTCGGCCGCCGCCGCCTCGCCGCCGCCGGCGGGCATGGCCGCCACGGCCATGGGGGCCGCCGCGCTCACGCCGAAGACCTCTTCCATTTCCTTGACCAGCTCGCTCAGCTCGAGCACGGACATGTTCTTGATGAACTCGATTACGTCGTCTTTGGTGATATCGGCCATGGTATTTCTCTTATCCTTTCAGGGGCCGGCGATTGCGGCCGGCCAACGCAAGTAATGCGAAACGCTTGGGTTTTGCCTTAGGCCGCCTCGGCGGTCTTTTGCTCCTCAATGGCCTTGAGCACATTGAGCATGCTGCGCACGATGCCGGCCATGACCGTGACCATGCCCTGGGGCACCGCGTTCATGGTGCCCAGCACCTGGGCCAGCAGAACATCGCGGCTGGGCAGCTTGGACAGGGCCTGCACCTGCTCGGCGGAGATGACCTGCCCCTCCAGGAAGCCCTTCTTGACCTCCAGCTTGGGGTTGTCCTTGGCAAAGTCCATCAGGACCTTGGCCAAGTCCACCGGCTCGTCATAGCCCAGGGCCATGCCGTTGGGCCCTTCCAGGCCCTCCAGCAGCGCCTCGGTCTCGCTGCCCTTGGCGGCCAGCCGCAGAAGCGTGTTCTTGACCACCATGTACTCCAGGCCCTTTTCGCGGAGCTGATGCCTAAGCTCGGTCATCTGCTCCACCTTAAGGCCCCGGAAGTCGGTCAAGACCACGGCCCGCGCGCGGGACAGCCGCTCGGTCACATCGTTGACCACGGCCTGTTTTTGCTCGCGGTTCACGTGATTACACCTCCTTCTCGGGTTGCCTGGACCAACCTCGGCATCAGAGCCGCGGCGGCGCTAGAAGCGTTTCGTCTCGCGTCACCTGTCTAACCCGGTCTCGGCGGGCGCTCGCTGGAGAGCTTTAAGGCCCCAGGGGGCCACCTGCTATCTCTGATCCTTCGGACAGGTCCAGTCGGTTAAATATCCCTTGCAACCCCGGCGGCATCGGCCAACCGGGGGAAAACTCACTTGACCGCCAGGGCCTTGGCGTCGGCGGTGTCCAGCTTGATGCCCGGGCCCATGGTGGTGGAAACGGTGATGCCCTTGAGATAGGTGCCCTTGGAGCTGGCCGGCTTCATGCGAATCAGCGTCTCCACCAGGGCGTTGAGGTTGTCCAGGAGCTTTTCGGCCCCAAAGGAGCTTTTGCCGATGGGCGCGTGGACCACGCCGCCCTTGTCCACCCTGAACTCGATCTTGCCGGCCTTGACCTCGGAGATGGCCTTGGCCAGGTCAAAGGTGACCGTGCCGCTTTTGGTATTGGGCATCAGGCCGCGGGGTCCCAGGACCCTGCCCAGCTTGCCCACCGTGGACATCATGTCAGGAGTGGCGATGGCCCGGTCGAAATCGGTCCAGCCGCCCTGGATTTTTTCCACCAGCTCGTCGCTGCCCACGTAGTCGGCCCCAGCGTCGGTGGCTTCCTTTTCCTTTTCGCCCTTGGCGAACACCAACACGGTCACGCTCTTGCCCGTGCCGTGGGGCAGCACCACCGTGCCGCGCACCATCTGGTCGGCGTGGCGGGGGTCAACCCCCAGGCGCACGGCCAGGTCCACCGTCTCGTCGAATTTGCTGTATTTGGCTTCCAGAGCCAGGGACACGCCCTCAGCGAAGGCGTAGCGCATCTCCCGGTCTATCTTTTGCCGGGCCGCGACGTAACTTTTGCCATGCTTGGCCATTGTCTCTCTCCGTCCTTAAATCTGCGGAGCGCCGTGTGCGAGCGGCCGGCCAGGCCTCCACGGGCTCTAGTAATAAAAACCGCGTCCGCCTAGCGGACCACTTCCAGACCCATGGAGCGGGCAGTGCCCATGATGGTGTTCATGGCCTGCTGCACGTCCCGGGTGTTCAAATCCTTCATTTTAAGCTCGGCGATCTCCTTGACCTGGTCCATGGAGACCTTGCCCACCTTCTCGGTGTTGGGCTCGCCCGAACCCTTGGGGATGCCCGCCGCCTTGCGCAGCAGCACCGCCGCCGGCGGGGTCTTGGTGATAAAGGAGAAGCTGCGGTCGGCGTAGACCGTGATCACCACCGGGATGATGGTGTCGCCCTCGGACTGGGTGCGGGCGTTGAAGGCCTTGCAGAACTCCATGATGTTGGCCCCATGGGGGCTCAGGGCCGGACCCACCGGCGGGCTGGGGTTGGCCTTGCCGGCCGGGATCTGCAGCTTGATGTTGGCGATGACTTTCTTAGCCATGAACTCACCTCGTTGTAACCAGCGCCCGCGGGCGCCGGGCGCGCTATTGCTTGGAGACCTGCACGAACTCCAGCTCCACGGGGGTGGCCCGGCCGAAGATGCTGATGAGCACCCTCAGCTTGCCCTTTTCCGGGAAGACCTCCTCCACGGTGCCGTTAAAGTTGTTGAAGGGGCCGTCGATGACCCTGATCTCGTCGCCCTCTCGGAAGCTGTACTTTGGCTTGGGCTGCTTGGCGCCCTCGGCCATCTGGCTCATCAGCCGGGCGACCTCTTCCTCGGTGATGGGGGTGGGGTTGGTCTCGTTGCCCCCGACGAATCCCGTGACCTTGGCCGTGTTCTTGACCAGATGCCAGGTCTCGTCGTTCATTTCCATCTCGACCACGATGTAGCCGGGGTAGAACTTGCGTTGCGACTCGCGGCGCTGGCCCTTGACCATCTCCACCACCTTCTCCATGGGCACCAGCACCTGACCGAAGTAGTCGCCGAGCCCGTGGCTTTGGATGCGCTCGAGCAGGGCCTCGCGCACCTTGTTCTCAAAGCCGGAGTAGGTATGGACGATGTACCAGTTCTTGGCCACGTTGCCCCCTAACTGATCAACAGGCGGATGAGGCGCGAGAGCACGAAATCCACCATGCCCAGGAAAACCGAAACCAAGATGACCAAGGCGATGACCACGCCGGTGGTTGACATGGTCTGCTTGCGCGAGGGCCAGGTGACCCGCTTGAGCTCCTGCACCACCTCGCGCATGAAGCGGGTGGCGCGGTCCCACATGTTGCCCTGACTGGCGGCGGCGGCCTTGGAGATCGGGGCCTTCTTGCCCTTGGCCGGCCGCTTGGTCATCTTGTTGAGCTTGCGCTCGATGGCCGCGGCCTTGTCAAAGTTTTGCTTTTTCTTTTTCTTGGCCATTTAGCCCGCACATTTCATGAAGGCCGGGCGTCCGGCTGCGCCAGCCACCGGCATACTGCGTTGCTGCCTGCGCTCGGGCCTCGACGTAGCTTGGGCTACGCCCGCGGCCCTCCCTTGCCAGACGCCTTGTCTGCCGACGGCTGGCTGTGCCGGGCCAGGGTACAAGCCGTACCTTGATGACGCAGGTGCTTTTTTCATAACGGCCCCATGAACCCTGGTTCGTCGTTTAATGCCACCCAACCCTCATGAAATATGCGGGCTAGCATCCCCAGCGGCCGGCTTGCCTCTTGCCCGAGCCACAAGCACTAAGAGTCTCTGGGCCGCTCCGCCCCCTGGGCCGGGGTGGGCCGCCCAAGGCGACTCAATATAGATTGTTGCTAAAGCGCTCCGCCGCCCGCCTGCATCTCTCGCGCCGCCCCGGGTGCGCTTTTGCCGCCGCCCCCGGCACGAGGCGACCGCCGCGCCCTGCAAAACTTTTGGCAGGCCTGGAGGGAATCGAACCCCCAGCCTTCGGATTTGGAGTCCGACGCTCTAGCCTAGTTGAGCTACAGGCCTGCAATCGAGCAATGCTGCTACTTACCCTCGCGGTGAACCGTGTGGCTACCGCAGAAGCGGCAATACTTCTTAAGCTCCAACTTGTCCGGGGTGCGCCGTTTGTTTTTGGTGGTGCTGTAGTTCTTGCGTTTGCACTGGGCGCACACCAGGTTGATTATGTCTCTGGGCATGATGGGTGCCTTACTCTATGATTTCGCTGACCACGCCGGCGCCCACGGTGCGGCCGCCCTCGCGGATGGCGAAGCGAAGCTCCTTCTCCATGGCGATGGGCGTGATCAGGGTGGCCTCGATGGCCACGTTGTCGCCGGGCATCACCATCTCCACGCCCTCGGGAAGCGTAACCACCCCGGTCACGTCGGTGGTCCGGAAGTAGAACTGGGGACGGTAGCCGTTGAAGAACGGAGTGTGGCGGCCACCCTCCTCCTTGGACAGAACGTAGACCTCGGCCTTGAACTTGGTGTGAGGCGTGATCGAACCCGGCTTGGCCAAAACCTGGCCGCGCTCCACGTCGTCGCGCTTGACGCCCCGCAGCAGGGCTCCGATGTTGTCGCCCGCCTCGCCAGAGTCCAGAATCTTGCGGAACATCTCCACCCCGGTGCAAACCGTCTTGGTGGTCTCCTTGATGCCCACGATCTCGGCCTCGTCGCCGATCTTGATCTTGCCGCGCTCCACCCGCCCGGTCACAACCGTGCCGCGCCCAGAGATGGAGAACACGTCCTCGATGGGCATTAGGAACGGAAGGTCGATGTCGCGCTCGGGCTGGGGAACAAAGGCGTCAACCGCGGCCATCAGCTCGATGATCGGACCGCAGTCAGGGCAGTCGTCCTTGCCGCAGCCGCAGTTAAGGGCCTTCAAGGCGCTGCCCTTGACGATGGGCGTGTCGTCGCCAGGGAACTC
>Ga0272444_10004765_pt1 | contig 11880 bp, 8 predicted proteins | sample SSMForm13_FD_201033 | JGI IMG/M metagenome (GOLD analysis project Ga0272444, IMG submission 201033) | Marine sediment archaeal communities from Little Sippewissett salt marsh, Falmouth, MA, United States - SSM-Form-13 | ecosystem: Environmental > Aquatic > Marine > Wetlands > Sediment ... | reverse complement strand
CCATGGGGAGGAAGATGCATGCAAGACTATGTCGTCTGTGAAAAGAGAGGGAGTCACCCAAGGATCCATGTGAAGATATGCGAGCACCGATGTGAACATGCAGAGACTTGTTTAACTTTTTTGAATTACAAGAGAACTTGCGCCCGTGATACCTTGGTTATTCGACCTGCGGCAGAGGTCTTGCCACCAGATAAGTGTCTGGCGCCAGCAGCCCCCTGATACCTTCCAACGGCCCTCCTGAAATCGTCTTTAATCCTTGACTAACCTGTGAAAACTTTCTAGAGTCACGCAGGAAATTTCGGGTCTTCCTGGCAGCATAATCTGTTGTAATGACACGTATTCTGTAACAACAGACTGGCTCCGTTTCCATGGAATGACGGAGTATTGACCCCCGTGCCATGAACTCGAAACTGGCCGCGTCCCTCTGTCACCCGTCATAAAGGTAAGTCCCAGGGGGAGCTAGGGCTTAGATTCCTCAGGACATACAAGGAGCAACTATTTCACATGACCACCCGGGACAAACAAGTCGAGGTCAACATTGAAGATGAGATGAGGCGGTCCTATCTGGACTATGCCATGAGCGTCATTATCGGCCGTGCCCTGCCTGACGTTCGTGACGGCATGAAACCCGTCCACCGCCGAATCCTCTTTGCCATGCACGAGCTCAAGAATGACTGGAACAAACCATTCAAGAAATCGGCTCGCATTGTGGGCGATGTCATCGGTAAGTATCATCCCCATGGCGACACGGCCGTTTATGACACCATCGTGCGTATGGCCCAAGACTTTTCCTTGCGTTACCCCTTGGTCGACGGCCAGGGAAACTTCGGTTCCGTAGATGGCGATCCCGCTGCTGCCATGCGATACACGGAAGTTAGGCTCACGCGCCTTTCCCATGAAGTGCTGGAGGATCTTGACAAAGAAACCGTCGATTTTGTCCCCAACTATGATGAATCCATGGTGGAGCCTTCTCTCCTACCTGCAAAGATTCCCAATCTCCTCATCAATGGTGCTTCTGGAATTGCCGTGGGCATGGCAACCAATATTCCCCCGCACAACTTCTCTGAAGTGATCGATGCGGCAGTGGCCCTCATCGACAACCCCGACATTTCGTGTAAGGGCCTCATGGGCCACTTGCCGGGCCCGGATTTTCCCACAGCAGGTATTATTCATGGCCATAAGGGGATTGAGTCGGCTTACCAGACTGGAAGGGGCATTATCCGGGTGCGGGCCCGCATGATAAAAGAAAAGGATCGTAGAACCGGCAGGGAAAGCATCGTTGTTACCGAGCTCCCCTATCAGGTCAACAAGGCCCGCTTGATTGAAAAAATCTCCGAATTGGTAAAGGACAAACGCATCCAAGGGGTGAAATACATCCGGGATGAATCGGACCGAGAGGGAATGCGGATCGTCGTTGCCCTGAAAAAGGACGAAATCGCCGGTGTCATCATCAACCAGCTTTACGCCCACACGCAAATGGAGTCCACCTTTGGAATTATCCTCCTGGCTATTGTGGACAGACAGCCAAGGCTCCTCACCCTGAAAGACCTGCTCAGCCATTTTGTAGAACACCGCAAGCAGATTATTATGCGCCGCACCCGTTTTGAGCTGAACAAGGCCGAGGCCCGTGCCCATATCTTAGAAGGCCTTAAAGTAGCCCTTGATCACATTGATGCCGTCATTACTGTGATTCGGTCCTCAAAGAGCCCAGCCGAGGCCAAGGAGCGCCTCGTCTCTCAGTTTGAACTCACGGATATTCAGGCGCAAGCGATCCTGGATATGCGCCTGCAACGGTTGACAGGTTTGGAGCGAGAGAAGATCCTGGAAGAATATAAAGAGACCATCCAGGCCATTGCAAGATACCGTGAGATCCTGGCCAGCGAGCCTCTTGTCCTGAGGATCATCAAGGAAGAATTGATGGACCTGCGAGGACGTTACGGCGACAAGCGGCGGACAGAGATCGTGGAGGAAACCGAAGACCTCACGGTAGAAGATATGATTGTCGAAGAAGATATGGTGGTCACCATATCTCATGCCGGCTACGTAAAGCGAAACCCCATCACCTTGTACAACAGCCAGCGCCGCGGTGGTAAGGGAAAGACCGGCGTGGCCATCAGAGAAGAAGACTTCGTGGATCGCCTCTTTGTGGCCTCCACCCACGACACTTTTCTGTTTTTCACGAACTGGGGCCGTGTTTACTGGCGCAAGGTACACGAGTTGCCACAGGCTGGTCGCTTGGCCCGGGGCAAGGCCATTGTCAACCTCCTTTCCTTGGGAGAAGGAGAAAAGCTCGCCACCGTTCTTGCGCTGCGGTCTTTTGAACCGGGCCTGGCTGTTCTCATGGCGACAAAGGGTGGCCTGGTGAAAAAGACGGACCTCATGGCTTATAGCCGCCCCAGAGCAGGAGGAATTATTGCCCTGAATCTCCTTGAAGGCGATGAACTCATTGCGGCACGCATCACGGACGGCACGCAAAACGTCTTTCTCGGATCTATGAACGGCAAGTCTATACGCTTTCATGAGTCTGGCGTGCGGCCCGTGGGTCGAGCCAGTCAGGGGGTACGGGGGATGCGTCTTGTCAAAGACGATTGCATTGTGGGAATGGAGGTGCTCACAGACGGAAAGACCCTTCTGACAATCACTGAAAACGGCTACGGAAAACGAACCTCCATCGATGAGTATCCAATACAAAACCGCGGAGGCAAAGGCGTCATCACCATCAAAACCACTGAACGAAACGGTGTCGTAATGGCCATCCTCCTGGTCACCGACGAGGAGGACGTGATGCTGGTGACCAGTCGGGGCAAGATCATCCGGATGCCGGTAAAAGACATCTCTGTCATTGGTCGTAATACCCAAGGGGTACGCCTTATTGCCATGGAACCCGGGGAACGCGTTGCCAGTGCCGCTCGTCTCGCCGAGAAGGATATCTAGGAAGAGCAAACATGAGAATCGGGGTGATCGGGGCAGGGGCATGGGGAACGGCACTGGGCAATTTGCTGGCCGAAAAAGGCTATGAGGTCGATCTGTGGGCCTTTGAAGAGGAAGTACGTGCAGACATCATGCGGGAGCGAGAAAATAAGGTGTTTCTGCCCGGCACCCGCCTTTCGGAAAACCTCAGGCCATCGAACGATCTTGACGAGGTGGCTGACCAAAAAGACATGCTGCTGCTGGTGGTGCCCTCACATGTCTTCCGATCCGTTGCCGCCAAGCTGGTCCATCGTCCCACGGAAAGCACGCTCATTGTCAGTGCCTCAAAAGGGATCGAAAATGAGACCCACCTCACGATGTCCGGCATCCTGCAGCAACTCCTTCCGCCAAGACTTCATGGCCAGATTGCGGTCCTTTCCGGTCCCAGCTTTGCCAAGGAAGTGGCCAAAAAAATCCCCACAGCTGTCACCGCCGCCACCCGCGCCCCAGACGTGGCAACAAAGGTCCAGACCACCTTTGCCACGCCCTATTTCAGGGTCTACACGAGTTATGATGTCATAGGAGTGGAGCTAGGCGGTGCAGCCAAAAATGTTATGGCCATTGCAGCAGGCATGTCAGACGGCCTCGGTCTGGGGTATAACACCAGGGCCGCCCTCATCACCAGAGGCATCACTGAAATCCAGCGGCTGGGAATTCGGCTCGGGGCCAATCCACAGAGCTTCATGGGGCTGTCCGGCATCGGGGACTTGGTCCTCACATGCACCGGGAACCTGAGTCGAAACTGGACGGTGGGCCACAAGTTGGGACAGGGGATGAAGATTGAAACCATTCTGTCCCAGACCCGCACGGTGGCCGAAGGTGTGAAGACAACAAAATCGGTTTACAATCTGTCCCGAAACCTGGGGGTCGAAATGCCTATTGCTGAACAGGTCTATCGCATCTTGTATGAAGATCTGGACCCGAAGGAGGCCCTTCGAATCCTCATGAGCAGGGATTTGAGGCAGGAGCACGATGAAGAATGACGACCTCGTGAGAAGCCCATCTGCGGCGTTGTGCTTCATCTTTCGTCGTTGCGACGGACTGTAAGTACGCCTCACTCCAAAAGACTTGCACGCCTTGCACATAAGCTTCTCACGAGGCCGTCTACTTATTGATCCACTCGGTGATCATCTGCTGGACCAGGAGGAGTCATTGTCTGGGGTTGACGTAGGCCGATGGTTCAGTGTTATCTGGGTGGCAAGCTTGCCTCTTTGGTATTGCATAGAACACGGACCGGCCACTCGGTGTGCGTCTTCATTCACCAATGACCAGTCCTTGACAATAGTCCAATGGAACAAGCCGTAAACGTTTCTTCCATTGTGGCATGAAATGGCTGACAGGAAGACACCACACAAAGGGGAAGGCCATCGGGCCCGCCTGAGAGAGAAATTTCTGGCTTCCGGCTTGGACGGGTTCCACGACTACGAGGTCATCGAGCTGCTCCTGACACTGGCCACCCCCAGAAAGGACTGTAAGCAACAGGCCAAAGCGGCCCTGAAGCGTTTCAAGACCCTTCAGGGCGTTGTTGAGGCGTCCCGTGAACAGCTTCAGGAAATCAAGGGAATCGGGCCTAAGAACATCTTCGGCATCAAGTTCGTCCATGCCGTGGCTGGCCGTTATTTGAAGAAGAAGCTCGAAAAGAAAGACCCCATTCAGTCGTCCAGAGAGCTTTTTGATTATCTTTATCACGCCTTGCGGGACAAGAAGCGGGAGGTCTTTCAAGTCGTGTTTCTGGATGCCCAAAACAGGATCATCACCATAGAGACCCTTTCCGAGGGGACCCTTACAGCCAGCAACGTGTATCCCCGGGAGGTGGTCAATGCCGCCCTCAGGCATCATGCTGCCGGGCTTTTCTTGGTCCACAATCACCCCTCAGGGGAGCCCAGGCCTTCCCAAGAGGACAGGCTCATCACCCGGCAGCTAATCCACGCCTGCCGGGTCATGGGAATCACCATTCACGAACACCTGATTGTAGGAGACAACACCTATTTCAGTTTTGCAGACCACGGTCACATCGCTGAGATGAATCGCGAATATGATGACCTTCGCGATAGATAGAAAGACAGTACAAACCGTTTTTCACGATAATTTGTTCTGGGGTGTTCTGGCAAATGCACACAATAACAAGAAGTTTTGTAAGGAGTCCCGGTTCAAATGACCATGCCTCATAGTGCCGACGAACGTCCTGACTGTTTTGGTGAACTGGAAACGGTTTTCCCTGTGGGCGATGAAGGTCTCCGCACGACGCCGCCAGAATGCATGAAGTGCCCCCACGTGAAGTTGTGCATCCAGACGGCCATGCGAGGCCCCGAAGGGCTTAAGCTGGAAGAAGCGCGCATTGACCGTGCCTATGAATATGGCCTTATTGGAAAGCTGGAGCGGTGGTCCAAAAAGAAGCTCATCCGCCAAGAGATTGAGGCTCTGACCACCAAGGCCGGTTCAAAGAAGAAGGCAACATGACGATCCGGTCGAAGGTTGCCCTCTATCGAGCCTCCGCCGTACCAGCCCCTGGCAACATCGTCTGGATCACCCTGTAGGCCACCACCTCATTTCTCTATTCCAGCCCTTGCCTGTACCCCCTTCTGAAAGTAGTGTTTTACCTCTTTCATCTCCGTTACCAGATCGGCTTCTGCTATCACCTGGGGTGCCGCCATTCTTCCTGTGATGACCAGCTCCACTTCATCTGGCTTTGCTCGGATGAGATCCAGCAGCTCCTCCACCGGAAAAAGGCCAAAGGAAGTAGCGATATTGGCTTCATCGAGGATGATCACCTCGTATCTTCCAGAAGACATGAGCCCTTTAACCTCTTTGAGACCTTCTTGAGCGGCCTTCATGTCTGCCTCCTCGGGATCGGTTTTGATGAAGCAACGCCGACCGTATTGCCTCACTGTAATGGCATCTGACAGCTTGGCCAGGCTCACATGCTCACTATATTTCATTCCCTTCACAAACTGGGCCATCAAGACCTTGAGGCCGGCACCAGCGGCACGCAGGGCAAGCCCCAAGGCCGCCGTTGTTTTTCCTTTTCCATCTCCTGTGTAAACCTGAACATAGCCTTTCATCTTGCCACCCTCTCAGTGAGAGTCTTGCCAGTTGTGGCCCAAATACACACTCCTTTGAGCCTACCCGAGAGTCCTCTCTCAGGCAAGGTCAATCTGCCCTATTCCTTGACGGATTCCCCGCTTTATAGTATCTAATAATGCAGGTTTTCGAAGAAAAGGAGAGAGGCCATGCGCATCCGGTCTTTGATGATCAAGGATCCCATCACCGTATCAGACCGCACGTCTGTTCAAGAAGGCATCCGTATTATGCAGGAGAACTCTATCCGGCACCTTCCTGTTGTAAACCACTCTAAGGAACTACTCGGGTGGGCTACCCTATCAGATATGAAACAGGGCCTCCTGCCTGCTGTTGTCACCGGTCTCTCCCTGGCAGACCTTATGGTCAGGGACCCCATCACCATAAATCCTGACGATGACGTAGAGACCGCCGCCCAAATCATTTTTGAAAGAAAAATCGGGGGTATGCCCGTGGTGGATGGGAACAACAAGGTTACAGGGGTCATCACCGTCACGGATATCTTGGGTGCGTTCATCAGGATTATGGGCATACTCACCAGTGGCTCCAGGCTTGACGTGAATGTTGGAAATGAGCCAAAGGCTTTTGACAAAGTCTCCACCATCATTCATGAGCAGGGGGGGGAGATTATCAGTGTTGGGATTGCGCCTGACACGGAAGTGGGAAAAGTCTACTACTTCCGCCTTAAAGAGTGTCCCGTAAAACCCATTGTGCAGGCCCTTCAACATAGAGGCTACGAAGTCCTCTCGTTTTCGAAATAGTGCCCGCCCACCAATAGGCTCGTGCCCATCCACGAATGCCCATGAAGAAGGTGGGCACTGGCGTCAGTTTCCAATTCAGTCCGCCGTAGGCGGATTCGCAAGGTCAAGAAAATCAAGGGATTGCGCGGAGGCGTACCGAGGCACGTCGCACAAGCAATCTCGCAGATTGATCCGCCTGAGGCGGAGAAAAGGGCCATTTATGGATGGAAACTAGGCTAACCGGCTGGTTCATTTCAAGCAGCCCCTCGCCAACACCCTCCTTCAGGACATGATACCCTTCGATTATGATGAAAATCCATGACCTTAGACAAAATGTCCCAGCGAAGGGGGACTCTAACGCGGCAGGCTTCGTCTTAAACCGCCCTGCGTCATGCCCGGGGCTCACATCTGGCGTTCAAGAAATCCAAGCACTGGCAGAAGATCTTCCCAAAAGGCTGTCTGTCTATTCTTACAAAAAGCGGATGCCTCATTTCTGGGTCGTTTTCGTTGGAGGAACGGGAACCGGAAAATCGAGTCTTTTCAATGCCTTTTGCGGAAAGCAGCTCAGCGAGACCGGCGTTGAACGGCCCAAGACCTTTGGCCCCATTGTCTACGCTCACGAGGACTGCCCCCTGGAAAGGGATTTTCCATTTCCCTCTGTTGAAATGGAACGGCACCCGTTGCATCACTCTGGTTCCACTGCTGCCCCTGGAACCGCTGGTCATATACTCATCAAGGACCACGACCGAGAGGACCGGTCTCATCTTGTTGTCGTGGATACGCCCGACTTAGATAGTGTGGAGCCGGCAAATCGGCAAATCGCAGAGGACCTTTATCTACTTTCCGATGCGGTCGTTTTTGTGTCCAGTCAGGAAAAGTACGCTGACGAAGTCCCTTATCAGTTTTTTTTGCGCATCATTCGGGAGAAAAAGCCCTATTTTTTCCTCCTTAACAAGGCCCAAGACCGGTTTGCTGAAAAAGAAGTGCTGGAGGCCTTGCAGGGCCAAGAGATTGCCTTGAGCAGGGACCGGCTGTGGCTTATTCCCTATGCACCTTCCCACACCCATGAATCCATATCCGAGGATTCTGCATTCCAAGATTTCGAACGTACCCTGGCACAGGACCTCTCTACACAGGAAACGGAACGCTTCCGGGACAGAGAACTCTCAAGGCGTGCTGAGGACATAAGCGGGCGCCTCAGCCACCTCATCGGTCTCCTTGGAGAGGAACACCGGGCAGGCCAGAAGTGGTTGAATCAATTGGAAGGGCTTTACGAAGAGACCTGCCGGGACCTTATTAGAGAGCAACAGACGCGCTTTATGGCGGAAAGCCGGGGACATCTGCAGACGGAGATCAGGAGGCTATTTGCCAAATACGACGTCCTGGCCAAACCACGGCGAATGATAAGAGAGACCCTTTTGTCGGCCTTCTCCTTTCTTGGCCTCCGAAGGGACAGCCCTCGGAAGGCCCATAAGGATGCCCTTCAAAACGTCCGGAAAAAGATCGACCTCACCCCTGTTCAGGCAGCCATCGACAAATTCAATCGCACGGTTCTTGAGAAGCTTTCGCCAGTGGATGAGACATCTGCTCTTTTCAGGAAACTGCGCGAAACCGGTGTAAGGCTCAACGAGGAAGCAATCAGGGAGTCCATCTGGCAAGAACAGGACGAGCTGGATGCCTGGCTTGAGAAAACATTTGAAAGGCTTTCAAAGGGGATCCCAACACACAAGAAGCTGGGGATATACTCCACATCCGTTCTCTGGGGAATCCTTATTCTGTCTCTCGAGGTCGTGGTGGGCGGCGGCTTCACCGTTGTGGATGCAGTCCTGGATTCTGCCCTGGCACCCTTTGTGACCAAGGGCGCCGTGGAACTTTTCGCCTATGGTGAGATTCAAAAAGTCGCACGCAAACTGGCAAAGCGCTATCAACAAGGACTCCTTTCCGTGGTGGATCATCAAAGGAACCGGTACCGACAATGCCTGGAGTCTGTCATGGTAACCGAAGAGACGATGGAATCCCTGGAGGCCTGTTTGGAGCCCCTGGGCCAGGATCTCCTGGACTTTTCTTCCTCAGAAAATTAAAGGCGTCTCTCGCGATGTTTTCTTGAAGAGAGTGTTATGAAGCATACTGTTGACTCACTGGGAAGCGAACTGGACCAGGTCTTGCGCCTGCTGGACGAACCGTCCTTTTTCTCTTTTACGGCAAAACAGAGGCTGTCCCTCCAGGGCAAAGCCAATGAGCTTTCCCAGAAATTGACCTCTATTGAAGGAAGCTTCCTTACCATTGGGCTTCTGGGTGGCACGGGAGTAGGAAAATCCACTCTCATGAATGCCCTCTCGGGCTCTGAGATCGCCTCCACCAGCCATCGAAGGCCCCATACGGACAAGGTCCTGATTTACCGGCACGTGGCAGCAAATCACCTGCCGCCACTGTCTTTAGAAAATGTTCCCTGCCATGAAATCACCCATGAAGCTTCAGCCATCAAACAGATCCTGCTCTGTGATCTGCCTGACTTTGATAGCCTCATGGGGGAACACCAAGAACAGGTCCTCCGATTCATGGAACATCTGGACATCCTGGTCTGGGTCACCTCTCCTGAGAAATACGCTGATGGACGTTTCTACGAGTTACTCCGCATGGTGCCTAAGGCTAAGCAGAATTTCTACTTTGTCTTGAACAAAACAGACCTTCTCTTTGAGGGAGAGACCCTGGATGCCGGCTACAAAAAGATGGCCAGTGTGGCCAAGCAGTTTCAGGGACACATCAAGGAAAATGGTATCGCCGAGCCACTCTTCTATACATTGTCAGCCAAAGAGGCCCCCGCTTCCCATCAACTCGCCCCATGGAATCAACTGCCGACCTTGAGACGAGAGATCTTCCAGCAAAGAGACATGAAAGAGGTTACGGCCATCAAGGCCGCTAATCTGGACATGGAGGTTCAACAGATCCTTTCCGTGTTTCAAAAGGAAGTGCTCAATCTGGAAAGGTTTGAGGAGATCCTTGCAAGTTCAGCCAGGGGGCTGGAAGAAGGACGTTCGGCATGGGTCAGTACCGGAAAAGAAGCCATTGCTCTCTGGTTGAATAGGGATATTAGGCCGCACATTCTGGCTCACAGGAGTGATCCTTCCTGCCTTGTGGGCCCTGGCCACGCCGTTGCCAGCATCTTCAATGCATGGCAGGGACGGTTTTCAGGAGAAAATAGGATGCCTTCCGGCATTTCTCCCTTTACCCCTCCGGAAGAAACTGCCCTCTCCTTTAAAAGGCGGCTGGAATGGTTGGAAGACCGGCTTCATCATGGTGCGCTTCGCCAAAACCTGCCCCCTTCTTTGGGGGAACGGCTGGACCAGATCCTGGACGTATCAAAAAGGTTTGAACGCTTGAAAGAACGCCTTTCCCATATCGTGGCATTGCGCATGGCACAACCTACTTTTCCTCCTTTTTGGACATTTAGAGCCCTTCAATTTATCACTTACCTTCTCCTTATGGCAGTCCTTCTTTTCGTTATCGGTGGAGAGGCGGCCTGGCAGGCGGCGCTGGCACAGCCCGGAGTGGCAAGCATCATCCGCCTTCTTCTTTCGGCCATCAATACCCTTTTCAGCACTAAAGGGCTTGCCGCCTTAGGAAGTTACGCCTTGCTCAACCTCTTTTTTGGATTTCGTTTTTACGGCCGCTACAAGAAACTGGCCAAGCGGGCGGCTGAAAATGTGATAGAAGCTCTTAAGAAGGAGTTGATGAGGGTGTGGGAAAAGGAGTTAGCGTCCATTGTCGAGGATCTGCATCAGTTCAAGGCACAGGTGAGATCGCACATTTCCGCCATATCCGCTCTCAAGGAAGAACGAAAAGGACCCTGATCCGGGCCCCCTTCTTGTATCCCGCCAATATTTGAAAACTAGTGAGTCTCCTCCCGCAGAGCGGGAGGCCTCAGGAGGCCCCCCAAAGGGGGACGTAAAAACATAAAGCCTTTTGGTGTTATGTCGTCCATGCTGACAAACACCTCAATAACGTCATTCCGGCGCAGGCCGGGCACGTAGTGAAGCTTTTGCGCTATCCAGAAACCCTGGATGCCGGATCAAGTCCGGCATGACCTCTAGGCATCTATCTCTGTTCAGATATTCACATGGTTTTGGCAACCTGCTTTTTCTCGTCGGAACGGTAGAACCTTCCCGGGTCCACCACTAGAAGTGGTGGCTTAATGCTAGAGTCATTCCGTTGACCCTTAAGATTCCGTCCTGGGAGCCTGAGCGAGATAAGAACCCCCAGAATTAGTCAGTGACATAGGCCCCGGTGCTCACACTGAACTTGTCGATATAAATGGTTCCGGTCTCAAGCTGATTTGCCTGCCAGAAACCGAGGCGCCATTCCCTGATCCCTGTTCGATGTGTCCCGGTGAGGTCACCGCTGCCTTGAAGTGCCCCATCGACGCGCCATTGCCACGTATTCTCCGTATCATCATATTTGAACTGGACCTTGTACCAGGTATTCAACGAAATGGCCCCTGAGTCGTAATTTGCAAAACCGCCATTATTGTAACGTCGGACCCTGAATTTCAGGTCCCCTTCAGTACTCTCAAAGAGCCTGAAGATGGCCACCGTGTTCCCGGCATTGTCCACAAATACGCCGATATTCTTTTCTTCATCGCCATCAAGACTCTCTGCTTCCACGTAGCAATAAAACGTAGTAAAGGTCCTGGGCTGCTCAATACCATGATCCAGATCGGCCCTTGCCTTGTATCCCGTGTCGTCTGAAACGGATTTTAGACACTCAGAGCCGAAATCCACAGGGGGTGTGCCTGGAATGGCCGAGTCCTCATCAAGGTCGCAATTTGCCCCTATATTCTCCGACCAGGCCTCTTCATAGCCACCCCCCTCAAAGGATTCACTGATAATGGCAGAGGTATCCAGAATGGGTATATAGTCCTGACCTGTCAGATTCGAGGTCACATTGGAATACTCTCTTTCCGCAGGGTCAAAAAGATAACCCGGCTTCTCAGGGGTGACGGTACCTGACCACCCTGGCCCCATGTCATAGGCTGTGGCAGAATAAAAACCGCCCCCGCTGGTCACCACATTTTCGCCTGGAAAGCCCCTCAAAA
>Ga0272444_10004763_pt1 | contig 11888 bp, 9 predicted proteins | sample SSMForm13_FD_201033 | JGI IMG/M metagenome (GOLD analysis project Ga0272444, IMG submission 201033) | Marine sediment archaeal communities from Little Sippewissett salt marsh, Falmouth, MA, United States - SSM-Form-13 | ecosystem: Environmental > Aquatic > Marine > Wetlands > Sediment ... | reverse complement strand
CGGATGAGGTCCGGCTGAATGCTCAGGTTCACGATACGATAGCGAATATCCTCAGGCAGGCTGCCCAGCAGGTTGCGAAGTTGCACCACCGCCGAGGTCTGCCTGGCTGCTCCGACAGGCGTGGTGTCTGTGAAATGCCCCACAAGCGCCTCCACGCGTCGCCGTTCGCTGCGCAGCCGGGTCATTATGCCCACCCGTGGCACACGCTTGCCCGGCAGGGCCTGCTGGAATGCGCCGGCCTGCTGGTTGTCGTATTGGTCAGCCAGCGCCGCATAACTATTCCCGCGCCATAGAAACACGCCGCAAAGACACAGCAGCAGCGCAAGAACCCCCGCTGCAAGCGCGCCGAGTGGCTTGCGATAGAACTCTCGATCGGCGTTCGCCGCCATCGGGCCGCATCGCAGATCGATCAACGGAGCGACGGCCTGGTCCAGGATGCTCGCTGCGCGCGTAGCAGCCGCCTGGTCGGCGTCGGCCGGGGGCGACTCGACATACTCCAGGGCTTCGCCCGCGTTACACAGACTGCGGAGCGACTCGCCGGCCCCTGTCGCGGCGACCCGAGCCTTGCGACCGAGCGACTCGGCCAGTGCCGCCAGATGCTCGGCGGCGGCCTGCCCATCGTTCGTCAGCCAGAGCCATCGCACACACCGACCGTTTCGCAGTTCGATGAGATCCCTTCCGGTGCCGGCAGAGGGCTCACCGGTGTCCTGGCCGACAAGTGCGCAGTCGATTCGGCCACAGGTTTCGTTCAGGTAAGCCGCAGCGAGCATCGCGGCTGGGCATATATGCTGCACCAGCACCTGCTGGTCCGCCAGTGCCTTGACTATCGTTTCGAGCTTGTCTTTCTCCGCGCAGATGCCCAGAGCCTGGCCCGGCGCTGTCTTGATGTAGTCCGCCACGACATCCTCGGCCGAGATCGGCAGGTGCTCCTCCAACCTGAACGCCATCGCGTCCCGGCGGGCCGATCGCGGCAGGTCTGCGGTTGATATTTCCGCGCACAAACACCACGACGAAGCTAGCGCCAACACTACCGGCTGGCCCGCATAGTCAAGCATCTGCAGCTCATTCCGGACCGATCCCGCCCGTCCATCCAATGTCGCACCGCCATCAAAGGAGATGCTCTGGATGCTTGCCAGGCCTTCGCGAACGGCACCCACCCGCCACGATCCATCGCCTGCAAATACAATGTAATGATCTGTCATCGTCTGGAGATTTCCTCAGGGCTTTCGCGGGATAACCAGTTCGTGCCTTTTGCCGGCATACCGCACAGCCACCTTGTGCGGCTGGACCGTCACAACCGTCAACTCGCTGCCCTGGAGCTCGAATCCCTGGCCCTGGGCACACACTTCGATTGCTCCGTCGGGCTTCTGGAATACCGCCATCGAGTGGCCCGGTTCGTCAGCCGTGCCAACCAGACGCACCGACAACAGGGAGTTCGCGACCACCTGGGCGGCCGCAGCTGCGTTATGGCTCGCGGCAGGAGGCGGGTCGTACAAGGGCTTGCGCAGGTCGAGCCGGCATAGCTGCCTCAACTGCGCGACAAACTCCGGCCCCGCCGATGCCGAGCCGCCCGGCGAAGGGGTGTTGGCATCGTTGGATTGTGCTGGCGACGCGGCGACAACCGCGCCGCGGTACGGCGAATCGCTCGACCGCTTCACCACCACATCCACTGGCAGCGCCAGCCCGGCCACGATGATGCCCGCGGCGCACGCCCCGACGAGCCCCGCCGCCAACCAGATCACCTTTTTGCGCTGACGTATATTCATGCTTTCACCACGAGAAGTCGTACCGCCGGCCCTGAAAAACCCCAGCTCCCGCAGCCTGGCCAGCCATCGGGGGCTTGTTTGCCGGGGCTTTCCCACCGACGCCCTTGCCTATCGAAACCCAATACCAGCAACGCTGGCCGGTGTCGGCGATCACCCAAAGACCGTGGCATGACGACCGGTCGGTAAGGCAGGCAGACAGTTTTGCCCTTCCCACTGCGTCCAGTGCGCTAACTTCGGCCAGCATGCCCTGCAAATCTTGGTAAGGATTGCGCTTCCGGACCTCCAGCAGTTCATTGACAACGCGCGGCTGGACCATCTTCTCGCAGGCCCGCTCGATGACCGCCGACGACGCACGTCGCACGTTTACCTTGCCGTCCGACCAACAAGTTATCCCTGCGGCAGCACCGGGCGACCATTTATCGCCGACGAGCTGCCGGGGAGAGGCGTTCTCGAACACTTGTCCGTAACCGCCGACCGCCGGCAGAGGTTCACTCTTGCCCAAAAGGTTTGACAGCAATGGCGTTTTCCGCAGCTTCACCACCATAGCCTTGCCGCGAGCGACGCGCGAAACCCCGCTCAGACGCGACAGAATAGCCTCTGTCCCAGCCCGGCCATGACGTTTGAGCAGGTAGTTGGGGTTCAATTTGGCCTGTTCATCCGTCAAGACAAGCTCGTAGTCGATCCCCGCAAGCCTGCATTTTAGCGCCAGCTGAGCCACGGGCTGGTTCTTGTACCGCTCGGACTGCTCGTCTTTATGCGCAGGCCCGCCCCGCTCTGTACGTTCAAGCACCTTCTCCACACTGCCGAGCAGCGCATATTGGCAACTGGTTACCGCCCAGCGAAGTTTGAGCTCCTCAGCGGCGCCTCTTGCATTCAATGCCGCCACGGTGCTGCGCCTGGCCAGGCTCGCCAGCGTCACGACCGCGATGGCTATCAGCATAAGCGCCATCAGAAGCGCAAAACCCGACTTTGCCTGCGCGCGTTTCATATGTTGCCCCTTCGGCAAGGCGCCACGATCACATCATGCGCCGGCAGTTCGCCGGCGCCTACCCACACGCGCAGTCGCCATATGGCCTCGTTGGCCGACGGGGTGGCGCTATTGTTGCGTTCCCGGCCCTGCATGACTACCTCGAATCGTGTTACGCCGCAGCACACCAGGTCTCGCCGGACGTTCTGGTTGGTCAGCACGTCAAGCGCAGCCTGGCGCCTTATGACCCATTGCAGGCCGTCGATGTTCTCTATCTTGTACAACAGGGTCACCGGCCGGTGTGTTATCTCACGCCGTTGGGCATCCAGCGAGGCATAACCCACCATCTCCAGTACGCCGGGGCCGCGTCTGGTGATCAGCCGGGCCTGGTTCAGGTCGTCGCGAAGCATGCCAACCCAGGCGGCTATGTCTTCGGCCCGCGCGGTTTGGCCGGTCGGGCCAGCGTCTGCGCAGGCCGGCAGGGTCACGCCAGCGGCGCTTGAGCCCATCTCGGCCACCACGGCCACCACGCCCATCATCAGCAAGGTAGTGAGCATCGTCGCAATCAGCAGTTCCAGCAGTGTAAATCCGCGTATATTTCTCATGGCCGAGCCCTCCCGGGGTCATGTCCGGCGCTCCTGGTCGGGCACCGTGGCCCCGCAGGGCGGTGCGGCAGGACCAGGTCCACCGTAACCAGTGCATCTTCGCCGCCCCCTGGCCCCGGTCCCATGTGGCGCGACGGGCGTATTGCCACCCGTACCACACGAGCGCCGAGCTTGCCGACAGGATCGTTTTCCACCACTCGAGTATCCCAAACCAGCGATTCATCCTCGTTTGCGACGCCGGATTCATTGATCGGCACCGACCGGTCGGCGGCCCACCACGCGGAAATCAGCTCGTCGGCGGCGCGCACCGCCTTCATCTGTCGCCCAGCCAGCGCCAGTTGACGCGTGTGCCGAGACTTTGACATCACCACACCGACCAGTATCGTGCCCAGGATCGCTATCGCCGCGACCACTTCAATGAGCGTCAGGCCGTCCCGCGACCACCGTCGCGAACAGTTTTTCGATCTTCCTGTCATCATCTTCAATAGTCGTTGCCTGTCCCGTCAGGCCTGAAAACACCACCCAGACCTCATCCCCAAGGCCTTCTTCGCCCGCCTGGCCATCGAAAACCACCTTGGCGGCATAGCTTACAGACCGTCCCGCCGTGGAAAACTCCACATTCACACTACCCGATCGCACACGTTTCCACTTTGTTTGGGGGCTCTGGGGCACGTTTGCATCGCTTTCCTGCGCTCGGCCTGCTATCCAAATGCGTTCAATTCGGCACGTTGGACCCACATTCAACACACGGCTGGGGTGTTTTCGAACCGTGTACACACCACCAAAAGCGCTTATGCGCTGTGTGGAAAGGTCGAATTTCAACAAACAGCCCTTCCCGAGCCGCCTGGCCTCCAAACGAGCCATCCGGTCGGCGTGGATCACCCGATCGAGCGCCTCGCGACGGGATCCGCGACGGACATTCCCTGCCGCCGACCACGCGACCGCCCCGGCGAGCAGCCCGAGCACCGCCACCACAGCCAGCATCTCGACTAGTGTGAAGCCGTCGCGCCGCAATCGTTATCCGCCTTTGGCCTGCTCGCCGAGCTGCCAGGAGTAAATGTCGTTGTTGGTTCCTTCGCCCCCGGGCCGACCATCGGCGCCGAAGGTGACTACCTCGAAAGGCTCATCCTGCTGACCGGGGCAGTTGTATTCGTAGGGGTTCCCCCACGGGTCCAGCCTGCCGCTGATCTGGAGCTTGTCGAGGCCCTCGTCGTTGGTCGGGTATCGGCTGTGCGTGAGGTAGTAGCTCTCGATAGCGCTGACTATCGTCGCCATGTCCGACCGGGCGCGGTTGACCTTCGCGCTGTCGACATTGCCCATCACCTTCAGCGTCACCGCTCCGGCCAGCAGGCCGATGATGACGACCACCACCATGATCTCGATAAACGTGAAGCCCTTGGTCCGGCGCCGCCGCGGCGCGGTCTTGTTGTCAGAGCACATCGCCTGCCTCCAGAATCGGTAGAATCGTCGCAAACGCAATGAACCCCACCAGGATCGCCAATAGAATTGTCGTAAGCGGCTCGAGCAGCGTCGTAAGCCGCCCTGCCGTGATGTCGACCTGGGTGTCGAAGTCCATCGCCAGGTCCTCCAGCATCGCGTCGAGCCTGCCCGACGCCTGCCCTACAGCGAACACCTGAATCACCATGGGAGGAAACGCCTTCGTCCGCTCGAGCGCCACGGATATATCCCTGCCGGCAAGGACGGCCTGCTCACACGCCGCCAGGGCGTCGCGCAGGACCACGTTCCGGACAGTCCGTTGTGCGATTTTCACCGCCTTTACGAACACCAGGTCGCTTTTGAGCAGCGTCGCCAGCACCATGCACATCCGCCCGATGGCCTGGTTGCGGATCAGTTCGCCAAGCAGCGGTATTCTCAGTTGCAGTCGGTGCCACCGGGTTCGTCCGCGGGCTGTCCTCAGAGCCGCCCCCAGGCCGATCACCAGCCCGGTCGCCCCCAACACCAGGGCCCACCACCACCCCAGCAGGAAGTTGCTCATCGCCTCTATCACCAGCGTCGCCGTCGGCAGGGGTTTGCCGGTGCCCCGCAGCACGCCAAGGAGATTCGGCATCACATATGTCATCAGGAACACGCTCAAAGCAAGACCCGCCGCCGTGACGATGCACGGGTACGTCAGCGCCGAGGTCACACGGTTGGTCAGCTTGGCCGACCGCCTTCGGAAGTCCACCAGCCTGGCCAGCGCGGTGTCCAGCGTGCCGGCGTTCTCGCCGACCTCGACAATGTTCAGGCACAGGTCGTCGAACAGCGCCGGCTGAAGACCCATAGCGTCGGCCAGGCTCCCGCCGGCCTCGACGTGGTCCCGCAGCAGCATCACCGAACGTTGGAACCGCCCCTCGTGTTGTCGGGCGATTGTGCCCAGCGACTCGGTCAGCGGAATGCCCGCGCCCAGCAGCGTGGCCATCTCCTGGAGGAACGCCGTCACTTTGCCCGCCTGCCGCCCCGCAAGATATCGTCCGAATCTCCCCTGCCCCCGAGCGGGCGCCTGGGCCACCACCTCTCGAATGCTCAGGCCACGCGCCCGCAACTGGTCGCGCGCCTGCCGCGGCGAGTCGGCGGTAACCGTACCGCGCAAAAGCCCGCCAGCGGACCCGCCGCCGGTCGCGATGTAGGCGTAAACCGCCATCAGACAATCGCCCTCGCCGCCACCCTGAGCACCTCCGCGGCAGTCGTCTGCCCGTCAACCATCTTGCAGAGACCATCGTCGCGCAGACTCCGCATCCCAGCCCGCCTGGCCGTGGCGTTGATCTGAGACGCCGTCGCGCGCGACGAAACCAGCTTGCGGACCTCCTCATCGACCGACAGCAATTCGAAGCACCCCGCTCGCCCATGATAACCCGTCTGACGGCACTTGTCGCAGCCGGCACCCTTGCGGAAACCCGACAACTGCCCAGGCGTCGGCGAGAAACTCAACGCCGCCATTTCCGCCTTGTCCGGCAAGTAAGGCGATCCACATTTGCCGCACACCCGGCGAACCAGACGCTGGGCCAGAACGCCCACCAGCGAACTGCCCACCAGGTAAGGCTCGATGCCAAGATCCAGAAGCCGCGTAACGGCACTGGCGGCGTCGTTGGTGTGAAGCGTGCTGAAAACAAGGTGCCCCGTTAACGCCGCCTGAATCGCCATGACGGCGGTCTCGTGGTCGCGAATCTCGCCGATCATTACGATGTCCGGGTCCTGCCGAAGAACGCTGCGAAGCCCGCCGGCAAAGGTCATTCCTCGCTTCTCGGCGATCTGGATCTGGCTTATTCCGTCGAGCTGATACTCGATCGGGTCCTCCAGCGTAATCACGTTTCGCTGCTTGGAGTTGATCTGCCCCAGCGCCGCGTAGAGCGTCGTCGTCTTGCCGGAACCCGTCGGGCCAGTCACCAGTATCAAACCGTGCTCGACGCTGATCAACTGCCGGAAACGCCTCAGCGTCTGCTCGTCCATGCCAAGCTCGCCCAGCGTGTAAAGACGAATGCTTTTGTCCAGCAGGCGGATAACCACACGCTCGCCGTGACTGGCGGGAACCGTCGATATGCGAAGGTCGATCACGCGATCGCCCACCTGAACGGTCGCCCGCCCATCCTGGGGCAGACGCTTCTCGGCGATGTTCATTCGGGCCATGACCTTGATCCGGCTGACGACCTCCTCCTGCACCCCGATCGGCAGATCGAACGTGTCGAACAGCACGCCGTCGATCCGCATACGAATGACCAGCTTTTCCTCATAAGGCTGGAGATGAATGTCCGACGCTTCCTGCTGCACGGCCTCGAACAGCAGCAGGTTCACCAGCTTGATCACCGGCGCCCGGTCGGAAACGTTCAGCAGGTCTTCCCGTCGGTCAAACTCCTTTACCTGCGCCAGCAGCGAGTCGCGGTCGAGTTCCTCGACGAACTCGTGGGCCGCGCCGGTCTGCTGACCGTAGGCGTGATTGATCGCCGAGGCGAGCGGTCCGGCCTCGGCGGGGACGAACTCGACCGCGCCGCCAAGCCACCGCCGCAGCACATCCCGCGTGTGATGATCCTCCAAATCCGCCATGGCGACCCGCATCGCCCCCGACGCGCCCGCCAGGCCGAGGACCTGCTTGCCCCGGGCGAAGGCTATCGGAACGCGCTTGACGAACAGCGCCGACGGATGCGCCCCGGAAAGATCCATCCCGGGCACCTCGCCCTGTGCTGCGTTTTCCAAAGCTGATATCATCGTACTTCTCCGCAACCTGTAAAACCGCTCGCGGCCTTTCTAGCGAATCTCCACCGCCTCGCTTGTGGGGCTCTCGTCGGACAGTTCTGCCAGCCCGGCAGCGCCGCCGGAGAGCAACTTGAGGTCCTCGAACTTGTCATCCCGCAGAATCACCGCGTGGATGAAAACGAAGAGCGTGGTTCTCTTTTTGTCATTGGTTCTGGCCGAGAACAGATGTTCCAGCAGAGGCAGCCTGCCCAGGCCCGGGACTCGATCCACCACCTGTGACAGGTTCTCGCGGGAAAGACCGCCCACCACGATGGTATACCCGTTGGGGATGGTCGCCTCGCTCTTGAGCCTGTCGGTGTGCTTGGACGGAGGAAGCACGTCGGTGCGGTCCTCGCCGAAACTGCTCAGCTCGATCTCGTATTGCAGTTTCAGGTAATCGCCCTCGCTGATCTGAGGCGTGACGGAGATCATCGTGCCGGCCTTGGAGTTCCCGCCGTAGCTCGTCGTGGCAACCGTGCTCGAGGCGTTGACGCTGGCGTAGGGTTCCTCGGACTCGCTGGCCAGGGTGCCGGTGGCGTTGTCGTTGATCAGAATGTTAGGCCGGGAGACCACCTTGGCCCGGCTGTCGGATTCCAACGCGTGAATCACGACGTTGGCGATATCGGCACTGAGAAGCGCCCCGTTGAAGCCCAGGCCGGGCTTGAGCGACAGCATTCCGGTCGAGGCGTTCACTTCGCTTAGCCCGAAGTTGCTGAAGTTCAGAATCTTGTCTTTTCCGCCCCGAGCGCTGCCCGGATAGGATATCTCCACCCCGAGCGAAAAGTCGTCCGTCGTGTCCACCGTCACCACGGTAGCCTCGATGGATACCTGTGGCCTGCGGACATCCAGCTTCTCGATGAGGCCCTCATAAACCGACTGCATCGACGGCTTGGCCACCACTATGATCGAATTCGTAGCCTCGTCCGCCATTACGCGGGCGCCGCCAAGCCGCACCGAGCGCCCCCTTTGCCTGGCAGGTTGATCCGCCGACGCGCCCGTCGCGGGGTCGATACCCGTGGCCCGGTCGGCGATCGGAAGGGCGGCATCGCCCGCCGGGGCGAACCCATGCGCCGAATCACCATCCAGACTCACATCGTCCATCCCGTAGTCGCCCTCGATGCCTTCGAGTGTTGTCAGGACCTCGGCCGCCTTGGCGTTCCTGAGCTTGTAGAACCTGATGGGGCTCTGGGAGTCGGCCCGGGGCTTGTCGAGCGTTTCGACGAGGGCATCGATCCGTGCGTGAACTTCAGCGGTCGTCGTCGCTACAAGCAGGTTGGCGTCTGGGTCCGTGGCGGACTTGTAAAGCCGCATGGCGTCCTTCTCGCCGAGGAGGTCCTTGATTAAACGGTCTACCTGCTGAGGCGAGGCCACCTTGAGCACGTATGTCCTGGTGATGAGCCCAAGAGCGACGTCCAGCGATTCGACCATGCCGGCGGCGGCGGCGACCTCCCCGGTCATGCCCACGAGAACCAGTTGATTCGTCCGTTCGTTGACGACCACAGACACCCCGCCGACGGCGCCAGCCGAACCGCGAGCCTTGTCCCTGCCGGCAAGCAGTTGGGATAGCTGCCCGGCGATGGCCGAGGCCTCCGCGTGGCGGATCGGAACGAACTGGAACACGACTTTCTGCCGTGGGCTGTCGAGCAGTCCGACGAGATACTCGATCCTCTTCATGTTCGCCGAGTAATCGGTGACGATCATCATGTGTTGGGCGGGCAGGGCGGTGAGGCTCGCGTTGGAACTGGACAAAAACGGCTTGACCACCTTCTCGGCCTGTTGGGCGGCGGCACTGGAGAGATTGAATACCCGGGTGACCGCCATGCGGGATCGGCCCGCGTCGTTGGGATCGGCGTCCGGGCTGAAAGAGATTGCCGTCAGCGGCCTGGCCGGTTCGATGCGCATTGTTCCCGCCACGCCCGTCGGTGAGATCGACAGGCCCTTCATGGCCAGCACGCTTTCCATGAGCGCCATCAGCGACCTGGCGGGAACTCTTTCCGGAGCCTTGATGGTCACCGTCCGCCCGCCGATCTGCTCGTCGTATATGAAGTTGATCCCCTCGCGCTTGCCGACATAGTCTATGAGCGCCTTGAGATCCACCTTGTCGGGGAAGCTCAGCATCACCATCGAGTTAGGATCCCGCGGCGGAGCGTCGGCCAGGGCTCCCACAGCAAACAGGCAGACGCACAGGATCGCAGCCAGGGCTGTTTTCGGGATATATCCACGTGTTGTCATGACGACCTCCGATAGATTCCCTGTCGGGACGCTCAGCGTCCCTTCGCCGCACGCTCGACCTGCTCGAGGAACTTCTGGACGTTCTCTCGGGGTTTGATCTCCTGTGCCCGCTTGAGTTTCGGCAGGGCCTCGGCGTACTTCTTGTCCTTGACCAGCAACTGGGCAAGACGGACGTTGGCGTCGGCCTCGTATTTCCCGAGTTGCTCGGCCCGCTCGTAGTAGAAGACTGCCTGCTCCTTGTTATTGGTCCTGGCGGCGTGCTGGCCAAGCAGAAGCAGCGCCTCGCCGTCGAGCGGGTCCAGTTTGACGATCTGCTCGAGAATGCGGACTTCCTCCTTGCCGGCGCCCTCGGCAACGGCAATGCGGGCTCGAAGCCTCAGCAGTTCCTTCCGGTCGGCGTCGCTGAGCGCGTCGGCCTGGAGTTCTTCGATCCGCCCGATGAGACGCTTGGTCTCTTCCAGAGCGTTCCGGGCCGCCAGGACTTTCGCGGCACGGAGCGCCCTGTCGCAGCCGGCGGAGGGCTTGGTCTCAACGGCCCGCACATAGCATCGAACCGCCATGGCGTAGGATTCCTGGTTCAGGTAAATGTCGCCGAGCATGTTGAGGCTTTCGCACGTGCTCTTGCCGAGGCGGTCGACCATTTCCAGATTCTCGGCGGCCTTGAGCGGCTGGCCTATGCCAATATAGGCGTTGGCCTGGTACAGCCAGAAGTCCGCCCGGTCGGGGTGCTGGGCGACAAGCTGGCCAAACAGCGCGACCGCTTCGGGGTAACGCTCCTGCTTGACCACGGCGGCGGCAAAGCCCAGTCGCCACTCGAGGGTGTTGGGGTCCAGGAGAATCGCCATTCGATAGGCCGACTCGGCGGGCAGAGGCTTGTCGACGCTCGAATAGGCATACCCCAGCATGCCGTAGGTCGTCCCGTCGCCGCCGCCGAGTTCGATTACTTTGGTCAGGATCGGAAGGGCCTTGTCGTATCGGCCCTGACGAACGTAGACCTGGCCGAGGGCCGCGTAGGCGCGGCGGAACTTACGTTCCTTGTCGATGGCGGACCGATACGCCTGGGCGCTCCGGGCGAACATCTGCCTGGCGAAGGCAGAACTTTCCTCGGCTGCCTCGGTGAGCTTCTGCTTTTCGTCGGATTGCCCGGGTTCGGTGAGTTTCTCGGACTTTTCGAGCTGCTCGGCCTCGGCGACCTTGGCGGCCTGGGCCTTCTCGCAATAAATGTTACCCAGCAGAAAGTCGTAGACGGCGCAGCCTTTTTCGCGGCCTCTCTCCAGAAGAGCCGCTGCCTCGTCGAGTTTGCCGGTCTTGATACGGTCGAACACCTTCATCAGTTGCTCGCGCTCGGCGAGCGTCACCTTGGGCTCGATATCGGTTTCGGATATGTAGCTGTCGGCGAAGCGCTGCCTGAACTCCGGGTCCTCCCAGACGCTGTCGAGCTCGGGCTCGACGCCGACAGGGGTGTTGGCGTCAAACCCGTTGGGGTCGACATGCACCTTACTCCTGGCCTGCTGCTTGTTACGCAAAATGGCGATGGACTGCGCGATTTCCACGCAGCCCGCCATCGCCGTCGCCAGCAAGAGGCCCATCGAACAGAGCACACCCGCCCTGACTCCGTAAAGTCCGTGCCAGGCCCGGCGGGACGTGTCATGACACGCCCCGACCGGGTACCTGGCAGCAGGTGTGTACCGGGAATTCGTGGACTGCAATGTGGGTTTCTCCATGTCAGCTAGTTCCTGGGAAACGTTATGGGCACGCGCATGCGGAACCTTATCGAATCGCCGCCGCGCTTGCCGGGATCGAATCGCCACTGTTTGACCGCCGCCAGTGCCGGCGACTCGAAGGCCGGGTCGCTGGACCGCTGCACAACGGGATTGGTGACCCTGCCTCGTTCGTCAACGATGAATACCACGTATACCGACGCGGGTGTTTTTCGCCTGAGCCTGGAATCGAGCACCGGGCTGGGCTGGTAGGTCACGCGCGGCTTCTGGTCGAGGTCCGCCACCCTGGCGATTTCCTCGATGCCGCCCCCGACCGACGAGGCGACCTTGTTGATGTTGATCGAAATGCTTCCGCCGCCCAGGCCACCGC